>Ga0308165_1003097_pt1 | contig 18433 bp, 14 predicted proteins | sample PhyWR2_FD_201032 | JGI IMG/M metagenome (GOLD analysis project Ga0308165, IMG submission 201032) | Phyllosphere microbial communities from UC Gill Tract Community Farm, Albany, California, United States - DLSLW.R2 | ecosystem: Host-associated > Plants > Phyllosphere > Unclassified | place: USA...
CGCCGTCGGCCCCACCGATGCCGAGCTCGGCGTCAGCCCCAGGCTGACACCTGAACGGCACCTCGGGGTCGAGGTACCCGAGGTCGAGCACCTGGTTCGCCGGCCTGTACAGGGCAGGGTCGACGTCCATGAGGTACTCGCGGTCGCTGCCCGCGATCCACACGATCGTCTCGTCCGGGCGGCTGTCCCCACGGAACGCCACGTCGTGCGACATCTGCGCGGGCCACCCGGCGGCGACGCCAGGGTTCGGGACCGCCTGTCCCTGCTCGTCCATCCACAGCGACGCCACGTCGCCCGTGACCACCAGCTCTTCAGGGGTGGTGATCGGGGCGCCGGGGTTGAACGACTCGTCGTAGGGGATGCGTTCGGTTACCGTGGCCGTCTGGGAGACCCAGATCGAGTACCGCCCAGCCGGGAGCGGGGTTGTGCCGTCCGTGCACAGCGTGCGTGCGAGCGGGCCGGTCGTGGACACCTTCGACGGAGAACCGTGGTCCAGGTCGAAGGGCGTGGTCGTCGCAGGCGGTGCCTGCTCGGTCCACCCGACGACCACGCCGTCTTTGACCGCGACCGCAGTGAGGTGCGTCGAGACGACCCCGGCGAGCTCGTCTCCCGAGCTGTTCCAGAAGCTCGCGGTGATGCTGTCGCCTGCGGCTCCTTCGATCCAGCTCGGGCTGAGGTCGAGGTCCGGGCTGCCTGACGGAGGAGTGACCACGGCACCGCACGCGGGGAACACGGCGGTCGGGTCCGCCTGCGGCAGGGCAGCGGGCTGTGACGGCTCTGGCTCCGTCGGAGCCGTGGGCTCGGCGGGTCCTGTGGTCGGCTCAGCAGGAGCCGTCGTCTCGCTCGGGGCCGAGCCAGGCTGCGGAGAGCCGATCACGTCAGGCAGCGGAGCGCTGTCGTCCCCGAGCAGCTGCACGGCGGCGAAGGCGCCTGTGCCGACGAGCGTCAGCCCGGCGACCGCAGAACCGACGACGAAGAACGGTCGCCGGCGACGCTTCGCGCGGATGCGCTCGGCAGCCGCCCGGCGGATCTGCTCAGCGGGCATGGCTCCGTCGACGGCGTCGTCCGCAGCGCGGGTGAAGGTGGTACGCAGGTCGTCGTTCACCGGTGGCTCCTCGGCTCGTCGTCGGTCGGGTGGTCGGTCCTGGTGGTTGGTGCGCCGGTGTCGGGCGCATCCTCCGGTGCTCGCAGAGCGGCAGAGGCGCCAGAGGTGCTCGGTGAGCCTGGCCTGGCTCCCTGGGACACAGGGGCGAACCGTTCGTCGCCCACTGCGCCGCCCGCACGCCCACCGCCTGCGGGGACCGGTGCGAGGTCGGCCAGCAGACCGCGCAACGCCGCGTGCGCGTCGGCGACGTGCCGGCGGGCTGTGCCCTCGGCGATGCCGAGCTCGTCGGCGATCTGCGGCACCGTGAGGTCGTCGTAGTACCGCAGCACCACGCAGGCCCGCTGACGCGGCGAGAGCCGCTGCAGGGCGGCAGCCACGTCGACCTGGTCACCTGTCGCAGGCGCTGCGCTCTCCTGGCGGTCGGCGCTCGCCGTGAGGTGCCTGACCCGGGACCACCGGGTCCGACGCCTGTAGAGGTCGAGGTAGATCGTGTAGACCGCCCGCCGTACGTAGGCCTCTGCAGCGTGCGGCTGCGGTGCGGACTTCCGGGAGAAGACCTTCACCAGCGCGTCCTGCACGAGGTCTTCGGCGTCACGGACGTTCCCGCTCAGCAGGTACGCGTACCCGAGGAGTGCCCGGTGCCTCGTGCGCACCAGCTCTCCCATGTCGTGCTCCCAGTCGTCCATCGTGTCCCCTGTCCTGGTGTCGCTGTCACACATCATGACGCTCGGGGTCGGCAGAACAGTGGGGGTGAGTTTCTGGGTCGTCACCGTGGGCTGCGAGCGCGCCCCGGCCGAGCGGCGCTCGGCCCACGGCGCCCACCACCCCGAGACGCCGACAGCCCCGCCCCGGGAGAGGGCGAGGCTGTCGGGCTGGACCTGTCAGCCGCCGGGGCAGGTGGGCTCCGTCTCCACGATCCCCAGGACCTGCGCACCCGACAGGGCGACGAAGGACTCGGCGCTCGCCCGGTCCGCGAAGACCACACCGACGCCGAGGGTCGAGGGTCCACGACCGAGCGCTGCCGAGGGGTCTGCCGGGCAGTGCCCGACGAGGATCGGCCGACCGTCGTACCCGAGGGACTCGACGGCGACGGTCGCGTCGAGGACCTCCTGCGGAGTGTCCCCGAGCGCGAACCACACGATCGCGACACCGCCAGGGAAGGCGTAGGACCACTCGACGGGTGCGGGCCAGCCGTCGGCGCGGGCCGGGCCTGTCGACGGCTGGCCGTCGTCACCGATCCACAGCCCGCCCACGAGGTCGCTCGCCGTGAAGGTGTCGGGCACCTCGGTGACAGGGCCTCGGAGGTACTCCTGCGGCTCCAGGACCTTGTCGAGCACAGTCCAGCCCTGCTGCGCCCACACCTCGTAGTAGCCTCCGGGCAGCGGCACCGCCGTGTCGGTCCCCGGGACGCACCCCGTCGTCGCGACGTCACCCGAGAACATCGCGATCGAGTTCGTCAGGGGCGAGACGACGCTCGTCGCGCCGGGCTGGGCCAAGGACCCCACGACACGACCGTCCTGGACGAGGACGAGCGTCGGGTCGACGACCTCTGCGGTCAGCTGCATGACGCTGCGGTTGACGGCCCTGACCTCGATGCCGCTCACGGCCCCCTCGGACGGACCCGGGCTCTGCGGCTCCAGGGACAGCCCGACCGGGCTGCCCGGCGTCGTGACGGGTGCAGCACCGCACTGCGGGAAGGTCGCGGCTGGGTCGAGGACAGCGAGCGTGGGTGCGGGCGGCGCTGGTTCCTCGACCTCGACCGGCTCGGTCGGGGTCGGCTCGACCGAGGGGGCCGAGCTCGGCACGGGTGCCTCAGACGAAGGTGCGGGGGTGGGCGTGGGGTCGGCGGACTGCGTGACGGGTGGACGGTCGGGGAAGGCCGAGGCGTCGTCCCGGGTCGCGGAGTAGACGGCTGCAGCGGCGGCACCGGCTGTGAGCACCGAGACGGCGGTGACCGTCGCGATCATCACCGGGCGACGGCGGCGCCTGCGGTCGACGATGTCGGAGGTGGTCCGCACGACCTCGGTCGGAGGGGTCGTCTCGGCGCTCCCGGCCCGTGCGAGGTCGGCGAGCGAGCGTCGCAGGTCGTGGCTCATGAGGGGCTCCCGTAGGTCGTCGGGTTCGATGCGGACGGGGACGGGGAGGCGGGCGGCGGTGCCCCGGGCGGCGGTTCTTCCGACGGTCGGGGTGCCGACAGCAAGGACTCGGCGGCCGAGGGCGGCCGGAACCGGTCGACGGTCTCGTCGGGCTCGAGCGGCGTGAGCTCGCCCAGGCGGCCCTGGAGGGTCGCGTGCGCGTCGAAGATGTGGCGCTTCACGGTCCCGACGGAGCACCCCATCTGCTCGGCGATCTGCGGCACGGTGAGGTCCTCGAAGTACCGCAGGACGATGGCCGACCGCTGCCTCGGCGTGAGCGCGTCGAGGGCTGTCGCCACGTCGACGTGGTCGGCTGACGACGACTCGTGCCCGCCCGCCTGCTCGGGGCTGCCGACCAGGTGCCGGATCCCCGACCATCGTCGTCGACGTCGGTACCCGTCGAGGTAGATCGTGAGGATCGCGCGGCGCACGTAGGCCTCGGCGCCCCCAGCCTCGGGTGTGCTCTTGCGTGTGTAGGTCTTGACCAGGGCGTCCTGCACCAGGTCTTCGGCGTCCTTCGTCCTGCCGGTCAGCAGGTACGCGTAGCCGACGAGCGCCTTGTGCCGCTCGTGCACCAAGGTGCTCAGCTCGTCGTGCCAGTCAGGCATGTCGTCTCTCTCCCCCACGCGGCCCGGTATCTCGGGCCGTCACACATCATGACGCGCGGGGATCGCGAAACGTTGAGGTCAGGTGCCGCGCCGAGGCGTCCGTCGTGCTGAGAGCCGCCGATCGGTGTCGAGAGCCGTCGAGAGCCTCAGGGTCAGCGGCAGGCAGCCTCGCCGTCCACCTGGACCGGTGTGTAGCCGAAGGCCCCCGCGAAGAGGTCGACGAACCGCGCAGCGTCGTCGGGAGTCTCGAAGGCCACGGCGTAGCCGAGGGTGAGCCTCAGGTCGTCTGTCGGCGACACCCCGGTGAGTGCGCTGAGGGCTGCGGGCTGGCAGGCCAGCGGGAGGAGGTGCTCCTCCGGTGCGTAGCCGATGTGCTCGAGGGTCCGCCGGGCAGCGGCCTGGACGACCGCGGTGTCTGTCCTGTCGGCCTGGCTCCGGGGCCCGTACCCTTCGACAGGCGAGAACCAGACGACGCTCTGGGCTGTCGCGGTCCCTGCCTGGAGCGCAGGCGTGACGTCGGCGGGCCAGTCGAGCGAGGCGGACGACTCGTCGAGGGCGACCTCCGGGCTCCCGGCGGCCGAGCCGTCGGGAGCTCCGGAGCCGGTGGGGGTGCCCTCGGACATCGTCCCGGCCGCGTTCCCGAAGTACCTCACGACACCACCGTCGTCTGTCTCTGCGAGCGTCATGCTCAGCGCTGGTCCGACGACGAGGCCTGGGTCGCCGATCTCGGGCCAGGTGGCAGGACTGGGCGCGTCAGGGTCTTCGACGCGGGTGATGCCGTAGACGGTGTAGGTCCCGGGCTCGTACGCACCCGGCTGGGAGACCTGACCGCAGGCCTCGACGCCCCAGCTCGACAGCACCGCGACGCTGTCCGCGTCGAGCGAGGTCTGCATCCTCGACCATGTCGTCGGGCTCGCCGGTGGGGTCGCGACGACCATGCCGTCCTTGACCAGCACGAAGCCTGTCGGGCCGACGACCGTGCGCTCCACCTCGTCGGCACGGACGTTGACGTAGAGGGTCGGCAGAGGCTCGGTCGTCGAGAACGGCCGGTCGTCGAGGGGACCAGAGGTGATGTCCTCACCGTCGAGGTCACCGACAGCGTCGGGCCGGTTCGCTGCGAAGGAGTACATGATCGACGGGGACGCCGTGGCCTCGAGGTAGTCGGGCACGGGCTGCCCGCACAGCGTCCTGATGCTCTGGCCGCGCGGGTCGTCCGGGAGGGCGACGACAGGTGCGTCGTCGTCGCGGAAGAGCTGGAGTGCGGCGAGGGCGCCCGTCGCGGTGACGGCGAGGCAGGCTGCCGTCGCGCCGGCGACCAGCACGGGCCTGCGGCGCCTGCGCTGCCTGACGGTCGCGAGGACCTGCTCGGTCGCCGCGTCGCGGTCGACCCTCGAGGCGCCGAGGGAGGCCAGGGATCCGAGGTCGTCGCGCAGGGTGCGGTTCACTGTCGTGTCCTTGTCGTCGGGCTGGTCTGGTGTGCAGGAGCGCGGTCGATCTCCGGTGCAGTGGTGATAGGTGGCGCGAAGCGTGCGTGGTCTCCGGCCCCGGGCAGGTCGTGGCGACCGGACTGGTCGCCACCGCTGTCCGCGGAGCCGCCGTCGGTCTGGTCGGGGCCCACGGAGCGCGGCGCGACAGCCGGGGACGCGCTGAGCGTGACCGGAGAGTCGTCCGGGAGCTCGACGTCCTCGCCGAGGATCGCCCGGAGGGCCTGGTGAGCGTCTGACAGGTGCCGCTTGACGGTTCCGGGTGCACAACCGAGAGACTGCGCCACCTGCGGGACCGTGAGGTCGTCGTAGTACCGCAGCACGACGCAGGCGCGCTGTCGGGGGGTGAGGGCGTCGAGGGCCACGGCCACGTCGAGCTGGGCGCTCGTGGCCAGCTCAGCACTCTCCTGGCGGTCGGCGACCCCCACCAGGTGCTTGATGCCGGACCACCGTCGCCGTCGCCTGTACTGGTCGAGGTAGAGGGTGAGGATCGCGCGGCGCACGTAGGACTCCGAGGTCGCGGCCTCGGGCGCGCGACGACGGCTGAACACCTTGACGAAGGCGTCCTGGACCAGGTCTTCGGCTTCCTTGACGTTGCCGCACAGGAGGTAGGCGTAGCCGGTGAGCGCGCCGATGCGCTCGCGCACCATCCTGCTCAGGTCGTGCTCGTCGGTCATCGGTCCCCCTGCTGTCCCTGCTGCCCGGTGCCGACAGTCGTCGGTGCCCTCACCCCTCCACAACGCACCGTGCCCGCAGAACGTTGGGGCGCGTCCCCCTGCACACCCCGTCCGGCCTGCGTAGACTGCCCGCTACGCCGACCGAGTGTGATCGGCGTCACATGCGACGGACGTCGTGTGCGGTGCAGTCGTCAAGGAGGACGGATGCTCGAGCTCGGAACCACCAGTCTTGTCATCGTCGGCGTGATCGCGGTGATCGGGGCGCTCTCCCTCGTCGTCGCCGTCGTGCTCAGGCGCCAGGTGCTCGCCGCCCCCGAGGGCACGGACAGCATGAAGGAGATCGCGCTCGCGGTCCAGGAGGGGGCCTCGGCGTACCTCAGCAGGCAGTTCCGGACCCTCGCGCTCTTCGTCGTCGTGGTCTTCGGGCTGCTCTTCGTGCTGCCTGGCGACGCGAGCATCCGGGTGGGCCGCTCGGTCGCCTTCGTCGTCGGGGCCGGCTTCTCGGCCGCGATCGGGTACCTCGGCATGTGGCTCGCGACTCGCGCGAACCTCCGCGTCGCCGCGGCCGCGATGCACCCTGGAGCCCGGACCGAAGGGGCCCGCATCGCCTTCCGCACCGGGGGAGTGGTCGGCCTGTCCGTCGTCGGGCTCGGTCTGCTGGGTGCCTCGGGGGTCGTGCTGCTCTACCGCGGCGACGCGCCGTCGGTCCTCGAGGGCTTCGGCTTCGGAGCAGCGCTGCTGGCCATGTTCATGCGCGTCGGCGGTGGCATCTTCACCAAGGCCGCCGACGTCGGCGCGGACCTCGTCGGCAAGGTCGAGCAGGGCATCCCCGAGGACGACCCGCGCAACGCCGCGACCATCGCCGACAACGTCGGGGACAACGTCGGCGACTGCGCGGGCATGGCCGCAGACCTCTTCGAGTCCTACGCCGTGATGCTCGTGGCCGCGCTCATCCTCGGCAAGGCGACCCTGGGCGAGCAGGGGCTCGTCTTCCCGCTCATCGTCACCGCGGCGGGGGCCTTCGTCGCGCTGCTCGGCATCGCGACCACCCGGGTGCGCGGTTCGGAGAGCGGGCTGCGCGCCATCTACCGCGGCTTCTACGTCTCCGCCCTGCTCGGCGCGGTCCTCGCCGCCGTCGCCGCCTTCGCCTACCTGCCGGCGACCTTCGCCGAGTCGCCCGGGACCGCCGACCTCTCCGACGTCACGAGCGACCCGCGGGTCGTCGCGAGCCTCGCGGTGCTCATCGGGGTGGTCCTCGCCGGGATCATCCTCTGGGTCACCGGGTACTTCACAGGCACGACGTCCAAGCCCACCCTGCACGTCGCCGCGACGTCCCGGACCGGCGCCGCGACGGTGATCCTCTCCGGGATCGGTGTCGGCTTCGAGTCCGCCGTCTACACCGCGGGGATCATCGCCGCGGCGATCTGCGGGGTCTTCCTGCTCGCGGGCGGCTCGGTCTGGCTCTCGCTGTTCCTCGTGGCCCTCGCCGGCTGCGGGCTGCTCACCACGGTCGGCGTCATCGTCGCGATGGACACCTTCGGGCCGGTCTCGGACAACGCCCAGGGCATCGCCGAGATGTCGGGCGACGTCGACGACGAGGGCGCCCAGGTGCTCACCGACCTCGACGCCGTCGGCAACACCACCAAGGCGATCACCAAGGGCATCGCGATCGCGACGGCCGTGCTCGCCGCGACGGCGCTCTTCGGCTCCTACGCCGACGCGGTCCAGTCCGCTCTGCGCGACGTCAGCGACGCCGCGAGCACGGGGATCGTCACGTCGATGCTCAGCTTCTCGATCATCTCGCCCGTCACTCTCGTCGGGGTGATCCTCGGGGCGGCGACGGTCTTCCTCTTCTCCGGGCTGGCCATCGACGCCGTGACCCGGGCGGCCGGGGCGATCGTCTTCGAGGTCCGGCGCCAGTTCCGCGAGCACCCCGGGATCATGACCTACGAGGAGCGTCCCGACTACGGCCGGGTGGTCGACATCTGCACCCGCGACTCGCTGCGCGAGCTCGCGACCCCTGGCCTCCTCGCGGCCTTCGCACCGATCGCCGTCGGCTTCGGGCTGGGGGTCGGTCCGCTCGCCGGGTTCCTCGCGGGGGCGATCGGCGCCGGGGTGCTCATGGCCGTGTTCCTCGCCAACTCGGGGGGTGCGTGGGACAACGCGAAGAAGATCATCGAAGACGGCGCCTACGGCGGCAAGGGCTCGCCCGCCCACGAGGCCGTGGTCATCGGCGACACCGTCGGCGACCCCTTCAAGGACACCGCGGGCCCTGCGATCAACCCGCTCATCAAGGTGATGAACCTGGTCGCGGTGCTCGTCGCGCCCGCGGTGGTCGCGATGAGCGTCCCGGCCGACGCGAACCACACGCTGCGCATCGGGATCGCCGTCGTGGCCGCGCTGATCGCCTTCGGGGCTATAGTCGCGAGCCGGTTGCGGGCCGCACGCGTGGACGCGGCGTCGCTCACCGAAGAACCCGCGGGTGCTGCGCGACGACCTCAGGACCGCTGAGCTCCCCGTGGTCAACCGCTGACCGACCGGTGGGCGGCTGCCGACCGACCGGTGGGCGACTGCTGACCGACTGCTGCCCGGCCGCTGGGCGACCGTGGCTACCTTCGGCCGGCCGGCCAACCGCCGCGACCACCTGACCGCGCGCTCGGCGGTCGCGCGGTCGCGCCGTCGCGGCGGTTGCGGCGGCGGGTGCGCAGGGCGAGCATGACCGCATGGACCACCTCGACGACCAGCGCCCGCCGTCAGGCGGACCGAGCGGCCAGCCGCTGCGGATCCTCAGCTACAACATCAAGAGCCTGCAGATGGACGCGACCGCCGTCCGTGACGTCATCCGTGACAGCGACCCCGACGTCGTCGCGATCCAGGAGCCCTGCCGCTACCTGACCGGCGGGCGGCGCCGGATGCGAGCCCTCGCCGCCGCGACGGGGACCGTCTGCGTGATCCCCGGAGGCAGCCCCTTCGGTGCCTACACGACGGCGCTCCTCGTGGCCCGCCGGCACGAGGGCGCTGTCCTCCGACGCCGCGGCCGACCGCTCAGCTGGCGGTGGTGGCGCAGGCGCGACCTGCGGGCGTGGCCGACCCGGCGGGGGAGCGCTCTCGTCGACCTCGGCGACGTCGTCGTCGTCTCGGTCCACCTCGGGCTCGACGCCCGCGAGCGCCTGGACCACTGCGCCGAGGTCGCGCGGCTCGTCGAGCGTGCCGGGGCGGCGCGGTGCGTGGTCGCCGGGGACCTCAACGAAGAACCGGGGGGACCGGCGTGGCAGGCCCTCGGCACGCTGCTGCACGACGCCGTGCCCGATGCGCCTGGCCTCACCTTCGCGGCGCCCAAGCCGCGTCGGCGGATCGACGGGGTGCTCGTCGGGGACGGCTTCGAGGTGATCTCGTCGAGGGTCCTGCGCACGCCTGCGGCGCTGCGGGGGAGCGACCACCTGCCGCTGCTCGTCGAGGTCGCGCGCCGGGTCTGAGGGTCTGGGGCCTGAGGACCGCCCCGCCGCGCTGAGCTCCGTACCGACGGGCCGCGGGCCGACGCGCCCCTCGCGGGTCGACGCGCCCCTCGTGCACAGGCGCTCCGGGTGCGTGCCGTGACGGCGCGTCCGACCATGGGGCATGGCTGATCACCCCGACACCCCGTCCCCCGACCACCTGCCGCCCGAGGGCGTCGACGACGCGACGGTCGAGGCCGTCGGCGGCGTGACTGCGGCGCTCGAGGTCGTCGAGCAGGCGCGCGGCATGCTCTACGCCTTCCACAGGCTCACGGGGCGTGCCGACAACGAGCTCGCCGAGGCCCTCGACAAGCTCGAAGAGGCCGGGCACAAGGAGCTCGCCGACGAGGTCCGAGCCGACCTGGTGGGGCTCAACGTCCTGCAGGGCCGCTGGACCTTCCAGGTGGTCGAAGACTACGACGACGGCTACTGGACGCGGTTCCGCGGCTGGGAGAAGACCGTGCGCGACAGGCTCCTCGGCGGCCGGAGGCACGTCTACGAGGCTGGCCTGAAAGAGCAGAACCGCACCCCGGGCCGTGAGGGGCACGAGGCGCGTCCGCCGGGCTGAGGATCAGCAGGCGCGCGGCGCGCACCGGTTTGGAGGGGTGCGTTGCGCCGCGCACCATAGAGAGATGACACCCTCCAGACCGCGCGCGTCTCGTCCCACGGTCCTGGCATCCCTCGTGCTCGCGGGTGCTGTGGCCCTCTCGCTCTCGGCGTGCGGCGACGACCAGCAGGCCGGGGGCTCGGACGAGGCGTTCTGCGCCGACTACGCGCAGTTCAGCCAGGCCGAGTTCCTCGACGGGGTCGACACGACCGACGTGGCGTCAGTCCTCACGGCCCTCGACACGATGGTGCAGGACGCCAAGCAGATCCAGCCGCCGGACGAGATCTCCGCAGCGTGGACGACCGTGTTCCAGGCGAGCGAAGACCAGGTCCAGGTGATGCGCGGCGTCGACTGGTCCTCCGAGGCGGCGCAGCAGGAGTACTTCGCGTCGGTCGAGGGCTTCAGGTCCGACGAGCTCGACGCGGCGACGGCCGAGGTCGAGGGCTACGTCGCCGAGCACTGCGCGTCCTGAGCGACCGGGTGAGATCCGCAGCAGATGGGGACTAGTGCCCCGATTCTGAGTTGCGGCTGTGAGTGACGCCCCCCGACTATGGACGCATGACTACACGCCGGTACACCAAGAACCTGTTCGCGACCTCCACGGCCGCCGTCCTCGCCCTCGGCCTCCTCGCCGGGTGCAGCAGCGGCGGGTCCCTCGAGGACTACTGCAAGGAGGGCGAGGCCCTCTCCTCCGGCGACTTCGCCCAGGACATCGACCCCAACGACCCCGACGCGATGAAGGCTGCCTTCGACGACATCGTCACGAAGGTCAAGGACATCGACGCCCCGGACGAGATCAAGGACGACTGGAACGTCCTCGTCGAGTCCGTCGAGAAGCTGAACGACGGCATGAAGGACCTCGACCTCACCAACGCCGACGACCAGGCCAAGTTCATGGAGCTCACGACCGAGCTCAACTCCGACGAGGTCACCGCAGCGAGCGACCGCGTCACCACCTTCAACGACGAGAACTGCGAGGCCTGATCCTCCAGGTCCCGGCGTGACCGACTGACAGAGGGCGGCTCCCCGACAGGGGAGCCGCCCTCTGCGCGTCTGACGGCCGCGACGCGCTCGGGTGGTCTGCTCTGATGAGGAATCATTGCTGCCATGAGCCCGACCACGCACAGCGCCCCCGGCCCCTCGACCGACCCGGCCCTCGTCGCCCTCCTCAGGGCCGACCTGCAGGCCAGCGGGTTCACGGTCGAGGGCGTCGAAGACGCGCTCGGCCCCGTCGCCGCAGCGGCCCTGCACCGTGAGCAGGCGCTGCCCGCGCTCCGGGCGACCGCCGTCGCCGCCTCGGCCGGCGCCAGCCCAGCCGCTGCGACCGCGTCTTCTCCGTCGGCCGCCGGCGCAGAGCCTGAGCAGCGCTCTGCGGTCTTCACGCTGACGCGGCTCTTCGTGCTCGGGCGCGAGGTCCCGGCACGTGACCTCGACGCCGCGCTCCCGGCCCTGGGGTCGGCCGGTGCGCAGGACCTCGGCCTCGTCGCCCTCGACGACCCTCGCGACCTCACCGCTGCCGGGCCTGTCGTCCGCCCGCTCGTCGACCTCCGGCCGTACTCCGCGCACGACGCCCGTGGGCCTGTCGACTGGTGGCTCGCCTCAGACCTCGGCGAGCTCGCCACGAGCACCCGGCTCTCGGGCGACCACGTCCTCGGTGCGGGTGGTGCGTCGATCACCCTCGCCCAGGTGACAGGCCGGTCGCCGCGAGCCCGGGTCCTCGACCTCGGCACAGGCTGCGGCATCCAGGCGCTGCACGCGACGCGTCACGCCCAGACCGTCGTCGCGACGGACATCTCCGAGCGGGCGCTGCGCTTCGCGGCCTTCAACGCCGCCCTCGACGGGGCTGAGCTCGACCTGCGGCTCGGGTCGATGCTCGACCCCGTCGCAGGCGAAGAGTTCGACCTCGTCGTCTCGAACCCGCCCTTCGTCATCACCCCGCGCACAGTGCCCGCTGAGCCCGCTGAGCCCGCTGAGCCCGCTGAGCCCGCTGAGCCCGCTGAGCCCGGGCGCGACGCAGCCGACCGACCAGCGGGCCCCGGCGAGATCCCGACCTACGAGTACCGGGACGGCGGACGCTCGGGCGACGACCTCGTGCGCGACCTCGTCACCGGGGTCGGAGCGGTCCTGGCCCCCGGCGGGATCGCGCAGATGCTCGGCAACTGGGAGCACCGCGCCGGGGAGGCGTGGACCGAGCGGGTCGGACGCTGGCTCGACGAGTCTGGCCTGGACGGCTGGGTGGTCCAGCGCGAGGTCCTCGACCCGGCCGAGTACGCCGAGACCTGGATCCGCGACGGTGGCACCACCCCTGAGCGTGAGCCCGAGGCCTGGGCGAGCGCCTACGGAGCCTGGCTCGACGACTTCGCGTCCCGCGACGTCGAGGCCATCGGCTTCGGGTTCTTCGTGCTGCGCAAGCCGCTGCCGGGGGAGGACGTGACGCTGCGGCGTCTCGAAGAGCACACAGGATCGGTCCGCCAGCCTCTCGGCACGCACCTCGAGGCGAGCCTCGCCGCTCACCTCTGGCTCGAGACCCTCGACGACGAGGCCCTCGCGCAGCAGAGGCTCGTGGTCGCGGCCGACGTGACCGAAGAGCGCTTCTATACCCCGGGCGCCGCCGACCCGAACATCGTCATCGTGCGCCAGGGCGACGGGCTCGGCCGGGGCGTGCACGCGTCGACCTCGCTCTCGGCCCTGGTCGGGGCGTGCGACGGCGAGCTCTCCGTCGGGCAGATCGTCGCGGCGATCGCGACGATCTTCGAGGTGTCCGGCGCGGAGCTGGCCGCCGAGCTGCTGCCGGCGGTCCGCAACCTCGTCCGGGACGGGTTCCTGGTCCGAGACGCGGGGTGACGTCCGGCCGCCCGCGGCAACTTGACCGGCGGACGGGCCGGCGCAGGTTGACAGCCGGACGGGCGGTCGCAGCCTGACAGCCGGACGGGCGGTCGCAGCCTGCCGGCCGCCCGACCTCTAGCCGATCCTCGGCAGCCTGACCTCGAAGGTCGCCCCGCGGTGTGCTTCCCCCGTGCCGCGGGGACCGGTCCCGGGGCCGCCTCCGAGCGGCTGCGCCGGGCTGTGCGCCGTGAGCGTGCCGCCGTGCTCCTGCACGATGGCCCGGGCGATCGCGAGGCCGAGACCCGTCGAGCCTCCGACGCGGTTGCGGGCCGAGTCCCCGCGGCTGAACCTCTGGAACAGCGACGGCAGCAGCGCCGGAGCGATGCCCGGGCCGTCGTCGGTCACGCTCACGACCACAGTCCCGGGCTCGGCCCGCAGCCCGAGGACCACCCGGGTCCCGGGAGGAGTGTGGACCCGGGCGTTGCTGAGCAGGTTGACGAAGACCTGCCGCAGCCGCGCCTCGTCTCCGCGGACGACGACGTCGGGGGCCGGCGCGTCGTCGTCCGCGTCGTCCGCATCGTCAGTGCCGTCAGTGCCGCCTGTGCTCTCAGTGGTGCCTGTGCCCTCAGTGCTCTCAGTGCTCAGCAGGTCCAGCTCCCACACGTGGTCGTGGCTGGCCGCGTGGGCGTCGGCGAGCGCGTCGACGGCGAGCAGCGTGAGGTCGACCTCCTCGCGCTCGAGCGGACGGCCGGCGTCCAGCCGGGCGAGCAGCAGCAGGTCTTCGACGAGGGCGCCCATGCGTAGCGCCTCCGACTCGATCCGGTCGAGCGCGCGCAGCGTGTCGACGGGGACGTCGTCGGGCGAGCGGCGGACGAGCTCGGCGTAGCCGCGGATCGAGGCGAGCGGCGTCCGCAGCTCGTGGCTCGCGTCGGCGACGAACTGGCGGACCTGCGTCTCGGACTCGTGCCGGGCGGCGAGCGACGACTCGACGTGCCCGAGCATCCTGTTGAGCGCTGCCCCCACGGTCCCGACCTCGGTCCGCTCGTCGGTGTCCTGCGGGTCCACGCCGTGGATCTGCTCGACCTCGCCCCTGTCGAGCTGGAGCTCGGAGACCCGCAGCGCGGCGCCCGCCACGCGTTCGAGGGGGCGCAGCGCCCGCCGGACCAGGACTGTCGCGGCCGCAGCGGCGAGCAGCACGGCGAGGACGATGAGCGCGACCTCGACCGCGACGTAGGAGCGCAGCGGGTCGTCGGCAGGCGCTGTCGAGACCGCGGTGACCACGGTGTCCCCGGCCGGCGTGGTGGTGGAGATCGCGAGGAAGCTGCCGAGGTCGCCGAGGTCGACCTCGTGGATGCGGCCGTCGGTGGCGAGGGCCTCGAGGGTCGCGAGGGCGTCGGTCCCCACGAGCGAGCGGAAGTCCCCGCTCTCGTCCACGTACCCGGCGTGCACGACCGTGCTCCCCGAGAGCAGGACGTCGATGTCACCAGCCCCCTGGCCGGGGACCTGGTACGGAGTAGGGGCCTGCCCGGGGTCGGCCGTCGAGCAGCCCGTGCCGTCAGGGCACCCGGAGGCCGGTGGGGTCGACGAGGCGCCGAGGTCTTTGAGCGGCCTGTCGACGGCGCGCGAGCTCGCCTGCCGGAGGTCGTCCTCGATCTGCCCGACCAGCTCGCTGCGCAAGGAGAGCGTCGACACCACCGCGAGGATCGAGCAGATGAGCAGCACGAGACCGATGAGCAGCGCGACGAGCTGGCGGCGCAGCGTCCACGGACGTCGCCGGCTCTGCGCGTGACCTCGGTCGTCGGCCGCGGGCACCTCGCTCACGCAGCAGGCCCGGCGCCCACGGCGGTGGTCGACGCCTGCGCAGCAGAGGCAGCGGGCTTGAGCACGTACCCGACGCCTCGCAGCGTGTGGATCATCGGTTCGCGCCCGGCGTCGATCTTGCGCCGCAGGTAGGAGATGTACAGCTCGACGATGTTCGCCTGCCCGCCGAAGTCGTACTGCCAGACCCTGTCGAGGATCTGCGCCTTCGACATCACCCGTCGCGCGTTGCGCATGAGGTAGCGGAGCAGCTCGAACTCTGTCGCGGTCAGGTGCACGTCGTCGCCACCCCGGCTCACCTCGTGCGAGTCCTCGTCGAGGGTCAGGTCGCCGACCACCAGCAGCGCCTCGTCGCGCGCAGCGCTCGCCCCGGCCCGGCGCAGCAGCCCGCGGAGGCGCGCGACGACCTCTTCGAGGCTGAAGGGCTTGGTCACGTAGTCGTCGCCCCCGGCGGTGAGCCCGGCGACGCGGTCTTCGACGGAGTCGCGTGCGGTGAGGAACAGGACCGGCACACCGTCCTGCTGCTGGCGGATCCTGCGCAGCACCTCGATGCCGTCGATGTCGCCCAGCATGATGTCCAGGACGATCACGTCGGGCAGGGTCTCCCGTGCCAGACGCACCGCGGACTGGCCGTCGAGGGCCGTCGAGACGTCCCAGCCCTCGTAGCGCAGCGCCGAGGTGAGGAGCTCGGCGAGGTTGGGCTCGTCGTCGACGACGAGCACCCGCAGGGGGCTGCCGTCGGCGCGGGTGAGGCGCGGCAGGGCGGCGCGGGCGGAGGTGTCGGAGAGGGCCATGGCTCCATGGTGCTCCGGCTTGCCCCAGGGTGTCCTGAGCCCGGGCTATGAGTTTGCTGTGAGGGTGCACGCCGAGGACACCCGACCGGCACCGGTGTGCGCGACTCGTCGACACGGTCTTCCCAGGACGGTCACAGGGGGTGGACTACCGTTGGACGGTGAACTCTGACCGACGACCCGGTGTGCTGCCGGCTGCGGGTGCCTCGGGCGCCGCACGCCGTGGGCGGCCCGCGCCGTCGACCCGCGCCACCCAGGTCCTCCCGACGGGCCCTGCAGGCCCTCGTGGACCTGTCGGCCCTGCGAGCACCGTGACCCCGGCGGGCTCGCCGGCGAGCCGTCCACGGGCGGGCGGTCACCGCCCGCCGAGCGCACCACGAGGCGCAGACCTCTGGACGGGTGTCCCCGTCCGCACCCGCCTCCTCGCGGTGCTCGTGGCCGTCGCCGCGGCCGCGGGCATCGTGGTCGTGTGGGAGGTCTTCGTCGCCACCCGCACGGGTCAGGTGATCGAGGACTACGCCTACGACGGTGCCCTCACGGGTCGCACCCGTCTGTGGACCGTCGCCGAACCTGTCCTCGGTGTGGTCTCGGTGAGCTTCGTGGTCCTGGGCACCCTCGCCGCGATCCTCGTCGCGCTGGTCCGCAGGCGCTGGCTGCTCGCCGTCCAGGCCCTCGTCCTCGTCGGCGGGGCGAACCTCACCACGCAGGTGCTGAAGAAGATCGTCCTCGAACGACCTGTCTTCGACTCCGAGATGTGGTGGACCAACTCTCTGCCGAGCGGGCACACCACCGTCGCGGCCTCCGTCTCGGTCGCGCTGCTGCTCACGGTCCCGCGCCTCGCGCGGCCGTGGGTCGCGCTCTTCGGGGCCGGGTACACCGCCGCGACCGGGATCTCCACGCTCGTGGGTCAGTGGCACAGGCCGAGCGACGTGGTCGCCGCCGTCCTCGTCGTGCTGTTCTGGGGAGCCCTCGCCTGCGCGCTGACCACCCGCGACGCCCAGGACCCCGGCCCCGCCGACGACCGCCCGCGCAAGATCTCCGCCCCGAAGGGCTCGTCGTCCGCCTGGGTCCTCGCGATCCTCGGTGTGGCCGGGACCGGGGCCGCTGGCGTCGCGCTCTGGGCCCTCCAGCAGACGGCGACCGTCGTCGACGGGAGCGGCCAGCCCTTCACCTCCCAGACCGAGCTGGTCGCCTACGCCGGCGGCGCGGCCGGTGTCGTCGCTGCCACGGCTGTCTCCTTCGGCCTCCTCCTGGCCCTCCGCCAGACCGTCGCGAGGCCCCGTTCGACGGCCTCCCGCAGCGGCCAGGTGTGACGACTGGAGCCCGGAGGCCGTAGGCTGCCGAGTTGAACGCCTGTCCAGGTCTCGCACCACCTCTCGTCACGGAAGCAGGGCGCTGAATGTCCGCTGGTCGCAAGCTCGTCATCGTGGAGTCGCCCGCCAAGGCACGCACGATCGCCGGTTACCTCGGCGACGACTACGAGGTCGAGGCGAGCGTCGGGCACATCAGGGACCTGCCCCAGCCCTCCGAGATGCCGGCCGACATGAAGAAGGGCCCCTTCGGCAAGTTCGCCGTCAACGTCGACGGCGGGTTCGAGCCGTACTACGAGGTCTACGCCGACAAGAAGAAGAAGGTCGCCGAGCTCAAGCGGGCGCTGAAGAACGCCGACGAGCTCTACCTCGCGACCGACGAGGACCGCGAGGGCGAGGCCATCGCGTGGCACCTGCTCCAGGAGCTCAAGCCGAAGGTCCCCGTGCACCGCATGGTGTTCCACGAGATCACCCGTGAGGCCATCCAGCGGGCCCTCGAGAACACCCGCGAGATCGACGGCCGCATGGTCGACGCGCAGGAGACCCGCCGCATCCTCGACCGCCTCTACGGCTACGAGGTCTCGCCGGTCCTGTGGCGCAAGGTCCGCCAGGGCCTCTCGGCCGGGCGCGTGCAGTCTGTCGCGACCCGTCTCGTGGTCGAGCGCGAGCGCGAGCGCATGGCCTTCGTCACCGCGAACTACTGGGACGTCTCGGGTGACTTCACCACGCAGGACGGCCCCGACGCAGGCGAGTGGTTCTCCGCGAAGCTCGTCCAGGTGGACGGCTCGCGCGTGGCCTCGGGCCGCGACTTCACCGACGCCGGGACGCTCAAGAACGCCAAGGGCGTCGTGCACCTCGACGAGCAGGCGGCCCACGCCCTGGTGACCGCCCTCGCCGACCAGCCGGCAGTGGTCCGCAGCCTCGAGACGAAGCCGTACACGCGTCGACCCGCCGCGCCGTTCACCACCTCGACCCTCCAGCAGGAGGCGTCGCGCAAGCTCCGCATGTCCTCTCGGCAGGCGATGCGCACGGCGCAGACCCTGTACGAGAACGGCTACATCACCTACATGCGTACGGACTCCCCGTCGCTGTCCACCCAGGCCACCGACGCCGCGCGCCGTCAGGCCGCAGAGCTCTACGGGCCCGAGTACGTGCCGGCCTCGCCGCGTGTCTACGCCTCGAAGTCCAAGGGCGCGCAGGAGGCCCACGAGGCCATCCGCCCCGCCGGTGACTCCTTCCGGACCCCGGCTCAGGTGTCCCGTGAGATCAGCGGCGACCAGTTCAAGCTGTACGAGCTCATCTGGAAGCGCACGGTCGCCTCGCAGATGGGCGACGCCCGCGGGTCGACCGCCTCGGTCCGCCTCGGTGTCGCCGGCACCCTCCCGGCCGGAGCGCCGACGATCGGCGACGCCGGCCCCGGTGCCCAGACCGATGCGGTCTTCGCGGCCTCCGGCACGGTCATCACCTTCCGCGGCTTCCTCGCCGCCTACGAGGAGGGCCGCGACTCCGAGCGCTACGACTCGGCCGACGGCGCCGAGAACCCGAAGAAGGCCGAGGGCGACGCCCGTCTGCCGCAGA
>Ga0308165_1003098_pt1 | contig 18429 bp, 20 predicted proteins | sample PhyWR2_FD_201032 | JGI IMG/M metagenome (GOLD analysis project Ga0308165, IMG submission 201032) | Phyllosphere microbial communities from UC Gill Tract Community Farm, Albany, California, United States - DLSLW.R2 | ecosystem: Host-associated > Plants > Phyllosphere > Unclassified | place: USA...
TCAGCTGCAATATCCCTGTGACAACGTTAGGGGCAATTTAAATAACTGTAATGATGCTATCTTCTTGAGCGAGCCTCGCAGATAACAGTATCATTTACAGAATGTTCTTTTAACTTTTAGGGCTGCACGCTGGATTTTTATTACGCTATAATTTTCTCAGGCTTAAGTTTGCTATTTATACGGTAATAACGACGTGACTCATATTCATCGACCACCCTTTGCGCTGGCTTTAGTGCCCTCGCTAATGATTGTAACGCCTGTAAGCCTGGCGGCAGAAACAGGTTTTTTTAGTGATGCGTGGAATACCTTTTCGGGTAATATTTCAGAGACTTGGAACGCTCCACAGCACTATGATCTCTATGTTCCTGCCATCACCTGGCACGCTCGTTTTGCTTACAGTAAAGAGAAAACGGATAACTACAATGAACGTCCGTGGGGTATAGGGTTTGGGCAGTCTCGCTGGGATGAAAAGGGCAACTGGCACGGTCTCTACCTGATGGCATTTAAGGACTCATATAATAAATGGGAGCCCATCGGGGGTTATGGCTGGGAGAAAACCTGGCGACCGCTGGCAGATGATAATTTTCATCTCGGACTGGGCTATACCGCAGGTTTTACGGCTCGTGATAACTGGAAGTACATCCCTATTCCGGTGATATTGCCTCTGGCTTCTATCGGTTATGGCCCGGCAACATTCCAGATGACCTATATTCCAGGGACTTATAATAACGGTAATGTCTACTTTGCCTGGATGCGTTTTCAGTTTTAAGTGTGACAGGAGTCGGATTTATTCGTAGAGCAGTGGATTTTCTATAACCCTTTAAATACAATGGTTAATGCTAGCGGTGAGAAAAAATTAGAGATTTTTATCACTTTTTAGTAATTATTGGCTGGACAAAGCCTACTACAATTGTTGTACTTAAGCAGGACACAGCATTTGTGTCGTTTTTTCATGTAAAGGTAATTTTGATGTCTAAGATTAAAGGTAACGTTAAGTGGTTTAATGAATCCAAAGGCTTTGGCTTTATTACTCCGGAAGATGGCAGCAAAGACGTATTCGTACACTTCTCTGCAATCCAGAGCAATGGTTTCAAAACCCTGGCTGAAGGCCAGCGCGTTGAGTTTGAAATCACTAACGGTGCCAAAGGCCCTTCTGCTGCAAACGTAATGGCTATCTAAGCTGTTATAAGCAGAATATAAAAACCCGCTAAGGCGGGTTTTTTTTGTGCGATATTCGGTCAGTGAAAAGAGTTATCTGCTACTGATGCGTGGCAACTGTGTTAACCAGCCAGAAGGCGAAGGCAGTCATAAGAAAGGACCCCACGAGGTTAATTAAGACATTCAGACCCGCCCATGCGAAGCGTCCTTCCTGCATTAAGACGACAACTTCAAATGAAAAGGTGGAGAATGTTGTTAGCCCGCCACAGAATCCTGTTGTAATCAGTAACTTCCATATCGGATCAAGATGACTAAAACGACTGAATAGTGCAAAGGCCAGGCCGATAATGAATGCACCGGTCAGGTTGGCAATCAGCGTCCCCACTGGAATAGCCAGGCTTGCCGAGTTGAATCTGGAACCGAGTAGCCAGCGAGCAACGCTGCCAATCCCACCGCCGATAAATACCGCACAAGCCATCTGTATCACAAGCCGTCCTTTCTGATAACCTTTTCGTAGATTGTATTCGTCAAACCGTTTTTTTGCTAATCGGTCTGTTCAGATCATGTCCATTGAGTTCAGGAGAGAATATGAAAGTTGCAGTAGGGCAGTTTGCTGTCGGGCCTCACTGGCAAGATAATGCCAGTATCTGTACTGAGTTGATGGCGCAAGCTGCTGCAACCGATACTTCGCTTCTGGTATTACCTGAAGCGGTATTGGCGCGTCAGGATGATATGCCTGATTTATCGGTACAATCAGCTCAGTACAGTGGTGCTTATATTACTCAATTACGCGAGGCGAGCCGTAATAATAACCTGACGACGGTGTTGACATTACATACTCCGACTACCCAAGGGCGTGCCGCTAATACGCTGATTGCTGTGCGTGCCGGTGAGATTATTGCTGAGTACCAGAAGATACACCTTTATGATGCCTTTAATGTGCAGGAGTCTCGGTTAGTTGATGCGGGGGATGAAATAGCCCCTGTTATCACTGTCGATGGGATGAATATCGGGTTGATGACTTGTTACGATTTACGCTTCCCGGATCAGGCATTGGCTCTCGCATTGCAGGGGGCTCAAGTCCTGGTTCTGCCAGCAGCCTGGTTAAGAGGCCCGCATAAAGAAAAACATTGGGAAACGTTACTGGCTGCACGGGCATTGGATACCACCTGTTATGTTGTGGCATCCGGTGAATGTGGGAATAAGAACATTGGTCAGAGTCGAGTGATTGATCCATTAGGCGTGACGATTGCCGCTGCCGCCGAGTCCCCGGCATTAATTTTTGCCACCCTTGATACAGAACGGTTAGTTAAGGTGCGACAGATGTTACCCGTGCTGAAGAATCGTCGTTTTACTACACCACAACTGATACGTTCTGAGTCAGATAAAGACGATTAATTTTGTTACAGATTAAAATTGTGTCTCGTTACGGGATGACGGTTAATAAGGTGAGTCTCTGTTAGCCGTCACTACGGCGTGATTATCATAAAGAAGGTAAGTATGGGTGAGATTAGCGTTACCAAGCTGCTGGTGGTCGGTGTACTGATTGTGTTGTTGTTTGGTACCAAAAAATTACGAACTCTGGGAAGCGATCTCGGTTCGGCTCTTAAAGGCTTTAAAAAAGCGATGGCTGAAGATGAGCCAGCAAAACCTTCCAATACTCACGCGGAAACACCTGCCGGACAGATTGATAATAAACATTGATAGTGTCAGACAAAAAAACGGCTCAATATAAATTGAACCGTTTTTTATTAGCAGTCGCTAGAATATAACAATCAATAATCTGATTATTTGACTTCCATTCCCTTAGCCTGCAAATCTGCATGATAAGAAGAACGTACAAATGGGCCACAGGCTGCATGAGTGAAGCCCATAGCCATAGCTTCTTCTTTCATTTCGTCAAATTCATCCGGGCTAACATAACGCTGCACCGGTAAGTGATGGCGACTAGGCTGCAGGTACTGACCTAACGTTAACATGGTGACACCATGACGACGTAAGTCGCGCATAACCTCAACAATTTCTGCATTGGTCTCCCCTAAGCCAACCATTAATCCTGACTTAGTTGGGATGTGTGGATGCGCTTCTTTAAAACGCTCCAGTAACTTCAGTGACCAGTTGTAATCAGCACCCGGACGGACCTGGCGATAAACACGTGGTACGTTTTCCAGGTTGTGGTTAAAGACATCCGGAGGTGTGGCCACCAGAATATCCAGCGCTTTATCCATACGGCCACGGAAATCGGGTACCAGAGTCTCAATTTTGATGGTCGGGTTTTTGGCGCGAATTTCACGGATACAGTCGGCAAAATGCTGAGCACCGCCATCACGCAGGTCGTCACGGTCAACAGACGTGATAACCACATAACGCAGACCCATATCAGCGATAGTTTGTGCCAGTTTTGCGGGTTCATTGACATCGGGCACGACTGGACGGCCGTGTGCAACATCGCAGAACGGGCAGCGACGGGTACAAATAGCCCCCAGGATCATAAAGGTTGCTGTTCCGTGGTTAAAACATTCCGCAAGGTTCGGACAGGATGCTTCTTCACACACAGAATGCAGGCCATTTTTACGCATGGCTGCTTTAATACCCTGAATTCGGGTTGAGTCAGAGGGCAATTTAATTCTCATCCACTCTGGCTTTCTTAATATTTCCTGGCGCTCTGTCACCACGTTTTTAACCGGGATCAAAGCCATTTTATCGGCGTCGCGGTACTTAACGCCGCGTTCCATCACAATAGGTTTACTCATACGGTGCGGGTTCCCGTTGCGGATGCTCAAGTCAGGCTAATTGAATTTCAAGCTTATGTTGCAAATATCAATTATTTTTTAACGTATGCCGCGGAGTATATCATCAGCGCAGGGCATAATCAGTAAGCCGTGACGGTAAATAGAGAAAGAATTGTAAATGAATTGTTGTGCGCTGTCTGTGCTGTGGCGCAATTTAAGGCACCTTATGACACATGTCATCTCTTCTCTAACAGATTGTTTTAAAAATGCGTCCCATTCTCATTTTTTTGGTCAAAAGGGGCGCATTTACTCTCGGATAGCCGGGCAGTATCTACTCTTTGTCTGTCCCGGGGGCGCCGTTCTCTGAATAGATATAGGGCGTATGGTTCAGCAGCGCGATGAGGTTAGCAATCAAGCGTGGCTGCACGTCGACAGGCGTGACATTTTCCACAAAATGGCTAACTTGTGTCATCTCCATTCCGGCATAACCACAGGGGTTAATACGTAAGAATGGTGATAAGTCCATATTGATATTCAGGGCCAGGCCATGAAAAGAGCAACCTTTACGAATACGTAAACCGAGTGAGCAAATTTTCCGACCATCGACATACACACCTGGTGCATCCGCGCGAGGGTAGGCGGTAATAGCAAACTCGGCCAGAGTATTGACGACAGTCTGCTCCAGTACGGTGACCAGCTCTCGTACCCCGAGTTGACGGCGTTTAAGGTTGAGCAGCAGATAGACGATTTGCTGGCCTGGGCCGTGGTAAGTGACTTGCCCCCCGCGATCGCTCTGTACGACAGGGATATCACCTGACAAAAGGATATGTTCAGCCTTTCCTGCCTGTCCCTGAGTAAAGACTGCTGGATGTTCTACCAGCCAGATTTCATCAGGTGTGCTGTCATCGCGGTGATGAGTGAAGTCATGCATAGCCGTAGAAATAGGTTCGTAAGGCTGCAGGCCCAGATTACGGATAAGAAGGGTATCTTGAGACAAAACAGCGTCCCCGAAAAAAAAAGGTGAGGGGAAGTATATCAAAGCATCAGTAAAAGCAAAAATAGCCGTATTATCTATCCCGGCGTGGTACCGGGATAGCTGAACTACAGTACCATGCGAACAATTTCTATTTTACCCAGCTCTTCGTACAGCGTCTCAACCTGCTCAACATGAGTGGCGTTGATGGTGACAGAGACTGAGTGATAGTTTCCTTTGCTGCTTGGTTTCACTGAAGGTGTGTAGTCACCGGGTGCATGGCGCTGGACAACTTCAACCACCAGATCAACCAGTTCTGGTTGCGCAAGGCCCATGACTTTATAAGTAAAAGGCGTTGGAAATTCCAGTAATTCGTTCAGTTTGGTTTTCATGGTCGCTCCCGCGCGGGTATAAATAATGACTCCTGCCGCAGCAGGAGTCGTTCTGTTATCGAATATATTGGGATCAATTCCGATTTTTCAAGTCGATTATTGTTAACCGAACCAGTGGTGCAATGTCAGTTTAATATAGTCGATCATTCGGCTGAAGAAACCACCTTCTTGCATCTCTTGCAGCACTACTAACGGGCGTTGCTCAATGATTTTTCCATCCAACTGGAAATTAATCGTACCTACTACCTGATTTTTCTGTAATGGAGCATGCAGTTCAGGGGCGTTCAGTACATAGCTTGCTTTCAAGTCTTTCAGGCGGCCACGCGGAATAGTCAGATAAATATCTTTATCGACACCTAACGCTGCACGATCTCTCTCGCCAAACCAGACCGGTTCGGAGGCAAATTCTTTCCCGACTTTTAACGGTGAAACCGTTTCAAAGAAACGGAAGCCCCAAGTGAGCAGTTTCTTGCTTTCTGACTCACGACCTTTGTAAGTCCGGCCTCCGAGCACCACAGAAATCAGGCGCATATCACCTTCGGTTGCTGAGGCAACCAGGTTATAGCCTGCGGCATTGGTATGGCCGGTTTTGATACCGTCAACATTGAGACTGGTATCCCAGAGCAAACCATTACGGTTGGTCTGGCGAATATTATTGAAGGTAAATTCTTTTTCTTTATAAATTGAGTATTCGTTGGGTACATCACGAATCAAGGCCTGGCCAATTAACGCCATATCGCGTGCGGAGCTGTATTGTCCTTCAGCATCTAAACCATGTACGGTTTTGAAGTGAGTATTTTTCAGCCCTAATGCACCAACATAGCTGTTCATCAGACCAACAAATGCGTCCTGGCTACCGGCAACAAAATCTGCCATCGCAACGCAGGCATCATTACCTGACTGTAAATTAATACCACGGATAAGTTTATTAACCGGTACCTGCATCCCTGGCTGAAGGAACATCAGCGAGGAGCCTTTAAATACCGGGTTTCCGGTGGCCCAGGCATCCTGGTTAATGGTGACTAATGCATTTTCATCAAACTTACCGGCTTTCATTGCCTGACCAATGACATAACTGGTCATCATTTTTGTCAGACTGGCTGGGTCGCGGCGGGCATCAGCATTCGACTCAGCAAGCACTTTTCCTGAGTTAGCATCAATCAGAATATAAGCTTCGGCATCAATTTGTGGGACACCGGGGATCATGGTTTTAAGGTTGATCTCATCAGCCTGAACAGTTGCGACAGACGAAAAAGCCAGCAGCGTGGTGAGCGCAATACGCTTCACAAAACGAATAGAGAAATCTGTAATCATGGTTAGAACAACGGCATCCGTGATGGGATTAAGAAAGTGCCTCACTATAGCAAAAGCGTTTTTTGCTGGCATCTGACTTTGCTTACGAGTTTGTTAATGAACCTTACAAACCTTTACATAATGACAGATGCCAGTTAACGATTAGCGTGCGGGCGCGTTAGTAATGAAAGACTGTTGCTGCGCTTCAGACAACAAACGTTGCTGTAAAGCACTGGCATCACTGCGCTGACTAAATGGACCTAACTGTACGCGATAAATAGCGCCATTTTGTGAAACGGCTCCTTGTGTCGCAAATTGCTGGCTCAGTTTATTGAGCAACTGCTGGGCACGAGAACTGTCACTGACAGCACCCACTTGCACCACATACTGACCCGTACTCTGAGTCGGGGTTGCTCGTTGGGTGGCGGCTGGACTGACGACAGGAGCAGGTTGCGACGTGACAGGTGCTGCAGGGGGTTCTGGTTGCTCCAGGATACCCGAAGGCATTGGCGATGGGGCGCCTAAAAAGCCACTGCTTTTAATGGGGGCTCCCATCGTATCGTCACTTTGTAAGGCGCTATTGCTGATAGCTCGTACGTTATCTTGTGGTGCTGGCTGCACAGGCAGAGAAGAAGCACTCCCCAGACCACTATTTAAGTCAGGGCGAGAAGGTAAAGAATAGGTCTGTTTCGCCATGGTGGTACAGGCCATACCCGGGCCGGAATAGGTGCCATCCGGAGCTACAATAATCGGATCGATACGGACCTTCGTGTTATTTGAGGTATTGAGTCTGTCAGCTACCGCGCGCGACAGCGAAACGACGCGATCGCGGGTACCATAAGGGCCTCTGTCGTTAACGCGTACCACTAGCATACGACCATTAGCCATATTAGTTATGCGGGCATAACTTGGAACAGGCAGTGTCGGATGAGCAATAGTCAGCGCCGCTGGATCAAACTCATCACCAGACGCGGTCAGATTACCATTGACGGGACCATCATAGATGGCAGCAAACCCGGTTTCACTATAATTAGCCGGATTGTTAACAATTTTATACTGCTTGCCATCACGTCGATAATCCTGGTTTAACGACGGATCCAGCGACTCAAATCGTGGTTCCTGACCGGTAATTTCCACTACCGGCCCGTTACAGACTAGCTGTGGAGGTACCTGATTTGTGGGTTGCTGGCCATCATCATTCAATGAACATGCCGTCAGTAAGGTTGCCGCTATACAAACTCCAAGCCATTGCTTAACCATTGCGCCCCTCATCCAATTAAACGCTTTTTGATAACATTTTTCTGTGTGTATGTATCGACATTACGATACCAAACCCGGCCATAAGCACGATGAGCGCAGATCCTCCATAACTTACTAAAGGCAACGGCACACCGACTACCGGTAAGATACCACTAACCATACCGATATTAACAAATACATAGACGAATAAGATAAGCATCAGACCGCCCACCATCACGCGACCGAATGTGGTTTGTGCGTGAGCAGCAATAAATAGCCCTCGCGCTATCAGTAAAATATAGAGCGCCAGTAGTACCAGAATCCCCAGCATACCCAGCTCTTCGGCCAGTACGGCAAAAATAAAGTCAGTATGCCGTTCGGGTAAAAACTCCAGTTGTGACTGGGTTCCGTGTAACCAGCCTTTACCGCGCAGCCCTCCAGACCCGATAGCAATTTTAGACTGAATAATATGATAGCCTGCGCCTAATGGGTCGCTTTCCGGATCCAGTAACATCATCACGCGTGAACGCTGATAGTCATGCATCAGGAAGAACCATAGCAGAGGGATAAATGCGGCGAGTAACAGTGCGGCGATAATGATCAGTCGCCAGCTTAGCCCGGAAAGGAACAGCACAAAGAGTCCTGAACAGGCAACCAGGATAGACGTTCCCAGATCCGGTTGAGCGGCCACCAGTAATGTCGGGATAAAAATAAGAACGAGTGCAATTCCGGTATTTTTTAATGACGGTGGGCAGACATCCCGGTTGATAAATCGAGCCACCATCAGCGGAACGGCAATTTTAGCAATCTCTGAGGGCTGAAAACGAATAATACCTAAATCGAGCCAGCGCTGTGCCCCTTTGGAGATGGCGCCAAAGACATCAACCGCGATTAATAGAATAATACAGATAATATAGAGATAGGGTGCCCAGCCTTCATATACTCGGGGGGGAATTTGCGCCATCACTAGCATGACCACAAAACCCAGCCCGATTTGAGCCAGTTTACGTTCCGTCATTTCCATATCTTGTCCACTGGCGCTCCAGATAACCAGAGCACTGAATACCAGCAGAGCGACAATCGTAGCCAGCAACGTTGGGTCAAGATGAATTTTATCCCAGAAAGACTTTTTGTTTGAGTTGCCCGTCATAACTATTGGTCCTCTGCGGTGGATACGCCCGGTAATGCGGCAGGCAGTACGGTATTGTTATCCCCAATCATTAAATGGTCGAGAATTTGCCGCATAATTGTACCAACGGCTGGGCCAGCGCCACCGTTCTCCAGAATGATGGTCACGGTATATTGCGGTTTATCATAAGGGGCGTAACCCACCATCATTTTATGGTCACGTAAACGTTCAGCAATCTTACTGGCGTTATAGGTTTCATTTGCTTTAAGACCGAAAACTTGCGCGGTACCTGATTTTACTGCCGCTTTATAAGGGGCATTGGCAAAGTAGCGATGGGCGGTTCCGTTAGCGCGGTTAGCAACGCCATACATGCCATCTTTCGCTATTTCCCAGTAACCAGAGTGAATATCACCTACTGGTTCTTCCGGTGGTTGCGTCCATGGGATTTGTTTACCATTTTCAACCCGGCTCATCAGTAAATGAGGCACGCGCACAATACCGTCATTAATCAGGATCATCAGCGACTTGCTCATTTGGATAGGCGTAGCGGTCCAGTAACCCTGGCCGATACCAACCGGGATCGTGTCACCTTGATACCAGGGTTTCTTAAAGCGTTTCATTTTCCATTCGCGAGTTGGCATATTACCCGATCGCTCTTCAGCCAAGTCAATACCGGTGTATTGGCCATAGCCAAACTTGTTCATCCACTCACCGAGACGATCGATACCCAAGTCATAGGCAATTTGATAGAAGAACGTATCCGCAGACTCTTCAATCGATTTGGTAATATTCAGACGCCCGTGACCCCATTTTTTCCAGTCACGGTAGCGTTTTTCTGAACCAGGAAGCTGCCACCAGCCGGGATCAAATAGCGAGGTATTACGGGTAATCACCCCGGTACTTAAGGCTGACACGGCAATATAAGGCTTAACGGTTGACGCAGGGGGATAAACGCCCTGGGTAGCCCGGTTAATCAGCGGGGTATTGGGGTCGTTTAGCAGACCTGAGTAATCCTTGGTGGAAATACCATCCACGAACAGATTGGGGTTATAACTTGGCATTGATACTAGCGCCAGAATGCCGCCAGTGTTCGGGTCGGTAACGATAACCGAAGCACGGCTACCTTCCAGTAAGGTTTCAATATAGCTCTGTAGCTCCAGGTCCAGCGTCAGATGAATATCGTTTCCAGCCACCGGAGGCACTTCTTTAAGCTGGCGAATAACGCGCCCGCGGTTATTCACTTCAACTTCTTCATACCCGGTCTGACCGTGAAGAATATCTTCGTAATAACGTTCAATACCCAGTTTACCGATATCGCGAGTTGCTGCGTAGTTGGCCAGTTTGTCGTCTTTTTTCAGTCGTTCAACGTCTTTATCGTTAATTTTGGAAACATAACCAATGACGTGGGTCAGCGCAGAACCATAGGGGTAAAAACGCCGTTTATAGGCTTTAACCTCAACCCCTGGGAAACGGTACTGATTCACGGCAAAGCGTGCAACCTGGACTTCCGTCAGATTGTTTTTAATCGGAATTAAGGTAAAACGATGCGAGCGAGCTCGTTCTTTTTTGAAGGTGGCGATATCGTCATCGGTGAGATCTATCACCGATCTCAGTGAGTCCAGCGTCGCCTGCACGTCATCCACTTTTTCTGGCATCATTTCAATTTGATAGATGATACGGTTTGCTGCCAGTGGGACACCGTTTCTGTCGTAGATGATTCCACGGGTAGGGGGAATAGGAACCAGTTTAATACGGTTCACGTTTGAGCGTGTCTGGTAATCATCAAAACGCAGTATTTGTAAATGATAGAGATTTGCGAGCAATACGCCCGTCAGCAATATAATGACTGCAAAGGCGACCAGAGCGCGACGCACAAAAAGCGCCGACTCAGCAGAATGGTCGCGAAAAGAATTCTGTAATTTCATTCGCCGTCTGATATGACCTGCACAGGTTTACTCACGATGGTAGGGGTGATTAGTGGTGATACTCCACGCCCGATACAGACTTTCAGCAACCAAAACCCGTACCAGGGGATGAGGCATTGTCAGCGTAGAAAGTGACCAGCTTTGCTCGGCTATGGCTTTACAAGCCGGAGCCAGGCCTTCGGGGCCACCAATCAACAAGCTCACATCGCGGCCATCTTGTTTCCAGCGTTCAAGCTGCACGGCGAGCTGTGGTGTATCCCAGGGTTGTCCAGGAATATCCAGTGTGACAATCCGGTTGCCTTTACCCGCAGCGGCCAGCATCATTTCACCTTCTTTTTCGAGAATGCGTTTGATGTCAGCATTTTTACTGCGTTTTCCTGCTGGGATTTCTACCAGTTCAAACGGCATATCTTTAGGAAAACGACGCAAATACTCGGTAAACCCGGTTTGCACCCAGTCGGGCATTTTAGTCCCAACCGCCACCAGTTGCAGCTTCACACTTTAGCTCCAGAGTTTTTCGAGTTCGTACAGTTGACGGCTCTCTTCTTGCATAACATGGACAATGACTTCGCCTAAGTCGACAACGACCCAGTCAGAAGCATTAATCCCTTTGACGCTCATTGGCGTGAGGCCTATTTCGCGAGCTGACTGTACCAAATGTTCTGCGATGGCAACAACATGGCGGCTAGAGGTGCCGGTTGAGATAACCATGCAATCAGTGATACTTGACTTGCCTTTGACATCAATAGCAATAATGTCCTGGCCCTTAAGGTCATCAATTTTATCGATGACGAAATCCTGGAATTCTTTACCCTGCAAGAGTCCTCCTGAGAGAGTGATAGTATGATTTGACCCGTCGCGACTTTGTAATGCACGAAGATGGGCTATTTTGACTTAGCGTTAAGACATTCAGTCACCATTGCCCTATATCATCCCATTGCGGTACAGAGTTTGCATCGCAATTTTTGTAAAACAATTTCAAAGTGGCAATATTATACGGGTAGGAATTAGTGGCAGCGGAGCATAACAGTCTGAGAAAACCTGTCAACTTCAAGTTGTCTGGGCGTTGCTTTCGTTACTCCAGGCCCTGATGTATTTAGCGATAAAGGTGTTGCTGGTGAATAAAATCTAATACTGCGGCAGGAACCCAGTCATCACAAGCTTGCCCTGACTCAAGACGCTGACGAATGGTGGTGGCAGAAATATCATACATAGGTGTCGGAGCGATAAATATTTTACCTGCCGGCTGCTGCTGAAGCTGTTCTGCTGAGTCAGTACGATGCTTTTCCAGCCACTGTTGTCGTTCAGGCGTCTCCATGGTGAGGGGATAACCTGGGCGCTGGCAAACCAGCAAGTGGCAGAGCGACAACAGGGCTTCCCAGCGATGCCAGTGCGGTAAACCGATCAGTGAGTCCTGGCCAATAATAAAGGCCAGCGGTTGCTGATAGCCTTTTTCTGCACGTATTTGTTCCAGCGTTTCGACAGTCCATGAGGGTGTGGAGCGTTCCAGTTCACGACTGTCGAGGGTAAATAACGGGTTGCCAGTAATGGCCAGTTCTACCATTTTTTTACGCTGAATACTGCTGGCCTGGGGCTGTGGTCGATGTGGCGGGACATTATTCGGCATAATAATGACCTGGTGCAGCGAGACTTCTTCGGCCAGGGCTGTCACTGACTTAAGATGACCATAATGAATGGGGTCAAACGTTCCACCATAGATGGCCTGCAACATCGAAGGTGTCTCAGTCATGAATAAAAACCTCTGGCAGTGCCTTATGGCAGATAAGCAATGAAATTTCTTCCAGCTCATTCCACACTGACTGGCCATAATCTTGTTTAAGGGTCAGTTCTATCCGGGTTAATAAGCTAACACCTTGATACAGTTGTGGTAAGGTCAGGCGATTGAGGGCTTCAGTTAATATCGGACGACGGTTTTGCCATACCCGCTGATTATCGAATAATGTTCGCAGCGCAACGCTGGCCATTTGACGTTTCAACTGAACTAGCTGAAGTAATTCACGTTGCAGTGTTCGTAACAAAATTACCGGTTCACTGGCTTCGAGGCGGAGCTGACGCAGAATATGCAAGGCACGTTTACTCTTTCCAGCCAGGAGAGCATCAATCCACTGGAAAGGGGTAAAATGAGCGGCATCATTCACTGCTTGTTCTACACGAGGTAGTGTCAGCTTACCGTCAGGCCAAATCAGTGACAGGCGTTCCAGCGCTTGTGAAAGTGCCAGCAGATTACCTTCATAGCAGTAGCACAGTAGCTGACTGGCAGCATCATCGAGTGTCAGGTTCATCTGTTTCGCCCGTTGGGCGACCCAGCGTGGTAAATGGTTATGTTCCGGTGTCTGACAGCTCACCTGGACACAACGTTCGGCAATCTGAGTCAGCCAGGCGGCATTTTCCTGGGCTTTGGTCAGTTTATTACCACGAACGATGAGCAGGAGATCGCTATGCAACAGACTTACCAGCGTTTCTAGCTGGCTATTAATGGCGGCATTAGGGCCATTTTCGGGCAAGACTAACAGTAGCGTTTGACGTCTGGCGAATAAACTCAGCTCCTGACAGAGGGCAAATAATATTTGCCAGTCGGTACTGCTATCAATTTGAGCCGTATGGTGTTCTTCAAAGTCCTGTTGTTGAGCCGCGTGACGAATGGCGTCCTGGCTTTCTTGCAGAAGCAGCGGATCGTTGCCTGTCAGTAGATAGGCCGCACGCAGCCCTTCATTGAGCTGCGCGCGTAGTTGCTCTGGATACAACCGAATCATTGGCTACCGGTTGTTGCCGAAAGCGTGGAAGACACCCGAACAGGGGGCGTTACAGATTCGGAACCCTTCTTTTCTTCAACAGGCAGCGTCTCTTTCTTATGCGACTCTTGATCTGCGGCATCCACCGAGAGAAGTTTGCGGATCAGCTGTTGGGCGACGTTGGTATACATCTCCTGGATTATCAAGTCTTGTTCCGCATCTTTAGCAAGGGCAGTCAGCGGGTTATCAAAGAACGAGCGATAAGCCTTGGCACTGACAGGATAGATATCATTACCCGGGATCAGAACCTGAGCTCTTACCGTCATCACCATTTGATATTCCGCAGTGCGGCCATCCTGGAAGATTGACGCCGTGTCTTTGCTTAAACTTGAACCGATAATACGTAAAGATGGAATATCTTTAGCGGTATCTGCTCGAGTGTCGTCAACTATCGTGACACCGTTTAGCAGCAATTGCTGACGAACTTCACGAGCCAGCGGCCCGTTAGGGTCGCTGGAGTTGAGAATAAGCGTTTTAAGCCCAGCAGGGATCTGCGTGGTTCCACGCAGATGAAAACCACAGCCTGCGGTAATTAATACCGCAAAGGCGACGAGCAAAGTGATAAAGGGATGTCGCACGTTACCTCCTGCGCTTAGCCCACAACCAAGTTGAGCAATTTACCTGGAATATAAATGACTTTCCGGATGGTTACGCCCTCAAGATGTTTTGCCACCAGATGTTCCTGCAAGGCACGTTCATGAACTTGTGCTTCAGTCGCATCAGCGGGAACGGTAATTTTACCACGAACTTTACCGTTTACCTGAACGACGACCAGACGAGAGTCATCAACCATCGCTTGCTCATCAGCCTGTGGCCAAGGCGCATTGTCGATATCGCCTGCTCCCCCCAGTGACTGCCACATAGTAAAGCTGGCATGCGGGGTGAACGGATAAAGCATCGGAACTACTGCTAACAAGGCTTCGTTAAGAATTGCCCGGTTAGCATCAATGTCCTGGTCGACGCGCGTCAGCTTGTTCATCAATTCCATAATTGCCGCGATAGCGGTATTAAAGGTCTGCCGACGACCAATATCATCGGTCACTTTGGCAATCGTTTTATGCACATCACGACGCAGTGCTTTTCCTTCTTCGGTCAGCGCAGCGATATCCAGTGCGGGTGCTGCACCACGGCTGGTATGTTCGTAGACCAGCTTCCAGACACGTTTCAGGAAGCGGTTTGCACCTTCCACACCTGACTCTTGCCATTCGAGCGTCATATCCGCAGGAGAAGCAAACATCATAAACAGACGTACGGTATCAGCCCCGTAACGTTCAACCATAATTTGAGGATCGATGCCGTTGTTTTTCGACTTCGACATTTTGCTCATACCTGCGTAGACCAGCTCACGACCTTCTGGGTCATGTGCTTTGATAATACGGCCTTTCTCATCACGCTCGACGATAGCATCGGTAGGAGAGACCCAGTTACGCTCGCCGTTGTTGCCGGTGTAGTAGAAGCCGTCGGCTAATACCATGCCCTGGCACAATAGCTGCTTAGCCGGTTCATTGGAGGTCACCATGCCAGCATCACGCATCAGTTTGTGGAAGAAGCGGAAATAGAGCAGGTGCATAATGGCGTGTTCAATACCGCCGATATAGATATCAACTGGCAGCCAGTAGTTAGCGGCTTTTGAGTCAAGCATCCCTTGGTCATAATCCGGGCAGGTATAACGTGCGTAGTACCAGGATGACTCCATAAAGGTGTCAAAGGTATCGGTTTCACGCAGTGCAGGCTGACCGTTAACGGTGGTTTTAGCCCACTCAGGGTCGGCTTTGATTGGGCTGGTGATACCATCCATGACGACATCTTCCGGCAAGATAACCGGTAACTGGTCTTCAGGAGTCGGAACCACGGTACCGTCTTCCAGAGTCACCATTGGAATAGGTGCGCCCCAGTAACGCTGACGGGAAACGCCCCAGTCACGTAAGCGGTAGTTAACTTTACGTTCACCGACGCCGTTAGCCGCCAGTTTATTGGCAATGGCATTGAAAGCCGCCGGGAAAGCCAGACCGTCAAATTCACCAGAGTTAAACAGCGCACCCTTTTCAGTCATGGCCGCAGCGGATAAGTCAGGTTCGCTGCCGTCTGCATTTAAAATAACCGGTTTAATGGACAGGTTATATTTGGTAGCAAATTCCCAGTCACGCTGGTCATGGCCTGGAACCGCCATCACTGCGCCGGTGCCGTATTCCATCAACACAAAGTTTGCAACCCAGACAGGAACCGCTTCGCCGGTTAATGGATGAATAGCATTGATACCCGTCGCGATGCCTTTTTTCTCCATGGTTGCCATATCGGCTTCAGCCACTTTGGTGTTACGGCACTCTTCAATAAACTCAGCAACATCAGAATCTGTTTGCGCAGCTTGTTTAGCCAGTGGGTGACCCGCGGCAACCGCCAGGTAAGTGACACCCATAAAGGTATCCGGGCGGGTGGTATACACTTTCAGTTTTTCAGCGCTATTTTCGACGTCAAAGGTAATTTCTACCCCTTCAGAACGTCCAATCCAGTTACGCTGCATGGTTTTAACCTGTTCTGGCCAGTGGTCCAGAGTATCCAGGTCATTCAGCAACTCATCAGCGTAATCGGTGATTTTAATAAACCACTGCGGGATCTCTTTACGCTCAACTTTGGTATCACAACGCCAGCAGCAACCGTCGATAACCTGTTCGTTGGCCAGTACGGTCTGATCGTTAGGGCACCAGTTAACCGCTGAGGTCTTTTTGTATACCAGGCCTTTTTTATACAGCTCGGTAAAGAATTTTTGTTCCCAGCGATAGTACTCTGGGGTACAGGTTGCCAGTTCACGGCTCCAGTCGTAACCAAATCCCAGCGTTTTAAGCTGGTTTTTCATGTAGTCGATATTTTCATAGGTCCACGGGGCAGGGGCGGTCTTGTTTTTAACCGCGGCACCTTCTGCAGGCAGGCCGAAGGCGTCCCAGCCGATAGGTTGCAGAACGTTTTTGCCCAGCATACGCTGATAGCGAGCGATAACATCGCCAATGGTGTAGTTACGAACGTGGCCCATATGTAGTCGGCCAGAAGGATAGGGTAGCATAGAGAGGCAGTAGTATTTCTCTTTGCTTTCGTCTTCGGTCACTTCAAAAGTACGTTTCTCTTGCCAGTGTTGCTGGACGTTAGATTCTATCTCTTCCGGGCGATATTGCTCTTGCATGGCAGCCAGTGGTCCTGTTTATGAAAGACAGCTACGGATGTAGCTTCAACTATTATATATAGCCCTATAGCATAGCTGATTAGCCAGCAGCAAAACAGCCTTTCACACGCTGAATAGCCATTTCATGCTTTGCAACCGCTAGGTGGTTTTTTACTATAGCCTGGACGAAATTTACCAGATACTGCTCGTTACGGGTTATTATCAGAGCTGGCTATCTCTTGATCTCTGTGAGATCTTTTCAACAGGAGTAGAAAACGATGAGTAAAGTTTCCAAGTCATACCATGAACTCGTAAAGTCGCTGACAAAACAGATAGAAGGCGGCGATCGTGATATTGATAAACTGGTTAATGAAGCGCGTCAGTCTCTGGAAGAGAAACATGAATTAACTGCTGATGAGATAGCACAAGTCACCAATGCTGTTCGCCGAGATGTGAAAGCATTTGCTGATAGCTACAGTGAGAGCTCAGGCGATTTCGGTGACAGTGTTTTTATGCGAGTAATTAAAGAAAGTTTGTGGCAGGAGCTGGCAGATATTACCGATAAAAGCCAGATTGAATGGCGAGAAGCTTTTCAGGATATCGAAAATGGTGGGGTCTACCACAGCGGTGAACTGGTTGGTTTCGGTAACCTGATTTGCGATAACTGCCACTTCAAGCTTGCGATTTATTCACCAGAAATTTTATCGGCTTGCCCGAAATGCGGCCATGACCGTTTTCATCGCAAACCTTTTAACCCTTAATATACACCTATCGGTATATTACCAGGCAGTAAGATACTGCCTGGTATCAGACACTTAGTGCAGGATTTTTGCCAGGAAGTCTTTGGCACGATCTGACTGTGGGTTATTAAAGAAGTCCTCTTTATTGGTATCTTCGATAATTCGGCCTTCATCCATAAAGATAACTCGGTTAGCTACTTTACGCGCAAAGCCCATTTCATGGGTCACCACCATCATAGTCATGCCCTCATTGGCCAGTTCTACCATGACATCCAGTACTTCATTGATCATTTCCGGATCGAGCGCGGAGGTGGGTTCATCAAATAACATCACCACGGGATCCATACAGAGTGCACGAGCAATAGCGACACGCTGCTGCTGCCCTCCCGAAAGCTGCGACGGATATTTACTGGCATGGTTTGCTAAACCTACGCGCTCGAGCAATTTGAGTGCTTTATCCCGTGATACGGTTTTATCGCGTTTCAGCACTTTAACCTGGGCCAGCGTCAGATTTTCAAGAATCGATAAATGTGGAAATAACTCAAAATGCTGGAACACCATGCCGACGTGGGAACGTAACTTGGCCAGGTTAGTTTTTTTATCATTCACCTGGGTGCCATTAAAGATAATCTCACCTTGCTGTACCGGCTCCAGGCCGTTGACCGTTTTAATCAGCGTCGATTTGCCAGAACCAGACGGGCCGCAAACTACCACGACTTCACCTTTTTTTACTTCAGTGGAGCAGTCGGTAAGTACCTGAAAGTGACCATACCACTTAGAAACATTTTTCAAGGAGATCATTGAACAGTCCTTTTCTTCAAATAGCTGACCAGCAACGAGGCGCTAAGGCTGATAACAAAATAGACAAATCCGGCAAACAG
>Ga0308165_1003099_pt1 | contig 18424 bp, 18 predicted proteins | sample PhyWR2_FD_201032 | JGI IMG/M metagenome (GOLD analysis project Ga0308165, IMG submission 201032) | Phyllosphere microbial communities from UC Gill Tract Community Farm, Albany, California, United States - DLSLW.R2 | ecosystem: Host-associated > Plants > Phyllosphere > Unclassified | place: USA...
GACTGCTGGGCGGAAGTTGCCGAACATGCGGCTGGTGCTGGCCTTGATTATGTCTTCTGGGAACCAATGAGCATTGGCCGTGAATTTGGCGATACAATCGCTGAAAGCATCAAGCTTCAGGATCGCTTGACGGCTGCGAATATGGCAATCCCAATGTGGATGATGGCCGATATTGATCATGGCGATGTCACCTCATCGAACCCGGATGATTTCGACCCTTACGCATGGGCGCGCGCGGTTCCAAAAGTATCACCAATCATTCACATCAAGCAGAGCCTGATGGACAAGGGCGGTCATCGCCCGTTCACAGCAGCTTTCAATGCCAAGGGTCGCATTCAGCCAGAACCGCTGCTCAAAGCTTTTGCCGAAGGCGGCGCAGTGGACAACGAAATCTGCCTCGAACTATCATTCAAAGAACGCGATCCAAACGACCGTGAAGTCATTCCACAGATTGCGGAAAGTGTGGCCTTCTGGGCTCCGCACATTGACACCGGCGCTGGAGATTTGAAAATATAACCACAAGAAAAAAATAAAGAATCGGGAGCAGGCAGCACGAAAATGGCAGATGCAGAGGATTCCTTAGCCCTTCGTGCAGCCTGGCTTCACTTTATTGGCGGAATGACCCAGTCAGCAGTTGCAAAGCGGCTCGGGCTGCCTTCTGTAAAAGCACATCGTTTGATCGCTAAGGCCGTTGCAGACGGCGCGGTGAAGGTCACCATCGACGGCGATATTTCGGAATGTATCGATCTCGAAAATCAGCTCGCTGAAAAATATAACCTCGAATATTGCGAAGTCGCACCCGATCTTGGCGAAGACGCCCTGCCCCTGCTCTCATTAGGCAACGCAGGTGCGGAATTTCTGCGTCGTGAGATTGAACACGGCGACCATGAAGTAATCGGCCTCGGACATGGCCGCACACTTTCGGCGGCGGTCAGCCATATGCCGCGCGTTGCGGCAAAGGATTTAGAATTTGTCTCGCTGCTCGGTGGCTTGACGCGAAACTTTGCAGCTAACCCGCATGACGTAATGCACCGCATTGCCGAGAAGACCGGCAGACCCGCCTACGTGATGCCTGTGCCGTTCTTTGCCAATACAGCAGAAGATCGCGAAGTGCTGCTGGCGCAAAAGGGCGTCATAACCGTTTTTGACATGGGCTGTCGTGCGGAACTGAAAATTGTCGGTATCGGCACCGTTGATGCCCATGCACAGCTCGTCACATCAGGCGTGATTGATTTGACTGAGATGGAAGAGATTGCTGAATATGGTGCAGTCGGTGAAATGCTCGGACACTTCTTTGATAAGAATGGCACGCGACTAGCTACAAAGCTGACAGCCCGCACAATTGCCGCATCGGTAGAAAACGCTGATATGAGCCGCATCATCGGTCTGGCTGGCGGTCTGTCAAAAGCGGAAGCTATTCGCGCCGTTCTCAAAAGCGGTCGTCTGTATGGCCTCATCACCGATGAGCGCACCGCAAAAGCTCTTGTGGAGTAAGGCGCGCCTCACTCAACAAAACATCACAAAATCACATTTTATATGGATTATTATGTGATTTTGTGATTTAAACTTGCGTCATAAGCAACCACGCTTTGAGATCGGAATTTTCGTGAAACGCGACGACAGAAGACAGGCGATCATCAATCTACTGATTGAAAATCATGCAGTCGATCTGGACGATCTTGCCGAGCGTTTTGCAGTCTCAAAAATGACCATCCACCGCGATCTGGATTCTCTTGAAGAGTCAGGCGTACTGCGCAAGGTGCGCGGCGGTGCAACGATGGATGCAGGATCCCAGTTTGAAAGCGATTTCCGTTTTCGCGTGCAGCAGGACAATGACGCCAAGATACAAATGGGCCGCGCAGCGCTGGAACTCATTGAACCCGGCATGACGGTGATGATCAATGACGGATCGACGGCGGCGGTTCTTGGCAGCATGCTGGTTGAAAAACGTCCGCTGACAGTGATTACCAACAATGCTGTCATTATCGAGAATCTCAAAGGCGAAGCGGGCATCAATCTGATTGCGCTTGGCGGTGTGTTTTCGGCAAAGTTCAATGCTTTCTTTGGTCTTCTGACCGAGGAAGCACTTTCCAAGCTGAGCGCCGACATTGCCTTCATTTCGGCACCCGCAGTTAGCGGACGCCTCGTTTATCACATGGACGAAAATGTCGTTCGTACCAAGCGCGCCATGACGGCTTCGGCCACCCGCACCTGCTTGCTGGTCAATCACCAGCGTTTTTGCCGCACAGCACTGCATGTGATGGCCGATCTTGGCGATTTTGATGCCATTATTACGGATCAATCGCCGGGAGAGAAACTTGTGGCCGATCTGGAACCAGCCGGCATCAAACTAACAATCGCAGAGTAAAATACGAGTAGAAAGAGCATTTATCATGTCTAAATTCTGGGTTGGTACGAGCTGGAAAATGAACAAGACGCTGGCAGAAGCCCGCGTCTTTGCGAACGCATTGAAGGAAGCCGACGCTGGCCGTTCGGCAGATATTCAGCGCTTTGTCATTCCACCGTTTACCTATGTCCGCGAAGTGAAGGACATTCTGTCGGAAACCTCCGTCAAGGTCGGTGCACAGAACATGCATTGGGCCGATCAAGGCGCATGGACCGGCGAAATCTCGCCGCTAATGCTCAAAGATTGCAACCTCGACATTGTTGAGCTTGGCCATTCTGAACGTCGTGCAAATTTCGGCGAAACCAACGAAACAGTTGGCCTCAAGGTTGAAGCAGCCGTCCGGAACGGCTTGATACCGCTTATCTGTATCGGCGAAACGCTTGAAGATCGCGAAGGCGGACGTGCAGCGGAAGTTCTTGCCGAAGAAGTGCACGGTGCGCTTTCAAAGCTTTCGGATGAACAGAAAAAGGCCGAAGTCCTGTTTGCTTATGAGCCAGTCTGGGCGATTGGCGAAAACGGCATTCCAGCCTCGGCAGAGTATGCCGATGCTCGTCAGGCCGAAATTATTGCTGTTGCAGAAGGCATTCTTGGCCGTCGCGTTCCATGCCTTTATGGCGGCTCGGTCAATCCCGGCAATTGCGAAGAACTCATCGCCTGCCCGCATATCGATGGCCTGTTTATCGGTCGTTCGGCATGGAGCGTGGAAGGCTATCTCGACATTCTGGCGAAATGCGCCAAGAAAATTGCAGCTAATTAAGGAGCATTATCATGAAAGTAGCAGTAGCAGGCGACAGCGCTGGTGAAGGTCTGGCCAAGATTCTTGCAGAACACCTCAAGGATCGCTTTGAAGTGTCGGAAATCTCGCGCACAGACGCAGGTGCCGAAGCATTTTACGCAAACCTCTCGGATCGCGTCGCCTCTGCCGTTCTCGACGGCACTTATGATCGTGCAATCATCGTTTGCGGCACCGGCATCGGTGTTTGCATTGCAGCCAACAAGGTTCCGGGCATCCGCGCAGCGCTGACGCACGACACCTATTCGGCAGAACGTGCAGCACTCTCCAACAACGCGCAGATCATCACCATGGGCGCACGCGTTATCGGTTCGGAAGTTGCAAAGACCATTGCTGATGCATTCCTTGCACAGACTTTTGACGAAAATGGTCGTTCGGCTGGCAATGTTGACGCGATCAACGAAGTTGATGCCAAGTACAACAAGTGCTGATAGCTTGACTATTTAGAATACGAAAAAGCGGCGGGGAAACCCGCCGCTTTTTTGTTGCCGTAAATTGCAATTCTTAGCTGAACTTAGGGTCCAGCGAACCATCGCGATAACGCTTTGCCATATCTGACAGCGGGATCGGACGAATTGACTGAGCATGGCCAGCGGTGCCGAATTGCTCGAAGCGATCCTTGCAGAGCTTGGTCATCGCAGCCATTGCAGGCTTGAGATACTTGCGCGGATCGAATTCGCTTGGATCTTCCTGCAACACGCGACGGATCTGGCCCGTCAGCGCCATGCGGTTATCGGTATCGATGTTGATCTTGCGAACGCCATGCTTGATGCCGCGCTGGATTTCTTCAACAGGTACACCCCAGGTTGGCTTCATCTTGCCGCCATACTTGTTGATGATTTCCTGCAAATCTTCCGGCACTGAAGACGATCCATGCATAACGAGATGTGTGTTTGGTAGCTTGCGATGGATTTCTTCGATCACGTTCATGGCAAGCACCGAACCATCAGGCTTACGGCTGAACTTATAGGCGCCATGTGAGGTGCCCATGGCAATCGCCAGCGCATCGACCTTGGTTTCACGAACAAATTTCACGGCTTCATCAGGATCGGTCAGAAGCTGGTCATGCGAAAGCTGACCTTCCGCACCGTGACCGTCTTCGGCTTCACCCATGCCGGTTTCAAGCGAACCGAGAACGCCAAGCTCACCTTCGACGGAAATACCGCCAAGATGAGACATTTCGCTGACCTGACGCGTGACGGAGACGTTATAATCCCAGTCAGCTGGCGTCTTGCCATCAGCCTTGAGCGAACCGTCCATCATGACGGAGGTAAAGCCTGCCTGAATTGCGGTCATGCAAGTGGCGGCCTCATTGCCATGATCAAGATGCACACAAACCGGAATATGCGGATAAATTTCCGTGACTGCATCCATCATATGACGCAGCATAATGTCATTTGCGTAAGAACGCGCACCGCGCGACGCTTGCAGGATAACCGGCGCATTTGTTGCATCCGCCGCTTCCATGATCGCAAGCGCCTGTTCCATGTTGTTAATGTTAAAGGCCGGAACGCCATAGCTGTGTTCAGCAGCGTGGTCGAGCAATTGACGGAGCGTAATACGTGCCATCTGAGTTTCCTCCTAGTTAATTGCGCGAACGCGCGTAATATTCGCCGAGCACATCGACTTCCTCGGCAACACCAAACACCAGCGCGCTACGCTCATGGTAGGTTTCCGGAATAATATCGAGGATCGGTTTCGAGCCATTGGTCGCCTTGCCACCAGCCTGTTGGCTAAGGAAAGCAATCGGATTGGCTTCATAAACGAGGCGCAGACGGCCTTTTTCATAACCCGGGCGCACATCGTCTACGTAGAAGAAGATGCCACCGCGCTGCATGATGCGGTGCATGTCGCCCACAGCAGCACCAAGCCAGCGCATGTTGAAATTGCGGCCGCGCGGACCGTCCTTACCGTTGTAGCAATCATCAACATATGCCTTCATACCAGCCGATAGATGGCGATAAACCGAAGCATTATATGCGAGATCAGATGTACGCTCAGGAAGCGTCACATTCTCACGTGTGATCTGGAAAATACCGCTGACAGGATCAAGCGTCGCGAAAATCACGCCTTCGCCAACCGAGAGCGCGAGATCAACGGAATTGCCAAATGATACATAACCAGCGGCAATCTGGCGACTGCCGGGTTGCAGGAAAGGCTCCCCCACATCTGCGGGAAAAATCGAGAAAATGGTGCCAAGCGGCGCACCAAGCCCGACATTGCCTGAACCATCGAGCGGATCGATCGCAACCGCAATCAAACCATCAGATTTGCCGGGAACCGGCAGCTCAGCTTCTTCCGACAGAACCGATGCGGCACCCGCCGCAATCAGCAGTTCAACAAAGAGATTGTGCGCACCGACATCGATGCTCTTCTGCTGGTCCTGATCACTGTTGACGCCAACCAGCTTACCCGGATTGCCGGGCAGCGAACCCCGTGCGATACGACCTGCAAGACGGCCTGATCCTGCGAGGATGGCCTTGATTGCATTGCTCGTTGCAAGGCGCAAGCTGTCCTGACCTGCCCAAGCGTCGAGATATTCACCGACTGCCAGTGCGTCCACACGGTCATTATCGCCAGCAAGCACCAGTGGTGCGAAATTTCCTGCCATTGTCATTCGCCCTGCTCCCGGCAAGATTTCGCAGGCAGCAGTATATTGGAAACGGGGGAAACAGATTTCATTTACACGCAAACTCCATACGGATGTCTTCAGGACGCTCTAAAGTGGGTCGAGACAAGGAGGGCGTAACACCGTTTTGAGATCATCACAATAATGGCGATAACATTATAACGATTGAAATGTGATATTGAGTTTTAAAATGTTGTTAATTCAAGATAAGCTACGTCATTTCGCGATGCGACAGGCATGCAACTGGCTTTAGCGCGCTGGTGACTCGCTCTTATGAGAAAATTAAATGATCTGGTCCAGATCGCAGCAGCGCTCTAATCCTGCTTTTTCTTATCCGGGTTAAACGTCACAAAAAATCGCCATGCAGACCAAAGGCCCAGTGCACCGAACAACATAGCCCAGCCGACCGCGCCAATCGAAATCTCAAATGCGGCCCATGCAAGACAGCTTCCTGAGATCAATACCCGTATCCACAAGGGTCGAAATCGGGGATCATCAAATTCAAACATTTTACAGCCTTGTTATGGGGTATATCTCTGAATCGTTCTTCAGAGGATTTGAAGCCTTATTTAAACAGCTTTCCACCTTTTCGTAAGCCTGATTAAACTTACAAGAGAAAAATTTGGCTCTGAGAAATATTATTTCAGAAGTCCTTTGCTTGATGGCGCAGAACTATTAGATCACCATTCGCGGCATGGACCACACAAGCTATATTTACATTTTAATCGCACTGCTGCCCTTCCTGCTTTGGGGAGCAATACTGTTTGCAATCTACTCATCCAAGGAGAACTTGCAGAAAATGCCTGAATCCAGCGATAAGACGGATGGTGTTTATACGGATAATGTCGTGATCATTCCTTATGGATTGATCTTTCCTATCTATTACCGCTCGCCAACTGGCGTACAGGATTTTGGTTGATTAATTTGCAATTGAAATAATCGGATAAATTAATCTACCGCTTCATCTTGAACTCGTTGAAGACTGTTGAGTTGCTGCCCCTAAATTGGCGTCGCTTTGCGCAAGATTATCAGCAAGGCTTAGGACCTGCGGAACCTGACATCCGCTAAGACGTTTATAGCTGCGGTTCCCTCCGAGGGAACTGTGCAGTAAAATGGCTGGGTAAGGTATCAACGCAACACAAGATGAGGTCAGAAAAATGAAGGCACGCACAGCAACTGTTGGCGATCTAGAAAGCGTTTTTCACGACCTTTCACCCCGTATAACCACGGAATACATTGCTGCGGGTAAAAACACCAAAGCGGCCTATGATAATTTGATGATGAACCTGCGCGAAGGTCGTGCGCATGCGCTGGTTCAGGATGACAAGGTGGTCGCAATCATCGCATGGCAAGAAAGCAATGATGCTGCGGACACTCTTTTTGCGGCTAAAGAAGAATTCTTCAACGCCAAGACAGTCCGCTTTTGCAAAAAACATATACGCCACATTCAGGCACTTTCAGGGGATCTGCCTGTTCACTCCAGAAGCTGGCTCGACCGCCCAGATGCCATCAAATGGTTCAAAGTGATCGGCTATAAGCAAAAGGGTCAGGAAGACGGTGCATGGCTTTTTGAACTGGCTGCTCCGCAGATTAAAATCGTAGTCGGATAATTTCTAACAAGAGGGCAGATAACTGCCCTCTTGTCATATAAGGGCTTTTCTCAGAACCTTCCCAGCAGAATTGCGAAGCAATTAGCGTCCGATATTGCGACAAAACAAATACTTAGAGCGTTCTGTGAGGTTTGATCATAATAAGAAAAGCTCAGCGCGAGTTGATCGTCCAGAAATCCTGCCAATCTTGAAGTTTCGAGTAATCACTCTCAGCAGTTTCAGAATGCGGGACGTAAAGTTGGTCGATGACATTCACGATACCCGAAACTTCACCTTCAGGAATCGTCGCGTCTTTGTTTGACGAAATTTTCCCGTCAGCCAACTGCGGAGCCATCCCCTCTTCCGTCATCATGTAATGAACGAAAAGCTTTGCAGCATTCGGGCTTTTGGTTCCCGATGCAATCACCGCCACGCGTGGTGTGAGTTGGCCAGCCCATGGCTTCATACCTGCACAAATGCCCATGGTATAGCCGTTCTTCTTGGCATCGCGGAAGATTGAGGTGCTGAGGAAGCCCATAAATGGCTTTTCCTGTCCCTTCGCGCCAATGATCGGGCCTACTTCGGTATCGCTGCGTGTTACACTTGGCCGGTTCTTGGCAAAGCGCTTGACCCATTCGGCCGTAGCGCTTTCTTCATCTGTTTTTAGCGGCTCACCGAAAAACTCTTCATAAGCCTTGCGCATGGCTTCATCGTCATGTTCGGCAATTTGATTGAACCAGAACATTGTTTCATTGCGTAGAAGCGGATCTGGGATCGCAATGCGACCCTTCCATTCTTCTGTCGTTAGCGCCCAGATATTGTCGATCGGGCACTTGTCGCCATGAACATCCGAATTATACGCCCAAACCCATGGGTTGAGGCTGGTAATCGCAGGATTCTGATATTCAGCTGGAATCTGATCCTTGAGATCAACCGGCATCCAGCTCAAACCAGCACCCTGAACGATAATTTCAGACGTAACCGACGGCAGATTGCTCATGTTGAACACGTCAGTGCGGACATTGTTTGCTGCTGCTTCACGAAGAATGACCTGCTCCTGGTTCTGACCATTCATCTTAACACCAGTGGCCTTCACACCGTATTTTTCGGTGAAGGCCTCAGCCATGGTTACAATCTTACCAGTTGCATCAACAACAGTGATCGCCGGTTCCTTTTTCGCAGCTTCGATCAGCGCTTCTAGCGAATAATCGGCATCCTTAATGCCGATTTCAGTGACTGGCTCTGCAAAAACCGCTGTGCTTGTCAGAAGCGCTGCACTCAAAGAGAGAGCCGCACAGGTGCGCAAATATAAAGTCATGTTTTCCTCCAAGGTTAATTATTTTATTGAGAACATTCAGCGATTAGATCAACCGCTGATGCGTTTTCCGTCAGTGTCGAACACATGAACGTGGCTTCGTTCGACGTGGAACCAGATTTGATCGTCAGCTTTTTGTGACGGAGCATCTGCGGCGATTGCAAAATACTGTTCGCCGTTCACTGACAATTCCACGATCCAGCTTCCGCCTGTCGGCACGATGTCGATAACCTTTGCGACGCAACCCTGTTCAATCGGCTTATCGCTCAATCGCACAGATTCCGGCCGTATACCGACCGAACCCACATCACTAGCAGCAAAGCCTTGCACTTTAAGATAATCGCGGGCCCAGGTGGCAAGCGCACCATTGTTGGTGTTGTTAAGCTCCGTGATATTGATTGGCAGATTGCCGATAAACTCCGCCACGAAGCGATTTGCCGGGCGTTCATAAATATCGTCGGGCGTACCAAGTTGCTGCAATTCGCCTTCACTCATCACTGCAATAGTGGTTGCGAGCGTCATTGCTTCCCATTGGTCATGGGTCACAAACACGACCGTCGACCCCATCTCCTGATGAATACGCTTGAGTTCCGCACGCATTTCCAGACGCAGCTTCGCATCAAGATTGGAAAGTGGCTCATCCAAAAGAATGATGTCGGGCTTGAGTGCCAGCATGCGGGCAAGTGCCACGCGCTGCTGTTGACCACCGGACATTTGCGCTGGCAGACGATCACGATAGCGCTCGATACCAAGCTTTTTCAGCACATCATTGATGATTAGATCGCGCTCGGCCTTTGCGATCTTGTGAATCTTGAGACCAAATTCGACGTTTTCTTCAACAGTCATATGCGGCCACAGCGCGTAGTTCTGGAAAACCAGTCCCATTCCGCGCTTTTCTGGCGGCACATAAATGCCGTCATCGACCGAGACAATTTTTTTGCCGTCAACCAGTATCTGACCCTCGGTCGGATATTCCAGCCCGGCAATCATCCGCAGCGTCGTTGTCTTGCCGCAACCCGAAGGTCCGAGCAGGCAAAGAAACTCCGACTTTGGAATTTCAAGCGAGAGTTTTTCCACTGCGGCGCGGGTGGCTTTACCGTAGCTCTTTCTGACATCGCGAATAGTTATGCTCGACATTATTTGCCTCCCAATCCGTCAGACAATTTGCTGTTGGTGAGTTTTTGAACGATGATGGTTCCGCCAAAAGCGATGACACAGATCATCAAAACGACTGCATTTGCGGCTTGACTGTAGCTGTAATCCACAAGGCGCAATGCATAGGTGGTGAGAACATCAGTGCCAGGCACCGCCAGAACGACGACAAGGCTCAAACCTTTGATACCGGAGATGAACGGGAGCAGAATCCCTGAAACCAGTGAGCCCTTCTGGATAGGTCCCACGATCGAAACGAGGCGTCTCCAGAAACCAGCACCCACAACTTGGGCTGCTTCTTCCGGGGCTTTGCCAAGCTGCATCATCGCAGAAATACCCGCGCGCGATGCAAAAGGCATCTGATCGGCAAGGATCGCTAGAACCAGCAGTATCGGTGTTCCGTAAAGCGCTGGCAGCGGTCCACGCTGCACCGCAAACATGGTGAGATAGGCAGCAGCAAAGGCGATACCGGGGACAAGATACGGCAGGAACGTTACCTGACGCAGGAATGTGCCAACGAGTGCCACAGGCGTACGTGCCACGACATAGCCAACCAGAAGACCAAGAAGACCAGCACCCAAGGCCGCAGAGCCGACGATCCAAAGCGTATTCCATGTTGCTTTCCAGAATTCGCCAGTCAGCAGAATCCCGTTGCTCATAGCTGTGGTATTGAGGTCGGTGCCAATCCAGAAATCGAGTGTGAAATTATCAAGTGTAAACACGCCCGGCACGCGCATAATGGTCGTTAGCAAAAGCGCCATCAGCGGGATGAACGCGCTGACAACAAACATAAGCATGGCGAAGCTGAATGCAGGCAGACGGAACCGGCCAAGATCAGTCTCGCGGTTCATCGACCCTTTGTTGCCGATAGTAACAAAACGACGGGCCTCTTTGAGAAGATACATATCGAGGAAAATCGAAATGCTGCCTAGAACCACAATCGTTGCAGCAAGAACGGCACTCATACCGGCCTGACTGGTTGAGATTGCTCGGAACAAGGACGTTGCTAGCACGTCAAAGCCGACCGGAACGCCAAGAATATAAGCGACACCGAAATCACCGAGGCATTTCGCAAAGATCAGGGTTGAGGCCGAAACCAGCGAAGGCAGCATCAACGGCAGAATAATGCGCCGTGCGATCAGCAATTTGCCAGCGCCCATGACGCGCGCTGAATCTTCCAACGTGGAATCAAACTGGCGAAGCGCATTGCCAAACAGCAGGATTACGAAAGGCGTATAGTGCATCGCCAGAATGAGTGTAATTGGCAACATGCCATAGGCAAGCCAATCGGGTGGCGAAAAACCCAAAGCCTCCATCCAGCTTGGCTGACCACCGGTGGTGCGGTTTTTAAACAGGGTCAGCCAAGCCAGTGCGAAGGTCCATGACGGCAGCATGTAAGGAACGATCAGTGCCGTCGAGAACCACTTCTTTGCGGGCAGATTGGTACGGCTCAAAAGCCATGCCAGCGGAATACCGGTGACAAGCGCAAAGGCAATCGAACCAACAGCAATAATAATCGTGTTCCAAAGCGGTCGCCAGAACACGTCCGTAGAAATTGCTGAGAACAACGCCCGGTTAAGATAATAGAAAGTCAGTTCACCAATCTGCTGACCGGAACGTGCCCGATCCGCGAACTGAACAAGCACCGCATCCGACAACAACAACGCTATGGGAGCAGCGATGAGATAAGCAAATACCACCGATAACAGCACGCCTATGAGGGTCGTCGGGTCTGCATTATAGACTTTGAATTTATATGTTAGCTGTTTGTAATAACTCATATTTGTATCCACTTTGAGCCGAATTGACCCTTGCCGGAACCCTCATAGGTTTCAGCTCGGTGATTTTCTGGCTTACTGCGGGAGCTGACGTCTGGAACGTCATGCGAAACGATTGTCGGCGGTGAAGCAAATTACTGAGGTGGTGCGCCTGCCTTTTCACTCACTTCACGCACCACAGACCAGGCTGGGCCATAATCAATGGGAATAAAATGATCGTCCCCCTGAAACTCGGCCTTCATTTCAGGCGTGAAAGTGAAGTTGAAAAAACAACGCTTCATCTTTGCCACAAGCGATGGGGCAAGGTTATGCGCATAGGCAAAAGAGGATGTCGGAAACATATCGCTTTGATAAATCAGGCGCACAGCGTCGCGCTTTACAAGGCCACGTTCAATCATGCGCTCCAGCACATCGGATGCAACAGCCGCCATATCATAATCACCGGCAACCACACCAAGGATCGACTTGTCGTGTCCACCCGACATGATCGGCGTATAATCCTGCCCCGGCGTCAGCCCGTCTTTGGGGAATAGTGCGCGTGGCGCGAGATTGCCAGAATTGGAGAAAAGCGAGGCATGGGCAATGCGCCGCCCTTTTAGATCGCTTAGCTTTTCATAAGGACCATCGGCGCGAACTACAGCCACAAGTCGATAGCCTCGCATCTGATCGCCAGTGCCTTTGGCAGCAAAAGGAACAGCCCCTGCCCGGTTGACGGCCTCAATCGTCGGCCCAGTCGAAAAGCCAGCAAAGTGCAGTCGCCCCGAACGCATGGCTTCGATTTCATCAGCGCTGGACTGAATGGGGTAATAAACAATTTGCCGCCCCAGACAGGCTTCAAGATGCTGAGTGAAGGGCTTGAACAGTCGCGCATAAACCGCTGGGTCCTCGATAGGCGAATAAGCCCAGACAAGCGTCTGCGGGTCGCGCCACTGGGAACTATCTTTTGGAAGGTCTGCAACAAGGTCGCGGTTTTCATCGCAATAGCGCTCATCAAGCGCACCGCGATAGGCGCAAGCAGCATCAACCGCATTTGCATGCGCGATGCTCAATTGCAGGCCTAACAAGGCCATGCCTATGCGACATGCCAACCGACGCCAGAACATTTTTCACTCCCCTGAGCTCTTGCTATGATACAAGGGCTTCAGCCTCTTCCTCTAAGTTCTCCAACACTACCAATTCTACCTGTCAGAATCCTGTCGTCCTAAAACATCGAATTGAAACATTGAACACACCATGCGTATCCTTCTCATAGAAGACACAATCGACATTGCGTTCGCAATTGCATCGAAGCTGGAAAAAGAAGGCTACACAGTCACTACCGTTTACGACGGGGTGCAGGGTGAAGATCTTGCCATTAACGGCTCTTTTGATCTCGTCGTGCTGGACATCAATCTGCCGGGCCGCGACGGTTTTGCAATTTTGCGCAGCATGCGTGAACGCTATCTGCCCTGCCCGGTTCTTGTGATTACGGCACGCAATCAGATCGCGGACAAGATCAACCTGCTCGAACTTGGTGCCGATGATTATTTGGTCAAACCCTTCGATTTGAGAGAACTTGTAGCCCGCATCCGCGCTGTTGCAAGGCGTCATATGGGGGTTGCGCAACCGCTAATCAGGCTCGGTAAATTGTCGATCAATCTCACCCAGAGATCGGTTATGGAAGGCGAGGAGCCCCTTGATTTCGGACGCCGCGAGTTTGACGTTCTCGAAATGCTCGCAACCCGCATCAATGTCACGGTGCCAAAGGATATGCTGGTTCTCAAATTATTCGGGCATGATGACACCGGAACGCCCAATGCGATAGAGTTACTGATCTCACGCGTCAGGAAGAAACTGGAGAATAGCGGCGCGGAAATCGTAACCCAACGCGGCGTCGGCTATTTACTGCGCCTAAAAACACCTTCGCAATAATGACGAAAACTACTGCAAACAAAGAATATTCAATCCAGCGCCGCATTCTCGTGGGCGGTGGACTGACATTGCTTGCGGTGACTGTTCTGCTGTTTTTTCTCGGGCGCTGGTATGCTCACCGCGCAGCCGACGAAGCCTTTGATCGCGTTCTCGGCGCTGCAGCACTTTCCATTGCAGATACGATAACCCTGCAGGATGGGGCCCTGAGCGTCGATCTCCCCCATTCTGCTTTTTCCATTCTTGGCACATCGCGTCTTAATCGCATTTTTTATCGGGTGGTCGCGCCCGATGGCAGTTTGCTGACGGGTTCACCCATTCTGGGATTGGAAATCCCACATGGCAGCAATAGTCGCGTGCGCCTGAGTGACAGTGTTTATCGCGGTGAAAAGGTGCGCATTGCAGCCGTGGCCCGCTATCATAGCGATGCTCAAGGCGGTGGCTGGGTTGATGTGCTGGTCGGTGAAACGCGGGAAGCCCGCAGGCAATTGACGATGCAACTCAGCCTCAACACCATCTTACCAGCCTTAGGAGTGGCCTTCCTCGCGCTCGCACTCATATGGCTCGCCGTCAGGCTGGCCTTCAGACCATTGCGTAGCGTGGAATCTGATCTTCGTCGGCGCTCATCCTCTGATCTAAGCCCCGTTTCAGGTCCGATCCCCAAAGAAGTCAGCGCATTGGTTTTAGCGCTTAACGACTTCATGGATCGTCTTAATAGGGTTCTGGGTGGACTAAAACTGGTCACTGCCGATGCAGCACATCAGATGCGGACACCTTTGACCGCTTTACGCGCCTTGACCGAATTGTCGCTGGAGGAAACAGACCCCAAGCGTAAACAAGAAATTCTCGCGCGCATCCACGCCAACTCCATCAGCGCCAGCCTGCTCGCCAATCAGCTTTTGTCTGAAGCAACAACCCTTCACAGCATCCAGTCGCGTAATCTTGAAATTCTCGATTTGCGCCAGATTGTGCACGAAGCAATCCGCAGGTTACGCACCGAGGGTGGCTATCAGGATTTAGACCAGACGATCAATCTTGATGGTCCAGACGGCCCACTTTATGTAAATGGAGAAACCATCAGCCTGCGCGAGATGATCCGCAACATCATCGAAAATGCGCTTACCCACGCGCCAGGCCCCGTCAACATCGATCTCTGCCAAAGAGATGATCTCATTGAATTTGCGGTTCATGACAGAGGCCCAGGACTTTCGCCCGAAATGAAAGACCGCGCCTTTGATCGCTTTGTCCGTGCGGATCAAAACAAGCCCGGCTCGGGCTTAGGATTATCCATTGCAAAAATGGTCGCTGAGGCACTGGGTGGGCAAATAGATTTACTGGAAAGACAAGGCGGGGGAACAAGCGTTGTGGTCACTTTGCCAGCAGCTGACCCGCAAGGACAAAGCACATGAAAAGCATGATATTGCAATTCTTTGCGGCTCTAAGCTTGACTGCGTTTTCATGGCAGAATGCTCATGCGCAGAATGATCAGGCTTCCAAGCCAGAGTTCCGTATTGTTGGCGACATCGCACCCGAAACAATTACGTCAGTCACGGCAGGACTGTCTGAACAACTATCCGGCATCAATATCAGCTATCGGCAGGTGAGACCCGGCGAATGGACGTCGCGGCTTCTTGCGGGGGCTGATGAAGCAAATGGTGCCGATCTTGTCATTCTCTCCACTCCCGACCTTGCTGTGCTGATCGCGAACGAAGGTGCCGCTCAACAGCGCCCGGCAATTGTGCGTAACGCCGGATTGCCACCACAGGCGCAATGGCGCAACGAGCTATTTAGTATTGGCTTTGATACTGCGGTGAGCGTGGCGAGACGCAAGGCGCTGGAAAACGAACTTCCGACGACTCGTATCGAACTGGCGCGCATTCTTGAGCAAAATCCATCGCGTTTTCAACGCCGTGTCGGTGTGGTCAATATCGGTATCGACAATGTCAGCTACACACTTGCAGCACAGGATTCGATACGTTCACCGCTTTTCTGGCGCATCGTGCGGGCTTTTGGTGTTTCACAAGCTCGCATCTACGACACAAGCGAAGAGCTGTTGCAGGCCTTAACGGTGGGACGCATTGATCTCGCTTATAATGTGCCCTTGTCGGACATCAGAAAATGGCACTATGACCACGAAGAATTTGAAGTGATCATGCCACAGGATTACGTTGTTGCACTGCCATGGACAGCGCTTATTCCTGAGCGCAGCAAATACGCAAATATTGCGGAACAAGCCATCACATTCTTATTGTCCGAGAAAGGGCAATCCTTGCTCGAACAGACCGGTTTGGCCTCGGGAGAAAGCTCGTCTGATCTGGCTTCACTTCAACCGGTTGAGCTTGGTCCTGAGCTTCTGGTTTATCTGGATGGACTGAAACGCAGCCGTTTTCTGGACACCTGGTTTCAGCTGATCGTCCACGAGTGAATAGCCTTCAACTCCCAAGCACTTACAAAAAAGGCCGGAGACATAATATCTCCGGCCTTCTCATGTTAAATAAGGCCTTCTTCTTTCAAAGCCTTTTGTACAGCCGGACGCGCCATGACGCGTTCGCGAAGAGCAAGCGATTTTGGATAAGCCGAAAGATCGACCTTCATTACCAGACCCCACCCAATAACCACTGCTGCGTAAGCATCTGCCTGCGTAAAATCAGCACCAAGCCAATAGGAACGACCATCGGCAAGAATTGCTTCTAATTGGCCCATACGGCGGGTGATTGAACCGATAACTTTACGCTTCGCATCATCAGAAAGGTCGGGCGCAAACAAACCGCCGAAAGCCACGTGCAAATCACCGCAGAAACCGAGCGCTTCCTGCAAACGAGCGCGTTCAATACTGCCGTAGGCTGGCTTGAAGGCCGCAACATCAGAATGATCACCGATATACTGCAGGATAGCCGCATTTTGCGTGATCACCAGACCAGGCTCAACTTCAATCGCAGGAACGGCCCCGCGAGGATTGATTTTGAGATAATCAGCACCGCTTGCGGTCTTCTTTTCCTTGAGATCAACCGTTTCGAGATCGTAGGAGAATCCTGCCTCGCTCAGAACGATATGCGGGGCAAGAGAACACGCACCGGGCTTGTAATAGAGCTTCATTATTGACTCCGTTGAGATATGATTCTTAACAGGGTTTAACATTTTTAGGCTTAGAGAAAATATTTCTAGCAATCACAATAGTGGGAGGATTTTTCTATTATTATCCTATGCCTGCGCTGCTTTTGTTGGCTATCATCGAAACACGCGCAACCAATATCTGTTTATTGACTATCGATAGACAATCAAAGCCAATCCTATAACGACGGATGCCGCACCAACCCAAGCACCTGCAGCAGGTCTTTCACCTGTCCGCAACCACAAAAGCGGTAAAATAATCACCGGTGTCGTTGCAGAAATCGTTGAGACAATTCCGGTCTTGCCGCCAGACAAGGCAAACAAAAGCAATGTCATACCTACTGCCAATGAAACAAATCCGGAAAGAGCTGTCATCGCAAGGATTGGCAATGTCGGAGGATTTCGCGGTTTGACAGTTGAGATTGGCAATTGCGTCAATACACTTAGACATGCTGCCGCAACACCAACGCGCATCAGAGAGCCAACGAACGGATCAATTCCGGTTTCCATGACGGGACGCACAATAATTGAGCCAATGGCCTGCCCGAGAGCCGCCAGCATTCCAAAAACGATCCCAACCCATAATGCGCCTTTGACGGCTTCCCATGGGTGCTTCTGCAATCGTCTTTTACCAAAGAAAATAGCGAGACATACGCCAGCAATGGTGAAAACAATTCCAAGCACGGAACGTGCCGTCAGTGTCTCACCCAAAACCATCCAGCCCAGAACCGCAGCAATAGGTGCATTCATTGCAAAAAGAATGCCTGCGCGACGAGGTCCCAAGCGATTGAGCGTAGCGAAAAGCACCGTGTCACCGAGGAAAATTCCAATAAACCCCGACAGGATAAGTGGCCCAAGATTGTAGCTATCAAGCTGTCGCCACGTGCCGGTGACAAGCACATAGACAAGTAGAATACTCGTCACGAATAACTGACGAACCAGATTGTATGTCGGTGCACCAAGATGCCCCGCTGGTCCTGCCGATATAAGCCCTGTTAAAGCCCAACAAAAAGCCGCTCCCAAAGCAGCCAATTCATAAATCGGCAAGTTCGATCTCCCCCGCGGCTACGAAATGCGCGGTAAAGTAATTTGCTTTTCGGGCTCGTTGATTCCGCTCCGCAGGTTTATCACTCTGAACACAACCGCTCCACTTAAATATCTAGCGCATGTCTCCCAAAAGTGGGAACCGGTTGTGGGATAAAGACATGCTTAAAAACATTTGGATAGAGCGAGCCCGGTGGATACGATTGAGCGCGACACGCTCTAGGCTCAGAAATCCAAGTGCTGCCCTCCATAACTGTCACACCCTGAAATCAATGGGCATGCGTGAGCAATACCTGCACTTATGCTATGATTTAATCAAAATCCGTCAACATATCAGACAATAGCTTAAGCTCGCCTTGTCGTTTGAAACCAGTCTTGTTACAAGATTGAAATCAGCCATTCAGAAAGATCGAGGCATTGATCAGTAAAAACGAGCCTTCATCACGCGCAACCGGCAATCTTGTCGTACGAGTAAGCGGCGAGCTTAGAGAGGTCATCCAGTCAGGCACCTTCAAACCTGGCATGAAATTGCCAAGCGAGGCAAAGCTAACCGAATCTATGGGTGTGAGCCGCACAGTCATACGTGAGGCGATTGCAGCCTTACGCGCAGACGGTTTGGTTGAAGCACGGCAGGGTGCGGGTGTGTTCGTCCTCGAAACACAGCCGCAGGAGATGCTGCCATTTCAAAACCTGAATTA
>Ga0308165_1003100_pt1 | contig 18422 bp, 17 predicted proteins | sample PhyWR2_FD_201032 | JGI IMG/M metagenome (GOLD analysis project Ga0308165, IMG submission 201032) | Phyllosphere microbial communities from UC Gill Tract Community Farm, Albany, California, United States - DLSLW.R2 | ecosystem: Host-associated > Plants > Phyllosphere > Unclassified | place: USA...
TACAGGGTGAAGTTTATCGTATTGATAATGCCACGCTTGCCGAACTTGATGCCTTGCGCACCAGGGGCGGTGAATATGCACGTCAGTTGGTCCAGACTCCGTATGGGAGTGCATGGATGTACGTGTATCAGCGACCGGTCGATGGATTGAAATTAATTGAAAGCGGTAACTGGTTAGATAGAGACCAGTACTGAGAATCTCCTCACAAGACCACGCTCCGGCGTGGTTTTTTTTTGATATTTTTCAGCCACTAGAAAGTCCAGAATTGGATTTTACAGATTGGTCTCAAAATGGACTGTCAAACTCTTTTCGAAAGTGAATGTATCGGTAAAATGCGCCTCACGAATTAAGATAAAAATGTATTTATGTATTAATTTGTTTTCGCGATTTAGACACATGTTCATTTATTATTTTAATCCGCATGAAAAATATCTCCATCTGGCTAATTGGTTTATTAATATATCCAGTATTAGTTCGTGCCGCCATGATGAAAAAGTATTGATATTTTATTAATTAAAAGCGCATCTTTTAATTGATGAATTATACATACCCCAATAGTTTACTATTTAATAGGATTTAAAAAATGAACTTTAAAAAAGCGGCTTTGGCTTCTGTTATGGGAATGATGTTGGTTGCTGGCGCGGCTAATGCCAAGGATCAGGGCCACGGTAAAGTGACTTTCACCGGTTCTATCATTGACGCGCCATGCTCCATTAACCCGGACAGCATCGATCAGACTGTAAACCTGGGTCAGGTTTCTAACGTAGCGTTGAAAGCCAACAGCAATACCGGTACTTCCGTGCCGCGTAATTTTGAAATCAAGCTGGAAGGTTGCGATACCACCACGCTGAAATCAGTGAAAACCACCTTCACTGGCGCAGAAGGCGCAACTGACGGTTCACTGGGTGTCACCGGTACCGCTAAAGGCGCAAGCATCATCCTGACCAACGGTGACGGCGTGCAGATCAAAATGGGTGATGCATCCGCTGCACATATGCTGCAGGACGGTAACAACACCCTGCTGTTCTCTGCATACCTGAAAGGCGACGGCGCTTCTGCGACCGTTACCCCAGGTGATTTCACTGCAGTAGCCGACTTTACTCTCGCTTACGAGTAATCGCGCTTTCCTGTTGAAACATACGCTCACGACAGTGGGCGTATGAATTTTTCAAATCGCAGAGATGAATTATGAATTCTTTCATGCGCTGTACGACAGCACTTTCGCTGCTGGCGGTTGCATGTCTGGCGCAGGCCTCAGGGCAGAGCGCTACGCCGGGAAGTGAATTTGATCTTGGGCTTACCGGTCGAGTGAACATGGAAGGAACCATTCTTTCCAGTGCATGCGACATTGATACGGGTGATGGTTACCAGACCGTAGAAATGGGTTCTGAGACTCGCGGGCATATGGTTCGGATGAGTGAAGGTGAACCCCATCCTTTTTCTATTGCACTGACGAATTGTTCACTGGCAGATGCTGACAATCCTTTACCCTGGCAGTTTATTCGTATCACTTTTGATGGCGATAAGAGCGACGGGTTATTTAAAGTGAGCGGTGTTGCTTCTGGCGTTGCATTAGAACTGACAGACAGTAACGGTAAAATTATTCATCCAGGTGAAGCTGTCCCTTATCAAAAACTCACGGCAGATGAGATCCGCCTTGACTATCAAATTAAATTAAAAACCACAATGCGCGAATTAATGGTGGGTGATTACCAGGCCATTCTCCGCTATCGGGTTGAGTATTTTTGACTGATTTCATCCTCTAGCGGGTACTAAGGCAATGGTTAATACATACATTAATAAAAAGTGCACAAAGACCCTGGTGGCAAAATGGTCTGTACTTGCAATTTGTGTTTGCGCAGGTATGCGCACCCCAGCGATGGCAGCAGATGATATTCAGTTTAATACCGATGTATTGGATGTTAAAGATAAAGAAAATATTGACCTTAGCCAATTTTCAAAGCGCGGCTATATTATGCCGGGCGATTATACCTTCCTGATTAAAATTAACCAAAACGAGCTGGAAGAACAAAATATTTCTGTTTATCCGTCACCAACGGATAAGAATAATACTATTGCGTGTTTATCACCGGCGCTGGTCAAGAAATTTGGTTTTAAAGATAAATTTTTTAACCAGCTTCAATCCTGGCATAACGGGGAGTGTTTAGATGTTGCTGCGCTAAAAGGTGTAGAGATCACACCGGATTTAGGTGCGAGCACACTCGTTATCAACATGCCGCAGGCGTATCTCGAATACACCTCGAATGATTGGGTTCCGGCTGCAATGTGGGACGAGGGTATCCCAGGCCTGCTGGCAGATTATAACGTCAACGCCCAGGCTCGCCACAATGAGCAAGGCGGTGATTCAAATACCGTATCCGGCAACGGAACATTTGGTGCCAACCTTGGCGCATGGCGTGCGCGTGCTGACTGGCAGACCAACTACGACCAAAACAGTGATGAAAACAACAGCGGACAGAAGCAGTGGACCTGGAGCCGCATGTATCTCTATCGCGCGCTTAAACCGATTAAAGCGAAGCTAACAGTCGGCGAAGATTACGTCAGTTCAGATCTGTTCGACAGCTTTCGCTTTGTGGGCGCAAGCGTGATCTCCGATGACAATATGCTGCCGCCTAATCTGCGTGGTTATGCGCCTGAAGTCACTGGTGTAGCAAAAACTAACGCCAAAGTGACGATCTCCCAGCAAGGACGCGTGCTCTATGAAACACAAGTTGCAGCAGGCCCGTTTGCGATTCAGGACCTGAATAGCGCGGTAGCGGGTGAACTTAATGTGCGAGTTCAGGAGCAAGATGGCTCCGTACAGGAATACAAAGTCAATACGGCCAATATTCCGTATCTGACGCGTCCAGGCAGCGTTCGTTACAAGTTTTACGCAGGTAAACCTGTTGCCTATGATCACAAGACGGACGGTGACACATTCGGAACAGCTGAGTTTTCCTGGGGGATCAGCAACGGTTGGTCGCTTTATGGCGGCATGGTTTCAAGCTCTAAATACATTTCTCTTGCAGCAGGTATTGGTCGCGACCTGATGGCGCTCGGTGCGTTGGCATTCGACGTCACGCGTTCTGATGCAAAACTTGAAGACGAACATCGTAGCGGTCAGTCGTACCGGGTGAGTTATTCAAAGCGCTTTGATGACACGGGGAGTCAGGTGACCTTTGCAGGCTACCGCTTCTCTGAAAAAGACTTTATGAGCTTCTCAGACTACGTGAGTTACCGCGCAGACAACGGTGATGTCATGCAGAGCAAAGAGATGTACACCGTCACCTTCAGCCAGCAATTCAAATCGCTGGGCCTGAGTGCGTACGCTAACTATTCGCATCAGACCTACTGGAATAGTGCGGCCGAGGATCGCTATAGCGTGTCGCTGTCTCGCTATTTCGATATCGGTAAATGGAAAAATATCAGCGCGTCGCTGACGGCGTACCGCAATAAATTTAACGGTATTAATGACGACGGCATGTATATGTCGTTCTCCATTCCGTGGGGCGACTCCGGCACGCTGGGGTTGAACTCGTCATATAACGGTGACGCCAGCAGCCAAAACCTGAGCTATTACGATCGTCTGGACAATGGCGACAATTACCGCGTCGCAGCTGGCGGCACCAACGACGGCGGTTCACTTAGTGGTTACTACGATCACTTGGGCGATGCAGCGGAAGTGACGGGTAACGTGGACTACCAGCATGGCCTGTACAGTTCGACAGGCCTGAGCTTGCGCGGCGGTATGACTGCCACCGCGAAAGGAGCAGCGCTACACCGTTCGAATATACCGGGTGGCACCCGTGTGTTGCTGGACACTGGCGACGCGGCGGATGTACCGGTTAAGGGCTACAGCAGCAGTACTGAGACTAACCGATTCGGCAAAGCAGTCGTCACCGAGGTGAGCGACTACAACAAAAACAGTCTGAGCATCGACATCAACAACTTGCCAGATAACGCTGAGGCGACCACTTCGGTGGTGCAGGCGACGCTGACTGAAGGGGCCATTGGCTATCGGCGGTTCAACGTGCTCTCAGGTCAGAAGGCGATGGCAATCATCAGCCTGAAAGATGGTAGTCATCCTCCGTTTGGTGCGAGCGTGCGCAATGCTGAGAATCAGGAAGCCGGCCTGGTCAACGATGACGGGCAAGCCTATCTCAGCGGCTTGAAGCCAGGCGCGAAACTGAATGTGAGCTGGAATGGAACGACACAGTGTATCGTCACCGTACCGGAGAAACTAACAGGACTAAGTCAGAACGGAAATCTGTTACTGCCGTGCCAGTAAGGCACGGTACAGACCCTTTTTACAGAGCATATGATAATGAAAAAGACCCACCTGAAAAAATCCGTAATGACCGTCTCTCTTTTAGCCGGTCTGATGATAGCTCAGCAGGCCTCTGCTGCTATCGCCCTGGACCGTACCCGCGTCATTTATAACGGCGGCGAAAAGTCTATCAGCCTGAACATAAGTAATGAAAACAAAAATTTACCTTACCTTGCTCAGGCATGGATGGAAGACGCTCAGGGCACAAAAATCACGTCGCCGCTGACCGTACTCCCGCCCGTGCAGCGTGTGGAGCCGGGGGCAAAAAGTCAGGTGAAAATGCAGGCGGCTGCGGCCGTCGCCACTCTGCCGCAGGATCGCGAGACGCTGTTCTATTTTAATCTGCGCGAAATCCCACCGCGCAGCAACAAGCCTAACACTCTGCAAATTGCGTTGCAGACCCGCATCAAGCTTTTCTATCGCCCGGCAGCCATTGCACTGGATAAAACGCAGTCAGCACAAGGCGACTGGGTGGAGAAGGTGACGCTAACGCGCCAGGGCGATCAATTTGTGGTGAGCAACCCAACACCGTACTACCTGACTCTGGTAGAGGGCGCACCCTCGGTGAAAGGCAAACCGGTAGGCTTTGAGCCGGTTATGGTCGCTCCGAAGGAGAGTGGTGCCATTAAAGCCTCCGCAGCGGCACTCGGCTCCAGCCCGGTATTTACATACGTCAACGACTACGGCGGTCGTCCGCAGATCCAGTTCAACTGCGGCGGGGCGACCTGCACCGGTAAGCTAGTCAAAGACAAAAAGTAAAGCCGGGACAAGGAGGAATAGGATGAACAGGATGAAGAGTTCCGCGAACAAAATGGCATTGCTGGCGCTCACTCTGGTGTTGGCAGGGACTGCGGTGGCGGCGGATGAAAAGCCGCTGGTCGACACCGGGCAGTTGTATGTGCACGGCGATTTGCAGGAAAACACCTGCCGAATGGAAATGGATTCTGCGTGGCAAGAAGTGGACCTCGGCTCGACAGCCCGTGCCGAGGTGAACCTGGTAGGCCGTGCGGCGAAACCCGTAACGGTGAAACTATATCTGCGCGACTGCCCAGAACTGGGGAGCTGGAGTACGAATATCACGCCGCTGACTGAAACAGTGAGTACGATACAGCCGCCTTACCGGGCGCGCTTTGTCGCGGTGTCGGATGCGTCGAACCCAGACTTAGTAGCAGTCACCGGCGCCAGCGGTATCGGGCTGCGTCTACGTGATAGCCGTGGCAAAACAATGATGCTGTCGCGCACGGGTGACACGATGCTCCTGAATCCCGGTCAGGACGTGGTGGTATTCACACTGGCCCCGGAGCGCACTAACGCGCCGTTTATCGCCGGGCCGTACCACGCGGTGATTAACTTCAGCCTGATTTACCAGTAGGGGCGGGCGAAGAAAATGACGATGAAATTTAATGCCCTGGCTTTATGCCTGATGGCGACAGCGTTGTTGCCGGGCTTCAACCCTACGGCGTTGGCAAACCCAGGATCGACCTATTCGCTGAATATCGCCATTGACGGCACCATCATGGCAAACGGCTCCTGCAAATTTAATCAGGGGGGAAACTTGACGGTGGATTTTGGTGAAGTTCAGTTGCAAGGAAGTGCTGATAATACCGTGACGATGAATGGCACTTATCGCAAACCTATCGTCAGCGATTTTACATGCAGCGGTGACAGCGCCGGTCTACTCCAAATGAAGCTCAGTAATACTGGCGGCGAAAAAACCTATAACGGTGTTCAGGTTCTGGACACCGATAAAGGGATTGTGGGCATTGAGTTGTTGGTCAACGGCGTTGCGCAAAGCACCGGTAGCTGGTTCACGATCAACCCGGACAGTCCGCCGTCGCTCGAAGCGCAACTTGTGCAAACCAGCACGACGAACAGCAGCAATGTGGTCAGTGGAGATACGTTTACCACAACCGCGACGCTGGTTATGGCTTTTAACTAAGGTTACAGGATATGAAAAGCAAAAAAGCAGCAGCGCTTTCCGCCCTGGGGCTGATGTTACTCGCAGTATTATCGACGGGAAGGGCTGCGCAGACGGGAGATACTTTGAACATTACCTTCCAGGGGAAATTCATTATTGCCTCCCCTTGTACTGTGTCGAATGACAAAGTGATTGATGTCAGTTTTGGCAATATTAGCGTCAACGGCGTCAATGGTAAGGATAACGCTCAGGTGATTCCTTATAGCGTGGACTGCCATGGCGCGCCGGATGACTCCTCGCTGGATCTGACCATTACTGGCACTCAAGAAAGCTATGACGATGCAGCGCTCACCACCTCGGCTGACGGCCTTGGGCTACAAATTCAGGCTAATGGTCAGGTGATGAAGCTCAACAAACCGCTCAGTACTACACTTGGAGAACTGTCTTCACTGACGCTCACCGCTGTCCCGGTAAAAGACGCGGCGAAGACGCTTACCGAGCAGCCCTTTACCGCCACTGCAACGCTGATCGCGCAGTACCAGTGAGGACGACATGAAGAGATCATTTTGTACAGGCGTGTCGTTCTGCGCGCTAGGCCTGATGCTGATGGCCGGCATCAATGTGAACGAGGCGCAGGCGTTGGATAACAACCTGCATTTCAGCGGCACACTGGTCAGTGAACCTTGTAATCTGGACCCGCAAACCAGCGATATCACCGTAGATTTTAGTTCTGTGGTTGAGAAATATCTGTATCAGAATACTCGCACCTTGGGCGTGCCATTTGTCGTGAACCTGACTAATTGCGATATTAGTCTTGGGAATAAAGTGACGATGACCTTTAAAGGTACTGAAAGCAGCGTGCTTCCAGGGTTGCTGGAGACCACCGGCACAGCAAAGGGTATCGCAATTGGTATGGAAACGACGGAGGGTATGAAGCTGCCGTTTAATCAGCCGACGCCGGAGTATGTTTTAGCAACCGGCAATAACCAATTCACCTTGCAGGCCTACGTGCAAGGCGAACCAGTAGCCATTGCCCAGCAAAATATAACACCTGGGGATTTTTCGGCGACGGCGACCTTTGAACTGGCGTATCCATAATGTCGGCCAAGAAAATGGTGAAAATTAATAATTCTTTATTATTCGAGCGGGTTTTATGTTAAAAAAAATTCTGTTAATTGCATTTGCATTGCTATTTCTAATCGGAAAGGCGAATGCTAATGTTAGCGGCTTCGGAGGATGGACTCAAGGTGCTGGCAGCACTGGTGTTTGCCCTAATAGTATGCAGGGTAATCCACTTTCCACACCATACGTTTGGTATTTCCAGGGTAACCTATGCTCACTAGGTTCTTCATCCTATGTTCCGTCTTCTGGTTATTATTCAGCATTGACAGTGTATAAATATAAGAATAGTGAAGTATATTCTATTTCGACCAATTCAGCATATATAGATGCCTCTAAGAATTTATATCAACAAAATGTAAGTTTAAGTGGGTCAGGTTATTATACAGTTACTTTGTATCAAGGTGAAATACTCTCTGAGTGCGCGTATATAGTTGATTCATCTGGAAAAAGATATTTGCTGGGCCCCGATAATGGTGCAAAGTGTAATGGTTCTCCTTTACCCCCCACTCCCCCCATTCCTGACACATTCTGTACAATTAATAACGCTAACGCATTAAGCGTTTCGCTGGGGGCGTTAAACCGCGATGAAATACCGACGGTACCTGATTCGGGTTCGGCCATCAGCAAAACAATTTCGGTAGTCTGTACAGGCGGGACGGTATCGGCAAATATGAAACTGAACTATACGCCAATTTCCATTGGCAGCAGTCAGGCAGTAAAAACGTCAGCGAATGGCGTAGGCACGGCGATATTTTATGATAGCAAAGCGCTTTCACCTTCGGATGTGACATCAGTGAATTTTTTAGAGGGATCGAATTCGCTGACCTTAGGTTTCCAGGCCGTGCGTGATTCCACTGTGGCGTTAAAAGATATTCCTACCGGTGCATTTACTGCGAGTGCGGTATTAGTCATGACCCAGCAGTAATTATTTTCTTTATTTCTATTAACAGGGCGGGATATTTCCCGTCCTGAATGTTTATATATTTCTATGTCACTACGCAATTTAAAAAAACTGTCCGCCAATAATATTGTCACTCTGTTAATCCTGCTGTGGCTTTGCGGCGGGCTGCTCTGGACGCTCCCCAACCACGGTGGCGCCGGTTTAACCCTGCCGCAAAACCTGCTTGCCTGGTGCGTGCTTGCGCTGATTGCGCTGTGTTGCGCAGTATTATCCCCGCGATGGAAAGCAGCCTGGCCACCAGGTACGCTCCTGATTATCGCCGGTGCGGCGCTCTGGTCACTGCCGTTGCTGTGGTCTCCACTTGCCGCCTGGCAATGGAACGCTCTGCCAAAAGTGCTGGCACTTTGGGGGCTGGTCGGTATCTGGTTGCTGATACTGAAATCCACTGGCTGCCACCGGCTACGTCGCGTTTGGCTGGTAATACTGGTTATATCCGCGCTGCTTCAGGTCGGGTTTGGGGTATTCCAGCTAAGCGATATTGAGCATCTGACCGGAGGCCGCCCCTACGGTAGCTTCCAGCAGGTCAACGTGCTGGCATCGTTTCTGGCAACCGGAATGGTCTGTGCCCTGTGGCTGTTTCTGTCATCCCGCCAGCGGTTAATGACGTTTATATCCGCCACTGCGCTGGTGGTGCTACCCGTGATGCTGGTGCTATTACAAAGCCGCGCGGGTGGGCTAGGAGCCGTTGCGGGCGCGCTGATTCTGCTGTTGGCGGCAGGCAAAAGCCGCCGTCATAAAGGGTATGCGATGCTGTTACTCCTGGCGGGTGCTGGCACGGGTGTACTCACGTTGTATTTCGGGCCGCTGCTGATTCCAGGCTTTATACCGGAACTCGTCCAGAAGGAAAGCTCTAACGTCCAGCGCTGGTATCTGATCACATTGACATGGCAACTCATTCTGAACCACCCGTTTATCGGCAACGGCTACGGCAGTTTTGAAGCACTGTTTGGGCAGTTGTCACAACAGATTCCGTCGGGTATGGGCACAACAACGGTCCAGTACCCGCACAACGAGTTTTTGTATACCTGGATGGAAGGCGGCCTGGTCGCGGTGGCGGGCATCGTGTTGATGATTGCTGGCATTCTCAGGCGGCTATGGGGAAGAGGCGGCAGTCGATGGTACGGTCTGGCAGTGATGCTGCCGCTGGCGCTGCACATGAACCTTGAATATCCACTCTATCAGTCGGTGACGCACGGGGTGATGCTGGTCATGCTCCTGACCCTCGCTGGCCCGGCGGCCAGAGCGAGTACAAGTCATGCTGGCTATGAAAAGCCGCTGCGCGCAGGCGTGGGGCTGGTGGCATGCGGTGTTCTCGCGTTTATGATTTCCGGCGTGGTGACAGAGGTGCAACTCACACGCATTGAGCATAAGGGGCTGGTGCCATTTGTGCATGAGGAAACGGCGGTGGTTGAATCGTTAGCCAACGCATACAGTCAGTATGATCGCCTCGATTTTGACCGTCATGTTGCGCTGCTGCTTCGCTTTAACATCACCAGAGACGCCGCGTTGCTTACTCGCTTCCGCGAATGGGCAGAACGCTTCTCGACGGTGCATAACAACCCTGACGTCACTCACAGCCTGCTTATGATCGTTCGGTCACAAGGTGACCCGTCTGCTCAAACTCTTTGCCTCAAAGCAAAAGCGATGTGGCCTGACGATCCCCGGTTTGACTGTTTTTAAACCCTGGCTTGGTCGATGGTCTGAAATCGGCATGCGGCGCCAGAAACAAACACACCGCCCGTAGGCGGTGTGTTAAGCATCGTAAGAATTACTTCTTAGCGGCGCGTTCGAAGGACGCAACGATTTCAGCTTTTGCCGCTTCAGCGTTGTCCCAGCCGTCAACTTTAACCCATTTGCCTTTTTCGAGATCTTTATAGTGCTCGAAGAAGTGGGTGATCTGTGCTTTCAGCAGTTCTGGCAGGTCGTTCACATCTTTAATGTGATCGTACTCTTTGCTCAGTTTGGTGTGCGGAACTGCAACCAGTTTCGCATCTTCGCCCGCTTCGTCGGTCATTTTCAGCACGCCAACTGGACGGCAGCGAATAACAGAGCCTGGCTCCAGTGGGTACGGCGTTGGGACCAGAACGTCAACCGGATCACCATCTAAAGACAGAGTGTGGTTGATGTAGCCGTAGTTGCACGGGTAGAACATCGCGGTGGACATGAAACGGTCAACGAACAGTGCACCGGTGTCTTTGTCGATTTCGTATTTGATAGGATCTGCGTTGGCCGGGATTTCAATAACCACGTAGATGTCTTCCGGCAGTTCTTTACCCGCAGGGACGTTGAGTAAGCTCATGTCTGTGTCCTTTAAAATGTATGGTAAACAAGTGGCGAGTATTATAGCCAACTCACGATGAAAGTCTCCGCCTCTTTTCACTCCAGCCCACGCTCACCTGCCATTTTCAGACGCTTTCCATGACAGGAAAATCCATAAAGCTAGCCACATATTCAATGGGTGAATGAAAGCGATTACAAACTTGTGATTAACGTTTTGTTCACTTTTCCGAAGTGTGATGTAACGCATTCCGTTACATATTCCATTGGCTATAGTTGGGTCGCAGAACATCTTTTGACCAACAATAACCTGGGCTATGAGGGCATCATTATGTGGAAGCGCTTACTACTTGTTACAGCAGTTTCGGCAGCCATGTCGTCTATGGCGATGGCCGCACCATTAACCGTCGGTTTTTCGCAAGTGGGTTCGGAATCAGGCTGGCGTGCGGCTGAAACCAACGTCGCCAAAAGCGAGGCCGAAAAACGTGGCATTACGCTAAAAATCGCTGATGGGCAGCAAAAACAGGAAAACCAGATCAAGGCAGTCCGATCGTTCATAGCCCAGGGCGTTGACGCCATCTTCATCGCGCCTGTTGTGGCGACAGGCTGGGAACCGGTACTGAAAGAAGCCAAAGATGCAGAAATCCCGGTCTTCCTGCTCGACCGTTCTATTGATGTGAAAGACAAATCCCTCGTGATGACGACCGTCACTGCAAACAACGTGCTGGAAGGCCAACTGATTGGCGACTGGCTGATCAAAGAAGTTAACGGCAAACCGTGTAACGTTGTAGAGCTGCAAGGCACGGTTGGCGCAAGCGTCGCGATCGACCGTAAAAAAGGCTTTGCAGAAGCCATCGCCAAAGCGCCAAACATTAAAATCATCCGCTCGCAGTCCGGCGACTTTACCCGCAGTAAAGGCAAAGAAGTCATGGAGAGCTTCATCAAGGCTGAAAACAACGGCAAAAATATCTGCATGGTTTACGCCCACAACGATGACATGGTGATCGGTGCTATCCAGGCGATCAAAGAAGCGGGCCTGAAACCGGGCAAAGATATCCTGACGGGCTCCATCGACGGCGTCCCGGATATCTATAAAGCGATGATCGACGGCGAAGCGAATGCCAGCGTGGAACTGACCCCGAATATGGCCGGCCCGGCGTTTGATGCCCTTGAGAAATTCAAGAAAGACGGCACCAAACCAGAACAAGTGACCATCACCAAATCGACGCTCTACCTGCCGGATACGGCGAAAGAAGAGTTAGAGAAGAAGAAAAACATGGGTTACTGATCCTTTTTCCCTGCACCCTCTCCTTCCGGGAGAGGGTAGGGTGAGGGTAATGCCGGGGGCGACAGAATGACGAACGAACAACACCAGGAAATCCTCCGTACAGAGGGACTCAGTAAATTTTTCCCCGGCGTGAAGGCGCTGGATAATGTGGACTTTAGCCTGCGTCGTGGCGAAATTATGGCGCTCCTGGGGGAAAACGGAGCCGGTAAATCCACGCTGATCAAAGCCCTAACCGGGGTTTATCACGCCGATTGTGGTGCGATCTGGCTCGAAGGTAATGCCATCTCCCCACGAAATACCGCCCATGCCCAACAGCTTGGTATCGGGACGGTTTATCAGGAAGTCAACCTGCTGCCAAACATGTCGGTAGCCGATAATCTGTTTATCGGCCGTGAGCCGCGTCGGTTTGGCCTGCTGCGCCGAAAAGAGATGGAAGCGCGCGCCACCCAACTGATGGAGTCTTACGGTTTCTCTCTCGACGTGCGCGAGCCACTGAACCGCTTTTCCGTCGCGATGCAGCAGATCGTTGCCATTTGCCGCGCGATCGATCTCTCCGCGAAAGTCCTGATCCTCGACGAACCTACCGCCAGCCTCGACACGCAAGAGGTGGAAATGCTCTTCACCCTGATGCGCCAGCTACGCGATCAGGGCGTCAGCCTGATCTTTGTCACCCATTTCCTCGATCAGGTTTATGAAGTCAGCGATCGCATTACCGTTTTACGAAACGGTGCGTTTGTCGGGTGCCGCGAAACCCACGAACTGCCGCAAATCGAGCTGGTGAAAATGATGCTCGGCCGCGAGCTGGACACCAAAGCGCTGCAACGTGCGGGCCGCACGCTGCTGAGTGATAAACCGGTCGCGGCGTTTAAAGATTTTGGTAAAAAAGGCACGATTGCGCCGTTCAACCTGGAAGTGCGCCCCGGCGAAATCGTCGGTCTGGCGGGCTTATTAGGATCGGGGCGTACCGAAACCGCCGAAGTGATCTTTGGGATCAAACCAGCCGACAGCGGCAGTGCGACGATCAAAGGCAAACCGCAAACCTTACGCTCTCCGCATCAGGCCTCGTGTCTGGGCATCGGTTTCTGTCCGGAAGACCGGAAAACCGACGGCATTATTGCCGCCGCCTCGGTACGTGAAAATATTATTCTGGCGCTCCAGGCCCAGCGCGGCTGGCTACGGCCCATTCCGCGGAAAGAGCAAAATGCGATTGCCGAGCGCTTTATTCGCCAGCTTGGGATCCGCACGCCAAGTCCTGAACAGCCGATTGAATTTCTCTCGGGTGGTAACCAGCAAAAAGTGCTGCTTTCCCGCTGGCTACTCACTAAACCTCAGTTCTTGATTCTGGACGAACCCACGCGCGGCATTGACGTGGGGGCGCATGCGGAAATCATTCGCCTCATCGAAACGCTGTGCGCTGATGGCCTGGCGCTGCTGGTTATCTCGTCCGAACTGGAAGAGCTGGTGGGTTATGCCGATCGCGTCATCATTATGCGCGATCGTAAACAGGTGGCAGAGATCCCGCTGGATGAACTGTCCGTTCCAGCGATCATGAATGCCATCGCGGCATAAGGAGTCAATCGTGATGCCCCGTTCACTTTCAAACGCTGGAGAGTCGAAGCGTCGTTTCCGCTGGCCAACCGGCACTCCACAGATTATCGCGCTGCTGCTGGTGCTGGCGGTCGATAGCCTCGTGGCGCCGCATTTCCTTCAAATTGTGTTGCAGGACGGTCGCCTGTTTGGCAGCCCGATTGACATTTTAAACCGCGCAGCGCCCGTTGCCCTGCTGGCGATTGGGATGACGCTGGTTATTGCCACCGGCGGTATCGATCTGTCCGTGGGGGCCATCATGGCCATCGCGGGCGCAACTGCCGCTTCGCTGACCGTCGCCGGGCACAGTTTGCCGGTTGTGCTGCTGGGCGCGCTGGGAACCGGCGTTCTGGCGGGGCTGTGGAACGGCATTCTGGTTTCAATCCTCAAAATCCAGCCGTTCGTCGCGACCTTGATTTTGATGGTGGCGGGGCGCGGCGTGGCCCAACTGATCACCTCCGGGCAGATCGTAACGTTTGATTCCCCAAATCTGGCATGGATCGGCAGCGGTAAGCTGCTGCTCTTCCCAACGCCAGTGATTATCGCGCTGGCTATGCTTATCGTGTTCTGGTTGTTTACCCGTAAAACGGCGCTCGGCATGTTTATCGAAGCGGTGGGGATTAACATTCGGGCGGCGAAAAATGCCGGGGTGAGCACGCGCTTAGTGGTGATGTTGGCCTATGTGCTGAGCGGCGTTTGCGCAGCAATTGCCGGCATTATCGTGGCAGCAGATATTCGCGGTGCGGATGCCAATAACGCCGGACTGTGGCTGGAGCTGGACGCCATTCTGGCGGTGGTCATCGGTGGCGGCTCGCTGATGGGCGGACGATTCAACCTGGTTCTTTCCGTCGTCGGTGCTCTGATTATTCAGGGGATGAATACTGGGATTTTACTCTCAGGCTTCCAGCCGGAGCTTAACCAGGTGGTGAAAGCGGTTGTTGTGCTCTGCGTGCTGATTGTTCAGTCGTCGCGCTTTATTAGCATCATTAAGGGGATTCGCGGCCATGATAAAACGTAATTTACCGTTAATGATCACGCTCGGCGTTTTTATACTGGGCTATCTCTACTGTCTGACGCAATTCCCCGGTTTTGCCTCGACGCGCGTGATTTGTAATATCCTCACCGATAACGCCTTTTTGGGCATTATCGCCGTCGGCATGACGTTTGTGATCCTCTCCGGCGGAATCGATCTGTCGGTGGGCTCTGTGATCGCCTTTACCGGCGTGTTCCTGGCAAAAGCGATAGGCTTCTGGGGGATCTCACCGCTGCTCGCCTTCCCGCTGGTGCTGGTGATGGGTTGTGCGTTCGGCGCATTTATGGGCTTGCTGATTGATGCGTTAAAAATTCCGGCGTTTATCATCACCTTGGCCGGGATGTTTTTCCTGCGCGGCGTGAGTTATCTGGTCTCGGAAGAGTCGATTCCCATCAACCACCCAATCTACGAAACGCTGTCGAGCCTGGCCTGGAAAATCCCCGGCGGTGGCCGCCTGAGCGCGATGGGTCTGCTGATGCTGGGTGTCGTCGTGATCGGCATTTTCCTTGCGCATCGCACCCGTTTCGGCAATGAAGTTTACGCCATCGGCGGGAGCGCAACCTCCGCCAATCTGATGGGCATTTCGACGCGGAGTACCACCATTCGTATCTATATGCTGTCGACGGGTCTGGCGACGCTGGCGGGGATCGTCTTCTCCATTTATACCCAGGCAGGCTATGCGCTGGCGGGTGTCGGTGTGGAGCTGGATGCGATTGCCTCGGTTGTCATCGGCGGCACGCTGTTAAGTGGCGGAGTCGGAACGGTGCTGGGCACGCTGTTTGGCGTGGCGATTCAGGGCCTGATTCAAACCTACATTAACTTCGACGGCACATTGAGTTCGTGGTGGACCAAAATCGCGATTGGGGTGCTGCTGTTCATCTTTATCGCGCTACAGCGTGGCTTGACAGTCCTGTGGGAGAACCGCCAGAGCTCGCCTGTGACGCGCATAAGCACGGGAGCAACTAACAGATAACATCCTGAATTTGCTTAAAGTCTAAACTTTTTCCGGTAGCGGCCGATAACCTAATGTTCAGCCAAAAAATATCTCGCTACCGGAAATAACATCATGCTTAAAACGCTATCGATTCGTACCGGCTTGCTTTCTTTACTGGCCGTTATGACCCTTCTCCTGCTGATTGTCAGCGGTATCGGCATTTATGCCCTTACACAGAGTTCCTCTTCTTTGCAGCGTATTAATCACCTTCAGGGTGAACAGATGGTGCAGCTCAATTCGGGCTACACGCTGATTTTACGCGCCCGTAACGAAGCCGGTCAGGCTGTCCGATTGATGGAAATCGGCATGCTGGATGACGCCGCCAAATCGGTGCAAAGCATTAATAAAGAAGTGACGCAGGCGCAGAAAACGCTGCAAGCGGTGATCGAGGGCGGCGTTGACGACCCACAGGGACAGCAGTTGCTGGATAAGGTCGCGGCAAGTCTGGCCGTTTACAATGCGGAAGGGATCACGCCAATGATTGCGGCGCTGAATCAACAAAGCTCTGATGCTTATTACGATCTGCTGGAAAATAAGCTGATCCCGGTTGCGCGTCAGTTTGATAATGATATGCAGGCGTTCCAGAAATGGAGCGAAGTGCGCGGCAATGCAGAAGTGCAGGCGGTGCAGTCGAGTAAAAACCATGTAATGTTGCTGATCGTGATCGCGGCGCTGATCACGGCAGGAATTATCGTTCTGGCCTGGCTGTCGCTGCGTCATATGCTGCTTAAACCGCTCTCAGCCTCAATCGCTCAGCTGGAAAATGTGGCGTCAGGCGATCTCACGCATGTGCTGAATCAGCCTGTGAGTCAGGAGTTTAATCGCCTGAATGCGGCGATCGAAGGCATGCGTCAGTCTTTGATGGAGTCTGTGCTGCGCGTGCGTGATGCCAGCTCGCAGATTGACACCGGCAGCCGAGAATTGACGGCAGGGAATATGGATCTGGCCCAGCGTACAGAATCGACTGCGACGTCTCTTGAGCAGACGGCGGCCAGCATGGAAGAGATCACCGCGACGGTGAAACAAAACGCCGATAACGCGGAACAGGCGCACCAGATGGCGAAAACCGTCTCTGATACGGCGGATCACGGCAGCGAAATGGTCTGTTACGTGATTGAGAAAATGCGTGATATTTCCGGCAGTTCAGCCCGTATCGCCGACATTCTTAGCGTCATCGACGGTATTGCGTTCCAGACCAATATCCTGGCACTTAACGCCTCCGTGGAAGCGGCGCGAGCCGGTGAGCAGGGGCGTGGGTTTGCCGTGGTGGCGGGTGAGGTGCGTAACCTGGCCAGCAGAAGCGCCGATGCCGCGAAAGAGATTCGCACGCTGATCAGTGCTTCACAGACCCACGTTAACGAGGGCAGTGAACTGGCGCAACAGGCGGGCGAAACGATGGACGAGATCGCTTCCGAAGTGATGCGCATGACACGACTGATGCGAGAAATCGCCAGCGCGTCTCAGGAACAAAGCCGTGGTATTGAGCAGGTGAATATTGCGGTGAATCAGATGGATGAAACCGCCCAGCAAAACGCCGCTCTGGTGCAACAATCCTCCGCGGCGACGCGCTCTCTGGAAGAGCAGTCGCGCGAATTAATTGAAGCGATGTCGTCATTTAAACTGACTTCACACGCGGCGTGATAATAATAAATCCTGGTGCCATTCGCGCCAGGATTTATACCATTTCAGCTTCCGCATTGACTGCACCAATATTGTGATGAATATCCGCCATTAATTTTTCCAGCGAATGTGTTAATTCCAGCGCTTTTTTTGTTGGCTCAAGATATAAGCCTTTACGAATAAAGAGAGGTTCATCAAAGAGCTGATTAAAACGCTTTAATGCCAGACTGACCGCAGGACGCGACATCTCCAGTCGGACAGAGGCTTTAGCCATGCTGCCGCATCTGACGATTTCAATAAAGACTGGAATAAGATTGAGATCAATACCGGTATTTGCTCGAGAATAGTTTTCCATCGCGACGGCGACTCCCCTGAATAATTAATAAACTGTTATCGAAATAATGCAGGAGTAGGCGGGAACTTTAAAGCGCGATTTTTATATTCATTTATACGGTAAAATATATAAATAAAAACGGGGAGCTGGCTCCCCGTGATAAAACGTTATGCGTCCGGGTATTCGCGGATCAGACGCTCAACATCTTCAACCATATGATTATTACCGACAAAGAAAGAGCGGCGCTGGTGCAGGCTTTCCGGTGTGATATCCAGAATACGCTCTTTACCGTCACTCGCCTTGCCGCCAGCCTGTTCGGCCAGGAACGCCATTGGGTTGCATTCGTACAGCAGACGCAGCTTCCCGTCCGGATGACTAGCAGTGCTTGGATACAGGTAAATACCGCCTTTCAGCAAGTTGCGGTGGAAGTCCGCCACCAGCGAGCCGATATAACGCGAAGTGTACGGGCGCTGCGTTGCGGTATCTTCTTCCTGGCAGAATTTGATGTACTTCTTCACGCCATTCGGGAATCTAATGTAATTGCCTTCGTTAATGGAGTAGGTGCTGCCTTTCTCCGGATAACGCATGCGTTCCTGGCTTAGGCAGAAAACGCCCAGTGACGGATCGTACGTGAAGGCGTGAACGCCACAACCCGTGGTGTAAACCAGCATGGTTGATGAGCCGTAAACCACATAGCCTGCAGCAACCTGTTTGTTACCCGGTTGCAGGAAATCTTCTTCCGTCACGGCAGTACCCACCGGTGTGACGCGGCGGTAAATGGAGAAAATCGTCCCAACAGATACGTTGACGTCAATATTAGACGAGCCATCCAGGGGATCCATCAGCACGACATATTTGGCGTGTTCGCAGCCTTCGAAAACGACGATTTCATCTTCTTCTTCAGAGGCGATACCCGCAACAATGTCGCGTGCGCGCAGTGCAGCTTTCAGTTTTTCATTGG
>Ga0308165_1003101_pt1 | contig 18411 bp, 19 predicted proteins | sample PhyWR2_FD_201032 | JGI IMG/M metagenome (GOLD analysis project Ga0308165, IMG submission 201032) | Phyllosphere microbial communities from UC Gill Tract Community Farm, Albany, California, United States - DLSLW.R2 | ecosystem: Host-associated > Plants > Phyllosphere > Unclassified | place: USA...
CTGGTTTATTTATGGTGGTGAACTGGAAGCAGGAGAAGACTTTTTCCAGACCATGACCGTTCGCGAGTTACAGGATATTTTTCCTGAAGCGCTACCATACCTGGCTCTGGCTGAAGGTTTCCGTTTCATGATTGATCGTGAAGACTATGAAGATGTCTGGAAGGAAGATCAATAATCCACAAGCCACTTCATCAGTAGCTTTAATAAGATTCACTGCAAAGCGTTACATTTCTATGTTGGTGTATTTATAGACAATTATGATGACTATGTTAGTATAATAGGCAAATACACCTTGTGTAACGGGAGTTGTTCCATGACAGCTTATACCATCATGAAAGCAGGCAAATATGAGGATGACATGATTCCTAAACTTGCCATCCATGCTTTCCGTCATGCCTTTAATAAAGCATGTGCGGCAGCAACGGTCGTGTATGCAAAAGAACAGCAACTGTTACAACGCGAAATGAATGGACAAGAAACCGTAATTGCGGACTTGCATCAAGCATATATTAGTGTTGATCATCTTCCTAAAGTTTTAAAACGCAAAAGAAAACAAGAGGCAGCTGTATAACTGAATGCCTCAACCAAGAATAAGGATGTTTGCCGGTCCTAATGGATCTGGAAAGAGTACCGTCAAAGAATATTTATTGCCCCATCATATTGGGGCTTATTTAAATGCTGATGAACTGGAACAAAATCTTCGCTTGAGTCAGCGACTGCATTTAATGAGCTATCATCCTGCATTAAAAGCTGAAGCCTTAGTTAGTTTCCTTAAACAGAAAAAACGTCCTCAATCTGGACAGCTCGTTGCTTTACTGCAACACGAACCCATCGTGCTCGATAACGGGAATATCCAGTTTCAAGACTCAGAAATAGATTCTTATCTCTGTGCACGGATTATTGACTATATCCGCCTGGAATTTTTGCGCTTAAAAATTAGTTTTACCTTCGAAACGGTAATGTCACATATCTCTAAGGTGGAATTTCTACAACAAGCTCAGCGACAGGGTTTTAAAACCTATTTATATTATGTTTCTACGGTTGACCCAAGAATTAATATTGCCCGGGTTAAATATCGGGTAAGTGTCGGTGGACATCCGGTTCCAGAGCAAAAGATTGTGGAACGTTATTACCGTAGTATGGATTTACTCATGCAGGCGATTGATGCCAGTGATCGTACCTATTTGTTTGATAACTCATCTAACGGTGAAAAAGCGGCTTTTATTGCCGAAATAGATGCAGCCGAAACATTGAAAATGAATCCAGAAGTTCATCAGTTACCGTGGTGGTTTGCAGAAAAAGTACTCAAAGAATTTATAGAAGAATAAACAATATATCCAGATCCTGGATTTGAGCAAATATTCCTATCAGTGTCATATTCAATCACTACATAGATCAAGCAAAATAAGGCAAAAAATAATCTATATTTTAAAAAATAATGAATAAACAATAAATTAAACAAGATTTACACTGGTCTTGATATTTCTTTGTGCGTGCACGGCGTATAGTGATTTATAGGATAGATATTAATCCTTAGAGAACTAAAGCAAACATGTTTCCATTGATCAATATTTAATCTGAATAAAAGTATAGATTAAATAAAGATATATTGTGTTCTTTGGAGCATTCTCTTATGCATGATTTCTTGTGTTTCTTTATAGATGAAACTCTGCTCGGTCTATCGGTAGCGGGATATTTGTATGTGAATAGCCGTATTGCCGGAATGAGCGGCTTAATTGCACAGGTGCTAAACTTTAACCGTGTTAAAAACCGGCATTTATTTATGTGGTCAGTGGATCCTATCTGTTAGCACTGTACAATCATTGAGAGTGTGCTGGATTACGATGCGCCGTCAGCAACAACCCAAACCACGCAGGCAGATTTAATTATCAACTATGTATATCAAAATAGCCTAAGCATAGAATGAATTTTGGATACTCATTTTCATACAAATCACCTCACTGCATCACAACATTAAAAACACAATTGGGCGGCCAAATTGCAATGAATAAAGAAATAGCCATTGTGCAGGAAACCCTTAGTGCTATTTACCATCTGGATATCAAGCGATTTAATGCCAGTCAAAATTTTGATCAGCTGTTTAAAGATAGAGAAACATTTAAAATAGGGGAGTTAAAAGCCTATAACCCTACACCAAGACATACGCCCGCATGTCTTAGCTATGTCACTGGCGACGCCGTATTTGTGGGCGTTACCTTGTTTATGCCGGACTATGTCACAGCACGCTGTAATTTTCCAAGGGCAGGGCTGTAGATTTATTTGATTATCAACTAGATGAAAATATCCGGTTTTTCCTGTTTCATGATTATTTACACAAAGACCGACAGGATTATTGTTACGAAAGCAGTATTACCGAGCAAAAATATAAAAACATTGACTAAAACGAAAATACCTCTAAATCAGATTTTGTTGAGATGCATAGTCGCCGTGATGCAACCTTGTCTATACCTAAACTGATTTTACCTGCAATTCAGGTCAATATGGATATAGGACGGTTTCCTGAACCTGAAGCCAACGGCATCCGCTATTTAAAATAGCCACTGAATTATTTTAAATAATCCAATCTAAAGTAGAAAATAGGCTCAAAATCTGACATTGAGCCTGATTTTTCCATCTTAAAATTCTACTTCATAGTCTTTCGAATATCTTCCCAAACAAGAACTTTACCAGTTTTTACCTACATAAATAGCCTAAGTAAAAAAAATATTTAAAAAATTGGCAATTGATTAAATTCCTGATTTACTCAAAAATAATTTCATTTAAAACGTAATAAAAGACATCCATGATTTTAAATCACCAAATCCATGTTAATGAAACTGTTACAGCAAAAAATCCTCTGGTATTGATTCATGGTCTGTTTGGCAGTTTGAGTAATTTAGGTATGTTGGCGCGTACCTATTATGAATCCCATTCTGTGATTCAAATTGATGTACGAAATCATGGTCATTCAGCACACACAGCAGAAATGAATTATGTTGTTATGGCAGCAGATATTCTGGAAACCTTGGATGCTTTAAATATTCAAAATTTTTCTGCTATTGGTCATTCGATGGGCGGAAAAATTGTCATGCAATTGGCACATCAGGCGGGGGAACGATTAAAGCAATTGGTGGTTTTGGATATGGCACCATTTGCCTATCAAGAAAGTCATCACGAGCAAATTTTCAAAGCTTTATTTGCCGTCAAAAATGCACAAATTGAAAGTCGCCAACAGGCGACTCAAATTATGCGTGAGTATTTGCATGAAGAAATAGTGATCCAGTTTTTAATGAAATCCTTTAATAAGGGACAATGGTTATTTAATGTCGATGCTTTATTTAATCATTATTCAGAAATCCTGAATTGGAAGATAATCCAGCCTTGGCAAAGAGAGGCATTGTTTATCCGTGGCGGTAAATCCGCCTATATGAGCAAGGATGAACATTTCAATGCGATTAAGCAGCAATTTCCACATGCCAAGATTCAATGTATCGAAGATGCCGGACATTGGCTGCATGCTGAAAAAACTCAACAAGTGTTGGATGAAATGAATAAATATCTTTATTAATTTCAAATGCTAAAGATATTTTCTGTTACTCAAAAGCTTCATTTATATGATTGGCCAACAGTTGACCTTCCGCAGTTAACTGTTCAGCCATTTCAGCGGTTTTTTTGAGTCCACGCATACGATACTCGCTATGACCATAATCTTGAATGGACGTCCAACGACCACCCCACGTTAAACCGACTGATTCTGCAACTGTTCCATATAACCGGTAGCCTTGCATTGCCCAAGCATCACGTTCTGAAATGACTACTTTACCATTTCGCTTAAATGCAACATCGGCAGCCAAACCAAATTGATGATAACTTTGAAAGCCTTTGGCGCGCGTAATATGACTGTTGCCAGCCAGGGCATTCTGGCGCTCTGGACTACGGTAACCCTCTAATAAAACCATTTCATAACCATAACGTTCTTGCATGATTTTAAATACCATCAATAAACGTTGTTTATAGCGTGGATTCATTTTATGCCATTTTCGATCGGCAGATACGAGATCTCCATGTGCATGTAAGATCGCCAAATTCTCTATATTTGAGTTAAATGTTTTTGCCTGAATACTGGACTCGGTAGCTTCAATATTGGTTGCTGAAATAATGGCTTCTTCAATTAAGGATTGTTCCACCTCAGGAGGAGGTGAAAGCATTTGCCCATCGAGCAAGGTATAAATTTGAGGATCCACTTCTCTTAAATAATCAGCTTCAATTTTGGTTGGGCTTATGGGGCGGGTAAAAGCAAAAATCAAGATACTGGAAAATAGCGAAAAGCCTGCAACCAGTATCCACCATTGTTGCAAATGCCAATGCGACTGGAGTTGTTTCGGGGCAGCAGCCTCATTGAACTGCTGAGCAAATTGCCTGACAGAATAAAATTGTTTCTTACTTTGCGGAATAAGCACTAAAAAGAAGTCTTGTACTTTCAGACGTAAATCATAAGAAAAGAACCAGGCCAGGCTACCAGCGAGCAAAAGAAAACAAGTAAGAATAGCAATAATCATGAAGATACGGCGGTTTCTAAAAGTATAGCTAGGGTTTTAGTGGCCGCTTTAGCGACAACATTATTGTGAACAGAATATTGCGATGGCTGAACCTGATGATGAATAGTGCTCAGATATTTTTTGACTGGTTTTAATAGCCCTTGATAGCTAAATAATCTATTTAAATCAGTAGCTTGATTTTTAAGATATATAACAGAATGATTACCACCTGGCTCAGGCTGATTGATGATTTTGAAGTCAGATAGATTGCTATGCATTGTTAAGCTTGTCGAAATTTTTTGCTTATTTTCCGTATGTTCTAAGCTCTTCTGCTTGGAAATATTCATATTGCTAAATTGGGTTGCCATGTTCTCATTTTCTTTTTTTTAAACACTTATGGTAAATGAATCGTGATATAGGCTTGTTCGGCAGGTGGACTAATAATATTCTGATAAATAAAAAGTGATTTATCATTTTGATTTGAAAGCATAAAGTTTAAGGATAAAAAGGAGAGTAAAGCAAAAGTCGCCAAAAAAATTAAAACTCCCCAAAAGGGCAATTCGCGATGAATGATATGCTTAATTTGATCAGGCAAGGCAGCAAAGGGTGCAAAAGAAGTTTTTTTACCTTTCAGGAAGTCAATTTCATCGCCAACCCGAGCCATCAGATGATTTAAACTTTGTATCGATTCAATACGGAATTTGCCATGAAAGCCAAGTAACATGCAGTAATGAAAAACTTCGAGAGCTGCTAATCGCTCTTTGCCATGACTACGTAATGATTCTAAAATTTCAAAAAAACGATGGCCAGCAAGTTGCGATCCAAAAAGGCTTAATTGTAAGGGACTGATCATCCATTTATTTTGTAAATCAAAAAATTGAACATCTTGTTGCGTCACAATCGTCTCATCAAGCAAGGCACAATAAGCATATTGTGCATCCTGAATATCAACTGCTGAAAATTGTAGTTTTCGTGCCTGATTTTCAAAACGATTTAACAGGGCTAAAATTTTTTCCCGAAAATCATCTGGATTTGCTGGGATATATTGATTCTTCAATAAGAAAACCACATAGAAACCATCATGTAATAAATCAACAAGATTTGTTGCACTGGTGACTTTAGGCAGTGTTGCTGTTGAGTCTAGCTCTAAACCAATTTGACCATCCTTAAATTGTGCAGATGCTTGATTATTCATATACTGACTCCTTAGCTATTTATGACCGCAATAACATCAACCGAAATATCCTGAAAACCGGCCGGAATATAAATACATATTGATTCGGCATCCAGCATGCGTTGATACAATTCATTGTGGGGTTCGACTTCAAAATAGCTGACCCCAGAACGTACCGGAATCGCAGTTGGAACCTGTATGAGATGATGTAAGGGAATGACGGGCAGGGCGGCAACAACACGCTGTTCTACATCCACAGAATTACCCACTTTAAACCGCAGTGGAACTAACTGAATCAGCTCATGGCTTTGCATCAGGCTACTCGAAACCGCAATATAAAGTCGTGTATCACGTGTAATTTTGTCGGATTCCAGACTTCCCATCCAATAGGAGGGACGTGTTTCTTTTAAGGCAATGCTGATATAGCGATTTGAAATAATGGTATCGAGTAAGTCACGCAAAATAACATCGAGCTGTGAAAAGCTTTCTTGTAAATGATGATGCTTATAATGAGGTAATTGGTCGACCTCATAAGCTGTAGAAAAGGTCAGCAGTGATCCGGTTAAACGCAGTAATTCAAAAAATAATCGTTCAGGATGAATATGGGGATATCGCAAAAGATGATTCAGGCTGGCATATGCAGTATTTAAGGCATTCACTAACCAAAAAGAAACAATATCACCGGAGCGGAATTCGATGAGTTTTTGTTCATTTTCACGATTATTACTTTGAATGGTTTTAATTTTCGCCTTAATCACGTTCAGGCTACGTTTTAAACCTGACATCAGGCTAGCAGATGCATCAATATGCAAGATCGGTGGTATAAATTTAGAATCAAATTCAAAATTTCCCGAACTCTGACGTTTAACTTTTGCTACTGCTAAATACAGAAAGCCATCTAGCTCATGATTGGGTTCAATGCCAGATTCAAGTAATTTAAATACTGCACGGCGTCTTAACAATGTAATATCTGCGGCGGTAGCATCGGTAAATAAATCATGCGTTTCAGTTAAGTGTGAATGATAACGGCTCGGTTGGTTACTTTCTTCAAAAGCAACATTGCGCTTATTTGGCTGAATCATCGGTAAGGCCAAATAGACTGTCATTTCTCCACGTAAAGTTAAATCATCTAGTTGAATGGGTTCTGGTAATAAGTCACGTGACGGTGCCTGGTAAATTTCGCCATCTTGCCAAATTATTTCTACTTTTTCTAAAGCCAGAACATGAGTACTTAATTGCAGTTCATCAAATTGGATGGATTGAATACCATAGGCAAAAGGAATGGTAGAACGGATGGTATGATTTAAGCGCTGTTCATGATAGGCATCTTGTAATTGAAAATGTTGTGGACGTAAAAATAAGCCTTCGCCCCAAAGAATCTTTTCTGCTTTAAACATTAAATTTACCAATTGTTATTCGTATGATGAGGATTGTTTTTGTATACCCAAAAGTTCATGGACCGTTTCTAAAGGGTTATCGTTTTTAATCACCTGGCTGAGCCATTCATGTAAAGGCATCTCACTCCATTTAATCGTTTTTTGTAGCAAATAGCTGACTGGACTATGAGGTTCATTAACCTGGAAATAATCGGCAATGTCTTGTAAAAGCTGCATAGCCTGTTCACGATTTGCTACATGATTTTGCGCGTGTGGCTGAAATTTTTGTGCACTGCTTATAGGTATCGTTGGATCACTAAGTGATTTTAGGGTTTTAGCCGAATCAATCATGTCAGTGAAAGGATTTGATGAAGCTGGCATAAGTACTGAACCAAAAGCATCAGTTTTGTAGATTTTTTTCAGGCTGCCATGAATAGATTCTAGCTGAGAGTCAATAGCTGCAAAACTTGGAGCGTCTAAACCCATTAAGCTATCGAGTACATTTTTTAAAATGTTCCACTGCTGCAAAATTTCTAAAAAGTTCTGATAATTTTGATATTGAAAAGATTTTGACGTATTCAATAATGCCTGTTCAAATTGCTCTAATGAGGTATTGACAGTAATGGCACTATTTTCATCATTCTGCTTACGGTGTAAATTTTGTTGATGTAATAAATTTTCATAGTCAATTACAGAATAAAAAGGTGAAATATTTATCACGGAAATATTTTTAATCAACATGGGCAGTTGATTAATCAGTCCTTGCAATAAGCCCAGACGTTGGTCCAAATCATGATCTTCTATTTTTGGATATAGCAATATCCAGAAGTCGCTTAAACTACGTTGGGTTAATTCTAAACCTTTGGCCACTCCGTCAAAACCGTACAGATTGGACCAGGCTTCAAGCAACCAGCTATATAACCGAATATCCTTGGTTTTTTCAGTTAATAGTTCAGTAGCTTTTTCATTTACAAAACTCCAATCGGCCAGTTTCGGTTCAGCAATCCAATCGCCTTGTTCTAAAAGTAAATCATCCTGAGTTCGTGCTTTTTTAATGGTATGAAACTCATTGGAAAAAGAACAATCTATCCCGCATGGAGCTTCATCTGAAATTGGTTTTAATAATTTTTCCAGTTCTAAACTCATGTTCTGCCTTTCTTATCTGTTTTAAATTATGCTTCAGTGACACGAGGCTTTTTATTACGTTTTTTTATTGTGTTGACTACCGGATCAACTTGATAAAATATTTCATTATTTTGAACATCGATAAAAATGTGTTGTGGCAATTTCTGTTCTGCCAAACCAAGCAAAATTTGTGTGGCTAAAGCAGGCAATACGGATGAATTGAGAATGTTATCGACATTACGTGCACCACTATCAACCTCAGTACAACGGCTAAGCAGTAATTCAATCAGATTTTCACTATAGTTAACTTTAGTGGGGTATTGTTGTTCTAAACGAGCAGTAATTTTATCCAACTTATATCTGATGATGCGTAGCAGTAATTCATCATGTAAAGGGAAGTAAGGTACAATACGCATACGACCTAAAAATGCCGGTTTAAACTGTTGATATAAACTTGGTTTCAAGTGTTCTGTTAATTGTTCTGCGGTTGGCCAATCTTCAACTGCTGAGTTTAAGCAGGTTTGCATAATGACACTTGACCCGACATTGGATGTCAACAGGATCGTGGTATTTTTAAAATCAATTAAACGCCCTTCGCCATCTTCAAGCATGCCCTTATCAAAAACCTGATAAAACAATTCCTGGACATCGCTATGGGCTTTTTCAATTTCATCGAGCAAGACCACACTATAAGGATTTCGTCGTACCGCTTCAGTTAAAACACCGCCTTGACCATATCCAACGTAGCCGGGAGGAGCTCCCTTGAGTGTAGAAACCGTATGGGCTTCCTGGTATTCAGACAGGTTGATGGTAATCAGATGAGATTCGCCACCATATAATTCATGAGCAAGTGCTAAAGCGGTTTCTGTTTTACCTACACCACTTGGACCTACCAATAAAAATACACCTTGGGGTTTATGCGGATCTTCCAGTTTTGCTTTAGAGGTTTTAATGCCCTGAACCAGCTGATCTAAGGCATCTTCCTGTCCCATAACTCGCACTGACAGCTTCTCTTTTAAACTCAAAATTTGTTTAATTTCATCATTGGCCATTTTTCCTACAGGAATGCCTGTCCAGTCAGAAATAATTTCATGAATCATCTGCGCATTTACGCGTTCAAAAACCAGCGGAGTGGTACCTTGAAGCTGAGCCAGAGTTTCACGACATTGAGCAATATCTGGATTTGACTGACCTGTAGCAGATTGTTCCAGTTCTTTAATCCTGTTGACCAGTTGCAGTTCTTTTTGCCACTGGGCTTCTGTAGCTTTGATTTTATTTGATAATTTAGAAATTTGAACTTTTAGCTCCATAATGCGTTCCTGGTGAATAGGCATATTTTGCTGTTCTTTTTGCAAAATTTCCTGTTCCAGATGCAGGTTATGCCATTGTGCCTGTAACTGATCCAGTTTCACCGGTTGTGCATTTTGTGTCAAAGCCACTCGGGCAGCTGCGGTATCCAGTACACTGATGGCTTTATCCGGAAGCTGACGTCCGCTGATATATCGATGAGAGCTATGGACTGCTGTAACAATCGCTTCATCATCAATTTTTACATTAAAATGGTGAGTCATGACAGGAATCATGGCACGCAGCATATCAACAGCCACGGCTTCTGTTGGTTCTTCCACTTTCACCACTTGAAAGCGACGACTGAGAGCCGCATCTTTTTCGAAAAACTGTTTATACTCAGCCCAAGTTGTCGCGGCAATCGTACGCAATTCACCCCGTGCGAGTGCTGGTTTAAGCAGATTGGCTGCATCGTTTTGTCCCGCCTGACCACCGGCACCAATTAAGCTATGTGCTTCATCAATAAATAAAATAATGGGATGACTAGAACTTTGAACTTCCTGAATAACCTGCTTTAGACGATTTTCAAATTCACCTTTAACACTGGCCCCAGCCTGTAAAAGCCCCATATCCAGCATATGTAAATGAACATTTTTTAAAGCATCTGGAACCTGATTATTGGCAATTTTAACAGCCAGACCTTCCACCACTGCGGTTTTACCAACCCCGGGATCACCGGTTAAAATAGGATTGTTTTGACGACGGCGCATTAGAATATCCAGCATCAAGCGAATTTCAAATTCACGACCGATGACTGGATCAATTTCACCTTTTTTGGCTTTTTCAGTTAAATCCACAGTGTACTGATCTAAAGCAGGCGTTTTTAATATGTTTTCAGATAATTGTTCAGATAACGGCTTAGATAAATGAGCTACACTTTGTTCTTGTTCAATACTCGTTATACACTCATCTAAAAAAGTGTGTTTCATCTGATCTATTGGCAGTAGTTCAAATAGGCATGAAGCACGGACCGCGATTTGATAAAGATCTGATGCAGTTAATAACGCAACCACAAGATGACCTGTCCGAATCACAGGTTTTTGTTCTGCTGAGGCCAATAACCAGGCTTGTTCTAATAGACGTGCAATTGATTTTGCAAAAATAGGAGTCCGTGTATTACCTTTTGGCAAATGTGCAATGCTTTTCTTTAAATCATCCAGTAATTCAAGACGTGATATTTTGTAATTTTCCAATAGCAATTGGACATCATTATTTTCATGGCTGTTGAGAATTTCTAAAAAAAAGTGTTCAATTTCTATTTCGTAATTTTGTTGAGCTATACAGGTATTGGCTGATTTTTCTAGTGCCAGACGAGCACAAGAAGATAATTTTGTAATTAAAATTTTTAAATTATTCATATCCCACTCAACATGACTAAAAGAATGTTAGTTTTTATTGTGTTTATATACTGAACTATTCTGGGTTTATTATTTTTGAAATTTATTTATTTAAAACAATATATTATGTTTGTTTTTTATAAAAATTATGTGCACATAATACACATTATTTCTAAAAATCAAAAAAAAATATGATGATTTTTTGTATCTTTTACATAAAAAAACAATAAAAAGTGTAGTTTTGCATGAATTCACTGTTGACTTAAGCTAGTTATTTTTTGTTAAATCTGCGCATTGATTAAGAATCATAATAATAAGTTAAGATTATAAAAATCATTTAATTTTCTTAAACCTATACTAATAATTAAAGTTAAAGCTATAAAATTAGAGGCATCTTTTGAATAAATATAATTTTTTTTTATCCTTGTGGGTAATGTTATCTATCAGTCCTTTAACCTTCGCGAGCGAAAAAAATATTGAACTCAAAAGGGGCTGTATTAAGAATTATCCTTTGGTTCGTGATGAAACCGACCCAGAATTATTAAATATTTATCGTCAGCTATGCGATAGAAAAAATAACAACAATAGTGAATTAAAGCATGACTTATCTATTCAGGCTGCTCAAAGATTTCAGGTTCTAGGTAAAAATCTGAAAGCTTTGCAATGGGTAGAAGAGTTGCATAGACAGAATATTCACAGCAGAGAATTAACCGATGTCGCTTTTCTTGCGGGGATAGCGATTAGCGAAAGTAATTTACAGTATATGCGTAATAATGAAATGCGTTATCTGAATGCGGAAAGTACTTATCCTGCAGCAAAAAAATTATCTGATCATATTCAGATTTCCTTGCCTGAACCTGATACCTCCAGTACTAAAGCTGTCACAACAAATACAATCCGGCTAAAACCACGAATAAAAAGCAGTATTTTATCAAATCGTACCGCTGGAAAAACCAGCTCATTAAGCCGTCCCCAAAGCGTTAATTTACAGAGCAGAGTAGTCAAAACAGCTGCACGAACCACCACGGCTACAACAAAACCACAAATTAATAATTCCATAACATCGGGTTCAAGCCCATTTGCTTCATTCAATAAGAACTAAAATAGGATAGTCTTCATGGCTAAACGTGAAAGTGTACAAAAGAAATTACAACGTATTCGTCCACCTCGTGTCCAACTTACTTATGATGTAGAAGTTGGAAGTGGCAAGGAAATAAAAGAGTTACCTTTTGTAGTTGGGGTATTGGGTGATTTTTCAGCCGCTTCAGAATTGGAGAAAACCAAATTAAAAGATAAAAAATTTATCAATGTCGATTTGGATAATATTGACGAGGTAATGCAATCACTGGCACCCCGTGTAGACTTTCAGGTTGAAAACACCTTAACTGAAGAAGGTGGTCGTATGTCTGTGGATTTAACTTTTAATTCAATGGCAGATTTCCGTCCGGAAAATGTCGTACAGCAGGTAGATCCATTACGTCAATTGGTTGAAGCACGGGAGCGTTTAACTGATTTGCGTAATAAAATTTCAAATAATGAACGTCTTGAAGATTTGTTAGATGAAATTCTGCAAAATACAGATCAAGTCCGCAGATTAAGCGTGGAGGCAGGACATGAATAATTTTCATACTGCAACTGCGACAGTTACAGATGTTCAAGAATTTACTTTGCTGGATTCAATTGTTGAGCAAAGCCGCATCGCACGTAATGAAGAAGAACATCATCGTGCGAAAAGCCTGATAGCTGAATTGGCTAAAGAGGTCATGGCCGGAACCATAACGGTTTCTGAAAATATGACCTTGTCTATTGATAAACGAATTGCAGAGATTGATGCATTAATTTCTACTCAGTTAAGTAAAATTATTCATCATGAGCAATTTCAAAAAATTGAATCAAGCTGGCGTGGCTTATACTATTTTTGCCAGGAAACCCCATCTCATTCTTTAATTAAAATTCGTATGCTGAATACGACCAAAAAAGAACTGATTAAAGATTTTCAGGGTGCAACCGATTTTGATCAGAGTTCTCTGTTTAAGAAAATCTATGAAGAAGAATATGGATCCTTTGGTGGTGCGCCTTATGCCACATTGGTGGGTGATTTTGAATTTGACAGGACTCCATCGGATATGTATCTGCTGGAGCAGATTTCTCATGTCGCTGCAGCAGCACATGCACCATTTATTTCAGCAGCCAGTGCCAACATATTGGGCCTAGACTCATTTACCGATATCGATCGTCCACGTGATGTTGCTAAAATTTTTGAAACCGCTGAATATGTTCAGTGGCGTTCATTCCGCGAAAGTGATGATGCCCGTTATGTTGCATTGACTATGCCACGCGTATTAGGGCGTTTGCCATATCATCCTAAAGATGGAACTGTGACTGAAGGATTTAACTTTATAGAACAGGTTAGTGGTCAAGACCATGCTGAATATTTATGGATGAATGCGGCTTATGCATTTGCAACACGTTTAACCAATGCTTTCGATATGCATGGTTGGTGTGCTGCTATCCGGGGTGTGGAAGGTGGCGGCTTGGTTGAAGGTTTGCCAGTGCATACGTTCAAGACCAGTGATGGCGAAGTATTGTTCAAATGTCCAACTGAAATTGCCATTACTGACCGTCGTGAAAAAGAACTCAGTGATTTAGGATTTATCCCTTTAGTACATTGTAAAAATACCGATTATGCCGTTTTCTTTGGTGCACAATCGACCCAAAAACCGAAAAAGTATGATAACGATAGCGCAAATGCCAACTCTGCTTTATCGAGTCAAATTCAATACATTATGGCTGTTTCACGTATTGCGCATTATTTAAAAGCCATGATGCGCGACAAAGTGGGGAGTTTTGCATCTGCTGGTAATGTTGAAGCATTTTTAAATGAATGGCTAGCACAATATGTTTTGTTAGATGATGGCGCATCGCAAGAGGCAAAAGCACAATATCCGCTTCGCGAAGCTTCAGTAAAAGTTGTAGAGAATCCAGCTCAACCTGGGCACTACAAATCTGTGGTTTTTTTACGACCACATTTTCAATTGGATGAGTTGTCAGTTTCTTTGCGACTCGTTACTGAGTTACCTCAGTCCTCTAACTAGCTTAATTAGAGCGCAATTTTATAATAATTTAAAATAAAACAGGAAAATTAGAAAAATGAAAGATATATACGTACAATTTCGAGGCAAATATAAAGTTGATGGTGAATCTCGCGACTCCGAGCATAAAGACTGGCTAGAAGTAAATTCTTGGGCACACAATATCCGTCAACCTAAATCGGCAACTTCTTCAAGTGTGGGAGGCCATACAGCCGAACGTGTTGAACATTCAGATATGCTTTTTGTGAAAGATTTAGATGCAACCAGTCCAAAACTTTGGGAAGCATGTTCAGCGGGATATACTTTTGACGAAGTCCAAATCGATTTTTACCGTGCCAATGGTGATAAGCGTATTAAATATCTTCAAATCAAATTAAAGCATGTGCTTGTTTCCAGTGTTACGCCAAACGTCAATGAAGAAGGTGTTCCGACTGAATCGTTTGGTTTGAAATATGCTGCAGTAGAATGGACTTATAACCAGCAGGATATTAACGGTACACAAAAAGGTGCGGTCACCAAGAAATGGTCACTTTCTAATAATACAGCTTCTTACGCTGCATAATGTAATGTCCGAAATAGTGGCCAACAGTTGTTGGTCGCTATGAATGATTTTTAAATTTTAAGTATTTAATAATAAAAAATATGAATGTAGACCAATTATATCCTTACGGCTTTAAAACCACATTATTCGACCGTTTATTAGCTGAAACTGAACAAAATGACCATGGGATTTCGCTGCAGAAATTACGAGAATCTGTGGCCTCGGATCTGGAGGATTTATTGAATAGCCGCATGTCACTACTGGATGGTGTAATCGATGATTTTCCTCTAGCAAAAAAGTCTGTGTTGCAATTTGGAATTATTGATTTTGTTGGCTTATCAACAGCCAATCCCACAGACCGGGATAAAATTTGTCAATCTATTGAGCGATCGATTAGCGCCCATGAACCCCGACTCAAGCAAATTAAAGTCACCATGTTACTCGATGACCATAACATGGGAGCATTATCTTTAAGTATTCAAGCGTATTTAAACATTCAGCCCATATTTGAGCCGGTCATTCTGGACGTTTTATTCAAACCGACCACACAACAATATGTTATTTCTGCAAGATCTTGAGTGGGGTTGCTGTGATTGAAGAACTGTTACCTTTTTATGAAAAACAATTGCAAGAATTTGGACAGCAATCGCGTGAATTTGCACAAAAATATCCGAAAATTGCTCAACGTCTATCACTTAATCAAGAACAGATTGACGATCCGCATATTGAGCGTCTGATTCAGGCTTTTTCACTCATAGCTGCGCGTATCGATAAAAAGCTAGCAGACAGTTATGAGGTTTTTACCCGCTCATTATTCGAAATCATGTTTCCTCAATATCTTAAGCCGTTTCCCGCATGTTCAGTGGTCAGTTTTGAAGATATAAATAAGATAAAACAGCTAACGGATGTACATGAAATTCCTAAAACGACTTCCTTAAAGTCACGTAGTTTTAAGGGTGTACAGTGTGAATTCAATACGACTCAACCGGTACGATTACTGCCGATCACCTTAAAGAATTTGAATTTTAAAACCCATCCTCGTGCACACATGCATTTAAATCAGAATGCGACGCTTAGTTTAGGCTTTGAGGTTTATCAATGCAGCCCCCAGCGGTTAATCAATGAGAATTTACCAATTTACCTAGATGCGATTGCAAATTTTCCCTTGCAGGTCCTGGATAGCGTATTCCATGCCAGCACAGGATTTTCATTTAAAACTGGCAATCGCATTATTGATATTACTAATCCATTTGCAGTTATGGGCTTTGCGGAATCTGAAAGTTTATTACCAATTGATCAACATACCCATCATGCCTATCGTTTATTAATCGAATATTTTTGTTTTCCCGAAAAATTTAATTATCTGAATCTTAATTTAAATGTCTTAAAACATTTAATGGAGGAAGATACAGAATTTGAAATATTAATTCATTTAAAGATTAATTTAAATGATCAGGCTTGTATCCGAAATTATTCTGAGCTGAATGTGGCAAATTTTAAACTGTTTTCAACCCCGGTAGTGAACCTGTTTTATAAGCAGGCTGAACCGCAGAAAATAAATTATAAACAATTAGAATATTCACTGCTTACTGATGCACATCACCCTGAATTTTATCAATTTTATTCAATAGTTGAGATGAGTATGATTCGGGAAAAAAGTAATCAGGATCAGATCACAGTTCCTATTTTGCCATTTTTTGCCATGAGCCATTATCATCAGCAGAGTGAGCAGTATTTTTATAGTTTGAATTCCACACAATTGCAGAATAATTTGCTTGAAACCCATTATTCCATTATTTCCAAATATTTATCCCCACATAGTACCAAGTCTGACGTTATGAGCGCGCGATTGCTCTGTTGTAATCGAGATTTGCCGCATGAGGCTTTAAGTCAAGCCAATAATGTTCTGAATTTGAATGACAGTAACCTTGTACGGCGTGCACTTATTTTAAAGCGACCGTCCAAGCCATATTACTTTGAGCAAAATAAAAGTGAACAATGGCGCATTATTTCTCATTTGTCATTAAACACATTATCCCTGATGAAAGGAGATGCAGTCAGCCACATTAAAGAACTTTTGGTGCTTTATAATTTGCCTAAATTGAAAGAAAACCAGCTTATTATTGAAGCCATTAAAAAAATTGATTTTTCTTTGACTCAAAAACTAGTTGAAGCGCAACCTTTTCCCTTATTTGTTCGTGGAATTAAAGCAAGTTTATTTATAGATTCACAAATTTTTAAAGGCCATAGTCTGTATATTTTTAGCCAACTTTTAAGTCATATTTTTAATTTAAAAGTTCAGATGAATAGTTATGTTGATCTTGTGGTCAGTGATTCAAATACTCAACAGGAGTTATACCAATGCGTGCAAAACGTTGGTGGCAAGAAACTTCTGTAATAGAGGATCTCTTCACAACCCCTACAGCCTATGAGTTTATTCAGGCGACACGTTTGTTGCGCCACATGCCACATTCATCCATAGACCAATACTGGGCGAATGATTTTAAATTCCAGACTTCTTTAAATCTTAATTTTCCAGTTACTGAGATAGAATCTTTAACTAGTGAAAACGAATATGTTCAGATCACTAATCTACTGATGGGGATAACCGGTATACAAGGTGCTTTACCTTATAGTTATACCCATAAAATTAAGCAAAGCCGTCGTCAGCAAAGACAAGAAACTCTAAGTTTTCTGAGCTTATTTAATCATAAATTGACAACACAATATGTCGATGCGAGTTTGGCCTATTATTTACCCGTACGTTATGAAATTGAGAAAGAAAATGATTATCTGGAGATCCTGCATGCCTTAAATGGTTATGTGAGAACACAACAGGAGCAGAGTGAACTAGATGATTATTTTGCTGAATTTTCAGGTTTAATGCAGGGGCAAAATAATACTGCATACGCTTTAAAAACCATGCTGGACTGTATTTTCAAAACTGATTTCACAATAAAACAGTGGGTCGAAGAAAAATTCAAATTGGAACAGGCACAACAAACAACTTTAGCGGAAGGAAATGCCAATTTACTTGGAAAGAATACTTTCTGTGGTGAGAGTATTCGGCAAATTGATGGAAAAATAGAAATTCAGATTGGGCCATTATCTAGAAAGGATTATCTGAGCTTTTTACCTAAGCAACAAATGAGTGAAAAATTAAAGAAAATACTTGTGACTTGGTGTAGTCCCACAACAATGGTGGATGTACGTTTAATTTTAAAAAAAGAAGAAATAGAGCCGCTTTGCCTGAATGCAAAGTCTGAGCAAGGTTTAGCGCAGGGTGCTTTTTTAATGACTAAACATAGAAAAGCCAATTCAGAGACATGCTATACATTATTGGGGGACCTGCAATGAATAAGCTGAAGCTGGTGCTGGGAACATTCGGTAGTATTTTTTTATTGTTTAGCATGGTTATTATTTATTATTGGCGTGATGTTCAATATGAACCTTCAGCTCTAGATTTATTGTCCTATTTTTTTATATTACCTGTAATTTTTTCCATAATTCTGCTTGCACCTTATTTTATTTATAAGGCTTATCAGGCATATAGAAGGGATAAAAAACAACAGCATCAAACCTTATTAGAGCAGCCACTAAATAAAGTACAGACTGGGAAAGGACAAGAAGTTAAAGAGATTCAATGGTTCAATTTAAATATTTTTTCGTCCTCGGCATGCCATGCATGGGGTGAGGACGAAACAATAATTGATGGGCTAAAAAATTTTAAATCGCCGGAATTGGATGATCGCCTAGAGAATAATTATGGCTTAGCTGTTTTATCCTACAGGATTCAAAAGCTTGATTATATTGTGGAGCTACAGGACGATGACTCAAATGAAGAAGATGAAGCAGCTCGCTTAGTACGTATAAAAATTTTA
>Ga0308165_1003103_pt1 | contig 18400 bp, 10 predicted proteins | sample PhyWR2_FD_201032 | JGI IMG/M metagenome (GOLD analysis project Ga0308165, IMG submission 201032) | Phyllosphere microbial communities from UC Gill Tract Community Farm, Albany, California, United States - DLSLW.R2 | ecosystem: Host-associated > Plants > Phyllosphere > Unclassified | place: USA...
TCGTGCCGAGCAGCACGCCGACGGGCGCCAGCGAGGGGTGGAACGCCGCCGCAACGACAGGCGCAGACGCCGGCCCGCCGATGTTGGATTGCGAACCAATCGCGAAGTAGAAGAACGGCACCTTCAACACCCGCGCCAATGCCCACAGCAGCACGATGTGCACCGCGATCCAGATCAGGCCAAGCAGGAACAGCCAAGGGCGGTCCAGCAACGCCAGCAGATCCATCTGCATGCCGATGCAGGCGATCAGGAAGTACAGCAGCAGCGAGCCCAGGCGCGAGGCGCCCGCGCCTTCCAGCGTACGTGCACGGGTGAAGCTCAGGCCCAGGCCGAGCGTGGTCGACAGCACCACCACCCACACGAACGGCGCATCCAGGCTGAACTGCGATGCCCAGCTGACGTGGACCTTGAACCAGGCCGCCAGCGGCGCGCCGATGGCATGGGCCAGGCCGACGCCCCCAAAGGATACGGCCACGATCAGCATCAGATCGGTCAGGCTGGGAATGCGCTCGTGCTCCGCCTGGAAGCGTGCGATGCGCTCCTTCAGCTCGTCGATGGCGGAGGTATCGGCACCGCTGCGTGCATCGATCTTTGCCGCGCGCCCGGCCAGGAAGATCAACGCCGCCATCCACACGTAGCCGACACCCACATCCACCACCGCGAACTGGCCGAAGGTGGTCGCGTTGACATCGAACACTTCGCGCATGGCCAGCATGTTGGCACCGCCGCCGATCCAGCTGCCGGCCAGCGCCGCCATGCCGGCCCAGGTATCGCCGGCCACGGTGTCCGGATGGATCGCACGCATGACCAGGAACGCGACCACGGCCCCGAGCATGATGCTGGCCGACGCGCCCAGGTACATCAGTACCAGCTTCGGCCCCAGCCGCAGGATGCCCTTGATGTCCACCGCCAGGGTCAGCAGGATCAGCGCCGCCGGCAGCAGGATGTCGCGTGCGATCGGGTTGTACAGCTTGGTGTTCTGCCCGTCGATCAGGCCGAACGTGTTGTAGATGCCCGGCAGCAGATAGCACAGCAGCAGCGCCGGCACGAAGGTATAGAAGCGCTTCCACAGGCCCTGCTCGCGCGAAGCGGTCCAGAACACGGCGCCGAGGGTGGCGGCGATCAAACCGAAGACGACGATGTCGTTCTGGATCAGGGCAGTCGAGGGCATGCAGGCATCCAGGTAGTGCCGGCCGCTGGCCGGCAACCCCATGTAGGTAGGTCGCAACGTGCAGTTGCCGGCCAGCGGCCGGCACTACCGGAAAGCCGGGCGCCGCCACAGGGGCGGCGCCGGTATCGCTTATTCGCCGATGTGCTGCTTCAGCCAGGCATTGACGGTGTCATGCCACAGGATGCTGTTGTTCGGCTTCAGCACCCAGTGGTTTTCATCCGGGAAGTACAGGAACTTCGATTCGATGCCCTGGCGCTGGGCGGCGGTGAACGCAGCCAGGCCCTGCTCGACCGGAATGCGGAAGTCCTGCTGGCCATGGATCACCAGGATCGGCTTCTTCCAGTCAGCCACGTGGTTGACCGGGTTGAACTTCTCGTAGTTCGCCGCCTTCTGGTACGGCGTGCCGCCCTGCTCCCATTCGGTGAACCACAGCTCTTCGGTGGCATAGCCCATCATGCGCTGGTCGAACACACCGTCATGGTTGACCAGGCACTTGAACGGGCTGTTCCAGTTGCCGGCGATCCAGTTGACCATGAAGCCGCCATAGCTGGCGCCCAATGCGCAGGCCTTGTCACCGTTGAGGAAGTCGTACTTCTTCAGTGCCGCGCTCCAACCCTTCTGCAGGTCTTCCAGCGGGCGGTCACCCCAGTGCTGGCTGATCGCATCGGTGAAGGCCTGGCCGTAACCGGTGGAGCCGTGGAAGTCGATCATCACCACCGCGTAGCCCTGGCCTGCGTACGTCTGCGGGTTCCAGCGGTAGCTCCAGCCATTGCCGAAGCTGCCCTGCGGGCCGCCATGGATAAGGAACGCGACCGGGTAGGACTTGCCTTCCTGGTAGTTGTGCGGCTTGACCACATAGCCATGCACGGTGTCGTTGTTCCAGCCCTTGAACTCGAACTGCTCGTAGTCGCCGAAGCTCACGTCCTTCAGCACTTCACCAGCGGCCGGGGTCAGCGCGCGCAGCGCGCCCATCGGCTCGCCTGCGGCAGGCAGCAGGCCGACCAGCACCTGGTCGTTGCTCTTCAGGCTGTTACGGGTGATGGCCACGCTGTTGCCGGCCACGTCGACAGCGGTGACGCTGCCATCGCCGATCAGCTTGGTGGCCTTGCCGCTGGCCACGTCGATCTGGAACAGCGGGTGTTCGCCGAGGTCGTCGGCGGTGGTGTAGATGCTGGCGCCGTCGGCGGACAGGGCGATGCCACCGGCCGAACGGTCCCACTGCGGCGCGATCTCGCGCGTCTTGCCGCTGGCCAGATCCATCGCCATCAGGCCGAAGCGGTCCGCCTCGAAGCCGGGGCGCTTCATCGCGCGGTAGAACAGGGTCTTGCCGTCGGCGCTGAACACCGGGCCGGCATCCCAGGCCGGGTTGGACGCGGTCAGGTTGACCGGTGCCTGCTTGCCCGCAGCATCGAAGCGGTACAGGTCGAAGTTGGTCGACCACGGCTCCTGCTTGCCGGCCACGCGGATGCTGGCGACCACGCTGCTGCCATCCGGCGACCAGGCGAAATCGTCATTGCCACCGAACGGCTTGGACGGAGCGTCGCCGTCGATGGTCGCGCTCAGCGCCGAAGCGCCCTTGACCGCACCGGCCTTGGCCGCCGGCAACGGCGCGACGAACAGGGTGTTGCGGCGGCCGTCATTCCAGGTATCCCAGTGGCGCACGAACAGCGAATCGAAGACCTTGCCGCTGGCCTTGGCGCCTTCCACGTCCTTCAGCTTCTTTTCGGTGCAGGCCAGGTCCGAGGCGCAGGCCTGGAACACGCCGGCGCTGAACAGCACGCGGTCGTCCTGCGGCGACACGTGGTAGCTGTCCACGTCCACCGGGAAATCGGTCAGCTGGCGCGGGGCGCCGCCACTGATCGGCTGTGCGTACAGCTGCTGGCTGCCGTTCTTGGCGCTGAGGAAGTACACGGTCTGGCCATCGGCCGACAGCGATGCAGAGTTGACGTTCCAGCCAGCCGGGGTGATCTGCCTCGGCGGTGCCGCGTCGCGGGTGCGCAGGTTGCGCGCGAACAGTGCGGTGCTGGCCTTGAGGTTGGCATCGGTGCTGCGCTTGGCGAACACCACGGTGCCGCCGTCGGCGGTCAATACCGGCGCGGAGACGCGGTCCATGGCCACCATGTCGCGGACTTCCAGGCCACGGGCAGCGGCGACGCTGGGCAGGGCAGCCAGCAGGCTCAGTGGCAACAGGGCATGACGCAGTTTCATCGGGGTCTCCGCAGGACGGCAAAAAACCGATGGTAGGCCCGTGCGACCGGGGCTGCCAAGGCCATCGGTCATGGCTGCCGGTGGCGGTTGGCCGCGCCGCCACAACGAGCAAACCCCGCCGAGGCGGGGTTCGTGGGGGGACGCCGGGGTCGGATCCGATTCCACCGGAATCGGCTCTGACCCCAGATGCTGTCAACGTGGGGTCAGAGCCCTTCCCTGCGGAAACGGATCCGGCCCCATGGCCCTTACGCCACGGCGCGCTTGCCGGTGCGGTAGATCAACCAGCCGACCAGGAACAGCACGGCCAGGCCGATCCACTGCGCGGCCGGCAGGTGGAACGGCACGGCCAGTACGTCGGCGCGACTGCTGACCACGATCGGCACGGCGATGGCGATACCCATCAGCGCCTCACCGGTGATCAGGCCGGCAGCGAACAGCACGCCCGGCTTGTGCACGCGGTCGCGGCCCTCTTCGTCATCGGCGCGCACCTTGTGGAAGCGCTCGACCAGATAGGAGATCAGGCCACCGAGGAAGATCGGCACCATCAGTTCCAGCGGCAGGTAGATGCCGATCGCCGCGGCCAGCACCGGCACGCGGAAACGCGAGTTGCGCGACTTCAGCCAGCTGTCGAAGGCGATGATGGCGGCACCGACCACGGCACCGATGCCGATGAAGGTCCACGGCAGCTCGCCACCGAACAGGCCCTTGGCCACCGAGGCCATCAGGTTGGCCTGCGGTGCGGCCAGCGCATTCGGATGCAGCTCCGACTTGACGCCGATGCCGTAGGCGGTGGCCAGCAGGTTCAGCACCGGGGCCATGATCAGCGCGCACGAGAACGCGCCGATGCCCAGCATCAGCTGCTGCTTCCACGGGGTGGCACCGACGATGTAGCCGGCCTTGAGGTCCTGCAGGTTGTCACCACCTACGGCGGCGGCACAGCACACCACCGCGCCGATCATGATCGCAGCCACCGCGCCCAGGGGCGCACCGAAGGCACCGACCGGCTGCAGGCCGTCCTTGCCCAGCAGCAGCACCAGCACCGCCGAAGCGAACAGGATGGTGGAGATGGTGATGCCCGAGACCGGGTTGTTGGACGAACCGATCAGACCAGCCAGGTAGGCCGATACCGAAACGAACAGGAAGCCGGCGACGATCATGATGAGGGTCATCGGGATCGACACGTGCCACTGGCCGACGATGGCCTGATACAGCGCCAGCAGCGGCAGGGTGAACACCACCAGCGCGACCAGCATCCACTTCATCGGCAGGTCGCGCTCGGTGTGCGCCAGCACCGGGCCACCGCTCTTGCGCGCGGCCGCAAAGCCACTCTTGACGCCGTTGAGCAGCGACTTGCGCAGCGAGATCAGGGTCCAGATGCCACCGATCAGCATCGCGCCGACACCGAGGTAGCGCATCTTCGCGCCCCAGATGGCGAACGCCGCTTCGGTGGACGAGGCGGTGGCGATCGAGGCGGCCAACGCCGGATCGGTGTTCATGAAGAACGCCTGGTAGATCGGGATGGCAATGTGCCAGGTCAGGATCGAGCCGGACACCACCACGATGCCGACGTTCAGGCCGACGATGTAGCCCACGCCCAGCAGTGCGGGCGACAGGTTGGTGCCGATGAAGGCGGTGACCTTGGAGCTGCCGACATAGGCCGAAGTGGCCCAGGCGTCCGGGATCAGGCGCATGCCGCTTTCCGCGGCCAGCTTCACGAACGCACCGATCACCGCCGACAGGCCGAGGATCTTCAGGCCCGGGCCCGGGTTCTCACCGGCCTTGAGCACTTCAGCTGCAGCCTTGCCTTCCGGGAACGGAAGCGGATCTTCGACGATCATCGAACGGCGCAGCGGCACCGAGAACAGCACGCCCAGCAGGCCGCCGAGACCGGCAATGCCCAGCACCCACCAGTACTTGAAGTCCGGCCAATAGCCCATGATCACCAGCGCGGGGATGGTGAAGATCACACCGGCGGCGATCGACGAACCGGCCGAAGCGCCGGTCTGCACGATGTTGTTCTCAAGGATCGAACCGCCACCCAGCAGGCGCAGCACGCCCATGGAAATGACCGCGGCGGGAATGGCGGTGGCGATGGTCAGGCCTGCGAACAGACCGAGGTAGGCGTTTGCGGCCGACAGCACCACCGCCAGCACGATGGCCAGGACCACCGCGCGGAAAGTGAGCTGCTTGGGCGCAGCGTCATGGTTCATGAAAGCCCCTGCTGGCAAAAAATCCCTGTCACGCTAGCGTTCAGGGGGCAGCAAGTCCAGCGTGCCAAAGGATGGGGGTTGCAGCTGGAACAGGCACGGGCCCGCAGCGGCACCGCGAGCCAACCGATGCGGCAAAGCCCGAGTGGGGACGCCGCAAATGCTATGTTATAACTTTATATCAGCCTGTACCTATCCACCGCATGTCCTCCTTCCCCTCCTCCCGGCTGGCCTCCATCGACCAGCTGCGCGGCACTGTGATGCTGCTGATGCTGCTCGACCACGTGCGCGAGACGTTCTTCCTGCAGCATCAGGTCAGCGATCCGATGGACGCGGCGACCGTGTCCCCTGCCCTGTTCGCCTGCCGCCTGCTGGCCCACCTGTGCGCGCCGGTGTTCGTGCTGCTGACCGGCCTGTCGGCCTGGCTGTACGGCCAGCGCCATGCCGATCCGCGCCGTGCCATCGCGGCTTTCCTGCTCAAGCGCGGCCTGTTCCTGGTGGTGCTGGAACTGACCCTGGTCAACGTCGCGTGGACCTTCCAGTGGCCGCCGGAGACGGTGTACCTGCAGGTGATCTGGGCGATCGGCCTGAGCATGATCGCGCTGGCCGGCCTGCTGTGGCTGCCGCGGCCGGCTCTGCTGGCGCTGGCGGTGCTGCTGGTGGCAGGGCACAACCTGCTCGACGCGGTGCGCGTGGAGGGCAATGGCGTATTCGCGACTCTGTGGAAGGTGCTGCACCAGCGTGACTGGATCGTACTGGGCGAACATCTGCGCCTGCGTACCTCCTATCCGGTGCTGCCGTGGATCGGCGTGATCGCACTGGGATACCTGATGGGCCCCTGGTTTGCTGCCGGACGTGACCCGGAGCAGCGCCGTCAGTGGCTGCTGTGGACCGGGTTGGGTGCACTGGCGCTGTTCGCACTGCTGCGCTTCGCCAACCAGTACGGCGATGCACCCTGGCAGTACCAGAGCAGCACGCTGCGTACCTGGTTGAGCGTGTTCAACGTGACCAAGTACCCGCCGTCGCTGCAGTTCCTGTTGCTGACCCTGGGCGCAGGCCTGCTGTTGCTGCGCCTGTACGAATGGCCACCGCTGGCGCGTGTGCTGCGGCCGCTGGCCGACATAGGCGCGGCGCCGATGTTCTTCTACCTGCTGCACCTGTATGTGCTGAAGCTGCTGTATGTGGCCGCGTTGGCGACCTGGGGCCCGACCCAGGGCGACCTGTACGCCCTGGATTCGGTGGCCGGCCTGCTGCTGGTGGCCTGCGCACTGGCGGTGGTGCTGTATCCACCGACGCGGGCGTTCGCGCGGTTCAAGGCACGGCGACGCGACCTGGCCTGGTTGCGGTACCTGTGAACGGTAGCGCCGGGCCATGCCCGGCGTTGCACAGGACCGCCGGGCATGGCCCGGCGCTACCCGGCGCGCGCCTGGCATCATTGGCCGCGCTGCGCGCTCGCCGGGCATGGCCCGGCGCTACCCGGCGCGCGCCTGGCATCATTGGCCGCGCTGCGCGCTCGCCGGGCATGCCCCGGCGCTACCCGACGCGCGCCTGGCATCGTTGGCCGCGCTGCGCGCTCGCCGGGCATGCCCCGGCGCTACCCGGCGCGCGCCTGGCATCGTTGGCCGCGCTGCGCGCTCGCCGGGCATGGCCCGGCGCTACCCGACGCGCGCCTGGCATCGTTGGCCGCGCTGCGCGCTCGCCGGGCATGGCCCGGCGCTACCCGGCGCGCGCCTGCAGCGCACGCCTATAATTCCGCGATGAATTCCACTGCTATCGCTTCCGACGACTTCCTGGGCCATCCCAAGGGCGTCTACGTCTGCTTCTTCACCGAAATGTGGGAGCGCTTCTCCTTCTACGGCATGAAGGCGCTGTTGCTGCTGTACCTCACCAAGTACCACCTGTTCGGCGACAAGGCCGGGCTGGACCTGCTCGGCGCCTACGGCGGGCTGGTGTACTGCATCCCGGTGTTCGGCGGCATGTTGGCCGACCGCTGGCTGGGCATGCGCCGGGCGGTGCTGTTCGGCGGCATCCTGCTGGTGCTCGGGCACCTCGGCATGGCCTTCGAAGGCCACGCCGCATATCGGGTCAACGGGGAAATCGTACGCGACACCTCGGCACTGGCCGTGACCTACCTGTCGCTGGCGCTGATCATCATGGGCGTCGGCTTCCTCAAGCCGAACATCTCCACCATCGTCGGCAAGCTCTACCCGCAGGACGATCCGCGCCGCGATTCGGGCTTCTCGCTGTTCTATGCCGGCATCAACCTGGGCGCCCTGTTCTCCTCGCTGGTGTGCGGTTTTCTGGGCGAGGTCTACGGCTGGAAGTATGGTTTCGGTGCCGCCGGCATCGGCATGCTGGCCGGCCTGGCGATGTTCCTTTGGGGGCAGAAGTACCTGCAGGGCCACGCCGAGGCGCCGCAACCGGCCACGTTGAAGCAGAAGGTGCTGGGCCTGCCGCGCGAGTGGCTGATCTACCTGTGCGCGGTGATCGGCGTGCTGCCGGTGGCGTGGCTGATGTGGGCGGCCGGCAACGGTGCCTTCGCGCTCGGTGGCGAAATCAGCCTGGCACTGATGCTGATGCTGGTGGTGCTGGGCGGCGTGCTGGTCTGGTTCGCGTGGTTCACCGGCACCCAGTGCACGCCGGTGCAGCGCCAGCAGATGGTCGCGCTGATGGTGCTGATCTTCATGGCGCTGGTGTTCTTCACGATGTACGAGCAGTCGTATGGCTCGTGGGTGACCTTCACCGACCGTCTGCTGACCAAGGACATCGTGCCGGCGCTGGTGATCCGCGAAGGCTCGCCGCTACCGTGGTCGATCCTCTCGCTGCTGCTGGCACCGCTGGGCTTCGTGGTCAGCGCGCGCCTGTCCGAGCGCCGTCCCGGCTCGTCCGCGCCGCGCACGTTCTTCATCGCCATCGTTGCGCTGATGCTGGTGCTGCTGGTGCGCGACTGCCTGGTGATTCCGCAGACCGCCGGTTCGCTGACCTACCTCGGCGGCCTGTTCCTGGTGCTGCTGGCGCCGGCCTTCGCCGCGTTGTGGACCTGGATGGACCGCCGTGGCTGGGAACCGGGCAAGCCGGTGAAGTCGGCCTGGGGCCTGGTGATCGGTGCGCTGTCGTTCGTACCGCTGGCGCTGGCCGCGCAGCACGTCGGTGCTACCGGTGAGATGGCCAGCGTGTGGTGGCTGGTACTGGCCTACTTCCTGCTGGCCAGCGGCGAGATGTGCCTGTCGCCGGTCGGCCTGTCGGCGGTCACCCAGTTGGCGGTGCCACGGGTGATGAGCCTGATGATGGGCACCTGGTTCCTGGCGACCGCCTTCTCCGAAACGCTGGCCGCGCTGTTCGGCAAGCTGGCGGCGATCGACGTACCTGAAGGTGAAACGCTGGACCTGGCCGCTGCGGCCGGTGCCTATGCGCACCTGTTCTGGCTGCTGATGTGGATCGGCCTGGGCTGCGCATTGCTGGCCTTCATCGCCGCACCGCTGCTGAAGCGGATGATGCACGGGGTGAAGTAACGCCGACGACAGGACACCGCGGCGGCCACCACATCGGTTGCCGCCGCGTCTGTTTCAGGGTGCCTTGCCCTTGCCGGAGGCCGTCGCAGTCGCCGCCGTTGATCCACCCAGGCTGCGTGACAGGAAAGCAAGCAATCGGCTGTAGTAGTCGCGCTGGTTGGCCTCGGCGTACAGGCCATGTCCCTCCCGCGGGTAATACACCGCTTCCACCGGCACGCCGGCCTGTTTCAATGCCGCTTCCATGCGTTCGGTGTGCTGCACCGGTGCACGCAGGTCTTCGCGACCGGCGGCCAGCAGCACCGGCACCTTGATGCCGGCTGCCAGATTCACCGGCGACACCGCCGCCAGCGTGGCTGGATCACCCAGCCACTCCTGCAGATAGGTCACGCCGGAGGCGCGATCCTGGATGTCGCCCCGTTTGAACATCAACGGCAGGTCGTACACCCCCACATAGCCTGCCGCGCAGCGGTACAGCCCCGGCTCGCGCACAACGCCCATCATGGCCGAGTACGCACCGTAGCTGGCACCGTAGATGCAGATGCGGGCGCTGTCGGCGATGCCCTGGGTGATCGCCCAGCGGGTGGCGTCGGTCACATCGTCCTGCATCGCGCGGCCCCATTGCCGGGCAGCGGCCTGGGTATGTGCACGGCCGTAGTTGCCCGAGCCGCGGAAGTTGACCTGCAGCACCGCGTAGCCGGCGTCGGCCAGCAACTGGCTCTCTCGCTCGAAGCTGCCGTCGTCGAACACGCCGATCGGGCCACCATGCGGGACCACCACCATCGGCAGGTTGTGGCCATCACTGCCCCTGGGCAGGGTCAGGAAGCCATGCAGCGGCAGGCCATCGCGCGCGGCCAGGGTGACCGGGCGAACGCTGGCACCGCCATCGCGATCGAACCAGCGATGGCGGCTGGTGAGGAACGCGGCGTTGCGGGTGGCGGTGGTGTACAGGAAATAGTCGCCGGGATTGGTCCCAGAGCTCACCTTCACCAGCAGGCGCGCGTTGTCGCGGGTGGCGGAGAGCAGGTTCACCACCTGCCCGGGAAACGCCTTTTCAAGCCTGCGCTGGGTGCTGGCGGTCGGCGACTGCTCATCGAAGAAAGCGGTGCGCGTGACGGCGCCGACGAACTGGATGCCCACCGGCACGCGCGTGCCAGGCTGGTAGACCACGCGGGTGGGGTCGACGGTGTCGTCCTGCAGCAGCGTACGCCGTTCTCCGCTGACCGGATCCCAGCTGACCACCGCATCGGGGCCGCGGGCCTGCTCCACCACCAGGTAGGCCAGCCGGTTGTCGGCAGAGAAGCCGATCGGGCGTTCGATGCGATGGCTGCTGCCTTCGTCGTTGACCAGGGTCCAGCGATCGCGGTCCTGGCGATAGTAGAGCTTGTTGACGTTGTCGGCGGCCGCACCATGGGCAAAGCGCAGTTCACCTTGATTGTCGGTGGTGAACGTCGCGCGCTGCACCGGCGAGCGCGAGACCAGGACGCGGCGCCCGGTGATGACATCCATCCGTTCCAACCGCGTATTGGTGTCGTTGGCAAATGGCCACAGCGAGATCAACACGTTGCGCTCGTCGGCAGCCAGCGGATCAGCCAGGAATGCAGCCACCTGCTCGGCCACCCGCCCGGTCACGAAGCCGGGCTCGTCCGGGCGCGCACGGTAACCGACCAGCAGATCACCGCGCTTGCCATTGGCATCGATGGCATACAGTTCGCCGGTCGGCCGTGGCTGGTCCAGTGGCCCCCATTTCTCGGCCAGGCCGATGAGCAGGCGGGTGTCACTCACCCAGTCGACCTCGGCGGCGTGATTGTTGCGTGGCGGCCGGAAATTGCCGACCAGTTCCATCGTGTCGGTACGCAGCACCGCCACGGCAGTTGCGCCGTCCAGCGGCAAGGTCATGGCCAGGTACTCGCCGGTAGGCGAGAGCTGGATGTCATTGAACTCCGCGCGGCGCACGTAGCCGTCCAGCGAAACCTCCGCAGCCTCCACCCCACCCACGCCGCAGACGGCCACCAAGGCGGCCAGCACCGTTGCATGCTTCATGTCGTTCTCCTTGAAGCCGGGCATCCCCCTGCCCGGCACCGGGTCCGCGGCGCGCGGCTCGCCTGCCTTACGGCGCCTTGCCAGCGCCTGTGGTCGTGCTGGCGGTGCTGCCGCCCAGGCTGCGCGACAGGAAGGCCAGCAGCCTGCTGTAGTACTCACGCCTGTGTTCGGGCCGGTAGAAACCGTGCCCTTCGGTGCGGTAATACAGGCTCTCCACCGGCGAGCCAGCCGCCTTCAGTGCGGCCTCCATGCGCTCGGTGTGCTTGACCGGCGCACGCCGGTCTTCGCCTCCGGCAGCCAGGAATACCGGCACCTTCAGTTGCGCGGCCAGATCCACCGGCGAACGGGCCCCCAGGGTCTTCGGATCACCCACCCAATCACGCTGCCAAAGCATGGCCGAATCGCTCAACTGCGCCTCCCCAGTGAACATCAGCGGCAGGTCGTATACACCGATGTAGCCGGCTGCGCACTGGTACAGCCCCGGCTCGCGTATCGGCCCCATCATCGCCGCGTACGCACCGTAACTGGCGCCATAGATGCAGATGCGGTTCTTGTCGGCGACGCCCTCTGCGATGGCCCAGCGCGTGGCGTCGGTCACGTCGTCCTGCATCGCCGCGCCCCACTGCTTCGCACCCGCTTGGGTGAACGCGCGCCCATAATTGGACGAACCACGGAAGTTGACCTGCAACACGGCATACCCTGCGGCGGCCAGCATCTGTGGCTCGCTGCTGTAGCTGCCCTCATCGAACACGCCGAAGGGGCCGCCGTGCGGCAACACCACCATTGGCAGATTGCGGCCATCACTGCCCTGCGGCAACGTCAGGAATCCATGCAGCGACACGCCGTCACGCGCCTTCAGCGAGAACGGGCGAACCGTGGCGGCCAGTTTCGGGTCGATCCATTCACTGCGACTGAGCAGATGGTCGGCCGTTTTGGCGCGGGTATCGAACAGGTAGAAATCACCGGGATTGCTGCCGGACCAGGTCTGCACCACCACCTTGCCGCCATCGCGGGTACTGGAGGTGATGTACACCGGGCCACCGAACGCCGCTTCCAGGCTGCGGTACTGACGGGCATCGGGGCCCTTCTCGTCGAAGAACCGCGTGCGCGGTGCATCACCGACATACAGTGCCCCCACCGGCACGCGGGTACCCGAACGGAAGATGATCGCGTAGGGATCAACCACGTCATCGCGCAGCACCTCGCGCCGTTGGCCGGTCTGCGGGTTCCAGCTGACGATGGCATCGGGCCCGGTGGGCTGCTCGACCTGCAGATAGGCCAGCGCGCCATCTTCGGAGAAGCCGATCGCGGTTTCTATCCGGTGGCTCAGCGACTCGTCATTGACCAGCGACCACTGCGCATTGGTCCCGGCGCGGTAGTAGAGCTTGTTGACGTTGTCCGACGCTGCGCCGTGGGCGAAGCGCACTTCACCCTGATGATCGGTAGTGAAATCGGCACGCTGCACGGGTGAACCGGAAACGCGCACGCGACGCCCACTGACCACGTCAAGCCGCTCGACCCGGGTGTAGGGGTCCTCTGCGAAGGGCCATACCGCGATCAGCACATTGCGGTCGTCGCCCGCCAGTTCGTCGGTGAGGAAGGCCGCGACGTCCTCCACCTTCTTCGGCTGGATGCGCGTGCCCAGCCCGCGCCCCTGCACACGGTAGCCGACCAGCAATTCCCCGCCCTTGCCATCGACGTTGACCCCGTACAGTTCACCGGTTGGCTGCGGCGTATCGAGCGCGCCGAGCTTCTCGGCCAGGCCGACCAGCAGGCGCTCGTTGCTCACCCATTCAAAGGTGCTGGCGTGGTTCTTGTCCTGCGGGCGGAACACGCCGGCAGGCTTGCGGTCGGACGTGCGCAGGATGACCAGCGCGGTGGAATCGTCCAGCGGTACGGTGCCGGCAATATATTCGCCGCCGGGCGAGAGCTTGACGTTCGAAAACGACTCCGGTTTCAGGTATTTCTCCAGGTCCACCCCGCCGGTACCCGCCGACGTCCCGCCCACCACCGCGCACAACAGCGCGGCAAGTACAGTCCTGCGCATCCTTCCCCCTCCCTGCCCGGACACCCTGTCCAGATTGGCCGATTCTAGGCAGGCCCGCGATGGCTCCGCCAGTGGCGAGGACGCCATCGCCGGACGCAGGGTGCTTACTCCGCATTGCCAGCGGCCGTCACCTGTGCCGTGGCTCCGCCCAGGCTGCGCGACAGGAACGCCAGCAGGTGGCCGTAGTAATCGCGCTGGTTGGCCAGGTTGTACAGCCCATGCCCTTCGTTCTTATAGTAAAGGGCCTGCACAGGCGTCCCGGCCTGCTTCAATGCCGCCTCCATCCGCTCGGTATGCACCACCGGCGCGCGCTGGTCTTCGCGGCCGGCGGCCAGCAGCACCGGCACGCCAACCTGCGCGGCCAGGTTGACCGGCGAGCGCTCGACGAGATCCCTGGGCCGCCCCAGCCACTCGCGCAGGTAGATCAACCCGGATTCGTCACTCTGGATATCCCCGCGCGCATACATCAAGGGCAGGTCGTAGATGCCAACGTAACCTGCCGCACAACGGTAAAGATCCGGCTCGCGCACCGTCCCCATCAGCGCCGCATAGGCGCCGTAGCTGGCCCCATAGATGCAGATGCGTTCACGGTCGGCAATTCCCTGCTCGATGGCCCAGCGCGTGGCATCGGTAACATCATCCTGCATCGCCGCGCCCCATTGTTTGCGCGCAGCCTGCGCATGTGCGCGCCCGTAACCGGCCGAGCCACGGAAATTCACCTGCAGCACGGCATAGCCGGCGGCCGCCAGCATCTGCGTCTCGGTGGAGTACGTGCCATCGTCCAGGACCCCGATCGGACCACCGTGCGGCACCACCACCATCGGTAGCGCGCGCATCGGCACCCCCGGTGGCACGGTAAGGAAACCATGCAGGGGGCGGCCGTCACGGGCCTGCAAGGTGATGGCGCGTACATCGGCGCTATGCGCCGGGTCGATCCAGTCGCTGCGGCTGATCAGATGCCGCGCGCGCTTGCCCAGCGTGTCGTACAGGTAGAAATCACCCGGATTGCGGCCCGACCAGGATTCCACCAGGACAGTGCTGCCGTCGCGGGTGCTGGAGGTGATGTATACCGGAGCACCCAGCGCGGTTTCCAGGCTGCGATAAAGCCGTGCATCCTCCGAAGTCTCATCGAAGAAGCGCGTGCGCGGGGTAGTACCCATGAACAGCGCGCCTACCGGCACCTGCGTACCGGGGCGGTGGATGATGCGTGCAGGGTCAGCGATCTCATCACGCAGAACCGTTCGCCGCTCGTTGCTCTGCGGGTCCCAGCTGACGATCGCGTCGGGGCCTTCGGCCTGCTCCACCTGCAGATAGGCCAGGCGGCCGTCGGCCGAGAAGCCGATGGGCACTTCGTTGCGCGGGCTCAAGGCCTCGTCGTGCAGCAGTACCCATTCGCTGCTGGCACCGGCGCGGTGATACAGCTTCTTTTTCTGGTCAGGTCCGACGCCGTAAGCGAAGCGCACTTCGCCCCGGGCGTCGGTGGTGAAGGCGGCCTGCGCGATCGGCGCGCGCGCGACCGCGTTGCGGCGACCGGTGTTCACGTCCATGCGCTCGATCTGGGTGGCCGCGTTGTCGGTGAACGGAGTGACCGCCACCAGCACGTTGCGATCGTCGTCCTTCAACTCGTCGGTGAGGACAGCCGCCACCATTCCCGCAGGCTTGACCTTGATGTTGGTGCCCAGTCCGGTTTCAGCGGTGCGGTAGCCGACCAGCAGCTCTCCCCCCTTGCCGTTGGCGTTGATGCCGAACAGCTCGCCGGTGGGCGCCGGTCGATCCAGCACACCCAGCTTCTGCGCCATGCCCACCAACAGGCGTTCATTGCTTACCCAGTCGAAGGTATGGGCGTGGTTGTTGCGGGGTGGGCGGAAGGTGCCGACCATCTTCATGTCGGCGATCCGGTAGATCGCCAGCGCCGTACCCGCCTCGATCGGAACCGTGGCAGCCACGTACTCGCCACCCGGCGAAATCTTGATGTCGGCGAATGCTTCCTGCCGCAGGTAGCGGTCCAGGTCCACCCCGCCGGTACCCGCCGACGTCCCGCCCACCACCGCGCACAGCAGCGCGGCAAGCACAATCCTGCGCATCCTTCCCCCTGAGAACGGACTCCCTGCCCGCAGTCTCGATTCTAGGCAGGCAAGCGGCCGCGCCGCCAGTGGGCAGAAAAAACGACGGCACCGTTGCCGGTGCCGTCGTTGCCACTACCTTGGAGAGAGAGTAAGGACGTGGGTTCGGGGGGCGTGCGCCGGGTCAATGGACCCCGCGCACCGCCAGAGTGAGGGCCAGGATGCTGAGGATCACCGCGATGGTGCCGTCCAGCACGCGCCAGGTGCTGGGCTTGGTGAACAGCGGTGCCAGCAGGCGCGCGCCCAGGCCCTGCGCGGTCAGCCACAGGCAGCTGGCGGTGACCACGCCGGCAGCGAAGGCCATGCGCGCATTGCCGAAGTTCTCGGCGATGGAGCCGATCACCATCATGTCCAGCCAGAAGTGCGGATTGATCAGCGAGAAGCCGACCGCCGCCATCAGCACCGCACGACGACTACCGTCATCGCTGTCGGCTTCGCCCATGCCACCGCCACCGGCGATCGCCCGGCGTGCCGACTTCATCGCATACCACGCCAGGAAGGCCACACCGGTCCAGAGGACGGCGGTGGTCAGCCACGGCAGCGCGGTGGTGAGCGTGCGCAGGCCGGCCACGCTGGCGAAGATGAAGATCGCATCGATGGCCGCACAGGTGGCTACCACCGGCACGATGTGCTTGCGCAGGATGCCCTGGCGCAGGATGAAGGCGCTCTGCGCGCCGACCACGGCAAACAGGCCGATGCCGGTAGCCGCACCACTGAACCAGGCACCAAGGCCGGTGCTGGCGGAGATGACCGAGAACATGGGATTCACTACCTTGTCTTGCTTGGGGGGGAGCGGTGCCTCGCGAAGGCGGACAGCACCGGAACGGGCGCCATTGTCGCGCCGCAACATAGAAAAGACGAGCTAAACTTACTAAACCAACATTAGCGGAGCTTAATCGCCATGCGCATCGACCATGCCCAGCTGCGAGCCCTGGCGGCGGTGATCCGCGAAGGCAGCTTCGACCGTGCCGCGCAGTCGCTCAACGTCACCCCCTCGGCCATCTCGCAGCGGGTCAAGGCACTGGAAGACCGCATCGGCCGCCTGCTGGTCAAGCGCGGCACGCCTGCGACCGCGACTGCCGAGGGCCAGTTGCTGGTGCAACTGGCCGAGCAGACCGCCCTGCTGGAGCACGACGCGCTGCACCGGATGGGCCTGGCCGACGAGGACCTGCCGCAGGCCAGCATCCCCGTAGCGGTGAACCACGACAGCCTGGAGACCTGGTTCCCGCAGGCCGCGCAGCAGTTCGCGCAGGGCACCGGCACCACCCTGGACCTGCGGGTGGAGGACCAGGACCACACCGTCGAACTGCTGCGCCAGGGCACCGTGCTGGGGGCAGTGACCACCCTGGACGAGCCGGTGCAGGGCTGCCAGATCCACGCGCTGGGCAGCATCCGCTACGCCGCCACCTGTACGCCGGAGTTCCGCGAGCAGCACTTTGCCAAGGGCGTGACCGCACAGGCGCTGGCGCAGGCACCGGTGCTGGTGTTCAACCGCAAGGACGACATGCAGTCGCGCTTTGCCCGGCGCATGGCCGGCGCCGACCTGCCCAGCACCGCGCCGACGTGGTGGATTCCCTCCACCCGCGCCTTCGTGCAGGCCAATCTGGGCGGGCTGGGCTGGACGATGAATCCTCTGCCGCTGGTCAAGCGCCATCTGGACGCCGGGCGCCTGGTCTACGTGCGGCAGCGCGCGTGGGAAGACGTGCCGCTGTACTGGCAGCACTGGAAGGGCGACGTGCAGACGATGGCGCTGCTGACCGCTGCGGTGCTGGAGGCGGCCTCGGCGCTGGTGCAGCGCAGGCGCTGAAAAGAGGGACGGAGGGGATTAAGTCGCTTGTGGCGTAAACGACTTAATCCCCTCCGTCCCCTTTTCATGCAAACATCGGTGCAACCGACGAGGGGGGGCTGATGGAAACCGAACCGGTATTCCTGCATATCCGCGTGGTGATGGGGATCATCCTCGGCCTGTCCATCACTACCCTGCTGAAGGGGCTGGCGCAGATCATCGAACACCCGCAGCGGCGTGGCTGTTCGGCGCTGCACCTGTGCTGGGTGGTGTGGACGCTGGTATCGCTGGTGACCTTCTGGTGGTGGGAGTTCCGCCTGGTTGAAGTGCACCGCTGGACGTTTGAAACCTATCTGTTCGTGATCACCTACAGCGCGACCTGGTTCCTGCTGTGCGCGCTGCTGTTTCCCGAAGACCTGCGCGAGTACGGAAGTTACGGCAACTACCTGATGCAGCGTCGACGCTGGATTTTCGGGGTGATCGCGATATTGACGCTTCTGGATCTTGTGGATACCGCCATCAAAGGGGGAAGCCGATGGCGTCTGCTGGGCGAGGCCTACCCCCTGCATACGGTGCTGATGCTCATCGTCGCCGCGCTGGGCTGGCATCTGCGCAGTACGCGCGCGCAACTGGGGCTGGCCGCAGCGACGCTGGCCTATCAACTGGGCTACTTCGCGGCGGAGTACTTCACCATCGGCAGTGAGTGAGGAGCGCCGCCGGTCTGATCCAATTTCCATGCGGGACGGCCGCAATCGCCCGGTTCTTTCCGGCCCAGGTTTCCCTGGCCTGCTCGGCCGACCCGCGCTGGCGTTCCCATGGCTTCCAGCGGCACCTGGGCTGGAAGGCGACCGGCGGAAGCGATGAGGCCGGCAACCAGATACTTGGGCTGGCGTGATCGAGTGCATCGACGGGCATGGCCCGCGCTACCGATGAGGACGCCGCGAACATCGGATGCTGCGTTGCATCAAAATCGGACCGGAAGCAGTTAAAATTGCCACAGAAATGCTGCAAGGCGTTGTTTCTTCACGCTCTTTCCCTGTTTCTTGCGCATTCTGACCCCCTTCCCCGCCAACGATCCCGCCCCCATGAAGAAATTTGGCAAGGCCCTACTCGCCCTGCTCGTGCTGCTGTTGCTGGTGGCCGCGCTGTTCCTGTACTGGCCGCTGACCCAGCGCTCGGTGCCCGCCGCGAGCAACGACAAGCCCGTCGACGTCGTGCTGGTCGGCGCCGGCATCATGAGCATCACCCTGGCCACCTACCTGCAGGAACTGCAGCCGGACTGGAACATCCAGGTCTACGAGCGTCT
>Ga0308165_1003104_pt1 | contig 18400 bp, 16 predicted proteins | sample PhyWR2_FD_201032 | JGI IMG/M metagenome (GOLD analysis project Ga0308165, IMG submission 201032) | Phyllosphere microbial communities from UC Gill Tract Community Farm, Albany, California, United States - DLSLW.R2 | ecosystem: Host-associated > Plants > Phyllosphere > Unclassified | place: USA...
ATCAAGTTTCTCACCAGAAATGAAGTGCTGGAACGCCTCGGAATTAAAAGAAGCAAGATGTATAACTGCATGAAGCAGGGATCCAAGTATTACGATCCTGATTTTCCCTTGCCTGTTGGAAATGGCAATGATAAAAAATTATGGGCAGAACCTGAAGTCAGGGCGTATCAGGAACTTCTCATGAGTCGGCGTACACCTTCCAATCCACCTAGCTGATTTGATATTGGCCATGCGATTGGCCCGTTTACAGCTCTCTCTTTCATTGTTCGGCTGAAGCTGGCCCTCGTGGCTGGGTCTGGCGCTATGCATTGGGTGGGCAAAGTCAATCAAGGCATGGAAGGTTTCCTGTACGCGGTTTAAGCAGCACGCACGGTAATTCAACCAAAAATGGCTTAATCAAGACCTGCATGCCATTTCAAAAATGGTTAAAGTCGTTTTCTGGACTGTCCAGAACTGTCCAAAAAAGAAAAAACCGCCGAATTAGAGTGTGCAAAAATTACCAATTGCATTCTAAAAAACTTGTTCAAAAGTGTTTTCTTTGCTTTTTTTTGTTCATTGTTTTTTAGATTTTTAGCTTTACATCATCAGCTACAAGTTTCATTTCGTAAGGACGGCGAATGATGGCCGTATGCATAGCGTCGAGTGTGTATGACGCACCCAAATTGTGATGCACATCACAATCATGTGTCTGCACAGTCCAATGGCCTCATGCGCCGCAGGTAGGCAGTCCGATACTCATTGAATCGAGTACAGCCCAACACTGGTTGGAATTCTTGAGCGTCAAGGGAAGCTCTACATGGCGAGCCAAACCCCTGTGGTTGCTGGGCAGCTTGGTCTCAATCCTGTCAGCACGCCTATATTTACCTTGCAAGCCACTAGTATGTTTGGAGAGCTTCGCTGACACGCTATGCCGTGCCGAAGTCAAGAGCGGCATCATGATTTGGCATCTACGAGCTGCCTTCACGCACCTTCAAGAATTGAATTCGTGTCGGTCGCTGGAAATGAAATCACCTCGGCAGTCCAGACAAGAGCAAGCGCCAAACGAATTCCAAAATCAAATAATACTAACCGGATCAAACTAGATATAAACCATGTTCGGTTATGTAAGGCAAGACCGCCCGTTTTGATACGCACACCATGTCTGCTTGCAAAACGAAAATGCCAATATACAAAAAATGATGAATTTCGATTTTTTCTACAAATAATGGGAGTACCAGAATATTTTAATATCGAAAGTTTTTACATAACCATTTTTTATTCCTCAGCTTGGCACTGGTGTGCTGGGCTGGGCACCTGCGATGCAGACAAAGGGGTCAATGTGTCTTCTGCAGAGCAGGTCGCTGAAGGGAAAATTTGGCCTCTACCTCTACACTCCATCCACCTGCTTCGATGCTAACGCTGATGTTGATCTGAGCTTGATATAAATACTTTCTTCACGGCCTTTTTTGGCTGTATTGTCCAAGATTGATTGAGTACTTTGGACGGCCTTGCAAACAGACAGGCCAAAAACAAAAAAGATTGTGGCAGTTCATATTTTGCCGTAACGCTGCATAAGCACCGGTGACCGATCAAGCTCACAATCATATTTCCCCAGAGTAGATGATTAAAAAAAGGCGCCCGAACGGTCGCCTTTTTTCTTGGATGAGCTTGATTGGCACGGGCATAGCGCGTTACGGAATCGGTAAATCAATGTCTGTTTAAGGATTATTAAAGTGAAGAGAAACCCATACAACACCAACCAAGCTCTGTGCAACGAACCTGTGTTCAATGGCATGAGCATACAATTCGACAAAGGTCCACTTATCGCGGATTACCTGAACAAGGCTTTCCTTTGCCTTCAAAGGGCAACCGAACAGTACCGCTGTGTGTTCATGCTTCGGTTCGATCTGCATCTGCCAGGGAGCTACCCTGATGAGCTCACTGCAGACAACGTTCTTCTGGACAGGTTCTTCGCCTCTTTAAAGGCGAAGATCAAACACTCGCAGGAGAAAAAGAGAATAGCGAGACTCAGAGTACACGATACGGATGTAAGGCATATCTGGTGCAGAGAACGAAGCACCCAAGGCAGGGTGCATTATCACGTGGCTATACTTTTGAATCACGATGCCTATGCCCATATAGGCCAATTCGACTTGAGCAAGGACAATATGTATGCCCGCCTGCATGGAGCATGGGCCAGTGCCTTAGGGACGGACGTTAATGACGTTGCAGGGCTGATTCATATTCCAGAGAACCCCACGTACTGCATACCTCGCGATCGCAAGGAGGAATACTTTAAAGATGCTTTTTACCGGGTGAGCTATTTTTGCAAGCTGGACAGCAAAGACTTCAACGCAGGGCATCACTCGTTTGGCTGCAGCAGAACTTGACAGTAAGCGTTCATTCAGCGTGTATCTGCCTGTCATCTGCACCTCTCAAGCTATTTGAGGGCACTCTGTCCTGAACCTTAGACTTCTATTCTCAGCCACCGCGTGGCTGAGAATAGCAAGGGCAAGGTTGGCGAGCCTGGGCGCTCCTTGTGAGTGTTTGGGAGAACTTCAGCAAGGCCATTTTCTCCACCGAATTGGCTTGGTGCTTCAATGCTTGCGACGCGCTGCTGTCTATGTTGAAAATGTGGTTTTCCTTGGTACAGCCGCTACGCTGCATAGGCAACGCCGCTGCCTAATGTGAGCCGATGCCAAGTGGCCAGATATTGCGGATTTCTGGCTTCCTTAAAAAGCCTAAAGAGTCCACGCTGAAAAACTCGCAAGCCCTTGATCTGTCTCGGGAATTTGCCGATTTGTGAGGACTGGATTTGCAAGAAAATAAATGCCATCCATTTGATTTCTTGCAAATTTCGACGAGGTTTTGATGGGACCCAGACCGCGCGCACCACAGACAGGCGAGTTGCCTCGCCCCCGCCTGGACGAGCAGCTCAAGATGAGCCATCCGCTGATCAGACTTTCGAAGCTGATGAACTGGGATGAGATCGAACGCAGTTTTGGCGCCCACTTCGCTTCAAGCCGAGGGCGCCCTGCACTGAGTCCTCGCCTGGTCGCGGGCCTGCTGTATCTGCAGCATTCCAACGACGCCAGCGATGAAGCGGTGGTGGCGACCTGGCTGGAAAACCCTTACTGGCAATACTTCTGCGGCGAAACCTACCTGCAGACCGAGTTGCCCATCGACCCCTCCAGCCTGACGCGCTGGAGAAAGCGCATTGGCGAAGAAGGCGTCGAGGTCTTGCTGGCCGTCACCATCGAAGCGGCCCGTGCGGCCGGCCTGATCAAGAAAAGCAGCCTGGACAAAATCATCGTCGATACCACCGTCATGCCCAAAGCCATCGCTCACCCGACCGACAGCCGCTTGCTGGAGAAAAGCCGCCAGCACCTGGTCAGGCTCGCTGATGAACACCGTCTGCAGCTACGCCAGAACTACAACCGGCAGGCTCCGCGCATGGCCGCGCAGATCGGCCGCTATGCCCATGCCAGGCAATTCAGGCGCATGCGCAAAACCCTCAAGGCGCTGAGAATCCGGGTGGGCCGCGTGTACCGTGAAGTCACTCGCAAGCTCGCTCAGCTGCCAGAGCAGGCGCGGCACAAAGCCCGGGACCTGCTGCACCGCGTGGGCCGCATCCTGACGCAAAAGACCAGGGACAAGAACAAACTGTATGCGCTGCACGCACCAGAGGCAGAGTGCATCTCGAAGGGCAAGGCCAGAACGCCCTACGAGTTTGGGGTCAAAGTGACGATTGCCACCACCCTCAAGGAAGGCCTGGTGGTCGGCTGCCGGAGCATGCCGGGCAATCCGTATGACGGTCATACGCTGGGTGAGACCATCGAGCAGGTCGAAATCCTCGCAGACAAAAGACCGGGCATTGCCATCGTGGACAAGGGCTACCGGGGCGCGCAGGTCCAGGGAGTGCAGATTCTGCGCTCAGGCCAGCGCCGGGGCGTCACCCGAGCCATGAAGGCGATGATCAAGCGGCGAAGTGCCATTGAGCCGACCATTGGGCACATGAAAACGGCCGGCCGGCTCGCCAGAAACCCGCTCAAAGGCGCACTCGGTGATGCGCTGCACGCCGTGCTGTGCGGCGCGGGCCACAACATCCGGCTGATGCTCAAGAAGCTGCATGTCTCTCCTATCGCGCCGTAAAACTGAATTGTTCAGCGTGGACTAAAGACAATAGGGCTCTTCTCAGCATGGAGTGTTGAGCGTATGCATAGGGCACCAGTTGCGCTGCTTTCAAAAAGCACAAAAGGCACAAGTAGTGCTTGAGTAGATGCTGCACGGCTGTACTGCTATGAACCTCTCTCATATTTTGCCAAACACTATTTCACCCGTTGATCATCGTGTGAAAAAATTATCCAGGCTCCTGCTCGCCTGGTTCACGAAGCAGTTAAATTTCAGCAACTGTTTAATTCCTTCCAGAAGAAAAACCTTGAGCAAAGCACCGCTTATTCCCAGAGTTCAGGCGCCATTAACTGGGCGGGCCATTGCAAGCGAGCTGGTAATGGCCTGGGCACGCGACATCGTGACCGGCGAGCCGCGCTATATCCTTGAGATGGATGCCGACCACCGGGGCGCCCAATGCGGCTGCGAGTGTCCCAGCTGCGGCCTGCCGCTGACCGGAATCAATGTCGCCAAGAGCCAATTTCGCAGGCGGCCGCATTTCAGGCACCCGGACGGGGCGCCCAAAAATGACTGTGCCGTGCTGGCGGCCCGGTCGGCTGCGCTGCAGCTCTTTAGCGAGGAAGGCGTGTTCGAACTGCCGCGGCGACGCATCTCGGCCAGCGTTGCCGGCCTGACAGGTCAGGAGCACCGTGCCTGGGTGGAGACGCCAGCAGAAAAGGTACGCATCCGCGACATCGACTTCCAGGACCGGGCCTTTGCCTTGTTGACGCTGGATGACGGCCGCCAGCTTGTGGTGCGGCTCACCGGCACGCTGGGCCATGAGGGCCCGCCTCTTGAAGACGGATCACTCGCGCACTTGCCCGTCATCTTTCTCGACATCAACGATGCCGCCATCGCAGGCATGGGGCCCGAGCAGATCCGGCAGCGGCTGCAACTCCTGCCGGACGCCCTGTGCTGGCGTTCGCACTGGAGCGATGCGGCGCTGCTTGCGCAGGCAGCGCAGGCGGCACGCTGCCTGGCCGAGGAAAATCTCGACTGCTGGCCCGATGACGCGGCGCTGCCCCAGGACGTGCCGCCAGAGCTCAGGCGCGAGACGCTCTTGCACCTGACGGTCAAGCGCATCCTTGAAAACGCTGGCGAGCTGTGGGTGCCCGGACCGCGTGTGGTGGAGGAGATGAAGGTGCCGGGCCAGCCGCTCGCGCGCAAGGAATGGCAGGGCCCGGAGCGAAACCTGCTTATCAGGAATGCGCGCCTGGAGCAGCGCTCGGGCCGGATCATCCCGGACGTGGCTTGCCAGGCCTGGGATGATGAAGGCTTGGTGTGGGAGCGGTTTTTCATCGAGGTGACGGTCACCAATGCCATTGGCCAGGAGCGCCAGCAAAGAATTCGCAGCGAAGGCGCCGCGACGCTTGAAATCGATCTGAGCTTGCTGGGCGGACGCGTGACCCGGCAGGAGCTGGAAACGCTGGTTGTCTCGGAGATGCGTCTCAAGCGCTGGCTCTACCATCCCGGTCTTGAAGGCCGCAGGCAGCAGCTGCGCAGTGAAATGGCGGCCGAGCTTGCCCAGGTTGCCGAGCGCCTCGCGCAAGCACAGGCGCGCCAGCGGTCGCAGCAACAAAGACATGCCTTCCTAAAGTCCCTGCCCACCCCTCAAGTGCGGGCCGAGTACCTGGCCGCCCTTGAGCAGGTGTTCGTTCATGAAGCACATGCCCAGGAAGAGGGCCTAGAAAAAGATCCTGGGTCACGCAAACGCCTGGACGAGGCCATCGAGGCCATGGTTCTGCATGGCTACCCGCAGGCCAGCGACCCCGTCCTGATCGGCCGCCACGGCCTTCTGGCCGGGCTGCTTTCCATCCAGCACGGCCGCAGCATTGGCTACAGGCAAGCAACGCTCGCTAGCGTCCTTAAGGTCATTCGCAGGGCACAGGGCAAGCGCTGCTACTGGTCGGTCTACCTGATTGCTATGCGTGCCTACAAGCCCGTACTGGACGCCGATCAGCAGGCCTGGCTGGAGCAGTGGGTCGAGGAGGTAAAGACAGGCATTCGCAACGATGATCCTGCTTACCTCAGGCCCTCCACCTTTGACACGACGCTGTCGCATCTCTTTCCTGACATGGCGCCCGGGCTTGCCAAGCCTGGGGGCAAGCTGAGCCAGGCGGGCAAGCGCTCGGGCGCATCAAACTTGGATGGCCTGGACAGCGGCGCTTTCTTGCAGCTGGACCGCCTGCACCGCTCGCAGCTGCATGATGAGCTGGACCAGGCTGTCTCCAGACTCGAAGCCGCTTTCTGGCTCAAGGGCAGCGCTTTGGAGGCCTGGAAGCGGGCCCACCCGGAAGCGGCAAGGCTGTGGGAATCCATGCCAAAAAATCTGCGATCATGAGGTGGGGTTTTTGTGCCTTGGGCGGAAAGCCAGCGTTGCTGAGGTTGAGCGTGCTGGAGGAAAAAGTTTGTCCCAAGGGCGAATTCAACAACGGTTGAACGAATGATGCCGAAGGTTTTGCCGTCGTAGGTGGGTAATGCGCTGTTCCGCCAAGCACAGAAATCATAAACGCAGGCTCTACGCCTGCGTACCGCTCATGACCTGGAATTTTTTCTTGCGCCCATCAAAAGCGCGCAGCCAACGTGCTGGCGCTGGGCGCGGCGAACATCGCTGCGGAAATTTTGTAATGTGCGGTGGTCACTGGGCGAGCCGGGCACCGTCAACACCGGACCCCCATCAGGTGAGCTCAAGCGGCCATGCCTAGAGCCACGGCTAAAGGACCAGCCCATGCGAACAAGCTGCTTGACCAGGTTATTCAAATCCTTGCTGGCGCAGTATTTCATACAGTGTCCCAAGGCGCTGAAAATGGCAAGGTCGTCATTGCCACTCGACCCGCTTGTAGATGAATCACCATTTGCCTGCTATGTTTCACAGCCGCACAGCCAAGCTGCATCGCTTTGGCATTTTCAAAATGCGGTTGGATGACCACCCGTTCCCGGCGCTCGTTCACAACGCCCCCTTGGCGCCTGGGTGCTGCAGGGCAGCCAAGGCTTCCCTGTAGGCGCTGACGTTTTGAAATTTCAGTCTGGATGCGCTACAGGCGTCCAGTAGGAAAGAGGCCGACAGTGATGCGGCAATGAAGAGCTTGAACATGGCGGTTTTTCAAAAGTGGTTTTTTAAAGAACATGCATCACCCCGCACAGCCTATTGCTGGCCTTGCGGGGGGGTGAAGTTTCAGGCCGCCTTAGCGTTTTGGCGGGTTGTTGCCGCGACCGCCGCCGGAAGGGTTGCCCGTCTTGCTAGGTGCGTTTTCAAGCATGTTGCTGTTCATGATTTTTCCTTCAAATCGCCTCCGCATAAAACAGCATCAGAGCCCTGGGGAGGCGTTGGTTCTCATGCAGACCGGATGAAGTGCTTCAGCCCGATGAAGAGAATTTAAGCAAAAGAATCAGCTGTGTGCAGTAGAGCTGCATCAGCATTGCATCGATGCATGAGCAGCTGCATTTCATTCGTTTGACGGCTACATTGCTGCCACGTTCACCACTCAACCGCTGAAGAAAATCCATGCTCCACCCCGTCAAGACAGCCCAGAAGGTCAAAAGATTTCCTTCCTTTGGGGCCACAGCCCGAGCGCTGCTAAAAGAGCACCCCGACAACGACTGGGGGATCAAGCCGCGCTCGCTGGAAACACAGGTTGGCAAGCTCGACAAAGGAGAGATCACATGGTGGCTCAACCATGCCGAAATCGCACAGGCACTTGCGGCGTTACTGGACTTGTCGCTGCAAGACCTAGGGCTACACGGTAATGCAGGCACAGACCCAGGATTCACGTTTTCAGAATTTCCAGGTTTAAAACCATTGGACTTGAGGCATGAAAAGCCTTGGGAAATTGGTATAGAGCAATACCTTGGAAAGCGGCGTGCTGACGGTCTTGGAAACCCAACGCTCAAAGAGTGGCTTAACCCAGAGCCGACGGCATGGCGAGCGCCTTATGAGCTTTGTTGGCTGCATGTCGCTGATGTGCTGGAGCGGCAGCTTTTGACAGGGTACTTGGCTGCCACGAGTCGCTATAGAGTGGTCTTTGTCGATACGCTGCAAGCGGCCTGCGCCCAGTTGAAAGATGTCAAACCCTTGATTCTGGTGGTAACAAACGCTGTTTCTCAAGAGGATTTCAAAACCCTTGGGCTTCGGGACAGATCTGCAGGGCTGCTGGTGATCGCATCCAGCGCTATACCGGTGCGTCAGGAGTCCACGGCGGAATCCATGCTGCAGGACATGAGTTGGGAGCGCATGAGCCTGCAGGGCGAAGAGCGGCGGCAGTTTGACCTGGCGGCTCCTGGTGAAATCAAGTGCTGGACCTGGACGCTACAGCCCCATTGGCGCGTGGGCGTAATGCAATGGGTGGAGCGACGGCTGAACAGGCATGGAGCTGACACCCTGTTTGATGCGCAAAGCATGGGCTTGTGGTTGGAGAGCTTTGATCCACTGGGCCAGTGGTTTGAGACCACTGCTGATGTGTTGCACCTCTGTGAAATCGGTCACCTTCAATCCCGAAAAAAGCTGCCCAAACCAAATGACCCTGAGGCGGGCAGCCAACTCACGCGCCTTTTGTTCAGTGACAAAACTTCACAGCGCGGTAACCTGATAAGGCAATTAGCCGACGCGCGCTGGAGGCGGCTGGAACTGTCTTGGCGCGGTACGTTATCCATGCGTGACTGGCTCTCCCTGCTGCCTCCCAGTCAAATGCTACCTTCTGCCCAGGAAGTAATGGCCATTGCTTGCGCTAAAAGCGCTCAGGAAAGGAACAAGGCTGCTGTCCGCTTGATTGGCCTGCTGGAGGCGGGTGATCCGGAGGCGTTGCGCGCCAGCGGCCTGCTAAAGGAGAACGTAACTGGCCAACTCGATTTCGAGCACCCTACGCTAGTGCGCCTGATCGTTCGGGACAACCTGATGCGGCAAATTGCCGAGGAACCCACCTCTTCGTGGGCTATGGCTTGTTTTGATACGGAGCGAAGCCCGATAGTGGACGCTGCGCTCGACGTGCTTTCCCTGGACGCCTTGATGCGGGCAGTCCAAAGACTGCTGCTTGAGAACGCTGACAACGCCAGTTCAGCGGCTGCGCTTGGCGCTTCGGAAGCCTTGTTTGTTGCCATTGGACGGCGTATCACGAACCGTGAGGTGATTGGCGACCAGTTCTTGCCGCTTCTGACGCAATTGGCCAGCCTCGTGACAGCCAGGCTCGACTTTGAAATGTCTGAATTTATCCTCCCACAACCCTGGTCGCGCCGCTTTGACACGCCTGCCGAGCATCTGACCTGGATAGGCACCTGCTGGGCTTGGAGTTTGCAGGTCAAAGCGCCCGACAAATGGACGGATGAGGTGCAGCCTAACTGGCTGTTTCCAGGCTGGAGCGAGTCGCTGCCACCGGCGCCCGACTGGCTGGAAAACTTGTGGCCCGAGGAGGAAAGCAAGCAGCTTTCCAGTGCGTGGAAATACTTTTTCAAGGTGGCTGATGAATGGGTGAAGAATTGGGATCACCCTATGGAAAGCTCGCCCCGTATTTTGAAGCCTGCTTTGCTAGGACGCGCAGCCCAAGGTGCCTGGGCGGCTGATCCGCTGTGGTGGAAGGACTTGATTACGTACGAGACGCCATGGGCTGAAGACTTTTTTATGACGCAGTTTAAGGAAGCTGGCAAGGGCGTGGCCGCCAAGCTATGGCCCTCGTATCTAGCGTTTGAAATTGACGCAGGCTCACACTGGACGGTTTCGCTTTCCCCTGTTCGCCGCTGGCTGCTTGCACAATTGTCGCCTGCTGACGCATTGACAGGTATGACGCTGCAAGAGCTGAAGCATCTATCTTCGCTTCCGCAGACTTTGCCGCCAGCGTTTCGGGTGCCGCTGCTGTTGGCACAGTCTGAGGACATCAGCTTCAAGTCGTTTGCCGATGTGGGACCATTTATTGCCCGCTTTGGTCCTGGCGCACGATCTGCTTTGCCTGAACTTTTGACACACGTTTGGCTGGGGTCGGCCGCCGCAGAATATTTGTGGGCATGGGACTGCGATGCCGCAGAGCGCTTGCTGCACGATCAGGCAACTGACTCTATAGCCCGTCATCACCTGATACACGCGTCCCCATCCAACAAGACCGCTTTGGTTGTGGCAGTGCTGCTTGAAAATCCCGCTTACTGTAGTGATTACGCAGGTTGGGCACGGACTCGTTTGCCAACTGCAGGAAAAAATGCCCAAGCACTGATGGAAATCATCAGGTCTATGCCGCTGGAATAAGAAAACGCCGTGGCAGGCTGTCACGCTTTCTCAATCTTGCCAAGGTCAAAAGCCCTGCGGCGCCTTGAGCGCGAGGTCCCTGCGGGCCGGCCTGGCGCCCCGGGCGCAGGACCTGCGCGGCGGTGTGGGGCGATTTCAGCGGCAAAATTTCTCCCTGAGATAATGCGCCTTATCTTAGGGCATAGAAGTGCAAGCCCTTCGCTTTTTACGTCGATTGCCTGTTCATTCACATAAAACTATTGTTAGGTTTCACATAAAAACATTGTTGCGTGGGCAAAGGCAGGCACCAGTACGCCCTGATCTTCTTGCGTTGCAAAAAATTTCGGTTTGAGCGCTTATCACCTCATGAGTTCGTTCAGCTCAGGTACAGTTTTATGTGAAATTCCACGCGGAGAACATTGTTGTGTGAAAGAAATTCACTCAACTCATGGCCTTGGGTGCCAGTTCATAACATTTTCTATTAGTGTGAGTCATAGATTCTCAAAAATTTTTCTACGAATCAACGAATCAGACTACTAGGTTTAAAAGCTATGCGTGCGCATTATTGACAAAAATACAAACATCTTAAAAAGAAAGACAACAATGAAGTTTAATGAGAAACATTGGTCGGGTACTTATTTTTATAATAAATTTCCAAGATTCAAATGTCCAAATTGCAAAGAAGGGCGGTTACTTTTAACTGAAGATGCGCTTTCTGTATGTATGCCAGAATATTCTGCAAAAGCTTCAAAATGGGAGGAATGGGAATACGAATGGACTGTCGAAAGATTTAGTGCTAAGTTGTTATGTGATGATTCTGAATGTGGTGAAGTAGTCTTTGTTACGGGCGATACGGTTACGGAACTGGACTATGATCAAGAGTCAAAAGGTCTTTTATACCGATCTTTTTTACGGCCAAAATATTTCTTTCCAGCACCCCCAATTATTGATATCCCAGACGAAGTGCCACATGAAGTAAAGGAGGAGATAGGCCTAGCGACAGAGCTTTTTTGGGCAGATTTCAGCTCAAGCGCAAACCGAGTTAGGGTTAGCGTAGAAAAATTACTTGACCATTTTAAAGTTATTAAAACAAAAAAAGATAAGAAAGGTAAGTCGTACAGATTAGATTTAAACGAACGAATTGCAATTTTTAAAGTAGATCATAAAGATCATGCCAGCACGCTTACCGCCCTAAGGATGATAGGTAATTTAGGCTCGCATGGGTCGAGCGTATCTAGAAATGCCTTGCTTGATGCTTTTCGTATTTACGAAGATTCTTTGAATGAGCTATTTGGTACACACAAAGCAGTGATTGATAAGCTTCGTGAAAAATTAATCGATACTAAGGGTGAGTATTGATTTGCTTGCATTTAATGCCAGTACTTAAGCCAACATAAAAAAAGTATTAAGGTTTAGCGTAATGAACAAAAGCATTCCATCACCGTTGATTGCTGTAGTGGCTGATCTTGTGGCTGCAGCTGAAACACATCAGTCTCTTGACAGTCTGTTTATGTATGCAGAAGCGTTTGGTGACCCTCCAGCAGCTAGCAAAGGTGTAAAGGCGCAGGACTGGTTAAGAGCTACAAACAAGAACCATAGCGATCCACTAGCGGTTCTTGGGAGGATCATTCATGGCTATATGGAAGACCCTACTATGGCACCTGACTTTCAGGTGCCAGTATGGCAAGTAGAAGACGAGAGTACGCTAAGAAAGCGTGCTTGTGTTCGAAAGATTGAAACCATCCTAGCGCGGTATGGGTTGCAGTATCAAACTGGCGGGTTCATAACTGGCGGTGGCCTTGCCCCAAGCAAAAAGCTCGCAGAATTAATTAAAGGCAGAGATATGCCCGCAATCCATCGGGAATTTGAGCGAGCAATGGAAACCGTAGAGGCAAAGCCAAGGGATGCCGTTTCCGCTGCCTCAAACATTTTAGAGTCTATCTTTAAAACCTACATTGAAGATCGAAACTTGCAAATGCCAGATAAGCAGGATTTGCAACCCGTCTTTAAAGTTGTACGCGCTGATTTAGGCCTAGACCCCGCTAGTATTGAAGATCAAGACTTGCAGCGAATAATTACGGGCTTATTTTCTATTGTTGATGGGATTGGTGCATTACGAACCCACGCTGGTAGCGCACACAGCGAGGGACGGAAAAGCTATAAACTTGAGCCTCGTCATGCTCGTCTTTCAGTAAACGCTGCCCATACAGTTGCAACATTTGTTATGGAAACTTGGGACAAAAAATTATCCATGAAAAATTAATTAGGTGGCTGCAGCAGCAGTTAGCTGCCGTGCGCTACTGCTGCTTTTTGCGCACGTTAACCTTTTATTGACTTTACTGCTGGCTTTGTCACACTAGAAGTTTCTACTCAAGTATTGCTACGTGGTAGATGTATGCCAAACTTTTTTTCTACGCTATCTAACACGTGATCGGGAACCTCAGGCTGCAGAACCACATACTGCATCCCTGTGCCGTCATCGGGCGCATTCAGCATACGCTGCATGTACTCGTTACTAATTTTGACTTGATTGTGTTTATTTGCAATCGGACGAACCTCGTCTTCACGTCCCCACCATTCCTCTACGTGAAATTCCGAATCCCCTATCCTGAGCCCATAAGGTCCAACAGGCTGCACCTTCTGACGTGCGTTTACCCTCGAAAAAACCGCGATCGAAATTAGCGACCATACGATAAGGTCTGGAAAGCGCACGGTATCTTTTCCAAATATATACATCGAAGTCCGGTCGATCTCAGTTGGGACTACACGGAAGTTCTCTGGAACCTCATCGCCATGTACGTGACCACAGCGAAAGACTTCGTAAACAATGTCAGCGAAGTCAGGGGCATCATTTTTAGGAAGTTTGACATTACTGAAAATAGTCTCAGCAAAGTTAATCCCAGCTCCCAGCGTAGGCTCGACTAACCAGTAATAATCTCGGATGGTCTGAGTGAAGCGTTTTCCTACCTTTCCTTGCTTTGGGTAGAGCAGCTTTGAGGTTGCATCGATGGCAATACATGCGTGAAGCATCGCCGCATCGAACTTACCGGAGAGGGCATCCTCAAAACACGACTTTACGTTGTCTGCAATTTTCAAAGTTGCCCCCTCAAAGCAATGAAGTTTACCCCGTTCACATTCGGAGAGCGCCCTGCGCTCAGGCGCCTCTAGCTGTATGGTCCCGGAGAGTCGTGACGTTATTCTGTCCACTGAGAAGGAAAAAGCGTTATGGCAAACATGCTTCACGGCAGCGCCCGAACGACACAGCGAATTCGAGCTGAGCTCCAAAGGTCGAAAGAAAAGACCAGCACCCTGGCCCAGCGCTACGGGCTAAGCCGAACGACCGTCACCAAGTGGCGTACACGCACCACGACCAGCGATGCACCCATGGGTCCGAGCCAGCCCAAGAGCACAGTGCTTTCACCTGCCGAGGAAGCGGTCATTGTGGAATTCCGGCGAAGAACGCTTTTGCCGTTAGATGACGTGATGGGCTGTCTTCGTGAAAGCATCCCAAAGCTCAGCCGTTCAAGCCTGCATCGGTGCTTGCTCAGGCATGGCATCTCACGGCTACCGGCAAGTGAAATAAAAACTGTGGGAAGAGGAAAGTTTGCACCTACTGAAATGGGCTATGTGCATATCGACATTGCCGAGTTGCGCCTGGCCCAAGGCAAGCTCAATATGTTCCTGGCCATCGACCGGGTCTCCAAGTTCACTTACGTGGAGTTTCGGGACGATATGGGCAAGGGTGAATGGCGCAGACTTTTTACGTGGCGCCATCCAAGCCTTCCCCTACCGAATTCACACCGTCCTCACCGACAACGGCCAGAGCCTTTGCAGACCTGCCCAAGAACCGAAACAAGCCCATCCATGCCTTTTTGGGCATGCACATTTTTGGCCGGGTTTGCAACGAAAACGGGATCGTTCACAAGCTCACCAAGCCCTATCACCCGTGGACGAACGGGCAGGCTGAGCGGATGAACCGCACCATCAAGGAAGCCACCATCAAGGCCTTCCACTATCCGGACTTGGAGAGCTTGAAAGCCCATGTGCTCGCCTTTGTTTGCGCTTTCAATTTTGCCAAGCACCTCAAGGCGCTCAGATGGAAAACCCCCTACCAGACCATTATTGAGGCCTGGCAGAAAAACCCGGCTATATTCAAAACCGATCCCCGTCACCTCATCCCGGGACCATACATCTAGCCAACAAAGCCGTTATGGTCGATAAAGCAGCTCGTGACCCTATCCCTAACTTCGGCCCGCAGCATATAGCCGTTGATCTGCAGGCCGCGCGTCTGAAGTTTGGCCAATTTGCGCACAGCAACTGGTAGCACTTTGGTCGGCTGTCAATTCATGTTCCATGTCGCTTGCTCCGTGTTATTGGTTACGACAGTAATCAGTGCGCAGCAGGAAGTTACTCGGTTGTTTATAATTTTTAAACTATTCACTATCTTAACAAGAATATTAATGCTTTGCCGAACTACTGACTTACGAATAAAACCAAATGGAACAAAAGGCTATTTTTATTTCGTAAAAATTTTTTATAAACTGCTATAAAAAACAAAACTCATTTAGTCATAAAATTTTCTAATAAATTTTATCAACTCATCAAACAAAAATTAGAAACGCAAAATTTTATTTGTGCTTATAAAACCATGAACATAGTTATCGAAATTTCTTTTCTTTTTTGCGATCGAACCTCCATCCCGATTATCCGCTCCGGAATTTCCACTAGTATTAAATTCAATAGTAGAAAACTGGTTTGAAGATATCCCCTCAATAAGGCCAACGTGGTATGCGCCCGGAGAGAATTGAAAAACGATGAGCCAACCTTTTTTTACTTCACTAGGGCTTTTTACATCTTTTTTATCTATCCACCGACGTTGTCCTTTAGCGACATTCACCATGTCAATCACACTTGGAGATGGATAAAAATGGTAATGGTTTATCTCACCATAGTACTGAATTACTGCAGTGACTGTAGTTCCAGTTCCAATTTGTGCTTGAGTGCGTGCGTATGCAAGCGCAGCAACCCAGGCTAAACCAGCAGCGCAAAATGCGTATGGCTTACCATCTTTTTCAAAAGGCAAGTCAAATGACGATAACATCGTCGATATAACATCACGGTTATCACGGCGATTTTTACCTACAAATTCTGAAGCTACACTAATAATGGACGCATCAAAGTTTTTTACCATTGGTATGTAACTTGCCTTGTTCGGGCCAACTGAATGCTTTACGATATCTCTATCAAATGTAAAGGTCTCAATGTCTAGCATGAGATCGCCCTGGTGTCTCTCCTCCATTAATTCAGCACACAAAGCCAATTGTGAAAAACCTGAGCTGCATAAGCAAATACTAGCTTCTCTACGATTTATCATGATTTCCCTTTATTAATCAAAACTGTACAGTTTTTAAGTGATTTAATCATTGGTTCAGTAAGAAGTGGAGCATCAGGCTTTACCCATGTTGTAGAAAACACTTCAATTCGTCCACTTTTCGCTTGTTGGTTTATATAAGGAGATATACGCTGAATTTTGATTCCTGCTTTTAATAAGCTGATGGCAAGCTCTTGAACTGCTTCAATTGATGTTGCCTGTCCACAACCAATAGCATTGGTTATCAAAGAGTTAGAAAGTTCTGGAGGACGTGCTACATATTTGGCTCCGATTTTGTTCAAAGCATCCACAACGGTTAGTGAGTCAGCCGATTTGCGATAGTAAAATACATCGGTGCTTGGAAAACGCCGACTAAACTCTTCCGAGCTTATTGTTGTTGCCTTAATCGATGCATCTTCTTGCGCTGCAGCAGTTACAACGAGTGGTATTGATCGAGTTGGCTCGGGTGGTTTGGAAATTGTGCCAGTGGAATTGGGTTTGTTTGTAGAAATTGATGCGCTTTCAATTTCCACACCTGGACGAATTACGAAAACCATTTCACCTCCTGGAACAGGGTAATCTGCTGACACTGGTGTTTGATTGCTTTTGCTAGAAACCTCATCTTTAAGCCATACAGCTAAATGTCGAAATGTAAGAAACGTTTTGCCATAATCTAATGCGGCACTGCCATTAATTCCTGCTATAAAATGTTGCAGAAAAATACTTGCACCTGGTACCCGCTGCACACTTGTGCCTGAGGCTAGAAGGTGGAAAGCCTTATTTTGAATTTGCTCAATGTAGATACGTCGTGGTAATTCTTGAGATCTAGTTTCAAGTAATGCTCCAGAATAACAACTATCCAATACTATCAATGTGTGCAATGCCGTAGTTGATCGGTATAATTCGCGAACAACGCCAAGCGAAAGCAAACCCTCTCTTCCTACACCGCTTGTGCTTGTAGAGTCAACGCCGACGAAAAAACCTTCACCTTTGCTGTCGGTCCAACCATGGCCCGAGATATAGACTAATGCTCGTGTTTTTGGTCCTGAATCACGACTAAGGAAGCTACTAACTGCCTGAAAAGTCTGGTCTGCAGTCAAATTTCGTTTAATCTCGATATCATCAGATTCAAATCCTTGTTTAAGCAGAGCATTTTTTAGCTCATCCATTTCGCGCTGCACGTCGGATAGTGCGTTCCATGCACCTACATATTTACTATTACCTATTAGTAGCGCTTTGCTTTTATCATAAAGACGGATCGGATTATTTTGTTTATCTTGAAGGTCAACTGGCATTGCCATTACGTAGTTCGTTACGATTGCTAGTCCTATTAGTAAAGCCTTTCTTAACCATCCAGTTATTTTCATTTGAAGACCTTTTAAGAAGTTAAGAATAAACGCTTGCAATCCAGTGTGATAATGTGCTTTGCTCTATCTTTATTTTCATGGCTTTTTGTAAATTTTTACTTTTTGTCTATAGAGAAACAAATTGATTTATCTATTAATTAATTATCTCCAATTGCTATTGGAAATATGGTGATTTGACTCTTGCATGTTTGGTAGGTCAAGCTGGACTAAGGCACTTATTTTTCGCAGTACTGGACATTTCTGGTCTTGCCCCCGTATAACCGGACACGCCCTATACGCAGTTTGACGCCGATGGCGCCGGTCGATTTTGGCATTGCTTTGCCGCTTGGTCCTGCCTGAATTCGTGAGGTGATTTCATTTTCAGTGACGAGTGGGGGTGCACCTCATTGAAGTGCTCGAACGCCGCGGGCAGCTGGCGCATCACGGCACGGGCATCGCTCAGATCCATGCGGCTGAGGTAGTCGCGGCGAAACGTGTTCACAAAGCTCTCGGCCATGCCGTTGCTCTGCGGGCTGCACACCGGTGTATTGATGGGCCTAAGGCCCAACTGGCGGGCCATCTGGCGCGTCTGGGCAGCAACGTAGGCGCCACCGTTGTCGCTTAAGAACTCCAGCCGGTGGTGAGCTGGAATCGCTTCGACGGCGCCAAAGCATTGCTCAACAGCTTGGATAAGCATCTCGCGCACCGGCTCGCCCAGCAGGCCTTTGCCCTCCCAGGCGCGCCAAGCCATGATTTCGCGGTCGCAACAGTCCTTCGTAAACGTGGCCGTCACCGTCTGGCCCGAGTCGCACATAATTTCGAAACCGTCCGAGCACCAGCGCCGGTTGCTGCTGTTGACGGCCACTGTGCCTGTGTGCGGTCGACTCGACTGCCTGCGCCGGGGCGCCTTGGGCAGCAGCAAGCCGCCGCGCGCCATCAGGCGATACACGCGCTTGTGGTTCACGCGCGGCAAGCCGCTGGCCGCGCGCTGACGGTTGAGCAGCGCGCAGGCGCGCCGGTAGCCGTAGCTGGGCAGCTCAAGGATGTGTTTGCGCAGCTCGGCAAGCAGCTCGGCATCGCTTGCCTGCACTCGGCCGCAGCGGCCATCGCGCCAGGCAGGCGCCCGGGCCTGGCGCGTGTGAACATTCGAGCGCGCCACACCCAGCGCCCGGCACACGGCCATCACTGACCATCTCCCGACTGCAAGGGCGAGCGCGCAAGCCACTAATGAGATGGTCCGCCTCGCTCCTACCCAGTACTATAAAGAGCGACCTGTCCCTTCAACCTCAGGAGACCGTCATGAGCACCGAACAAAGTACCGCCGTTACC
>Ga0308165_1003105_pt1 | contig 18396 bp, 17 predicted proteins | sample PhyWR2_FD_201032 | JGI IMG/M metagenome (GOLD analysis project Ga0308165, IMG submission 201032) | Phyllosphere microbial communities from UC Gill Tract Community Farm, Albany, California, United States - DLSLW.R2 | ecosystem: Host-associated > Plants > Phyllosphere > Unclassified | place: USA...
ATCCCCCGCCAGGCGGTGCTCAGCGCTGAACAGGCCGGTGAACTGGCCGAACGCGTCGGCCGCGACCTGTCCAAGCTGGTGCCACAGGTGGCCGAGCTGGACCTGGTGTTCGCCGCCGCCCATTTCGATCCGGCCGAAGTGCTTCGCCCCGGCTGGCCGATCCATCGCCGCCTGGAAGAACTGCAGATGCGCGCGCCCGGCAGCAACCAGGGCCCGCGCGTGCTGGCCTTCGGCGCCGACGCCAGCGGTGATGTGCCGCTGCCGTTCCAGGCCGACGCTACCTTGGTAGGCGGTGGCCTGCGGGTGGTGCCGTTCCTGCTGACCGGTACCGACGTGGCCACCACGACAGCCGTGGCCGATGCCCTGGAAGAGGTGCTGCTGGCCAATGGCATGGCCCATGCCGATACCGCGCTGATGGCACAGAACACGTTCGGTGCGCGCGTCGAGCACGCACGCTATTTCACCGTGAACGACCTGGCCGCGATGATGTCGATGCAGTACGACAACCAGGGCCTGGCCGCGCTGTGGCCGCTGATTGAAACCGCGATCATGGCCCCGGGCCAGGACGAGTGGCTGAGTGACGCACCCGAGCCGCTGCTTCGCTATACCCAGGGCGAAGCGCGCATGGCGCTGTTCGACCCGGCCGGCTGGTGCGCGCATTACAACCACGGCAAGGGCGACTGCGAGCGCCTGCAGGGCATCTACGAGCAGTTCCTGATGCGCCAGCGGCAGATGGCTGCGGTGCTGGAAGCGCACGGTGTGCCGGTGCTGTTCGTGCATTGCGAAGCCGGGCAGGACGCACGCGAGCTGCTGGCGCGCTGACGTCCAGATAATGCCGCCGGGCATGGCCCGGCGCTACCGTATTCTGTGGGTAGCGCCGGGCCATGCCCGGCGGATCAACTGAAAAACGCCGGCTTGCGCCGGCGTTTTCGTTTTCTTACGGGGCCTTCTTGATCACCGCGCACGCCAGTCGCGCGCCGGCGTTGCCGGTCGGCTGGGTCTTGTAGTCGTCCGCATCGGCGTGGACGATCAGGCCGCGGCCGATGATGTCGAAATCATCACCCTTGCCGATGTTGACGTTGCTCGACACCGGCGCGTCGATGGTGGCTACGCCCTTGTCGTCGGCCTTGACGTTGGGCATGTCGCCACCGTGGTGCGGATCAGTGGCCACGTTGCCGTGGTCCTGCTTGCCCGGATTGAAGTGGCCGCCGGCGCTCATGCCGTCAGGCGCGCTGCAGTCACCCTTCTCGTGGATGTGGAAGCCGTGCTCGCTGCCCGGCTTCAGGCCACTGATCTGGCCCGACGCGTGCACCTTGCCGTCGACCAGCTTGAAGGTGATCGAGCCCTTGGTTTCATTGCCCTGGGTCGGGGCCAGTTCGGCAGTGGCCGAGGCATCGGCTGCCGGGGCCGCTGCGGTAGCCGGTGCAGCGGCCGGATCAGCCGGTGCTGCCGAACCTTCGGCCGGGGTGGTGGCCGGGGCTTCGGCTGCCGGTGCTGCCGGCTGCTGGTTGCAGGCGGCAAGGCCCAGTGCAGCGATGGCCGCGAACAGCGAAGTGTGGATCAGACGCATGGAAACTCTCCTTGGGAAATGCCGGTGGCGTGATCAGCGGGTTGCCCGGATCACGCCGCAGGCGATGCGGACGCCGGCATTGCCGGCGGGCTGGCTGCGATAGTCGTCGGCCCGGGCATGCACGACCAGTGCACGCCCGGCGATATCCGTGGCGGCGCCTCCGCCCAGGGTAACGCCCTTCAAGTGCACATCGACGTTGGCGCGGCCCTGCGCATCGGCCTGCAGGTTGTCGATGTCACCGAGGTGGTGCTTGCCGCTGCCGGCGCGGCCGTGGGCGACGCCGGCGGGATTGAAGTGGTTGCCGGCGCTGCTGGCGTCCACCGCGCTGCAGTCGCCACGCTCGTGGATGTGGAAACCGGCCTGCTGCATCGGCTGCAGACCGCCGACCAGTCCGGTCACGTGCACGCCACCGCTTTCGGTCTTCAGCACCAGGCGGCCGCTGACGATGCTGGCCGAGGCAGGCGCCAGGTTGGCTTCGGCCAGCTGGGCCACGGGCGTGGTGACCGCCGGCGGCGGCGTGGGCTGCGGCTTCTTCGGTGCGCTGCCACAGGCAGACAGGAGCACGGCAGCGGACAGCGGCAGAAGGGCGAAGGACAAACGCATCGGGGACTCCTTGCAGGTAACACTACGGACGGCATCGTCCATGGAGGATCAACAGTTCGGCAAGCGGGTGCGAGGATCGCGTGCAGGCATCGTTCAATGGGAGCCGCGGCGGCGACCGGCGCCCAGCTTGCGGGTAAGCGTATTGCGGCCGAGGCCCAGGCGCGCGGCGGCTTCGGCGCGGCGACCGTGGGTGATCTGCAGGGCGGCCTCCAACAGGGCGTGGTCGACCCGTTCGCGCACCTGCGCGTGCAGGCCCTCGGTGCCTTCGGCCAGTTGCCGGCGTGCCCATTCGGACAGCAGCGCTTCCCATTGGCCCGGGTCACCGGCGGCCGTGCTGCTGCGCCGGCTGCGGGCGCGGTTGAGCGCGGTGTCGACATCGGCCACGCCAATGGTGTCGGCGGCGGCCAGTGCGGCCATGCGCCAGCACACGTTTTCCAGTTCGCGGACGTTGCCCGGCCAGTCGTGCTCGCGCAGCGCCTGCAGGGCGGCGGCGGTCAGCCGCTTGGGCGGCGTATCGAGCCTGCGTGCGGCAGCGGCCAGGAACGTGGTGGCCAGTTGCGCGATGTCCTCGCGGCGCTCGCGCAGCGGCGGCAGCTGCAGGCGCACCACGTCAAGGCGGTGCAGCAGGTCGGCTCGGAATTTTCCCTGCGCGACCAGCCCTTCCAGATCCTGGTGGGTGGCGGCGACCACGCGCACATCGACGCGGATCAGTTCGCGTCCGCCCACGCGGAAGAATTCGCCCTGAGCGAGCACGCGTAGCAGGCGCGTCTGCAACGGCAACGGCATGTCACCGATTTCATCGAGGAACAGGGTGCCGCCGTTGGCCTGCTCGAAACGGCCGATGTGGCGCCGCTGCGCGCCGGTGAACGCACCGGCCTCATGGCCGAACAGCTCGCTTTCCAGCAGCTCGGCGGGAATGGCGGCGGTGTTCAGCGCGACGAACGGATGCTGCGCACGCGGTGATTCGCGGTGCAGCGCATTGGCCACCAGCTCCTTGCCGGTACCGGTTTCGCCGATGATCAGCACCGCCAATGGTGCCTGCGCGAGGCGGCCGATGGCGCGGAACAGCGCGCGCATCGGTGGCGTATCGCCCACCAGTTGCGGCGGCTGGTCGCTGGCGGCTTCTGCGGCGGGCGTCGGCGCGGCCATGGCCGGCGCTACCGCAGGCAGCACGCGCTGGGCCAGTGCCACCGCGTCGTCCAGATCGAACGGCTTGGACAGGAACTCGTGTGCACCACCGCGGAACGCACCGGCGGTACTGGCGACGTCGGTGTAGGCCGACATCACCACCACCGGCAGCTGCGGCAGCGCGGCCTTCAGCTTGTCCAGCAGTACCAGGCCATCATCGCCGGGCATGCGCACGTCGGTGAACAGCAGCGCCGGCGGCGGGCTTTCGGCCAGCGCCTGCAACGCGGGGGCGGCGCTGTCGAAGTCGACCACCTGGTAGCCAGCCTCGCGCAGCGCGGTGCACAGCACGAAGCGCACGGCGCGGTCATCGTCGACCACCCAGATGCACGGAGGGGACGCGGAAGACTCAGACATCGCGCGGGGCCTCCTCGGCGGCGGCGGTGCCGTTGCCGATCGGCAGCAGCAGGGTGAATACGGTATGGCCCGGGCGCGAGCGGTAGGTCAGCGTGCCGCGATGCTCGCGCGCAACCTGCTGGGCCAGCGCCAGGCCCAGGCCGGTGCCTTCGGCGCGACCACTGACCAACGGCAGGAACAGGTGTTCGGCCAGTTCTTCAGGCACGCCACGGCCGTCGTCGGCGATTTCCAGCCGCAACGCCAGGGTGTGCAGCTGTTCGGCGATGCGCACACCGTGTTCAACGCGGGTGCGCAGGGTGATGCTGCCGGCGCCGGCCTGGATCGCGTTGCGCACCAGGTTCCACACCGCCTGGGTGAGGCGGTCGGCGTCGCCGTGGAATTCGGGAATGCTGGGGTCGTAGTCGCGCTGCAGGCGTACCGCCCAGCCGGCCTCGTTTTCGGCAAGGCGCAGCACGCGCTCCAACGCGGCATGGATATTCAGTTCGGCATGCGGCGCGGCCGGGGCCGGCGACAGAAGTTGGTCGAGCAGGCCGTTGAGGCGTTCGATCTCCGAGCCGATCAGCTCGATCAGCTCGCGTTCGCTGGCATCGCGCTGGGCCGCGCGGCGGGCCAGCAGCTGGGCCGCGCCCTTCAGCCCGGCCAGCGGGTTGCGCAGCTCATGGGCCAGCCCCTTCAGCGCCGCACTGAGCGCGCTGGGCAGGGCCTGGGTCGGGTCGAGCCCGGGGAACTCATCAACTGGATGCGCCTCCAGCAACCAGCCGCCATCGTCGCGGCGGCTCATCCAGCCTTCGGCAAAACGCGCGGCTTCGCCCGGCAGCGCCAACGCCAGCCGGTTCAGTCGCAGGCTGTCGCGCTCGTCGCGTGCCAGGAAATGGGCCAGCGCCTCACCCTGCACTTCCAGCGCGGCCAACGGCTGGCCGAGCAGGCGCCGGCCGCTGACGCCCAGCCAGCGCGCGAAGGCCGGGTTGCAGCCGGCGATGCGGCCATCGGGCCCGGCCCAGGCCAACGGCGTGCCGAGGGCATCAAGGGACGGCGGGGGCGCGGGGTCGGACATTGCACCAATGTAGTGCAAAACAGGGGCACGGGGTCAGAGCTTCATGTTGAGCCCAACGAAGACCGCGCGGCCCGGGGCGGGCGAGAACATCGGCCGGGCGCTGTCCCAGAAGAAGCTGTCGTACCACGCGTAGGCATACTCGCGGCCGGTCACGTTCTTCAGCTGCAGGTCCACGCTCCAGGCTGGGCTGATCTGGTACTTCGCGCTGAGGTCGAGCACGGCGAAGCCGCCGAACTTGCCGGTGGCGTTGCGCTCTTCCAGGTAGTAATCGCCCTGCGCGCGCGCCTGCAGGCCCAGTTGCAGGGCATCGCTGGCCTGGTAGTCCAGGCCGAGGTTGCTGATGTGGCGCGGGGTGGCGGCCACTTCGCGTCCCTGCAGGGTCAAGCCGGCGGCGCGGTCGTCGCGGGTGATCTTCGCCTCCTGGTAGGCATGCGAGGCCCACAGCGTCCACGCGTCGCCCAGCTGCGCGCTGATCTGCGCATCCACGCCGCGGCGGCGGGTCTTGCCCAGCGTGACCGTGGTGCCGGTGGCCGGCATGTTGGACACTTCGTTTTCCGCGTCCTGCTGCCATACCGCCAGCCGGGCCTGGCTGCCGGCGAAGGGCTGGAATTTCAGGCCCAGCTCCATGCCGGTGTTGGTGGAAGGCTGCATCGGTGCCTGCCCCGGGGTGAGGTAGGCCGGCGCGGTGGAACCGGTCAGCACCTGGAAGGTGCGACCCCAGTTCGCGTAGATGTGCGTGTGCTCACCCAGGCTGTGGATGACACTCAGCCTGGGCTGGCCGATGCTGCCGTAGTCCTGCAGGCGGCCGGTGGCGCCGCTCATCAGCCGGGTGTGGCCGCTGAAACGGTCCACGCGGTAGGCCGGCACGATCTTCCATGCGTCTGCTGGCTGGTAGATCGCCTGCACGTAAGCGCCCCAGTTGTCGAAGCTGTGGCGGTCGTTGTTCTGCACGCGTGCCGGTGCCTGGTTGAAATCGGTGGGCTCTGCGTAGGCGTAGCGCTCGCGACGGTAGCCGTTGTCCTGCTGCTCGTAATTGAGCCCACCTTCCACGGTAAGCGTGGGGCTGGCCTGCCAGGTGAGCGTGCCGAGCAGGCCCGTCTGGCGCTCGTCCCAGACGCGACGCTGGCGCGGCAGGTTACCGCTGGGCAGGTCACTGAAGGTCACACGACGATCGTCTTCATAGCGGTTGTAGTACAGCCGCGTGCCGAAGGTCACCGCGTCGGACAGCGTCATGTCCAGGTGCACGGCGAACTGGCGCATGTCGCGGTCATCGCCGTCATTGGCGTTGCGCAGGTCGCTGCGGCGGCGGCCCGCATGCAGCTCTTCCGCGGTCATGAAACCAGGTTCGTCGGCCTGGTGATGGTAGGCGCGTCCGGTCAGGCCGATGCGCAGCCCCTCCTCCAGCGAACCGAAGAACCACTTGCCGCCCAACGAGTATTTCTTCGAGCTGTCGTGGTCGCGGTAGCCGTCGCTGGCCTGGGTACCGACGAAGTAGTTCTGCGCGAAGCCGTCGGCTTCGCGGCCCACCGCCAGCTGCACATCGCGGGTGTTGTAGCTGCCATAGGCCAGTCGCCCGTCGGTGTAGGTGCCGCCCTGGCGCGTGCCGAAGTTCACGTTGCCGCCGATGTTGTGCAGGCCGTAGCGCGGATCGTTGGTACCGCGCACCACTTCGATGTAGCTGATTTCCAGCGGAAACAACATGTCGATGAAGCGCTGGTTGCCGCTGTTGACGTTGCTGGGGATGCCGTCGATGAGGGTCTTGATGGCATTGAGGTAACCCTCGCCGTTGAAGGCGCGGAAGCTGACCTTGCCCGACTCGGCGCCCTGCCGGGTTTCGGTCAGCTGGATGCCGGGCATCTGCCCGAGCAGTTCCCAGCTGTGCGACACATTGCGGTTTTCGATCTGGTCCGCGCCCAGCACGTCCACCGAGGTCAGCACCTGGTGTGCGCTCAGCTGCCCCTCGCTGTGCTGGTGCACATCGACCTTGCCCAGGGTGAGCGCGGCGTCGGCGGACTGGGCGAATGCTTCAGGGGCGAACGGGGCGGCCGCGAGCGCGGCCACCAGCGTGGAAGTCTTCATCAGGGGACGGGCGGGAGATTGGAAATGAAACTTTATAACATTTCGATTCCGCCAGCCATCCGATGACTGCAGCTCCCTCGACCTTAAACGGGGTAGCCGGTGGCTTCCCGGGCCTTCTTCCAGGCGATTTCAAACTCGCGCGCGCTGATCTCGTCGTCTTCGTCGAAATCCATGAACGACACCGGCTGGTCGGCCAGCACGAAGCGGTCATCGCTCTGCCCGGTTTCATCGGCCCACACGACCTTGGCCCCGTAGATCTCCACCTGGCGAACAATCTTCTCGCCGCGGGCTTCCATCAGCACGTTGCCCTTGCCCAGGCCCGATTCGGCCCAGTGCTTGTAGTACTTCTTCGTGTTGGATTTTGCGTTGTTCTTTGCGTATTTCATTGCATTGGTCCTGGCCGCAGGTGCGGCCGGAGAGATCGGAAGGGCGCCATTATCAGGCATGTGGGGCCAGATCCCTGTCCTGCGGAAGGGGATCTGCCCCCTGCCGACCTACTGCGGCAACGCCACGCCCTTCGGCCACAGCATCCAGATGTTGCCCTTCTGCTTCATGTCGCCGGCCAGCTTGCCGGCGGCATCGCCACTGCCCCAGTACAGGTCGGCGCGCACTTCGCCGGCAATGGCGCCGCCAGTGTCCTGCGCGGCTACCGGGCGCACCACCGGGGTGCCGTCCGGGCGCGTGGTGGACAGCCACAGCAGGCTGCCCAGCGGCACCACGGTGCGATCCACGGCGACGCTGTAGCCGGCGGTGAGCGGCACGTTCAGTGAACCGCGCGGACCCTCCGGGCTGTCCGGATTGCGCACGAAGAACACGTAGCTGGGGTTGCTGCGCAGCAGCTCCGGCACGCGCGCGGGGTTGGCCCGAGCCCAGGCGCGGATCGCGTCCATGGTGACGTCTTCCTTCTTCAGCTGGCCCTGGTCGACCAGCCAACGACCGATGGCGCGATACGGGTGGCCATTCTGCTCGGCATAGGCCAGCCGCACCTGCGTGCCGTCTGCCAGGCGTACCCGGCCCGACCCCTGGATCTGTAGCAGCTGCAGGTCCATCGGATCGGTCAGCCAGGCCAGCACCGGGGCCTTGGCGCCCTTGGCCGCAATGGTGCCGGCGTCGTCATAGGGCTTGAGCACCTTGCCGTCGAGGCGACCGCGCAGGCGCTTGCCCTTCAGTTCCGGGTAGACGCTGTCCAGCTGCACCACGATCAGATCATTCGGCGTGCCGTAAACCGGTACGGTGGCAGCGGCCGTGCGGGTGAGGCTGCCGGCGTAGATCGGCTCGTAGTAGCCGGTAATCAGCCCGTCGGCCTGGTGACCGCCGGCACGCAGCGCATAGACATCAAGGTCGCGCTGCAGGAACTGGCGGATCGCGGCCGGGTCCTTGTCTGAAACCGCCGCGCCGGTGGCGCAGGGTTTTGCCCAGACAGCATCGTTCTTCAGGCGGGTGCAGCTGCTGCGCCAGGCAACGAAGCCGGCCTGCAGGTCACTGTCGGAGACCGGTGGCAGTGCACTCCATGCGGCCTTGGCGTAGGTGGCCGCGGGCGGTGTGGCCGGCGTCGGCGCTCCGGTTCCAGTGCGGGGAGCGGTGGTGGAGCAGCCGGCGAGCACGGCCAGCGCAAGAAGGCTCAAGCTCGTGCGATTCAGGGGGGCAATGATGTCTTTCATTGCCCCAATGTAGAGGAAACAGCACGGTGCCGGACCCGTCGGGTGCCCGGCACCACGCTCTTCCTTCAGCGTCCACCACTGCCCAGCAGGCCACTGTTGCTGGTGGCGAACGCCGGTGGCGGTACGTCCAGCTCGGCATCGTTCACGATGCGACCAGCCAGAAAGTCGACGATGCTGCGGGCAATGGCAGGATTTCCGGTCCACAGCTCGTGGTGATGGCTGGCGTTGCGCACCAGTAGCGAGCGGCCATGGCTGAAGCCTGGACGCAGCGCATCGGCATTGGCCGGTGGCGTGCGCCCATCCAGCGTGCCGCTGATGAACAGCACCGGCACGTCGCTGCGCAGCGGCCCGCGGAAGGATTCGCCCAGATCGGCCAGGCCCAGGCCGTTGCCGATGGCGGGGAACGGGAAGTTCAGGGCGTCGCCGAACAGGCTTTCGCGTGCCTGCGCCTTCACCCGCGCCAGGCGCTGCGGGCTCTGCCCGGATGCCACGTCCATGGCCAGCCCCATCGCCGGGTACTGGGCGAACTGTGCGCGCACGATCAGTACCAGATCGGCCAGCGGGTCGTAGTTGCCGCGCTCGGCCTCGCGCAGTACCAACGGCAGCCACTGCTGGGTATGCCGCTGGCCAAGAGCATTGGCAATCAGGATCTGCGCATCGAATTCACCGATGGTCACCTGGCGACCGTCATGCATGCGGCTGCGACCCTGTCGCGGCTGCTCACGCAATGTCTGCAGCACGCGCTTTGCCGATCCGGCCAGATCGTCGAAGCCATCCCTGCGGGCCAGTGGCGTCAGTTCCTGTAGCAGCGCATCGCTGCTGAGCGGCAGCTTCAGCGTGTCATCGGGGCCTTCGGTGCCCATCAGCACGACGCGTTCCAGGCCTTTGCCGTGCAGGCGCACCGTCGCAAGCGCCAGGTGGGTGCCGTAGCTCATGCCCCACAAGCTGATCCTGGGCACACCCAGTGCGCGCCGCAGATCATCCAGGTCATCGACACTCTCGGCGGTCGTATAGGCGCCCAGATCGACGCCAGCCTGGCGCCAGAACGCCACGCACTTGGCAGCCGTCGCCTGCAATGCGGCCAGGGCCGCATCGCGCTGCAGTGGTTGGCCATCGTCGAAGCGGGTTTCATGCGGACACTCCGGCGGCGGTTCAGACAGACCGGCACCTCGCTGGTCGAGCAGCAGCACGTCGGCCTCGCGTCGGACCTGGTCGAACACCGGCCAGCGCGGGCCGCGCGCGGTATCGATGCCGGAACCACCCGGGCCACCGGCCAGATAAACCACAGGGGCGCTGCGGCCATTGCCGCCGGTTGCACGCAGGCGTACCACCTTCAGCCCCATGCGCGGTCCGTCCGGCTCGCTGTGTCGGCGCGGCACATCCAGCACGGCGATCTCTGCAGGGATGGCGCCATGTGCCTTGGTCTGCAGCGTGTACGGCTCGAACACCAATGCCCTAGGCGTGGCCTGCGCCGGCATGGCGGCAGCGAGCGCCAGGCAGAACGTGGCCACCGTGGCGACCAGGGCAGAGCGACGAGGATGGAGACTGCTGGACGATGTGCAGGCGTTGCGGCTCATGGTGGGCTCCAAAGGAGGGACGTGCGCGGTCAGCATCGGCTCGATCACAGGGCTGTGGGGGCACCCGCCTGCCGAACGTCTCCAAAAGGCGGTCCAATGGCTCCACGCAACCGATACGATGGCCGCCATGCAGATCCCACGTACCCTGGCTGTTCTTGCTCTGCTGCTTGCGGCGGTGGCCGCATGGCTGGTCGTGTCGACGCCACCCGCCGGCGTGGTATTCGTGCAGGGGGCGCAGATGGCACCTGCGGACGCCGGGGCATCCAGCCCCCTGCCTGCGCGGCCGCCGCAGGACCTGGCCTGGCGTCCGCTGGATCAGCAGCTGCTGGCGCAGTGGCGCGGCCCGTACTGGCTGCGCTGGCAGGTGCCGGCGCCAACCGGCACCGACGATCATGACCGCACGTTGCGGCTGTCGCTGCGCGCTGCCAGCCAGCTGTATTGGAACGGCACGCCCTGGATCAGCAATGGCGCCGTGGGCCGCACCGCTGAAGAAGAACAACCAGGACGCATCGACCTTGTCCACGTGCTTCCCCCCGCTTCTGGCAATGCCACCGATGAGCTGGTCGTGCTTGCATCCAGCCAGCGACAACATTTCACCCTGCATGGGGCCGACGCGATGGCACTGATCGCGCCCGCTGCCGTGCTGTATGGCCAGATCATCCTGCCATGGCTGGTTGCGGCCTTCGCCATCGGCGCACTGGCGGCAGCCAGCCTGTATTTCCTGGCGGTACTGCGTGGCCAGACCCGCACGCCCGGCACTCGCCTTCTGCTGGCACTGGGCGTGGTGGGACTGGCGTTGCCTGCAGTGGAAGCGTGGCGCTCCCTGCTGGGGTATGACTACCCGTGGCATGGCCCGCGCCTGATTGCACTGCTGGCATTGCACGTAGCCGCGGCCATGCTCCTGCCAGCCTATCTGGCGCGGCGATTCCAGGTGGCGGTTCCGCGTGCCGGGTGCTTCGTCTATCTATTCGTGATCGTGGTGCTCGCCATCGTCCTGCCTGGCTTTGACACCCGCTCGGCGGCAGTGCTCTTGTTGAGCCTGCTCGCTTCGGCATTGCTGCTGCGTGCGCGCGGCGACACAGAGGATCGATGGCCGATCCTGGCATTGCTGCTAGCCGGTCTGCTGGCGTTGCTGCTCGCGCGCGGCGCCTTCCTTGATGGGCCGTACTTCCTGCTGCTGGCGGTGCTGATGGTGTTCCTGCTGCTGCGTCATGCGGTACAGCTGCAGGCACTGGACCGGCACAACGCGTTGCTGCGTGAAGAGCGCGCACGGCTTTCATTGCAGCTGTTGCAGCGAGGCATCCAGCCACATTGGCTGATGAACACCCTCACAAGTCTGCAGGAACTGATCGAGCAGGCACCTTCGCGTGCCAGCCGCCTGGTGGAGTCGTTGGCCGATCAGTTCGATCGGCTGCGTGACAGCAGCAGCCGGCAGAGCATTCCGTTGCAGGACGAGCTGGCCCTGTGCCGCAGCCATCTGGACATCGTTGGCCAGGCACTGGGCCAGCCCCTGGTGCTGGACGTGGATGGCGAGGATGCGCCGCTGTTGCTGCCGCCCGGCATCCTGCATGCACAGGTGGAAAACGCGCTGACGCATGCCGGTGCGCTGGCATGCGCGCAGCACCCGTTCCGTCTGCGCGTGCAGCGCGGCGGTGGACGTTGGGTGCTGGAACTGCACAGCGCGCATGGCTCATCCTCGCATAGCGGTCGCGGCACGGGCACGCGCTACATCGAAGCCAGTCTGGCGGCCGCCAGCCCCGGCGGATGGAGCTTCGTGCAAGGCATCGACGGCAACCAATGGTGCGGACGGATCGAACTGACATGCGCATCCTGATCGTTGAAGACGAACCGCTGGTACGCCAACGTCTGCAGCGGCTGTGCACCGAGCTGGCAGGAACGCGCGCACGCTTCGATGCCGTGGCCGATCTGGAGGCAGCCGGCGACCGCCTGCAGCGCAATATCTACGACGGCCTACTGCTGGACCTCAACCTTGGGGGCGAGGACGGTTTCGAACTGCTGCGGCGTGCGGTAGCCGGCCGCTACCAGTGCGTAGTGGTGTCGGCCCACCGTGATCGTGCGCTGCAGGCATTTGAACACGGCGTGCTCGACTTCGTTCCCAAGCCCTTTTCGCGCGAACGCCTTGGTCAGGCGCTGGAACGCTTGTTCGATACCGGTGGTATGCGTTCAGGCCGGGCACGCTACCTGGGCATCTGGCGTGCGCAGGGAGCGGCAACCGTCGAGCTCTCGGAGGTGATGTGGATCGCGGCAGATGGCGACTACAGCCAAGTGCGCATGCGCGATGGCCGCAGCGAGCTGCATGACAAATCCCTGACTGCACTGGCCTCAGTACTGCCTCAGGATTTCGTCCGCTGCCATCGATCGCACCTGGTCAACCTGCGGCACGTGCGTACGTTGCATGCCGGTTCCGGCAGCCGCTACTGGCTGGTGCTGAGCGACGGTAGCGAGCTGGTTGTTGGCCGCGCGCACATCGTGGCGCTACGCGATGCGCTGGGACTGGGGTGATCGCCAGAGGATGCCAAGCATGGTCTGGCACTACCGCGGAGCGGGAACCGCATGGAGATGCCTGCGCTGGAACGCGCCAGGCATGGTTCACGGCGTCTGCAGCAGCAGGGAATGCAGGATGCGGGCGTCTTCGGCATCCAGCGTCTTCGGCAGGTCGTCGCGGCCACGGAAGCGGCGGTGGAAGGCGGCGACGGTGGCGTCGCGGTTGTCCAGCGGATAGCCGAAGCGGGCCAGCGCATTCCACGTGTCGAAACCTTCCGGTGCCGCGCCGTCGGCGGCGCGTGGCCATACGCCGAATCCAGCCTCCGCCAGCTGCTGCCACGGGAAGAACCGGCTCGGGTCCTGCTTGCGCGTCGGCGCCAGGTCGGCATGGCCGATCACCTGGCGCGGCGGAATGTTCAGGCGGGTGGTGAGATCGCGCAGCAGCACGATCAGCGATTCGATCTGCGCCGCACTGAACGGGCTGCGGCCATCGTTGTCGAGCTCGATGCCGATCGAGGCGGAGTTGAGATCGGTGACGGTGCCCCAGCGCCCGGCACCCGCGTGCCATGCACGGCGCTCATCGGCGACCAGCTGGTAGCGATGGCCATCGGCACCGATCAGGTAGTGCGCACTGACCGGCCCACCGCTGTTGGCGGTGCGCAGCGTACGCAGGCTCTGCTGCACCGATTTCTGCTCAGTGTGGTGGATGACGATGATGACCGGCGTGCGCGCGTTCTGGTTGGGTGACGGCACCCAGGTGGCGAGCGGGTTGTGCTGCACGGGCGAGGTGGCGGTGCAGGCCGCCAGGGCCAGTGCCAGTAGGGTGGAAGCCAGAAGGCGGGGGCTGATCATGGGCAGATTCTAACCAGGGATCGAGTCTATCGTTCGAGGCCATGTGCCGGACGACGCCACCGGTGGTCGTGCTGTCCACACAGGGGCAGCAGGACCTGGTCAGGCCAACGCCGGCGTGCCGCTCAACTTCGAAAGAACGACAGGTTGTACAGAAACAGGCCCCAGACCGCGATCGCGAGTGGGATCTCGTAAAACGCGGCACGGTGCCGCAACGCCATCCGGATGAACATCACCACGGTCAGCATAGGCTGCCCGAAGAAGCAGACCCAGAAGAGCGCTTCTACGCCTGGCACAGTGGACAGCTCGTAGATTCCGAGGGAGTTGTCGGTGTTCTGATTGAAAGTGACCGCCCCCCAGAGGGCGAGCAGGAAAAGCCAGGCCAGTGCACTTGCGCTTGATAGAAACAAGGTCCGTCTACCTGCGACACTCATTTTCGTCCCCATTCGGGTTGATCGAACCTGTACCGATCAATGACCGATGCACATGCTGCCTGGAGCAGACCTCCACGATCCGCTCCTCATGCCCGCCATATCGTTCCTTCGTACAGCGCACATGCGCGGCAGTATCAGAGTGCCGGAGCCACGTAGCTGTCATTCAGTACTCCGGTCCAGGATCCATCTCCGGTTCGAAGCAGCCCCCAACCTGTGTAAACCGTCGGATCGCCTCTTCGTCCTCGGCCTCGTACTCGATGGCGAACGGCATGGGCGGACGATGCTTCTTCCGCGGATTCATGCTTCGAAACACTGCATAGCCCTCAAGCACAGCCAGTATCTGGGGTCGCGTCAACAAGACAACGTCCCGGGTGTTCCATCGCGAATGCACCAGGAAGAAGTCGGCTGCCCGCAGGACAGCATGTCCCTCTCCATAGCGGACGCATGCGCTGCCCTCGTCACCATTTGTGGGCGCAGCAAAGGCACTGCGGGCCCGCAGTTCGCTGCCGCGGCCGAGATGGCCGAAGTCTCCATCCAGCCACGCTGCGATTTCACCGGCACCCCGTCCCTGCCCATGGTGGACGACCGGGGCGTCACCGATCTTCTCTTCTCCGGAAGGAACGTGGCAATCGCCGGTCCAGTAGGGGAAAAGAACTGCATGGATAGTCATTCGAAACCCATTCCCCGGTGCTGCAACGGAAACCCCTGCTCCACTTCCTGTCTACGCGACCTGCTCAAAGATCACGTCAGTCACGCCTGCCCGCTCAAGGCGTGACTTCACTTCCTCACTGACGATCAGCGCGGCACCGAATCCGCCAATCCGGAAGATATGCCACGAGCCCACTTTCCCGCCATCCAGAGCCAACTTCGCAAACGCGCGATACTGCCCTGCGAGATCAGGTCCCACGGGATCATCACGCTCGAACTTCTCGAATTCGGAACGCGATTCGTCGACACAGTCGACGCAGGTTTCGACAATCAATACAAAGTAGCTTCCCCGCGTGCGCTGGCCTTCAATCACGACAGGTTCCATTACGGCATTCGCATGGAGCCCGTCGACTTCTGGCAGACCTTCCAGTGCGCTGCGGAAACGGGCACTCACGATGGCAACGGGACAGGACACCCTGATCCAGAGCATAGCTTGAAGGAAAATGGCATCTTCTGCGAGCAACCGTTCACACGCGAAAGTGCTTCAGCCAATGGGAAATACCGGCCCACGGCTCCAGGGCACTCCGGCATCGGAGAACATCCGTTCGATCTCATCGTGGAATCCTGGATGAAAGGTCGTCTCATCGCTCGACTGCGAACGCAGGTAACGCGAGACCAGATCCAGGCACAGCTCCGTCGCTTCCATGTAGGTATCCAGCCACAACACCTGCCCCTCGTCGGAAAGCTGATCCGGACGGACAACCGAGAGCTTGCGGCAGAAGGCATCGATGCTGGGAAACCCCAGATCTGCCAGCAGGTCGTGGTAGGTCAGCCGCCACAGACCGGAGGAAAGACAGCGATAGGTGAGCTCCACGGCGAAGCTCCAGCGTTCTCGATCTGCTGCGCCAGCCACGCCGTCCACAAACGCATGCGGACTGTAGTCGTCCAGGGTCAGCAGGTAGACATACCATTCGATGTCTTCCATCACTGCTGCGGAAGTCGCCTGGATCACACCTGCTCCGTTCTGTAGTCCATCGAAGTCGTTGGTGGCGAACTCGCACACCTGCAGACAGCCATTGAAGCAGGAACGGTAGAGCCACGCCATGCGTGGCTGAGTCGCCGACAGTGCCAAGCAAGCTTGGCACCTACCAGAGCAGTAGAAGTGCCGACCAACGGTCGGCACCCACCATGCCGGCGGCAGGCGGCCCCGCAGGGCCGCTCGCCGTTACCTCAGGCCTCGTAGGCCGATTCACCATGCGAGGTGACATCCAGGCCGGTACGCTCGGCCTCCTCGGTGACCCGCAGGCCGACCACCACCTTGACCAGCAGCAGGATGGCTGCGGTCACCACGGCCGACCACAGCACGGTGAGGCCGACGCTGACCACCTGCACCCACACCTGGTGGCCGATATCCAGATCGGCCTTGGTGCCGCCCAGCGACTGCGCGCTGAACACACCGGTGAGGATCGCACCGACGATGCCGCCCACGCCATGCACACCGAACACGTCGGCGGTGTCGTCCACCTTCAGCAGGCGCTTGAGGCCGGTCACGCCCCACACGCAGACCACGCCGGCAACCAGACCGATGACGATCGCACCGAGCGGGCCGACGGTGCCGCATGCCGGGGTGATGCCAACCAGGCCTGCCACCGCGCCCGAGGCCGCGCCCAGTGCGGACGGCTTGCCCTTGCTGATCGCTTCCACCAACGTCCAGCCCAGCACCGCTGCAGCGGTGGCGAGCACAGTGTTGAGGAAGGCCAGCGAGGCGACCGTGTCGGCGGCAGCGGCGGAACCAGCATTGAAGCCGAACCAGCCGACCCACAGCAGCATCGCGCCGATATAGGTGAACGGCACGTTGTGCGGCTTCAACGCGGTCTGCCCGTAGCCCAGCCGCTTGCCGACGAACCATGCAGCCACCAGACCGGCCACGCCGGCGTTGATGTGCACCACGGTGCCACCAGCGAAATCGATCGCGCCCAGTTCACCCAGATAACCGCCGCCCCAGACGATGTGCGCCATCGGGATGTAGCTGAGGGTGAACCATAGCGCCGAGAACAGCAGCACCGCGCGGAACTTGATGCGCTCGGCGAAGGCACCGACGATCAGCGCGGTGGTGATGCCGGCGAAAGTCGACTGGAAGGCGACGAACAGGTAGTCCGGCAGTCCCTTGATCGGCGTGTTGCCCACCGACTCCGGGGTGAAGCCCTTGAGGAAGGCGAATTCGGTGAACGAGCCGAAGAACGGATTGCCGGCGCTGAACACGGCGCTGTAGCCATAGGCCACCCACAACAGCAGCACCAGCGAAAACACCACCAGGATCTGGCTGAGCACCGACAGCACGTTCTTCGAACGCACCAGGCCGCCGTAGAACAGGGCCAGGCCCGGTACCACCATCAGCAGCACCAGCAGGGTGGAGGTGAGCATCCAGGCGACGTCACCATGGTCATAGGCGGGCGCTGCCACCGCTTCGGCAGCTGCCGGCGCAGCGGCGGCCGGGTCCTGCAAGGGCTCGACGGCCACGGCCTCGCTCTGCAGCGGCGTGACCTGGGCCTGGGCGTGTGCACTGCCTGGCCAGGCACCGGCGGCCAGCGCACTGAACAGCATCAGCAGGCACACCAGATGGAACCGGGCTTGCCACCGGGTGAGAAGGCGCATCTTCATGGGGGAGTCTCCGGATGGGGGCTTACAGCGCGTCGGCGCCGATTTCGCCGGTGCGGATGCGGATGACCTGCTCGACAGCGGTCACGAAGATCTTGCCGTCGCCGATCTTGCCAGTACCTGCAGACGACTGGATCGCTTCGATCACAGCGTCGGCACGCTCGTCGGTGACGACGGTTTCGATCTTGATCTTGGGCAGGAAGTCGACAACGTACTCGGCGCCGCGATACAGCTCGGTGTGGCCCTTCTGCCGGCCGAAGCCTTTCACTTCGGTCACGGTGATGCCCGACACGCCGGCGTCGGACAGGGCCTCGCGGACCTCGTCGAGCTTGAACGGTCGGATGATGGCGGAGATCAGTTTCATGCGCATGTCCCGATGGTGGATGGGGCCAGCGCGCGAACGCGCGATGGCATCAGGCAACCACGGGCCATCGTGGTGATGGCCGTGGCTGTTGCACCGGACACGAAACGGGCCGGGACAGCCGTGCCTCTCTCCTTGCACGGCCGACGCGGGAGGGAGGGCGGCCCATGTCGCGTGTCCGGTCTCTCTCTTGCCCCTGGGTTGGGGTCAGAGCCCTTTCGTGGACGAAAGGGATCCGACCCCGATCTGACCGCGGCTCCCCAGCCGCAAAAACGGAGGCGATGGCGGTGGGTGGGAGGGGGTACCCACCGCCATCACCTGCCGGTCAACTGGCGTAGTACAGCTGGTATTCCAGCGGGTGGGTCGCCGCGCGGAACTTGGTCACTTCCTGCATCTTCAGCGCGATGTAGCCATCGATGAAGTCATCGCTCATCACGCCGCCGGCCTTGAGGAACTCGCGGTCCTTGTCCAGCGCTTCCAGCGCCTGGTCCAGCGAGGAACAGACCTGCGGGATCAGCTTCTCTTCTTCCGGCGGCAGGTCGTACAGATCCTTGTCGCTCGGTGCGCCCGGGTCGATCTGGTTCTTGATGCCGTCCAGGCCGGCCATCATCAGCGCGGTGAAAGTCAGGTAGCCCGACTGGATCGGATCGGGGAAGCGCATTTCAATGCGGCGCGCCTTCGGGTTGGACACCCACGGAATGCGGCACGAGGCCGAACGGTTGCGCGCCGAGTAGGCCAGCATCACCGGGGCTTCGAAGCCCGGCACCAGGCGCTTGTAGCTGTTGGTACCCGAGTTGGCGAAGGCGTTGATGGCCTTGGCGTGCTTGAAGATGCCGCCGATGTACCACAGCGCCA
>Ga0308165_1003107_pt1 | contig 18375 bp, 13 predicted proteins | sample PhyWR2_FD_201032 | JGI IMG/M metagenome (GOLD analysis project Ga0308165, IMG submission 201032) | Phyllosphere microbial communities from UC Gill Tract Community Farm, Albany, California, United States - DLSLW.R2 | ecosystem: Host-associated > Plants > Phyllosphere > Unclassified | place: USA...
CAGAGCAAAGGATAAATTATGAATGATTTTTCCCAGACCGTACCGGAACTGGTTACCTGGGCCAGGAAAAATGATTTCTCCATCTCGCTGCCCACTGAGCGCCTGACTTTTTTACTGGCGATTGCCACCCTGAATGGTGAGCGGCTGGATGGTGAGCTGACTGAAGGTGAACTGGTTGATGCCTTTCGTTTCGTGAGTGAGGGTTTTGAACAGACCAGTGAAACGGTCACGGTCAGGGCAAACAATGCGATTAACGATCTGGTGCGTCAGCGCTTGATTAACCGCTTTGTCAGTGAGATTTCTGAAGGTCATGCGATCTATCGTCTCACGCCTTTAGGTATCGGGATCACGGACTACTATATTCGTCAGCGAGAATTCTCTACCTTACGCCTGTCGATGCAACTTTCCGTCGTCGCGGGTGAGCTGAAGCACGCCGCCGATGCTGCCGATGAGCAGGGGGATGAAGTTCACTGGCATCGTAATGTCTATGCGCCACTGAAATACTCGGTTGCGGAAATTTTCGACAGTATCGATTTAACGCAACGCATTATGGATGAACAGCAACAGCTGGTTAAAGATGAAATCGCCCAGCTACTGAATAAAGACTGGCGTGCGGCGATTTCCAGTTGTGAACTGCTGCTGTCAGAAACCTCAGGTACACTGCGTGAGCTACAAGATACCCTGGAAGCCGCAGGCGATAAAATGCAGGCTAATCTGTTGCGGGTTCAGGATTCAACCGTAGGCCATGACGATTTACAGTTTATCGACCGGCTGGTTTTTGACTTACAGGCGAAACTTGACCGTATTATCAGCTGGGGCCAGCAGTCTATCGATTTATGGATTGGCTATGACCGCCATGTTCATAAATTTATTCGTACCGCCATTGATATGGACAAAAACCGTGTCTTTGCCCAGCGTTTACGCCAGTCAGTACAGACCTACCTCGACACGCCCTGGACACTGACTTACGCCAGTGCCGAACGCTTGCTTGATATGCGTGATGAGGAGATGACTCTGCGCGATGAAGAGGTAACCGGTGAGTTGCCTGACAGCCTGGAGTTTGAAGAGTTTAATGAAATACGTGAACAACTGGCTGCTCTGATTGAAGCGGCACTTCAGGCTTATAAAACTCAGCAGATCCCGCTCGATTTAGGTCTGGTAATGAAGGAGTTTCTGGCGCAATACCCCAGAGCTCGTCATTTTGATGTTGCCCGAATTGTCGTCGATCAGGCAGTACGTTTAGGGGTCGCAGAAGCTGACTTCACCGGTCTGCCAGCCAGCTGGCAAACAATTAATGATTATGGAGCCAAGGTACAAGCGCATGTCATCAACAAATATTGAACAAGTGATGCCAGTTAAACTGGCACAGGCGCTGGCAAACTCTTTATTTCCGGCGCTGGATAGCCAGTTACGTGCCGGACGCCATATCAGCCAGGATGAGCTGGATAATCATGCCTTTTTAACGGACTTCCAGCTTTATCTGGAATCCTTCTATGCCCGTTATAATGTCGAACTGATCCGTGCCCCAGAGGGCTTTTTCTATCTTCGTCCGCGTTCAACCACCCTGATTCCTCGTTCTACTCTGTCTGAATTAGACATGATGGTTGGGAAAATACTCTGTTATCTCTATTTAAGCCCTGAACGGTTAGCCAATGAAGGGATCTTCACTCAGGTTGAACTGTATGACGAGTTACTGACCCTGGCTGATGAGAGCAAGTTACTTAAACTGGTTAATAATCGCTCCACCGGGTCTGACCTGGACCGTCAAAAACTCCAGGAAAAAGTCCGTGCGTCGCTGACCCGTCTGCGTCGTCTGGGCATGATCTGGTTTATGGGACACGATAGCAGTAAGTTTCGCATCACCGAGTCCGTCTTCCGTTTTGGTGCTGATGTACGCAGTGGCGATGACCCGCGTGAGGCACAGTTACGAATGATCCGTGATGGTGAGGCGATGGCCATTGAGAATCGCTTACAGCTCGATGATGAGACAGAGGAAGTCGTTGCCGACTCAGGTAGCGCGGAGGATGAACAGGAATGATTGAACGTGGTAAGTTTCGCTCACTGACCCTGGTTAACTGGAACGGCTTTTTTGCCCGAACCTTTGATCTTGATGAACTGGTCACCACTTTATCGGGTGGTAATGGTGCGGGTAAGTCCACGACCATGGCTGCTTTTGTTACCGCTCTGATACCAGACCTGACCCTGCTGCATTTCCGTAATACCACTGAAGCGGGTGCGACCTCAGGTTCCCGGGATAAAGGGCTGCACGGTAAGCTGAAAGCCGGTGTCTGTTATGCAGTGCTGGATGTTATCAACTCCCGTCATCAACGCGTGACGGTAGGGGTACGTCTCCAGCAAGTGGCTGGCCGCGACCGTAAAGTCGATATTAAACCTTTTGCGATTCAAGGTCTGCCAGACACATTTCAGCCGACTCAGTTATTAACCGAAACGCTGAATGAGCGTCAGGCTCGGGTACTGAGCCTGAATGAGCTGAAAGAGAAAGTTGAAGCGATTGAAGGGGTTCAGTTTAAGCAGTTCAACTCGATAACTGAATATCACTCCCTGATGTTTGATTTGGGGATTATTGCACGTCGTCTGCGCACTGCCGCCGATCGTAGTAAGTATTATCGACTGATTGAAGCTTCACTGTATGGCGGGATCTCCAGTGCGATTACCCGTTCACTGCGTGACTACTTGTTGCCGGAAAATGGTGGGGTCCGTAAGGCCTTCCAGGATATGGAAGCGGCATTGCGTGAGAACCGTCTGACACTGGAAGCGATTCGTGTCACCCAGTCTGACCGGGATCTGTTTAAGCATTTAATCACCGAAGCAACGCATTATGTGGCGGCAGATTATATGCGCCATGCTAATGAACGACGGGTTCATCTCGATAAAGCATTAGAGTGGCGTCGTGAACTGTTTACCAGCCGTCAGCAGCTGGCGACTGAACAGTACAAGCATGTCGATATGGCGCGTGAGCTGAAGGAACACAGTGGAGCCGAAGAAGACCTCGAGGCGTCATATCAGGCAGCCAGCGATAACTTGAATCTGGTGCAAACCGCGCTGCGTCAGCAAGAGAAAATTGAGCGCTACGAAGGCGATCTGGAAGAGCTTCAGATACGTCTGGAAGAGCAGAATGAAATTGTTGCTGAGGCAGTTGAACAGCAAGAAGAAAACGAAGCACGTACTGAAGCAACCGATCTGGAAGTCGATGAACTGAAAAACCAGCTTGCTGATTATCAGCAAGCGCTGGACGTTCAGCAGACCCGGGCGATTCAATATCAGCAAGCGCTGGAAGCACTGGAACGTGCGCGTGCTTTGTGTCATCTGCCGGACTTGACGTTGAATAGCGCGGATGAATGGCTGGAAACCTTCCAGGCTAAAGAACTCGAGGCGACCGATACCTTACTGTCTCTGGAGCAGAAAATTCGTGTCGCCCAGGCGGCACACAGCCAGTTTGAGCAAGCTTACCAGCTGCTTACCGCCATTAATGGACCAGTAAGCCGCGGTGACGCCTTTGAAACGGCGCGCGCGTTAATTCGTGATAGTCATAACCAGCGTCATCTGTCAGACCAGGTTCAGCCCCTGCGGATGCGACTGAATGAGCTGGAACAACGTCGTCGTGACCAGCAAGAAGCTGAGCGATTATTGACTGAGTTTTGTAAGCGTCAAGGTAAGCAAGTCGACCCTGAAGACCTGGAAGCGCTGCATGATGAGCTGGAAGCGCGTATTGGCACGTTGCAGCATACGGTCTCAGAAGCGAGTGAACAGCGTGCCGCTTTGCGCCAGGAACTGGAACAGCTTCAGGCGCGGGTGAAAACGCTGAACTTGCGTGCACCGGTATGGATTGCGGCTCAAACCAGCCTTAATCAGCTGTGTGAACAAAGTCATGAAGAGTTTGAAACCAGCCAGCAAGTGACTGAGTATATGCAGCAACTGCTGGAACTGGAACGCGAGTCTACTGTTGAGCGCGACGAAGTCGGCAACAGTAAACGCATCGTCGATGAAGAAATTGAGCTACTGAGCCAGCCTGGCGGTGCCGGTGACCCTCGGCTTAATGCGCTTGCTGAACGTTTTGGTGGCGTACTGTTATCGGAAATTTATGATGATATCAGTCTCGATGATGCCCCTTATTTCTCGGCTCTGTATGGTCCGTCTCGTCACGCCATTGTGGTTCCCGATCTTTCCCTGGTTCGCGCTCACCTTGAGAGTCTGGAAGACTGTCCTGAAGATCTTTACCTGATTGAAGGAGACCCGTCATCCTTCGATGACAGTGTCTTTACCGTTGAAGAGCTAACCGGTGCAGTACTGGTTAAGACTGCCGACAGACAGTGGCGCTATTCACGCTTGCCTGAATTGCCGTTATTTGGTCGTGCTGCACGTGAGAATCGCATTGAAACCCTGCATGCAGAGCGTGAAACGCTGTCTGAACGCTTTGCAACGTTGTCGTTTGATGTTCAGAAAAATCAGCGTCTGCATCATGCATTCAGCCGTTTTATCGGCCAGCATTTAGGGGTGGCATTTGACGATGATCCTGAAGTGGAACTGCGCCAGCTGAACAGTCGTCGTGGTGAGCTTGAGCGCGCTATCAGTCAGCATGAAAATGCCACTCAGCAGCAGCGGGTACAGTTTGAACAAGCAAAAGAAGGTGTCAGCCAGCTTAATCGCCTGTTGCCGCGTATTGGGGTATTAAGCGACGAAACCTTGGTGGATCGTTGTGAAGAGATTCAGGCCCATCTTGAAGAGGCTGAAGAAGCGGCGCGCTTTATGCAGCAGCACGGTAATCAGCTGATAAAACTGGAAGCGGTTGCCAGCGTACTGCAAAGCGATCCAGAGCAGTTTGAGCAGCTTAAAGATGACTATGCCCATGCCCAGCAGATGCAGCGTGATGCGCGTCAGCGGGCCTTCTCATTAACGGAAGTGGTACAACGCCGGGCGCACTTTAGCTACAGTGATTCTGCTGCTATGCTCGATGGCAACAGCGATTTAAATGAGAAATTACGTCAGCGTCTGGCTCAGGCAGAAAGTGACCGTGCGCGAGCGCGCGATGCTTTACGCCAGCATGCTCAGCAACTCAGTCAGTACAATCAGCTGCTGGCGTCATTGAAGAGTGCTTTCGATACCAAAAATGAGTTACTGAAAGAGCTACATAAAGAGCTTCAGGATATCGGTGTTCGTGCTGACAGTGGGGCAGAGGAACGCGCGCGCATTCGTCGAGATGAACTGCATGCCAGTCTGAACAGTAACCGTTCGCGCCGCAATCAGCTGGAAAAACAGCTCACCTTCTGTGAAGCGGAAATGAATAATCTCACCCGCAGGCTTAAACAGCTGGAACGTAATTACCTGGAGATACGCGAACAGGTGGTGATGGCGAAAGCGGGCTGGTGTGCGGTGATGCGGATGGTGAAAGATAATGGCGTAGAACGTCGCTTACACCGCCGAGAACTGGCCTATCAGTCAGCCGATGAACTGCGTTCTATGTCGGATAAGGCACTGGGTGCCCTTCGCCTGGCGGTGGCGGATAATGAACATCTGCGGGATGTCTTACGTTTGTCCGAAGATCCAAAACGTCCGGAAAGAAAAATTCAGTTCTTTGTCGCCGTCTATCAACATCTGCGTGAGCGTATTCGTCAGGATATTATTCGTACTGATGATCCGGTTGAAGCTATCGAACAGATGGAAATTGAACTGGGCCGTCTGACCGAAGAGCTGACCTCACGCGAGCAGAAACTGGCGATCAGTTCACGTAGCGTGGCCAATATTATTCGCAAGACCATTCAGCGTGAGCAGAACCGTATCCGCATGCTTAACCAAGGTCTGCAAAGCGTCTCCTTTGGCCAGGTTCATAGCGTCCGGTTGAATGTCAATGTGCGTGAAGCCCACTCGACACTGCTTAATGTGTTATCTGAGCAGCATGAGCAGCATCAGGATCTGTTTAACAGCAATCGCCTGACCTTCTCCGAAGCGCTGGCAAAACTCTATCAGCGCCTTAACCCGCAGATTGATATGGGGCAGCGTACACCACAAACCATTGGTGAAGAGTTACTGGACTACCGTAATTACTTGGAAATGGAAGTTGAGGTTAACCGTGGCTCCGATGGCTGGTTACGTGCAGAAAGTGGCGCGCTGTCGACCGGGGAAGCGATTGGTACCGGGATGTCGATTCTGGTGATGGTGGTGCAAAGCTGGGAAGAAGAGTCCAGCCGCTTACGCGGTAAAGATATTTCGCCTTGTCGTCTGCTGTTCCTTGATGAAGCCGCGCGTCTGGATGCCAAGTCAATTGCCACCCTGTTTGAGCTATGCGAACGGTTACAGATGCAGTTGATTATTGCCGCGCCAGAAAATATCAGCCCGGAAAAAGGCACCACCTATAAGCTGGTACGTAAAGTCTTCCAGAATACTGAACATGTCCATGTGGTTGGTCTGCGGGGCTTTGCTCCTCCAGTCGCGCCTGAGGCACTGCCAGAGTCACTGGATGCATCCTGATCCTCGGGGATAAAAGACAGGCTAATATTTGCAAGATCTGCCCAGCCGGGCAGTAAGTAAAAGAGAACGGGCATGGAGGTTATCTATTCTAACGTCCATGCCCGTTTTTCATTCTGCCAGGCACTCTGGCGTAAAATACTATACCGCGAGTTTCATGGTCTCATCACCCGGCATTGCTGCCATCACTCGTGTCGAGTCAGAGACAAAACCTAAGCATTTTCTCACATTCCATAATGTCGCCTCGGTACAAAAATCTGGCGAAGAGGTTGCACAGCAATCTTCCAGCAGCACGCAGCCATAGCCGAGGAAATTCGCATCGGCCAGAGAATGCAGCACGCACTGATCGGTATTGACGCCAGCAAACAGCAGGGTACGCACACCCAGGTTACGCAGAATACTGTCCAGCGGCGTATCCCAGAAACCACTGATACGGTATTTATCGACCAGAATATCCTCAGGGTCTGGAGCGAGCTCATCCACTATTGCTGCCGCCCATGAATCTTTTTGTAGTACATGCGCGCCATGCCCCGGTAAGGCTTCTCCCAGCCCGATGCCAGTACCGGTTGGTTTATAGAGATGGTGCTGGTTAGCCGGCATATTGGCCAGGTCAGGTCTGTTACCCCAGTTAACCCAGATAACCGGAACTTGCTGTTCGCGTAATACCGGCAGCAGGCGTTGTAATGGTGCAATTGGCGCACGATCTGCGGCAAAATTGCCTCCAATATGGTCAACCCAACCGTTCTCTGTGCAGAAGTCATTTTGCATATCGATAATGATAATAGCCGTATGATTCAGGTCTATTCTGAGGTTTTGCGGCTCGCTAGACAGGGTCGTAATGACGGGGGCGCGACTGGGAACCACCATATCCACCTGCGTTTCATCGCTATGCCAGCGCGTATTGGTGAAAGTCCCTAATGGCGCGGCAACGCCCGCTGTCCCTCGTATCGATTGTATAGTCATAAGGCGTTCTCCTGTATTGGGCGATAGCCCGTTTTATCGGGGTTAAATAAAGGCTGCTGTCCTGACTGGCAGTACCTGAATGGGCTGATATTCAATATGCGAGAGCCATTCAGTAAAAATTGACTTACCCCACTGCACAGGCAATAAAGATGCCAGGATGCCATCCGCCTGCTCAATTTATTTGATTGTTTCTCTTCTCTGTGTACTGGCACTGAACTTGCATCGTCCCTTAAGTAAGAACTTACTTACTCAACTATGCCGGTAGGGCATACACGCAATAGGGGTCCCAAAATGGCATCTGTCTTATCAATTCGTTTGATTGTTTCCTTTACCCTGCTTACCGGAGCGCTGATATCTCAGCAGGCCATGGCCGATGAGGCTATGCGTGTGGGGGTGTTAATCCCAGGTTCGAAAATGGACAAAGGGTGGATGGAGTCTGGCTATGAGGGGGTTGTCGCGTCACAAAAAGCCTTCGGAGATAAGCTGAAAACCCAGATTATTGAAAATATTAACTATGCCGATATGGAACAAGCGCTGACCAATCTGGCAACCAAAAATCAGTTAGTTATCGGTGTTGGCGGACAAACCCAGGCGGCAGTGTTAAAGGTGGCCAAACGCTTCCCGAAAGTGAAGTTCTCTATTGTCGGTGGTAATGAGATGCAGGCGATGCCTGCCAACGTGGCGGGTTATGACGTCAAACAAGCCGAAATCGCCTTTGTGGCCGGTGCGGCGGCAGCGATGATGACGAAAACCGATAAAATCAGCTATGTCGGAGGAATGGAGATCCCGTCAATTGTGAATGCCGGGAAGGAGTTTGGTAAAGGCGCTCAGTATATCAACCCGAAAGTGCAAAACCTGGTCAGCTATAGCGGCGATTTTGACGATGTCTCGAAAGCGCATGAAGCGACGCTGGCTGCCATCTCGCAAGGTGCGGACATTCATTATCATATTCTTAATCTTGGTCTGCGTGGGCTGGAACAGGCCGCCCGGGAAAAAAATACCCATATCATCGGCAGCTATACCGATCGCTGTGGTACTGATCCGCTCTATCTGGGCTATAGCGTCACCGGTGTGGGCTATCAGGTGCAATACGCTATTGAACAGCTGGAAAACAAGACCTGGCAGCCTGGATATAAAGTCTTTGGTCTGGGTATGGGGCCTCAGGCATCGGACATGATTGTCTGTAGTTCTACGCCGGAAATCGATGCCAGGTTAAAACAAATCAAACAAGATATTCAAAGCGGCAAAATTAAAGTGCTGGAAGGATAACGCGTATGGCCGACCACCAAGATATGCCTGTCCCGGCGTTATCACTCCAGGGCATCGACAAATTTTTTGGTGCCTTTCAGGCATTATCCAATATCACTCTGGATTTGTTACCCGGAGAGGTTCATTGCCTGTTAGGTGAAAATGGTGCGGGTAAGTCAACCCTATGTAACGTGATTTTTGGCGTACATCAGCCCGATAGTGGCGTTATGTTTCGGGCGGGTCAACCTTATCAGCCCCTGAAACCGCATGATGCGCTGACGGCGGGTATTGCTATGGTCCATCAGCATTTTAGCCTGGTGGATAACGCCAGCGTACTCGATAACCTGCTGCTGGGGCAGTCGCAAGGATGGATTAACTATGGCCAGCAGCAACAGCGAATTAAAGAAACTCTGCAAGGTTTAGGGCTGAATCTGGATTTACAGGTGAAAGTCTCCGCCTTATCAGTGGGCGAGCGTCAGCGCGTGGAGATAGTTAAATGTTTGCTGCGCAATCCCAGTGTGTTGATCCTTGATGAACCTACCGCCGTTCTGCTGCCAGCAGAAATCAGCGCGCTGCTATCGGTCTGTGCTCGGGTGGCGAACCAAGGGTGTGCCGTGGTGCTGGTTACCCACAAGCTGGCTGAAATTCAGCGTATCGCCTCGCGTGCCACAGTATTACAAAACGGCAGAGTGGTGACCGCATCGACCCAACCAGCACGGGAAATCGACCGTCTGGTACGAGCCATGATTGACCGGCCCGGCCAGACCAATGTGACCGCGCCAGTGGTGGGGGATCCACAGGCCAGGCGTTATACGCTGAGTGAGGAAGTGTTGCAGCTTGACGGTGTTACCGTGCGTGATGCGTTGGGGGTGACGCGGCTGGATAATTGCACCATGGTGGTTAATCGTGGCGAGATCGTAGCGATAGCAGGGGTGGAAGGTAACGGTCAGAGTGAATTGGGTGCGGTACTCGCGGGCATGCTGCCGGTCAGTGATGGGCAGATATATGTTGCCGGAAAGGAGGTTACTGGAGCGTCTCCGCAGCAAATAACCCGCTCTGGAGTCGGTATCGTGCCAGAAGACAGACATGCCGTGGGCTGTATTACCGAGATGAGCCTGACCGAGAACCTGTTGCTTAATCATATGCACCACTATTCCCGTTATGGCTTTTTGCAACGCCGAAAAATGCGCGATCGGGCACAAGCGCTCATCACCCGTTTTGATATCCGCGCTGCGGGTATCGATGTCCCTTTTGGGGGGCTGTCAGGCGGCAATCAGCAAAAAGCGGTGCTGGCGCGGGAGTTGACGCTGGAGTCTCTGGTGTTGCTGGTAGCAGCCCAGCCTACGCGTGGTCTGGATGTGGGCGCGGTGGCGGCTGTCTACCGTCATATTCAGGATGCGCGCGACCGCGGTGTTGGCATATTGCTGATTTCATCCGAACTGGATGAAGTGCTGGCCGTTGCCGATCGGGTGGTGGTGTTTTACCGGGGAAAAATTATGGGTACTAGTCTGTGTGGGCAGCATGACCGCACTGCCATCGGTGCATGGATGGCGGGGCAAGCAGCATGAGTCATAGAGTCATTAAATCAACCACAGTACAGCGACGTGCGGATCCACATCTGCGTACCCTGCTGGTGATGAGCGGTGCTATTGCGGTCGCCATGCTGGTGGCCATACTGATGATCCTCAGTGTCGGAGTACCGGTATCGGAGGCGCTGGCAGCCTTTGCTGACGGTGCCTGGGGATCGCCTTATGCCATCGGAGCATCGATTAATCGTAGCCTGGTGTTTGCGCTGGTCGGTATTGGTTTTGTTCTGGCGAACCGTGCCCGGTTGACCAACGTCGGCGGCGAAGGGCAAATTGCCATCGGCGGTATTGCCGCCACTGCCATGAGCCTGTACGGCGGCTGCGAGGAATTACCTTATGGTCTGGCCTACATAGTACCCATTCTCTGTGCTGCTCTGGCAGGTGGAATATGGGGCGCCATTCCGGGCTGGCTAAAAGCTCGCCTGGGAACCAATGAAGTGATCAGTACCTTATTACTCTCATTTATTGCTGTCTGGTTGCTTTACTGGTGTGTGCAATCGGTCAGTCTGCTGCGTCAGCCGATGACCAGCGGGGGAACACTACCGGAGTCGCTGACTATCCCCGATACCACCCAATTACCGCTGCTGTGGTCGGATAGCGGGTTAGGTATTCATCTGGGACTGGCGATAACGCTGGTACTGGGCATTGTGGTGGCCGTCATTATTCAGCGCACGCGTTTCGGTTTTTCACTACGCGCAGTAGGTTATAACCCACAGGCAGCCAGACGTGCTGGAATGGCTATCACCTGGACAATGGTGGCTGCTTTGGCGATTGCGGGTGCATTGGGTGGGATCGCAGGCGCGATAATGTTGCAAGGCGATCAGTACTCGCTAAAAGCGGGGTTCTCCTCCGGTTACGGTTTTGACGGGCTGGTGGTGGGACTACTGGCACGTAATTCGATAACGGGTGTCTTTGTCGCCGCATTGCTGTTCGGATTTATGCGTTCTGGCGGTATTAATATGGAGATGGTAGCGCAGGTTCCCGCGGCACTGGTACTGGTGGTGCAGGCTATTGTGATTCTTACCTTGGCGGGCAGCGCCATATGGCTCTCACGTAAAGGGGTAAAAGTATGAATATGGAACTGCTGGCGATCTTCGCGGGCTCATCTATCCGGTTAGCTGCTCCGTTAATTATCGCGTCGACTGGTGAGCTAATAAGCGAGCGTGCCGGCGTGCTGAATATGAGTGTAGAAGGCATGATGCTCACCGGCGCATTTCTTGGTGTGGCGGGAGCCAGCATAACCGGCAATGCTGAATGGGGTCTGTTGATCGGTGTACTTGGCGTTATTCCCCTCGCGTTACTACAGGCTTTTCTCAGTGTGACGCTACGCGCTAATCAAATCGTAACCGGTATTGGTATCAATATCCTGGCGTTGGGCGCGACAACGCTGGCCTATCGGGAGATGTTTGGTGCGCGATCTAATGCTGTCATTCCGGGTCTGGACAAATGGTCGCCGCCGCTATTGCGTGATGTGCCATTGTTGGGCAGTGAAGTATTAAACCAAGTGTGGTTATTGTATCTGGGATTGCTGATATTACTGTTGTGTGCCGTCGTTATGCGCCGCACTGCGTTGGGGATCTCTCTGAATGCAGTCGGTGTCTCGCCGCGTGCCGTCGATCAGTCGGGCCTGTCCGTCACTCGGCTGCGTTATGGTGCAGTGATTTTTTCCGGCATGATGGCGGCGGCGGGTGGATGTTTGCTTTCGATTGGTAACATCCATACTTTTACCGAAGGCATGACCAATGGCACCGGTTATCTGGCGATTGCTGCCATTATTTTCGGCAACTGGAAAATAGGGCGTACTGCTTTGGCCTGTCTGCTATTTGGTGCTGCCAGCGCGCTGCAATTTCAATTACCGCTGCTGGGGATCCAAGTGCCTACCGCACTGTTAATTATGCTGCCCTATTTACTGGCATTGATAGCCGTTGCTGGGCTGATGGGTCGACAAACTGCGCCAGCGGCTCTGACACAGCCTTATCAGCGTTAATCAGGAGGTAAATGATGCCAGACATCAATCAGGATGACACCGTTGCAACTCACGGGCGAACGTCGGGTAAGCGGCAACAGCTTATGCAGAATACCCGGCAACGTATTTTTGAGATAGCGCTGCATGAGTTTGCCGATAAAGGCTTTAGCGGAGTGCGCGTTGAGACTATTGCGGCCCAGGCTGGGGTGAATATTCGTATGATTTATCACTATTTTGATAATAAGCAGAATCTCTATATCGAGGTACTGGAATATGCGCTGGGTCAGCTACGGAGTGAGGAACTCAAACTGAAACTGGATATACATCAGACCGATCCCATCGACGGTATATTGCAGTTGTATGATTTTATCGAAAGCCATTTTTCCCGACACCGCGAACTGCAAAGCCTGCTGCAATGGGAGAACCTTAATAAGGCAGAAACCCTGAAACACTCCGGCCGTATTCAGAGGATGTCATTTCCGATCCGCGACGTATTGACCGAGCTTATCCAGTTGGGTGAGCGTCGGGGTAACCTGCGCCCGGGTATCGATGCCTTGCATCTGTATGTCACGTTGGTCAGTCTGAGCGTCTTCCACAAAGCTAACGCCTTCACGATATCGTATATGTTCGAAACGGATTTACTGGCAGCCAGCTGGCAGCGCCAGCATAAACAACAAGCCCACGATATGATTAGAGCCTACCTTAAACCCGTCAAAATCTGATTCACCGATCTTTTCCCTGTGATGATGATATGCAGGATATAAATAGCGATGCGCATTATTTTATCTATAGAGATCTATTTTCTTAGTTATATATTGGTAACGAATACATCACTTTGACTTATACTGAAAAAGAACCTGACATCCTTTAAGTGGAGTAGGTACTGGCTACTTTTATTTATCTGAATCACTGACCTTGGTACTGCGATGACTCACTATACCCGTCATACTTCACGTTGCCCGGATTGACTTAGCGCCTACAGGCAACTCGAATTATTTAGGGGAGATAGATCCTACGCAATACGGCGGGTAATTTAATGAAAGGAGTCTTGGATGCTGATAGCAAAAGTAAATAATCTTCAGTTGATGGTTATCGGTTGTAGTCTGATGTTCGGGCTGGCACCTGTCTCTCTGGTCCACGCTGAAAACCTGACTACCACAGAACAAACCCTACCCGTTCAAGTCGAAACCGATCTTGTGACAGTCATGCCGTTGACAGTTGAACAGAGTCGGGCTCAAATTCTTGCCAGTCTGCCGGTAAATTACAGCCCGTTATACCTCAATAATTTATCTGAGCTTTACGCACAGCGCGATATGCAGCCAATGTGGCAGTCCGATGAGGCAATACAGGCATTTTCGCAGCAACTGGCTGAGGTGGCTATCGCCGGTATTCAGCCACAGTTTGCCTATTGGGTTGAGCAACTGACGCATCCTACGGTTCAGGGGCTGGGGCGTGATATTATCCTGTCTGATGCTATGCTCGGATATCTGGATTATCTTTCGGGTATACCTGCAGAGGGTAGTCGCTGGCTATATGGGAGCAATGTCTATAAACCCAAAGCCCCGCCACAGGCGATAGTTGATCAGTGGCAAGCGGCGATTAGTCAAGGTAATGCCTTCGCTTTTATTGGCCTGCTGGCCCCAACTAACCCACAATATGCGGTTCTTCGCCAGTCATTACATGCGCTGATGCAGCCGACAGAGGCCTGGCCCCAGTTACAGGATGCTGTCACGCTTCGTCCAGGGGAACTCAGTCGCGATATTCCCGCATTGCGTGAAATTCTGGCGCGTAGCGCCAGCACACCCATCAATAGTGATGTTATTGATGAAACTCAGGACTACAATCCGGAACTGGTTGAAAGCGTTAAAAACTTCCAGCGTCAGCAAGGACTGGAGCCGGATGGCGTTATAGGGGCGCAAACACGTTACTGGTTAAATGCGACCCCCGAACAACGGGCGGCGATTGTTGCGTTAAATATTCAGCGTCTACGATTATTGCCCGATAAGGTCGATACCGGGATCATGGTCAATATCCCTGACTATTCGTTAGTCTATTATCTTAATGGTAATGAAGCGTTGCAGTCACGAGTGATTGTCGGACGACCGGATCGTAAAACGCCGTTAATGAGCAGTGCTTTGAATAATGTCGTCATGAACCCGCCGTGGAATGTCCCACAATCCCTTGCTCGTAAAGATATTTTACCTAAAGTGCGTCAAGATCCTGGGTATCTCGAACGTCTGGGTTACAGTATCTATGAGGGCTGGAGTCATGGTGCAGAAAGTATCGACCCGTGGATGGTCGACTGGTCGATGATAACGGAAAGAAATTTACCGTTTCGTTTCCAGCAAAAGCCAGGACAGCATAATGCGCTGGGACGTTACAAATTCAATATGCCAAATTCAGAGTCTATTTATCTGCATGACACGCCAAATCATAACTTGTTTAGCCGCGAGTCGAGGGCATTAAGTTCTGGTTGTGTTCGTGTCAATAAAGCCTCTGAACTGGCGGGTATGTTGTTACAAGATGTGGGCTGGAATGCGTCCCGTATCTCCAGCACCCTTGATAAAGGGAATACAACATTTGTCTCTGTTCGCCAGAATGTACCGGTAATGCTTTATTATTTAACGGCATTTAGTGGCGCAGATGGACATATTACCTTCCGGACTGACATTTATAACTATGACCGTGCGGCGCGTGTCGGCGCTAATAACGTGAACAGTGCTCGCTTACTGATTCAGTAAACAACGAGTAACAAAAAATATTAACCTCCGCATAGCAAAATACGTACTATTTAGCTATGCGGATAACACCGCCTGACGGTTGTCTTGACGACAAAACTTCTGGCAGTTATGGTTTGCTACGACAGCGCAAATTGCGCATTAAATGTACTTCTCATACTTCATCATACTTCGAGTTTCCTGGGGGGCGGGTACTTTAGCCTGCAAGCAACTCGAAGTATTTAGAGTATAGGGTATACACAATAATTTATTTTTAGGCTTGGAATAATGGATAAAATTAACGCTTATCGCCGCAGGCTACTGGCCTTAGGAGGCGTAGCACTCAGTTCATCGCTGTTGTCGTTCCCCGCATTAGCGACTCTTTCTACCCCACGTCCGCGCATTTTAACACTAAGTAATCTCAATACCGGTGAGTCGCTTAAGGCTGAATTCTTTGATGGCAAAGGTTACATCAAGGATGAGCTGACCCGGTTAAATCATTTTTTCCGTGATTACCGTGCTAATAAAATGGCCACTATCGATACCGCATTATTTGATCAGCTGTATCGCTTGCAAGTGCTGTTGGGTACCAAAAAGCCGGTTCAGTTAATCTCCGGTTATCGCTCTGTTGATACCAATAATGATTTGCGGGCACACAGCCGCGGGGTAGCGAAAAAAAGTTATCACACGAAAGGTCAGGCCATGGATTTTCATATTGACGGTGTGGCATTAAGCCAGGTTCGTAAAGCCGCCTTATCAATGCGGGCGGGTGGTGTGGGGTATTATCCACGCAGTAACTTTGTACATATTGATACCGGGCCGGTCAGAACCTGGTAACACAACAAGCCGGTGTTTGTCCGCCGGTAATGGAGCAGCATGAACTACCATATTATTCCCGTCACCGCATTTGCCCAAAACTGTTCATTAGTCTGGTGTCCGGTAACCCAACAAGCCGCTGTGGTTGATCCTGGAGGCGATGCACAACGTATTAAGCAAGCTATTGTAGAGACGGGTGTTAAGGTCACACAAATCCTGTTGACTCATGGTCATCTGGATCATGTTGGCGCTGCTGCAGAGCTGGCTGCTGATTTAAATGTCCCTGTTATTGGCCCGCAAAAAGAAGATGAATTCTGGCTTCAGGGACTCCCACAGCAGAGTCAGATGTTTGGCCTTGCAGAGTGTCAGCCTTTAGTACCCGATCAATGGCTGGAAGAGGGTGATAGCGTAAAAGTCGGTGAAACGACGTTTCAGGTGCTGCATTGCCCCGGCCATACGCCCGGTCATATCGTCTTTTTTGACCCGATCTCTCGGTTACTGGTGTCTGGTGACGTTATTTTCAAAGGCGGGGTAGGGCGTAGTGACTTCCCGCGTGGCGATCATGGGGCATTAATTGACGCCATTAAGCGTAAGCTATTACCGCTAGGCGACGATGTGACCTTTATTCCTGGCCATGGCCCACTGTCTACCTTAGGCGAAGAGCGGCTGAATAATCCCTTTTTACAAGATGAACTTCCTGTCTGGTAATACGCATCGTTCAGTCATCGCAGTCTGCTATTCTCACTGTTTACCCATACCAATAAAAAAACCGCTGGCAACCTTAGGGTCGCGAGCGGTTTATCCTGACAGCGTGTCGTCAGCGTGCTGAATTACAGCACTGCAACGATAGCTTCACACAGAGGGGACATATTATCTGGCGTTAATCCAGCCACGTTAATACGACCTGAAGCGACAGCATAGATACCGAACTCTTCACGCAGACGTAATACCTGCTCTTTACTTAAACCGCTAAAAGAGAACATACCGTTCTGGTTAATGATAAAGCTGAAGTCGCGGTTTGCGCCTTTCTCTTGCAGAGTGTTCACAAACAGCTGGCGCATACGGTGGATACGCTGACGCATCTCTGTCAGCTCTTGTTCCCAGAGGGTACGTAATGCCTCGTTGCTCAGAATAGTCGCAACCACCGCAGCGCCATGTGCTGGTGGGTTAGAGTAGTTAGCGCGAATAGTCGCTTTCACCTGGCTAAAGGCGCGATCAACCGTTTCAGCATCAGCAGCAACCAGAGTACAGGCGCCAACACGTTCATTGTACAGGCCAAAGTTCTTAGAGTAAGAGCTGGCGACGATCAGTTCTTTATGGCTGGCCGCAAACAGGCGCAGACCTTCAGCATCTTCTTCCAGACCACGAGCAAAACCTTGATAGGCGAAGTCAAACAGCGGTAACCAGCCTTTTTCCAGTGACATTTCAGACAGTGTCTGCCACTGCTCGAAAGTAGGATCGATGCCGGTTGGGTTATGGCAGCAGCCGTGGAACAGCACCACATCGCCTGCTTGTGCCGCTTGCAGGCTGTCAATCAGGCCGGTGAAATTAAGGCTGTGATTTTCAGCGTCATAGTAGCTGTATTCACAGACTTCCAGACCCGCAGACTCAAAAACATTTTTATGGTTCGGCCAGCTAGGATTACTCACCCAGATACGTTTTGCTGAGGTGTTATGGGCAATAAAATCAGCTGCGACTCGCAGAGCGCCGGTACCACCAGGAGTCTGTGCAGTGCGCGCACGTTTTGCTGCGATAATCGGGCTGCCTTTGCCGAATAGCAGCTCTTGAGTACATTGACCAAATGCTGCAATACCATCAATGCTGAGATAGTTTTTCGTGACTTCATTTTCCAGCAAATAAAGTTCAGCTTTTTTTACGCTGGTCAGAACCGGCGTATTACCCGTTTCATCTTTATAGACACCAATACCAAGGTTAATTTTATTTGCGCGATCGTCGGCACGGAACAAATCAGCCAGACCCAGAATGGGATCTGCAGGGGCAGCAGCAATATTCTCAAACATAACGGATTCCATAGAGGTAACGGGAGAAATTAACATCAGGTTACCCGCAGTTTTACCAAATGCCAACCGTTTGCAAAAAAAAGAATATCAGGAAATTAATACGCGGTTTGTTGTGCTTTTCAGACATAAAAAAACAGGACTTGCGTCCTGTTTTTATTTATATCAGACAAATATTTTGTCGAATATTAGAACTGGTAAGTTACACCAGCAACTGCCTGGTTGTCAGAACCGATCCAGCCGCCATCAGTTTTCTCAGCTTCGCCAGTTTTCAGCATGTTTACACGGTAGTCAGCATAAACGTTGAAGTTTTTGTTGAAGAAGTACTGAGTACCAACCTGGATGTATTTAGCCAGTTCAGCATTGGTGTCCTGACCGCCAACAGAGATACCCTTGCCTTTAGACTGTACGTAAGACAGGGATGGACGCAGGCCGAAATCGAACTGGTACTGAGCAATGGCTTCAAAGTTCTCAGTTTTTCTAGCAGCAATATCATTGCCACTTGAGCCATCTGCTACGTTACTCATATTACGAGTTTCTGCATATACGGCTGCCAGATAGATATTGTTGGCATCGTA
>Ga0308165_1003108_pt1 | contig 18375 bp, 17 predicted proteins | sample PhyWR2_FD_201032 | JGI IMG/M metagenome (GOLD analysis project Ga0308165, IMG submission 201032) | Phyllosphere microbial communities from UC Gill Tract Community Farm, Albany, California, United States - DLSLW.R2 | ecosystem: Host-associated > Plants > Phyllosphere > Unclassified | place: USA...
CGGTGGCCGCGCCGGCGTAGTCACTGCGCGCACCCGCGATCAGGCCCAGGCCGTGCCACGCTGGCGCGGCAAGCGGCGTATTGACCAGTCCCCGGTAAGCCTCGGCGCTTTGGTCAAGCTGCCCGGTCTCGCGTTGCGCGCGGGCGCGCAGCAGGGTCGATTCCGGGCTTGCGCCAAACTGGTTTTCGAATTGCGCAATGTGGGCCAGCGACGCAAAGAACAGCCCTTGCGCCTGCATGCGCTCGATCAGCGCGCGGTACATGCCGGGCGTATCGGGTGGTCCCTTGTCGCCGAGCGCAGAGGCTGGCGCAATATCGGCGCGTGCGGCGCCATTGGGCGCCAGGCCGTAGCCCGCAGGTTTGTCGCTTGCGCAAGCCGCCAGCAGCCCCGCCAGGCAAAGCACGACAACGCGGCGGGCGAGGCCAGCGGTGGTGTGGGTACGCAATGCAGTCATGTGGTGTGTGCTCATAAACCCATCTTCGACAAGCCGCGGAACAAGGCCAGAAAGCCTGCGCCGCCGGTCACCACGATCAGCGCGGGCAGCAAGGTCACGACCATCACGCCGGTCATCTTCACGGTCAGCTTGCCGACCCGCGTCTTCAGATCCAGCTTGCGCTGTTCGCGCAAGCGTTCGCCAAACCGTTGCAGCGGTTCCTGCACGGCCCCGCCATGCCTGTCGACCTGGACGATCATCCCGACCAATGCCGCCAGATCGTCGTTGTCGTAAAGCGTGGCCACACGGACCAGCGACTGTTCGCGCGTGCGGCCACGGGCGTATTGGCCGGCCGCCAGTGCCAGTTCCGCACTCAACACCGGCAGCACGTGCTTGAATTCCTGCACGATGATGTGAAGACTCTGGTCGATGGACAGGCCTACGCCCTGCAGCAGACGCATCAGGTCGATCAGCAGGGGCAGTTCGTCGGCCGCCTCGATACGCCTGCGCGCGGCGCGGCGCCGCAAATACCACTTGGGCAGCATCAGCCCGAATGCCAGGCCGAAGAAGGCAGCCATGGCGTATTCGACCAGGCCGTCGAGCGACAGGGACAGCATCACGACGATCGGCAAACTGATGGCCAAGGCTGCGCGCGACAGCGCAAATATCGACCGGTCGTTTTCGCGGTTGAACCCGCTTTGGCTGAGCAGGCGGCGTTCTTCCTCGGTCAGCAACAGGTCGCCGACCCGCCCTTTCGACAGCTGCTTGCCAAGACGCAGCGCCTGTGCGCGAGCGCGCCCCAGGCGGGTAGGTTCGGGCACTTCCTCGTCTTCGTCATCGCTGCGTGCTGCACCGGGCGTGGCCCGGCGGTTCAGGCGCTTGTCGATGGACTGGCGGCTGCGCTGCTGCCGCGCGGCCCGCAACACCATCGAGCCGCCCGCCAGGCCGACCGCCAATGCCAGCAACACGAGCGAGATGATGGACAACACATAGGCGCTCACCATGTCACACCCCCTTGGCCAGGCGATACAGCCAGAAGCTGCCCACCAGTTGCAGCACCACGGCGCCCAGCAACATGTTCTGCCCGCTGGGATCGGCCCACATGCTCATGAACATGTCGTTGTTGAACACCACAATGAAACACGCAACGCCCAGGGGCATCAGGCCAAGTATCCAGGCCGACATGCGCGTCTCGGACGACAAGGCGACCAATTCCTGACGCGCCTGATCCAGGTCGCGCATGAAGTTCGCCATGCGGTCGAGCACCAGGTCGCTGCGGCCACCGAATCGCAGGCCGATGCCGACCACCGAGGCAATCAGAAAAAGCGGATCGAAGTTGTAGGCCTTGGCCACCTGGCGCAGCGCGATGTCGAGTTCCATGCCGGCGCGATTCAGTTGTGCAGCGCGTTCCAACACGTTTTTCAAAGGCTCTTCGGCGCTGGGCACGGCGGACTGGAATGCAGATCCCAGACTGCTGCCGATGGTGACCAGGCGCACCAGGCTGTCGAGAAAACCAGGCAATTGCATCGCCATCTTGCGCAGGCGCTTCTGGCCCATGGTCCACAGGCGGAAATACACCAGCACGCCGTATAGCAACACGGCAAGCACGGCCGACAAGGGACCGGCGAAGAGCAGCGTCAGCACCAACAGGCAGACCACCGGCGTGACCAGCAGCAGATAGAGACGCATGTCCGGAAACACCCCGGCGTTCAGCAACAAGGCGTCCCAGCCCGGCAAGGCGCTGCGTGGACGGGCGCCTGCGCCTGCGGCTGGCGCATGGACCTCGGCGGTGGCGTGGGCAGGCCCATGCGCGTGTGATGCACTGCGTTCCAACTGATGATCGATGAACGCCGACGTGGCCTGCCGTCGCGCGCGCGTGGTGGCGACATGCCACAGCATCAGCGCTGCGGCAATGCACAGCAGCGAGAACGCGCCCAGCCACAAGCCCATCGATGTGCGAGTCATCACGCACCTCCGTTCGTCAACGCGACCTTCCCCAGAACCCGCTGGCCGCCGGTGCAGCCACTGGCTCTTCGGGGATGTCCATCCGAGGCCGCAGTTCGTCGCGATACTTCAACAGCTTGGGCGAATGCGGCAAGATGCCGAGCGACACCCAGCGGTCGCTTTCCGCACCGTCGGGCGCGGTATGCACCTCGTGCCGATACAGTTCCTGGATGGCGATCATGTTGTCGGCCATGCCGGTGATTTCAGTCACCGACAGCAGGCGCCGCTTGCCATTGGACAGGCGACCGATCTGCACGATGAAGTCCAGCGCACCGGCGATCTGGCGACGCAGGCTGTCTTCACTGCCCGCAAAGCCGGCAAAGCCGGCCAGCATTTCGATCCGGTACAGGCATTCGCGCGCGGAATTGGCGTGGATGGTGGCCATCGATCCATCGTGGCCGGTATTCATTGCCTGCAGCATGTCCATCACTTCGGCGCCGCGGACTTCGCCCACCACCACCCGGTCCGGCCGCATCCGCAGGCTGTTGCGAATCAGGTCGCGAATCGACACCAAGCCCGAACCGTCGAAGCCGCCCTGCCGGGATTCCAGCCGCACGACGTGCGGGTGATTCAGCGAAAGTTCGGCCGTGTCTTCGACCGTCACCACGCGCTCGTTTTCAGGGATGAAAAAAGCCAGCGCGTTGAGCAAGGAGGTCTTGCCCGAACTGGTGCCGCCCGATACCAGGATGTTGCAGCGGGCCCGCACCGCGCAGTCCAGCAGGCGGTGAATGTTTTCGTCGAAGCTGCCCAGTGCCACCATGTCGGAAGGTTTCAGCGGGTCCTGCCGGAACTTCCGGATCGACACCATCGGTCCATCGACGGCCAGGGGTTCGATCACCACGTTCAGCCGGCCACCGTCAGGCAGCCGCGCATCGACCATCGGCGTGGACTCATCCAGGCGCCGGCCCAGCGGCGCCAGAATGCGGCGCACGATGCGCAGCAAGTGCTGGTTGTCGGAGAAGCGCAGCGTTTCGCGTTTGAGCACACCGCGCCGCGACACGAACACGCTGTTGAAGCCGTTGATCAGAATGTCTTCGACCTCGGCGTCGCCAAGCAGGTCTTCGAGCGGCCCGAGCCCGGCCAGTTCCTTGGTAAGCGCGCTGGCAATCTGCCGGACTTCGCCCTCGTTGATCGGCACCCGGCGCAGTCGCACATAGCTGTCGACTTCCAGGTCGACGAACTTGTTGATCGCTGCGCGCGACCAGCGGCCGAACTCTGCACCCAGCTCTTCGATACGGGACAGCAGATGTTCGTGGGCGGCCGCCTTGACGTCCTGATAACGCTGCGTCTGGGCAAAGTTCCCGCCGTCGTCGGCAAACTCGACCATGCGATTCATACACTAGCCTTCTTGTTCTGCGGCAACCATCGAGTGACCCAGCTCATTTCGTTCTTGGGCTGGCGCGTCGACACCAGCTTGTCGACCAGGTAATTGACGCCGCGCACGTACGGGTCGCGCTCAGCCACTTCGCTCAGCAACTTGCCCTGGTTGGTGCTGCTCATCAATGCCAGGGTACGGTCGGGCAAGGTGACCAGCAGGCGCACGCCGAAGCGTTCCGAAATCTGGTCGGCGGTCATGCCGTAGCGCTCGTCGTAGCGGTTCACGATCAGGCGCAGACGGTCGGAACGGATGCCGCGCGCATCCAACTCGCGCAGCAGGTCGGCCAGCGACACCAGCGCACCCACGCTTTGGTCGGTGATCAGCCAGGCTTCGTCGGCGCCGTTGATGAGGTTGTCGATGAAGTCGGGGTTGGACAAACCGCCAACGTCGGCGAACACCACGTCGAAGTGCATGCGCAGGCGGTCCATCAAGCCCATGGAATCGCTGAGCGACACGCTTCGCATCTCGCCCAGGTCACGCGGCAAGGGCACCACGGTCACACAGTGCGAGCTGCGCGCCAAGGCCGAGCGAATCAAGGTTTCGTCGAGACGACGCAGGTTGCGCACGGCCTCGGCGAAATGAAACTCGCTGGCCACGTTCAGGTAGAGCTGGCCATCACCCACCGGCTGGCCGAGATCGAGCAGCGCCGCCCGGCTGCGCGTCTCGCCAGGCTTGGCAGGCGGATGCGCCAGCGCACAGTGCGCATGCGTCGCGGCGGCCAGGTGCACCGACAGCGTGCTGCTGCCTACGCCTGCACGTACGCCCAGCAAGGCCACCAATTTTCCGCGTGATGCCCGCACCGGTGCGGGTTCACGCGCGGCCGCCTCGATCACGCGGCCGACCACGGCCTGCACTTCGCCGGGACCCGCGGAAAGATCGATGAACTCGCGCACACCGGCGCGGATGGCGGCAATTGCCCCGCCTGGATGCGCCATGGTGCCGACTGCCACCAAGGGGACCTCGGGCGAGTTGCGCGCCAAGGACTGCGCAAGGTCGACACTGACCGCAATCTGCTCGGCCGATCCGCCGCGCGCAAAGTCCACAAAGATCAGGCGCGGGGCAAGCGAGGCCACCCGCGAGGCCACATCGGCCGCCGCGCCCGGCTCCTGCACCAGCACGCCAAGGTCTTGCAAACCCATCGCCAACTCGCGCGCAGCTTCAGCGTCCTGCGAGCAGAACAGAAACTGGTTCGATCCCGATGATCCGGAGAATTCCTGGTTGCGAGCGTTCATGTTTTTCTTCCCTGCAAAATGCTGCGTCCGACCTGGTCTACTTCGAGAAGCCAGGCACGACATCGTCCGAAGAGGTACCCATCAAATAGCTGCCCCAGGCATTGCCCGGGCTGTCTCGTTTTTCCTGCAATTCGCCCGGCAAGGGCAAGGCCGCGCCACGCGCCAGCGGTTGCACCAGTCTCGGGGTCACGATGATCACCAGCTCTTTCTCGTTCTGCGAATACGTCATGCCGCGGAAGAAGGTGCCGATGATCGGCAAGTCGCCCAGGAAGGGCACCTTGTCCAGGCTGGAGACCGTCGTGCGTGACACCAGGCCACCAATCACGAAACTCTCTCCATCGCCCAGTTCCACCGTGGTGTCGGCACGTCGCGTACTGATCCCCGGGATCTGCAGCCCGCCAACCGTCACCCCATTTGCCCAGTCGATATCGCTGGCTTCCGGCGCCACCTTCAGGGCGATGCGATTCGGTCCCAGCACAGTCGGCGTCAAGGTCAGACCGATACCGAAAGGCTTGTATTCCACGCTGGTGGTGCCCAGGGCACCGGCGCTTGGCACCGGCAATTCGCCACCCGACAGGAAGCTTGCGCTCTGCCCCGACAAGGCCACCAGCGACGGCTCGGCCAACACGCGCGCCAAGCCGTTGCTTTCCAGCAGACTCAGGTTCACCGACAGGCTGCGCGATGCGTTCAGGAACACCAGATTGAAGGCTTCACCGATGGCCGCACCGGCTGCCGGCAAGCCGCCACCGGTGGTCGGACCGCTATACCTGCCCGGCGAATACGTGCCGAACGCAAATCCCCGGTCCCGTGTGCGCACCAGGTTGAAACCAGCCTCTTTCATCACCGACTTGCTGAATTCGACCACCTTGACGTCGACCTGCACGACCCCTGCCGAGGCGATCGTGGAGGTATCCAGCACCGTGCCTTCCTTGCCTACCGAGTCGCGTGCGGCAATCACCGAACTTTCATGCTCGGCGAGCGAGCCAAAACTTCCCCGCACCACTGCGCGTCCGCCGCGCACATCGACGGCCGTACCGGCCGGCGGCGGCTGCAAGGCAGCAAGTTCGCCCAGGACCGTCACCACGTGCGTCCTGGCATTGGACTCACCCTGGACCCACAGCGAAACCGTGGTGGTGCCTGCCTTTTTGCCCACCAGCAATACCGCGCCAGCCTTGCGCTGCGGCGTGGGCTTGAGCAACAGAACGTCCACAATGTCCGGATCGGCAATCGCCACCCGTTCCAGCTCGGCGCTGAGCGCCAGTTCGTAGTTGTCACGTACCGCCAACTTGACTGCCTGCCCTGCATCGGCAGCACGCACCTGCCCCGCAGCGCCCGCAGCCACTGCACATACCACCACTGCTGACATGAACAGGTACGACCCGCGCGCACCCGCATGCTTATCCAAGCGACTGATCAAAATGGCACGACCTCTGTCTGCGTTCCCCGAATGATTTCGACCTGTCTTGTCGGTGCCGCGCGCGGCGCTGGGCGCGGCGCGGACGTTGCGGGAGACATCACAGGCGGCGCCGAGACAGGGGACGCCGGAACGGGAACGGATTCTTCAGTCAGGTTGACCAGGCCACCCAGGCTCATGCCGGCGTAGGCCAGGTTGCTGGGCTCGCGAAGCGAGGCACGCTGGGCGTCGTTCAAACCGGGACGCGCGGCCAACGCCGGGCCCGGTTGATAGAAAAGATTCACGTCGGCAACCGCGTCATCGCCAGGCGATCGCAGCGCCAACACGACACGGCCGTGCTGGGTGGCCAGCAGCAGACGCGCCACATCAGGCAAGGGCACCACCAGCACGGCGGGCCGCGTCACCGGACCGGATTGCGCGACCGACAGGTTGTCGGTGACGCCAGAGCCATACACCAGCACGCGCACGCGAGACAACAACAGGCGAACCTGGCTGCGTCCGGTGTTGTTCTGGTCCTTGAGCGAGAAGAAGACGTCGACGAAATCGCCCGCGGATATCCGGTTGGCACCGCCGGCGCTGGTGCCGCTGCCGCCGCCGATTTCTTCGACCGTCAGCGCGATCGCACGCTCACCTTCTGCCATCGTGAAAGACAAGGCCGTAGCGCCGCCAAGATCCGAGTCATAAATCGGACGGCCCGTGGGGATTGCGCGCACCGGCTTCTTGCCAATGAATGCATCGATGTCGCCATTGGTGCCGGTCGGGAAGATCGACAGATGCACGACCTTCAACTGCTTGGCCTCGATGGGCTGTCCCACAGGCAGATCGGCATCGGCGATGACCACCGGATAGGACGGTGCCGGATCTGCGATCGGGGCAGCGGCGACCGTTGGCTGCGGATCGCTGCCACGCCCCAGGATAATGGCGAGCACAGCCAGGCCCAGCGCCAGCGCCACCAATACAGCGGCCACGATCTTGGTCGCTCGGTTCATCGATCACACCTGCTTCTGGACATGAGATCTGGACAAGGCAAAAACAACATCACGAACCGCCGGCGCGGGCCCATTGCTCGGGATCGAGCTGCACGGTCGCGCTGGCACTCAAGGACTGCGGCATTGCGCTGGCGGGCAGCAATGACGGGATCAAGGGATAACTGCTGTAGTTCTGGTAGGACACGGTCACCGTCCTGCACGCCATGCCGGCCGCACAAGTGGCCGAAGCGGTCACCACTGGCGCAATAGCGGGTTGCGATTGCGTCTGGCGGAAGTCGGACAGCCAGGTGACAACACGCGCAGCGGCATCTTTTCCGAGTTGTTCGGGGGCGATCACCGAGCTCACACGAAGCCCCGGCATCGCCGACGAAGACGAAAACTCGCTGGTCAGCAATGCCCGCGCGCCTTCTGCGGCTGCGCGGCTGAGCGACTGCTGCACCACGAACACCGCGCCGTAGGTCACGACGAAATAGAACATCAAGAAAAAGACGCCACTGACCAAGGCAAATTCGATGGCCGCCATGCCGCGCTGTCGCGCAGGCATTCCCACGGGTCTGCGCAGGGGCTGGCAGTTGATGAAAGGCTTGACGGGTCGCATGTCAGACACCTCGATCTAGTGAGGTCGGCGGAATCCACACCGTCGCCTGGGCAGCCAGTTGTTCAGGCAGCATGGTCCCGAACCCCGGAAACACGGGCAGCAGCGGACGGGATCGATAGTTGTCGTAATTGACGCGCACGGTGACCATCCAGCCGGAGGTCGGCGACTGGCAGCTGGCGCCAGAGGTGCTGCCCGAAGACACGTTGCGGTCGAAGGACAGACAGCAACTGGTGACACCACACAAACCGGTGCCCGACACCACGGCCTTGCAACTGGTGGCCTGTCCTGACATCGACGACAACCAATCGCTGGCGTAGTCAGCCGAGCTGCAGGCTTGGGCCAGGCGAGCCCGTATCTGGGCCATGACATCGGTGCCCGCCGCCTGATAACGCAGGCTGGCACGTGCGCCCTCTTCTGCCGCCAACTGCAAAGACTGCCGAGCCGTGACGATCAGGCCCCAGCTGAGCATGGTGTAGAACATAAGGAAGAACGCAGTAAATACCGCGGCGAATTCGACCGCATATGCGCCCCGCTGGGGAGCGCCGCGGGCGCCGCCGTCACGGGTCCAGGCTCGAACCTGTTCGAGCGGGACTGCGTGTTGCACCTTTACGTATCGCTGCACGATGCAACCTCTTCAACCCGCCTCGCCCGCGAGGCCGGCATGCTATTCAAAGCCTGGCGCTGATCCAAGGCTGCGCCAATGCGGCAATTGCCATGTATGCCGCGTACGGAATACCCTTTCGTCCCTGCCGCCTGTCGCGAACCCATGCCGCAAAACGCTGCACGCGCCCGCCGTCAACATCGATCCATGCCCCTGCAATCCGACCCAGGTTGGTAATGGTCGGCATCGCATCGGCGGTATGCATCCACTGCAGGACCGCATGTCCACCGTTGAGCGCTGTACCCACCAGCCACACCACCACCATGCCTGCTGGTCCAATTAGCAGACCCAATACTGCAAAAAACTTCACATCACCTGCGCCCATTGCCCGAAACATATAAAAGGGCAGCAGGAAAACGAAGGCAAGCACACCGCCGACCAGCGAACTCTGCAGCTCAGTGGCAGTTCCTACTGAAAGCCCCGCCCAATCAGCCAGGCGAATCAGCAGATAGATAACAAGTCCGGCAATCAACAAACGATTGGGTACGCGCCTGAACAAGCAATCCGTAAAGAACACCACTACACACAAAGCCCAAAGCAAGCCCATATACAGACCGCTCATTTATTTCCCTGCCCTGTGCATGACCTGAGCTGCGGGCCTTTGTTACAGACAATCCGTCCGCAACAGGCTCCAGGCCGTCAATTCGCGTCGATGAGCGTTTTCAACCTGGCAAAGAGACCGGTCAGCGCAGTGGTGAATGTGCCCACCGCGGCTATGACCGCTACGGCAATCAAGCCCGCGATCAGACCGTACTCAAGCGCAGTGGCGCCGTCTTCTTCTTGGAGAAATCGAACAATATGGCCTTTCATGATTCGCCTCTCAGTCATGCCAAGCGCATGATTTTTTCTTCCACCCGACCGACCTAATCATTCGCGTGCAATGACGCTGCTGAACAAGGTCGGTTAAACGGAATGGCAAGATCTCGAAAGCTGGGCCTTCAAGATCCTTGACGCTCAGCCGACGGCAGCGATACGCGCAGCCAAACGATTGAAAAGGCCCGTCAGCGCACCGGTGAACGTAGCGATCACCGCGATCACTGCGACTGCGATCAGCCCTGCGATCAGGCCGTACTCAAGCGCAGTCGCGCCATCTTCTTCACGAAGGAAATTAGCGATTTCGTTTTTCATGATTAACCTCGTTGCCATGAAAGTGGCCAGATTTCTCTATTCAGGCCGACGATGCGTTAGCACGCTTATTCGACCCGTCCCGGGCTTCGCATTACCGGAAGCTTTGGTGAGTTAATTCTGCCGACACTCAAGCAAAGCGACGACGCTTTGTCAGGACTTGTCAGAAGATCGCAAATACATTGTGCAACACATACGTAAAAATTTTGGTTTCCTGGATAATCATAAATATTCGTTATTATTGACCCAGGGAAAACCATCGCTAATTGGCGCTTAAGTTCTGATTTGTCAGAACTCGTCAGATACATATGCGTTAATGGTTTTTTATTTTCGAATTTTTGCGTACGACTTGCCTGACCCGCGTGGGCGCCTAACCAAGGTTGGTCGTATCACGGGAATCAAGCAGCTCGTTCATGCGGATTTCCAGGCGCTTCTGGTAGGCACGTGCGGCACGGGCAAGCTGCAGGCGCATCACACCCAGCATTGCAAGGCATAGCGCGAAGACGATGTAGGGCAAGTATGTCCCCTCGACAACCAGTGTGCTTTCGCCAGGCTTGGGCACATAGATGAAGGTGCAGGCAAGCACCCCTATATAGTGTGACCCGCCGACCGACAAGGCCATGACGATGGACGCCGTACGTCGCTGCGCCTCGCTCTGGACGTTGAACGCAAGCCATAGAGATAGCGTGGCGGCGACCGCTGCAACTACGATCGACGCCACGACGCCGATCACACTCCAGGACAGCACGCCCTGGGTATGCACGGCGTCCATGCCCATGTAGTTGACGCCTGCCATCACGGCGCCGGTTGCACAGCCACTGATGACACAAGCCGTCGGGCTGAAGGTGGACTTGCCCACGTACCACAGGGCGATGCCGGCGACGAACACTGACATGACAAAGGTCAGGAAGGTCAGCCAGAACTCATAAGCGACGGCAAAGGGATAGCGCTGGGCGGCCATCCCCAGGAACTGCATTCCCCAGATAGTGACGCCGCCCAGCGCCAAGGCGCCCACCAGCACGTACCCCACCCGCAGTCCGCCGTCTTCATTTCGTATTTTCGATGTCGCTTCGAGTGCAACGTACGCACCCAGCGCCGAGAGAATGAAGGACAGGACAAACATCCCCGGCCTGAAAGACACGGAGATAATATCGCCAGACTGCATGGTTGCCCCGGGGAGTCGACTCGGACGGTTGCCGTCGCGAAATGTTAAAAAAATGTCAGAACGTAGCTTCGGCCACCGTCATTCAACGGCTGAGCCACGTAAAGCTCCATAGAAAGTCAGAATTAGTCAGAACAAGCTTGGGCACGCGTCTAAATAGTCGCAATGTCAGAACTAGTCAGAATGATCTCAAGCAAAGACTGTGACTATATGTACTGATATTGCGACACTCGGATCGCCGCGCCTTTCTATGATTATTAATACACCCAGACTCCCGACGCCTGCGGGTGGCCGGTGGAAAAACACGTCAGTACCCGCCTTGCTTGCGGTAGTGACCGTATTCACCGCGCATGCCGCAGATGCGCCAATGCGGGGAAATCCGGTCGATTCCCTGCCCCAGATCGAACCGGCCGCCCCGCCGGCGAGTGCGCCCGTGGCCTTGCCAGCGGCGCCGGTTGCACCGGAAATCCAGGCGCGACTGGCCCGTCGAATCGTGCCCCGCCACTTCGCGGTCAGCGGCGTCAGTGCAATCCCCTTCGACGATGTCGTGGCCTTGCTCACACCGCTAGCCGGCAAAGAAATTTCGATCGGCGAGTTGGCCGAGCAAGCGCAAGCGATCACCAAGCTTTATCAGCAGCGCGGTTATGCATTGTCTTTCGGCTTGATCCAGGAACAGTCCTTTGCCAACGGCGAGGTGAAGGTCACGGTGATCGAGGGCTACGTCGGCAAGACGCGCATCGAGGGCGACGCCGGTGGCGCGCGCGACGCGATGGCCCGCTACGCAGCGCGCATCGAGGCAGACCGCCCCTTGCGCCTGGAGACCCTGGAGCGTTATCTGAACCTGATGGCGCAACTGCCGGGCGTGAAAATCAAACCCGAATTGCCTGCGCCGCAACGTGCCGACGGCGTAACGGAAATGGTCTTGAACGTCACGCACAAACCCATCACCGGCAATGTGTTCCTGGGCCAGGTGGGCAACAGTCCCAGCGCGATCGTCGGCGTGAACATCAACAGCGTGACGCCCCTGGCCGAACAACTTCAACTCAATGCCGCCGTACCCGGCGGGCGTGACAAGCTGCAGTATTACGCGCTGTCCTATCGTCAGCCGCTTGGCGATGACGGCCTGACATTGCGCGGCAATGCCTCTCTATATAAGGCGGACCCCCGCGACAAGGCACTGCGTTCACTGGGGCTGGCACGCAATATCGAGAACCAGCGCGTGGGCTTCTCACTGGGCTATCCGGTCTGGCTCAGCAACACCCGCAGCCTGAACGTCAGTACGGGCATGTATGCCGCCAATAATCTGGATCGCTACACACGCGTGCTGGACGGCGCGAACGTGGCGCTGGTGTCGCATACACGTGTGCTGCAGGCTGACGTCACCTATGCCGACGCCAGCGCCCTGCAGTCCCGCAGCCTGACGGCGGGCCTGAGCAAGGGGCTGGAAGGCCTGGGTGCGAGCCAGGCAAGCACCACCAACTATGAGCTTGGTTTCACCCGTCTGAACCTTGGCGCCACGCAGAATCTGGTGCTTCCCGCCGGGTTCGGTCTGAGCGGATCACTGGCCGCGCAGTTCAGCGGAGACACGCTGCCGCCGTCGGAACAGATCACGTTTGGCGGGCCGCGCTTCGGCGCCGGCTACCCCTCGGGTGCGGTCGGCGGCGATTCAGGTTGGGGACTGGCGTTCGAACTGAATCGCAAGTTCGCAATACCGACGACGTATCTGAAGACCGTGACGCCCTATGCGCTGGTCGACACCGCACGCGTTCGCGTGGCCGAACCCTTGCCTGGCCAGGGGCGCGAGCAACTCGCGTCGGCCGCACTGGGCCTGCGTTTCAGCGACGACCGTTATTACAGCCTGGACCTGAATATCGCCAAGCCGATCGGCGATCGACCGGTCAATGAGTCCAAGCGACCGTTGCGATTCAATCTGACGTATTCCCTGCAACTGGATTAAGTCGTTTGCCGGGTCGTGATGACCCGGCGCATTACCCCCACGTAACGTTACGTGACCCGCACGTGTCCGTAACGTCGTTACGCAAAAGTCGAAATTCGTCAGATTTGCGATTTCCCGTTTTTTCGAAAATCGCAATTGCCATACAGCTGAAACCCCGCGCATTCATTGGGTTTTCATGGATATCTCAGTTGCTTGATTATCCCGGCTTGAACGTCTGACGAACGGTAATTCGTTTTGGCATAGCTATTGCATTAATAGTTTCACCAAACATTTTCTCGACCCCCAGGTCGTACTACCGGGAGCTTTCCATGCCTGCACGCACCTTCTTCTCGCCCCGCACGGCAACCTTGACCGCCGCGGTCCTGCTTGCACTTTCCACGCTCGCGGGCTGCGGCTCGTCGGGCGGTCACATGGCTGCTGGTGGTTCGTCGGGCGGATCTGGCGGCAGCACCGCCGGCGGCACCGGTGATGCCGGCACTACCGTCGGAACCACCACGGGCACCACCGGTGGCGACACCGGCACCGACGGCGGCACGATCATCGGCACCAGCCCCGGCACCAGTGGTGGTGGCATCGGTGGTACGGGTGGAAACGGTGGCACCGGCGGCGGTACGGGTGGTGGCGGAGGAGGCACGGGTGGTGGCGGAGGCGGCACGCCCCCGGTCGTCGTCAATCCCGGCAATCCCGGCACCCCGGGTACGGGTGGAGGCGGACCGGGCACCCCGCCGGTGGTCGTCAATCCGGGCACCAGCGGTGGCAACACCACCGGCACTCTGGCGCCGACCCTGACCGCGACGGGCAATGCCGTCGATACGCTCACCGGCAACACCCTGAGTGCAGGCACCCAGCTTGGCGCGACCGGCACGGCACTGGATACCGCAGTCACGCCCGTCGTGAACGGCGTGACGGGCCTGACGCAGACGGTCGGTGCAACGACCGGTCTGGGCGCACCGACCGGTGGCTTGCTGGAGACGGTAGGCGGCACGGTTGCGGGCGTCGGTACGCAACTGAGCAATACGTCTGGCACGCCCAGCACGCTCACGCCGCTGCAGACCGGCACCAGCGCGCTGGTGACGTCCTTGGGCAATGCCGTGTCCACCACGGGTGGCCTGGTCAACGCAGATGCCAGCAATGCAACCCCGGTGCCGACGGCGCTGAAGCAAGTCGCGGGTGGCGTGGACGGCTTGGTTATCGGGCTTGCCAGTGGCGATCAAAGCCGGGGCGTGCTTGCTCCCACGCTGGGCAACACTGGCGCTGCCGTCGACAACGTCGTGCCACTTAACCTGCAGACCACGCTTGGCGCAACGGGACAGGTCGTGGATGGCGTTGCCGTCCCGGTGACCACCGGCCTGACAAGCACCACCCAAGCGGTAGGCGCGGCCACCCAACTCGGCGCACCGACCAGCGGACTGCTGCAGCAAGTAGGCGGTGCGGTCAGCAACGTGGGCACGAAGACCGCCAGCAGCGGTCTGCCGGTCGCTAGCGGCGTCGGCGGACTGCTCGACGAAGCCGGCCAAGGCGTCGCGTCGGCAGGCGGCCTGGTTCAGGCAGATGCCAACAATCCGACGCCCCTGCGCAGCACGCTTACCAGCGTGACCAGTGGTGTGGGCGACCTGACCGCCGGCTTGACCAGCAACGGTTCCCTGTTGGCACCCGTCAACGGCGCGCTGACAAGTGTTGTCACGCAAGTGCCGGTGAGCGGCGCTGGCATCTCGCCGGTCGGTGGCGTCTTGCAGGGCGTGGTGGGCGGCGTCAACAACAACCTGCTGACCCCGGTCGCAGGTGTGGTTGGCGGCATCGGCGGCGCAACCCCGGGCGCGGACGGCGCACTCGCACCGGTGGCGAGCGCCTTGTCTTCGATCACGGGCGGCCTGGGTAATGTGGCTACGCCGGGCGCACCGGCTGGCGTGCTGGCCCCGGTGACGACCGCACTCAACGGCGTGACGGGCGGAGCAAGCGGTGCGGGCGGCGCACCTGCGGCTGGCTTGCTTGCCCCGGTTGGTGGCGTCCTGAGCAGTGTCACGGGCAGCCTGGCGGGTGCAACGACCGCCCCGAGCACGGGCGGCGCGCCGACAGCGGGTGTTTTGGCACCGGTGACCAATCTCTTGACCGCAGTCACGGGTTCGCTTGCCCCGGCAGCCACGGCGCCGGCAACTGCGCCTGTCACCACCGTCGCTTCAGGTTCGGGTGTGGCCGTGGGCGGCGCGGTCACCACCACGCCGGTCACTGGCGGCTCCGCCACCACGGGCGGTGCACTTGCCCCGGTTACCGGTCTGGTCACGGGACTGGTCGGCACGGTCACGGGCGCGACCAGTGGCGGTACCACGACCACCGGCGGAACGACGACCAACAACGGCGGGCTGGTGGGCGGATTGGTCGGCGGCTTGCTCGGCGCCCGCCGCTAAAAATCGGCAGATAGGTCCAGGAGCGCGTTCGGCACCGAACGCGCGCCACACGCACTACATGCACTACACGTCTCAACGTTTCATCGACCAAGGAATGCTCATGTCGGCCCAGATCAAGCACCTAGAGCTCGCTCCAAACTTTCGTTTTCATGGCGCCCCCAGCTTGCCAGGTGGCACCAGCACCGCCGAAGGTACCCAGCAGGAAGCGCCCGAAATGCAGATGATGGAAGAAGTGGTGAACATGCTCGAACGCCGGGCTGCGGTCTATGCAGGGCTCAAGCGCATTGCCACCGCCTCGCAATACGGACTGAGCGTGGGTGACCTGCGCGCGCTTGACCTGATCGTGGAACTGGGCCCGCTGACCACCGGCCAGCTGACCCAGTTGTCCGGCCTGAGCTCCGGGAACATCACCGCCATCGTCGACCGCTTGGAAGCCAACCAGATGGTGCACCGGACCAAGCACCCTCTGGATCGGCGCGTGATCGTGCTGGAAGCCGATCAGAAGCAGTGCAGCGTGCTGGACGTGCCTGACCCGAACCGACTGGCCGCCGGCGACATGCCCGGCATGGATCCCGGCACGCTGGCGCAGGTGCACGCCTTCCTGGCGCAGTATCTGGATCACCTGCGCGATGACGCCTTGCATGGCCACGCGCGCAGCACGCGCATCAACTGAGACCCACCGGCGCAAGCACATTGAGACGCAGGCCAAGCACATCAGGCAAGTCGAAGAAAAGTGGCCCCGGCAGCTGAGCTCTGCCGGGGCCGCGTCCGTCCACCCGCGAAATCGGAACGTTCCATGTCAGCGCAGTTCAACTTCATTCACGGCCCTTCCGAGGCTGATTCGCGCAGCCTTGCGCGCCCGGACACCGCGTCCAACCAGGACAATGCGGCCGTCGCAAACGTATCCCAAGCGGATCTGCTGGACGGCATCATGGCGATGCTCGGCCATCGCATTGCAGTCTATGCAGGACTGCGACGCACAGCGGTTGCCGCCGAGCGCGGACTGGGCGTGAGCGACCTGCGGGTGCTGGATATGATCATTGAACTGGCCCCGCTGCACACCGGGCAATTGAGACGCCTGTCAGGCCTGAGCTCGGGCAACATCACCAGCACCGTCGACCGGCTTGAAGCCCTTGGCATGATCCATCGCAGCAGGCACCCCAGAGATCGGCGCATCACCTTGCTGAACCCGGATGCTGCGCAGTGCGCGCAACTGGACGCCAAGCCTGCTGCCCGCAAGCCGATGCCGGTTCCCGACGCACGTCAGCTCAAGCAAGTGCATGCCTTCCTGACGCACTATCTGGGCGACAGTCGTGACGAGGCGCTGCGAGATGTCGGCCAGGAATGAGCTGGAGAATCAACTGCAAAACCAGACCGCCTGAAGAGACGGCAGGTCTGAGAAGCAGATGAACCAAGAAGCAGAGAACAAAAACAAAAACAAAAAACCCGCACAGTAAGCACTGGTGCGGGTTTCTGGTCCGTGCTGGGCACGGTGTCTTGCTTGGTACTAACTTGTATTGCCGGTCTTGCAAAGCACTGGCGGAGACGGAGAGATTCGAACTCTCGATGCAGTTTTAGCCACATACTCCCTTAGCAGGGGAGCCCCTTCGGCCACTCGGGCACGTCTCCGTAAGGCGAATAGAAATATAGCATAGCTACGGCGTAGCTACAAATCGATCCGCCCAGAAATTTATCCTTCCTGTACCTGGTCCAGGCCAAACGCTTTATGCAGCGCGCGCACAGCCAATTCCATGTACTTGTCTTCGATGATCACCGAGGTCTTGATCTCGCTGGTGCTGATCATCTGGATGTTGATGCCCTCTTCCGACAAGGTCTTGAACATCAGGCTGGCCACGCCCACGTGCGAGCGCATGCCGATACCGACGATGGACACCTTGGCGACCTTGGCATCCGACACCACTTCCTTGCCGCCAACGACCGGCAGCACTTGCTGGGTCAGCACGTCGATCGTCTTCTGGAATTCGTTGCGATGCACGGTGAACGAGAAGTCGGTGGTACCGGCAACCGACTGGTTCTGCACGATCACGTCGACATCGATGTTGGCGGCAGCAATTGGGCCGAGGATCGAATAGGCGATACCCGGCTTGTCAGGTACGGCCAATACGGTGACCTTGGCCTCGTCGCGGCTGAACGCGATGCCCGAAACGACGGCGGCTTCCATTTTTTCGTCTTCCTCAAAAGTGATCAGGGTCCCGGACGTCATTTCTTCGTCGAGCGGGATCATGGGGTCGGTGAGCGACGACAGCACACGCGTCGGCACTCGGTATTTGCCGGCGAATTCCACCGAACGGATCTGCAGGACCTTGGAGCCCAGCGAGGCCATTTCCATCATTTCTTCGAAAGAAACGACGCGCAGGCGACGCGCTTCGGGCACCACGCGCGGATCGGTCGTGTAGACACCATCCACGTCGGTGTAGATCAGGCATTCGTCGGCCTTCAAGGCCGCTGCCACCGCCACCGCCGAGGTGTCGGAACCACCGCGACCCAGGGTCGTGATGTGGCCGTCGTCATCGATGCCCTGGAAACCGGTCACGATCACCACGCGGCCGGCATCCAGATCCGCACGAATGCGCTGGTCGTCGATCGAGGTGATGCGCGCCTTGGTATAGGACGAATCGGTGCGCACTGCGACCTGCCAGCCGGTGTAGCTGCGTGCGGGCTGGCCGATGTCCTGCAGCGCGATCGCCAGCAGCGCAACACTTGCCTGCTCGCCGGTAGACGCCAGCATGTCGAGCTCGCGCGGATCGGGCTGGCTCGAAATGTCTTTCGCCAGGCCGATCAGGCGGTTGGTTTCGCCAGACATGGCGGAAGGCACCACGACAACCTGGTGACCGGCCGCGTGCCACTTGGCAACGCGACGGGCGACATTCTTGATGCGCTCGACCGAGCCCATCGATGTGCCGCCGTATTTATGAACGATTAAGGCCATGTGACGAGGGAAAGAGTGACGAGGAAAGTGTGCTGACGTGTAAGCGACGGCAAGCCGTAGATGGTAG
>Ga0308165_1003111_pt1 | contig 18367 bp, 16 predicted proteins | sample PhyWR2_FD_201032 | JGI IMG/M metagenome (GOLD analysis project Ga0308165, IMG submission 201032) | Phyllosphere microbial communities from UC Gill Tract Community Farm, Albany, California, United States - DLSLW.R2 | ecosystem: Host-associated > Plants > Phyllosphere > Unclassified | place: USA...
GAAACTGAACTGGAAAAGTCCTGTACAGTTTCGAATAGCCGAAAGTAAAGCAGCTTAATAACGAATAAAAAACGGAGTAGATTTCTCTACTCCGAAAAAAGTCTAACTTTTTGGGGTCACTACATTTTCCCTAACACTTTTTGTTTATTTTAGGCATCTACTCCTGGTTCTGAGGCGATGATCGTCAACTCACCTTCGAATCGCCATTTAGCGATATCAGTTGGTAAAATAAAGCTTGTTCCTTTACTTAATTCGTAGCGTTCTTCTTTGAGTGAATCTATCTCTTCAATAATCAAACTGCCAACACCATCGATTACTGTGGCTAAGGTATACGGCGCATTTTTCTTTAGCTTCAGTAGTCCTTTAACTTGCCATTCATATACAATGAAAAATGGTGTTTTCAAATACGTAATAATACTTGATTGACCTTGATTTTGTTGTTGGATTGATAGTTCAGCCGCTTTTGCGGGAACAGTTGTTACGTCTACGGATTGTTGGATGTGCAGTTCTCTTGCCTGACCTTGATCATCTTTTCTATCATAGTCATAAACGCGATAAGTCGTATCACTACTTTGTTGCGTTTCTAAAATCATGATTCCTTTACCGATTGCGTGGATTGTACCACTTGGTACATAGAAAAAATCGCCTTTTTTAACAGGCACTTTTTTCAATAAGTCATCCCAACGTTCTTCCTTGATCATTGTTTCAAGTTCTTCACGAGTGTTAGCATTGTGCCCATAAATAATTGTTGAACCTGGCTCGGCGTCAATAATGTACCAACACTCCGTTTTTCCAAGCTCACCTTCATGAGCTAAGCCATACGTATCATCTGGATGAACTTGGACAGATAAATCATCCTCTGCATCCAAGATTTTCGTTAATAAAGGAAAGACATCCCCCTTAGCACCGCCAAATAACTCACGATGGTTTGCCCAAAGTTCATCTAGCTTTTGACCAGAAAATTCACCATTTTCTACTGTGCTAACTCCATGTGGATGAGCACTGATCGCCCAGTCTTCACCTATTTTATTGCTTGGTAAATCAAAACCGAATACGGTATGTAATCGATTACCACCCCAAATTTTTTCTTGAAATACTGGTTTTAGAAATAAAGGTTGCTGCATAGTTTAGAGACTCCCTTCTATTTATACTCGTCAATTATACCACTAAAAAGAAAGCGATTCATCTTTGTTTGTTCTTTTTTCATATAAGTAAAGTTGAATTAGTTCATCTCTTTTTTCAATATATTGTGCTCTATTATCAACTGGATGAATCCGATTGGAAAGAAAGATGAAAGCGTTTTTTTGAATCGGATCGATCAATAAAAAAGTACCAGTATAACCTGTATGAAATAATAAAGGATGTCCTGTCGCATCTTTTTTCAAGTCCCACCCAATGGAACGTTGTCCCCTTTTATTTGGTGTTTGATCTGTAAGCAACAATTCGATTGTCGTTTTTTCCAATAATCTATTCTCCATATACTTTCCATCATTCAAATACATTTCTGTAAATTTTTTAAGATCTGTCAAGTTAGTAAATAAGCCTGCATTCCCCGCATGTTCAGCTAAAACAAAGGCTTTTGGATCATGTGTTTGACCACGAATCACGCCTCTTGTTGGATGATTTTCAGTTGGCACGATCTGCGAAGAGTTACTAGGTAAAAAGACACTGGCTGTCATATCTAGTGGTTCTAAAACGCGCTCTTTAAAAATCTCGATCAGCACGTTGTCAAATAACTCTTCCAACATGAATCCAAGTAAAATAGTTCCAGTATCTGTGTAAGCAACTTTTTCACCTAAATTCTCCCCCGATCTAACCTGTAAATAAGCAAGACGCAACGCTTCTTTCGTCAAGCTATCACGATTTTCAATATAGCTTTGAATATCAGAGGTATGGGTTAAAAGATGACGAATCGTTAGTCGTTGATCAGCAATTGCGGGGTAATACTTGTGCACTGGTACATCCACCTTCAGCACGCCAGTTTCTATTAATTGTAGTACGACTGTTGTAGTACAGATGACCTTCGTTAAAGAAGCTACATCAAAAAGCAGCGGTCGCTCTAGCGGTTCGACTGTAGGTAGTATTTGAGCGTTTCCCCAAGTATGATCCTCAGATTTGTCTTCACTTATAAAAGAAAAGCTGACGCCTGAGAATATTCCCTCATTCATCAATTCTTTGATTTTTTGCTTCGTTTTTTTATACATCATTCGATTTCCTCATTGTTTTAATTTCTTACAAACCACCATTCAATATCACTAGGGTCGTAAATTGTTAAAATCGTTAATTTTTTATCAACAAAAAACTCTTGCTTTTGTTCCTCTAAGTGATTTTTTAATTGTTTCATTTCTGCTTCATGTTCCACTGTTAGCACAAAAAAATCTACACCTAATCCTTCATTATCAGTAGTTTTTTGAGCTTTTGTCTTTATCATATCAGTCAAATACACAGAAAAGTCACCGTCATTTATCGATAATTTTTCCTTTACTCTATCTTCTGAGGTCATTCCTAAAATATTTTGATAAAAAGAATGATGTTCTGATCTATTTTCCACTCGTAGTTTGATCCGATCAAATCGAACACCTGCTGAAAGGCTTGAATAGAGGACATTACTTTGTTGGACCAAGGCTTCAATATCAACTGTTTCTATGTTTTCATCTTGTTGCGCGAGTATCCTTTGACAGTTCACTTCTAATTCATTTCCCTCTGGGTCTTCCAAAAAGATACTTTGTCGATTTCCTACTTGCTTAGAGTAATTGATTGGATATTTATGTGCTGTGATTCTTCTTAAAATACTGCTAAACTCTTCTTCTGTCGGAATCAGTAATGACAAACAGACTTTTTTTTCAAATGATTCTAGTCGTTCTTGTTCACAATCTGTTTCCTCTAATATTAGCAATCGACTATCTTTTTCTTGTGAACCAAATATTGATAAATTATTTTCTTCCAGCTTTAAAATAAAGCCCAACACATTTTTATAAAAGTTGACCATTCGCTCTACATCTTTCGCACGCAAGGCAACCGTTTTCACATATACATCTTTTGATAGATTAAACTTTTCCATTCGTCTTCCCCCTCCGAATGTCTCCCACTATTTATTTTAAACATCTCTAGTGATTTCAGCAAGCAAATACTCTTTTCAAAAAAAGGCAAATTGTCTAAATTTTCGAGAAAATACAGATGAATCTTCCTAGACCAATAGACTTTTTCACTCTATTTTTTCAACTCTAATTCAATCTATACCAATAATTAAATAAAAATGAAACGATGACATAATTATTTCTTGAATAATAATTATACCAAAAAAAAGATGTTGAATCTCTCATTCAAACATCTTTTTCTATTTTCTATCCTACCATTTTATTAATTATAGATTGCTTTGATTGGATCCATTCTTGAAGCACTGATAGCAGGAATGATCCCAAATACGATACCAGTTAAAATAGATACCAATGTGGATATGGCAAAAATCGAAGGTGTCATGACTGGTACAATATCTACAAAACTACCGACAGCTGTAGAAAGCAGATAGCCTAACCCAACACCGAACAATCCACCAAGCAACGTGATAAATGCTGCTTCTAATAAAAACTGCATCAAAATCATCCGTGGTTTTGCACCGATTGCTCTGCGAATCCCAATCTCACGTTTTCGTTCTGTTACAGAGACATACATGATATTCATCACGCCAATTCCCCCAACTAACAATGAGATTGCTGTGACCGCCATTAAGAACATAGTAATACCACCAATTGCATCTTCCATTTGTTTTTGATTTTTTTGTTCCTGATCGTTTTCTTTAAAGATCCCTTTAACATCTGGGTGGCTTTCACTTAAAGTAGAAACAGCTTGCGAAATGATCGCTTGCTTATCTGCTCCTTCTTTTAATTTGAAATTGATACCACTGATCGCTTTTGATGTCGCTAATTTATTATATGAAGCTCTTGAGACAAAACTGCTGTAGACGATATTCCAATCCAGCGCCATCGCTTCAGTGTTATCTAATGCTTCATAATCAAATGGTTCTAAGATTCCAATGACTTTGTACATATAGTCATTGATCGAAACAGCTTTTCCAATCAATTCACCTGGATCATCCATTTTCAAACTCGTATCAAAAACATCATGATTTAAGATAATCACATCTTTATTAATATCTCGATCGTCAAAATCACGACCGTATTTGATTTTATTTTGACCACGATTGGATGTGACCATTATATTAGCCTTAGCACCAAAATAGTCCAATTGTATATTTAGGTTATCTCCCATCATGCCATCACCATACTGCGGATAGATTGTCTCAACGCCGTCGATATCTCTGACTTTTTTTAGATCAACTCTAGAAAAACTATAGTCTGGTTCTTCATAAATCATCATACCAGTAGAACTTTCATCCTGCATTGTATAATGTAGTTTAACGACATTCGTATTAGCACTAGTTGCCGACATTACTTGCTTTTTCATTCCTTCACCTAGTGTTGAAATAGTCACAACTGAAGTAATCCCAATAATGATTCCGATCATTGTCAGAAATACTCGTAGTTTATGTGCACGCAAACTCAATAAAGTACTGATCAGTAGATTTGAAATCATCGAATCACCTCTTCTTCAAGAAAACGGCCATCTTTCATATGAATCACTCGTGTGGCATATTTTTTCATATCTGCATCATGTGTCACCATGACGATAGTTTTACCTTGACGATTCAATTCCGTCAGTAACTCCATAATTTCGATTCCCGTTTCACTATCTAATGCGCCAGTTGGTTCATCTGCCATGATCAATAGCGGATCATTGACTAAAGAACGAGCAATTGCCACACGCTGTTGTTGTCCACCAGATAATTCATTTACTTTTGCTTTTGTTTTTTCACCTAAACCAACCAACTCTAAATACTTTTCAGCAATTTTTCGTTTTTCATCATTGCTTTTCTTCCCCTCATAAACACAAGGTAACTGTACGTTTTGACTAACATTCAATGAGTTGATCAAAAAGAACTGCTGGAAAATAAAACCAAGATATTCATTTCTAAACTCAGACTTTTTATTCTCAGAAAGCTTGGAAACATCTTCACCTTTGAAAAGATAATTACCGTCAGATACGCGATCAAGAAAACCGATGATATTCATCAGTGTCGTTTTTCCACTCCCAGATTTTCCCATGATCATGATGAATTCACCTTCATTGATCGTTAAATCTAATGATTTTAAAACGTGCAACTTTTCTTTCCCGACAGGAAAATATTTATTGATTGCTTGCATCTGAATGAGAGGTTGCGGGCTTTGTTCTTGTTGTATCATGAATGCTCCTCCTATTCTTTAGCTGCTGGCGCTGCTTCTCCTGATCCTTGATTATCTTCTTCGATCAAGTCTCCTTCTTTAACGTCTTTCTTAGAAGAAACAATGATTCGATCAGCTGACTCTAAACCAGAATTTATAACCATACTACCTTCTTTTTCTTCACCTACTTGAACATCTCTGCGGATCACAGAACCAAAATCATTGACTAATACATATTTTTTACCATCTTGCTCATGGATTGCTTTTTTAGGTACTTCGATTGGTTTATTATCACCTATATTGATTGTTGCTTGCATATGATAACCATTTTTGATGCCCTCTAAACTGTCAAGTGCTAATTTTACATTATAAGTCGACATTGTTCCTTCTCCGCTAGTATTTTCCCCTTGATCAGCTTTGGCTTCTGGCGGATTGTCATCGATATATGAAATTTTCCCAGTTACCGTTGTTCCACTTGAAACCACAGAGAGATTTGCTTTTTGATCTACTGCAATTTTCATTAGATCCTTTTCATTTACTTTCCCAGCAACATACAATCCATCTGAAGTTAAACGAAGAACAGGAGCATTTTCATCTTTGACCTCTGGGATCGAGACACGTCCTTTGAATTTTGCTTTTGTTGAAATAAATTGTTTTGTTGTTAAATCAGCAATCGTTTCGTTTGAAAAGAGGATTTCTTCATCTACTCCATCAATTTCGGCTTGATGTTGCTCATTAATTGCTGCACCAGTTGTGTTGCGTTCTTCTTCTTTGGCTTTATTAAAATTATCGATTGCTCGATTCCATTTATTATAAATATTTTGTTTTTTAGTCGCTAATTTACTTAACGTATTGTTCTGAGCTTCAATTTCTTTCGTTACTTCTTTGTCTTCATATGTGAACAATTCTGTTTCTGGTTCGACAACATCACCATTTTTCACCTTGATTTCAGGTGTGCTTGTCATTTTTGAATCTTTTGCAAAAGCTTCGGCTTGCTCAGGTTGAATAACACCGTTGATATACACTTGTTCAATATCTGGAACGTCGAAATATTCAATCCCTAAATCTTCGGAAACTGTTTTCTTTTCAGATCCAGCTTCCTTATTTCCTCCCAACAGACTTGGAAGAACGAAGATCCCTATACATACAACTGCAATTACCCCTACAATGATCATTGTTCTTTTCTTCATAATCCTTCTCCTCATCTCCTTCAATTATTCTACTCTTTCATTTAACCATTCTTGCTTCTGTCATACAAGTGACATTTTTGTAATTGTATGAAAATTCTTAATTTTCCGTATAATTTAATCTATAATAAGAATGTGAGGTGAAAACTAATAATCAGCTTTACCTCACACTTTAAAATAACTTTTCAAATAAAATAGGACCTTGTTCATCTCAGTCTAGTAACAGGTTTCGTGCCATGATAACACTTTTCAGTTCATCGATAACTGTCTCAAAAGGTTGATCCGCATTGATTATACAGTGATTTGGATATGTTATGACCTTTTCTATATTCTGAGCTTCTACATCATACAATGCACTCCGTTCTTTTACCGTCTCATTATCGTCTTCTCTAGTTTGTAATCTCGCTAAGATATTTTTCTTTGAAACTTTAAAAAAAATGGGGATTACTTTATTCACAAATTGCCTTTCTATCTGTTGAAAGCCGTCTATTGTCAAAACATCATAGGCAAAGTGACTAGTTGTTTTTCGAATCAATTCTTCGATTCCTACACCATATTGATAACCATGATACTGATCATTCTCTGCTAGAGCATCGGTATCGACTAATTTTTTGAATTGTTCTTTCGTTTCAAAATAGTAATCTATTCCATCTTTCTCTTCTTTTCGGATAGGGCGCGTTGTATGCGAGATCACTTTAAACTCTGCCGGAAAAACTGCCTCTGCAACACTAGTTTTCCCAGAACCACTAGGACCGATGATCACAAAAAAAGGATACTTTAATCTTTTTCGTTTCATTGTATGAACCTCCTGTAAACTGACTATACAACAATGATATGAGTACTTCAATGAAAAAAGTAGACCAGCTCAAATGAAATTTCAAGCTGGTCTACATATTATGTTTCATAAATGACTTGTAAAAATAGACACTATTTTCTTATAGTATACGCTCGTTACTTGCTATTAGAAACCTTATCTAACACTCAATACTCCATTATTTTGCTTTTACAAGTTTCTTCACTAAAAAATAAATCAATAAAATAGTAAATAATAACTAGCAATTTGTCGTTTTTGTGATATAATTACATAAATGATATTTAATTTAAATATTGTTTATGCATCTTCTGACAGCACTAAACTTCCCCAAGCTCAAATATGTTAGAAGATGCATCTATTTTTTATGGGGCTACAACTATTGCAAATAGCCCAACAGCAACTGCTAGAATCATTTCTTCCCCTCCATTCAACTAATATTAGAAAAGATACTTTCCTATAAATATCTCCTACAAGAAAATTGTAACAAACTATTAGAATTAAATAAATAACTTTTTGCTTTTATTGCATATAGAACAAGAATTTGAATGTTTTTATATAAATAATTAGAATTTAGAAAAAAATTCTTCTTCTTCTTTGCGATATTTGCAAATAAAAGGAGTGTAACACTTGAATATAGGAGAATCACTGCGTTTTTTTAGAAAAAATTTGAATATCACGCAAAAGGAAATGCTAGATAACTATTTAGACCCTTCAACCTATTCTCGAATCGAACATGGCAAACAGGTCATCAAAATAGACGCTCTTGCAGAAGCTTTAAAAAAGTTATCACTCTCTTCAGAAGAATTTTTTGCCCGAGTCCCTTTGGATAACGAACAAAAAAACTTTCAAGAACTCTTCTATTTTTGTGCTTCTCACATAGATAATCAGGCAAAAAAACAAGAACTGATTCATTACTATAATAAGATTCAATACAAACAGAGAGATTTGAAAGAATTTTCAAATTACATTGTTATAAAATCTTACTTTTCTCAGTTTTGGCCCGAAATCGAGCCGATTTCAGCTCAAGAGAGTCAGCAAGCTGCTAGATATTTGTTAAAAAAAGACTATTATCAGCACTATGATTATGTTCTCATCTGTAATATGATCAGTCTTTTTACTTTTAGCCAACAGGATGCTATCGTTGCTCGAGCTATTCCTATTGCCGATGAAAATCAAAGAGATTATAGTACAAAAAAGTTTGCTTACACAACTATTACAAATTTGATAACAGCTAGAATCTATGAAAAAGACTACAGTGGTGCACAAAAATATATAATTTTTGCAAATAAGCAAGATGTGACAGGGTCAAATTATAATTATCGTATGAATTTACAATATTTACATAATTTACTGCAATATCTATTAACTGGCAATCATCAATATATGGAGCATATTTATGATTTTATACGACTTTTAGAAAATATTGGCGATAGACTTCAGGCAGAAAATTTAAAAAAAGAAATAAAATTTTTGACCTATGACTACTTTCCAGAGATTGATCGAACAGATTACCCTATTGGTCTATTCAAATATTAAAATTGTTTCAAAAGAAGGGCAGTCACTCAGCATGTGAATCTGAGTGATTACCCTTCTTTTTGTTTTCTATTTCAACTCTTTTCCGTTTGTTTCAATAACTTGTTTGTACCAGTTAAATGATTTCTTCTCATAACGATTCATGGTACCTTCACCGTTATCATCTAAATCAACATAGATGAAACCATAACGCTTGCTCATTTCACCAGTTGATGCACTAACTAAGTCAATACAGCCCCATGGCGTATAGCCCATTAAATCAACACCATCTTTAATCGCATCTGACATTGCTTCAATATGACGGCGTAAATAATCGATCCGATAATCATCTTCTACATAAAAGTTTTCATCCACTTTATCGATTGCTCCTAAACCATTTTCAACAATGAATAGTGGCTTTTGGTAACGATCGTATAATTCGTTCAAAGCAATTCTCAACCCTTCAGGATCGATTTGCCAACCCCACTCACTTGCTTCTAAGAATGGATTACGAACACCACCTAATAAGTTTCCAACTACTGTATCCTCTTCTTCTGCTGTTTCGTTGACAGCAGAAGACATATAATAACTAAAACCAATATAATCTACTGCATATTTTCTCATTAATTCTAAATCATCTGCACCCATTTCTAATTCAGATACACCATATTTATCAAACATGCGTTGTTGATATGCTGGATATTCACCGCGAACTTGCGCATCTGTACAGTAGAAATTAAATTCTTGATTTTGAGCTAATGTTGCCATTTGATTGACAGGATTTGCGTCAATACTATATGTTGTTGCATAAATGATCATACAGCCAATTTGCATATCAGGGTTGATTTCATGCCCGATTTTCACAGCTTTTGCACTTGCGACAAATTGATTATGCCATGCTTGGAAAACATTTTGATAATCGCCCGCACCAGTTGCTTTGACCATGCCTTGACTCAACGCAGGAAAATGGAATGCTGAATTTATTTCATTGAAAGTCATCCAATATTTCACTTTTTTTCCATAACGCGTTAAAACAACAGTTGCATAATTTTCGAAGAAATCAATCATTTTACGATTCTTCCAGCCGCCATATTCTTTAGCTAAATGTAACGGCATTTCATAGTGAGAAATTGTAATAACAGGTTCGATTCCGTGTTTTAAACATTCATCAATGACTTGGTCATAAAATTTCAACCCAGCTTCATTTGGTGTTACTTCATCACCTTTTGGAAAAATTCTTGCCCACGCAAGTGAAAAACGATAACACTTGAAACCCATTTTTGCGAATAATGCAATATCTTCTTTAAAACGGTGATAATGATCGATCCCACGATGGTTAGGATAAATAAATTTGTCTTCATCGATTTCCCAATTAAACGTATCACTACCTAAAATTTGAAAACGTTGTTTGCCGCCCGGCATTGCATCCGCTACTGACAAACCTTTACCGTCTGAACGGTAGGCTCCTTCTAATTGGTTAGCAGCTGTTGCGCCTCCCCATAAAAAACCGTCTGGAAATACTGTTGTTTTATTTGACATACTCGTTCCTCCTATTTAAAAATATTGTAAATTTATTAGGTCTTTACTAAATTATCTATTCAATTAACGCACGATCGCAAGAAAATCTTCTCCATGTAATACATCTGTTTGATCCATATCCAAGACATCTAAATAATCCCCACTATTTGTAACAACAATAGGAGTAACGATTGGATGACCAGCCGCTTTAATTTTTTCAGTATCAAACTTAACAAGTAAATCGCCTTGTTTTATTTGATCTCCTTGCTTCACAAGGATCTCAAATCCATCGCCATCCATCTCAACCGTATCCATACCGATATGCATCAACACTTCTGCACCATCTTCTGTTGTGATACCAACGGCATGGCCTGTTGGAAATAATGTTGTGATTTCACCATTAGCTGGCGCATAAAGTTCACCTACTGTTGGTTCGATTGCGATGCCCTTACCTAATGCACCAGATGAAAAGACTTGATCTTCCACTTTGTCTAACGCAACGATCGTACCTGTAAGTGGGCTTGTTAAAACAATTTTATCATTTTTATTGCTATTTTGCGCTTCTGAGCTCGTATTTGTATTTTTTGTAGTCACTTCACTACCTGCTTCTGGTTTATCTTCAAATTTCAAAATGAATGTTAAGACAAACGCAATGACAAACGCAATCGCTGTTCCGATGACTGCTGCAACCAATCCAGAAGTATCTTTTGTGTCTTGTGGAATAAAACCTGGTAAACTTAACAAACTGATTAAACCAAAGACATAGTTTTGAACGTGACTGAAACCGATGAATGCTCCACCGACAGCTCCACCGATACAAGCTGCAATAAATGGTTTTTTAAGTGGTAATGTCACGCCATATACCGTTGGCTCTGTAATCCCAAATACTGAAGTCATCGCAGAAGATAAAGCCAAACCTTTTAGTTTTACATTTTTTGTCATGAAGAAAACTGCTAACGCTGCACCACCTTGAGCTAATACAGCTGGTAATAACATTGGTGCCATTGTATCTACGCCACCGCCTGCTTGAGAAAGGTTTAACATCATGATCGGCACAAAGCCCCAATGCATCCCAAACATAACGAATACTTGCCATAAACCACCCATCACAGCACCTGCAATAATTGGGCTAAAGCCATAAATTCCATTGTAGCCTTTACCTAACAAATCACCTAGAATTGTACCGATAGGCCCAATGGCTATAAAAGTAACTGGTGCCATTACAAGAAAAACAGCTAAAGGAACACAGATAATTTGCAAGAATGTTGGAATAACTTTCTTGAAGAAACGTTCTACATAGCTTTGCACATATACTGCTAAAATAATTGGAATAACAGATGATGTATATGCACTTGCACCAATGATCACTGGAATTCCTGCAAAGCTTAACTGCTGACCAGCTAAAGCAGTGATACTAGGATGAACAAGTGCCATTGCTAAACAGACTGCCAAAAATTGATTTGTTTTGAATTTTTTTGCCGCAGTAAACGCCAATAGAATCGGTAGGAAGGTGAATATACCATCTGCTATTGCAAACAGCACAACATAGACACCTGATTCAACCGTTAGCCAGTTTAATGTAACTGCCAATGTTAAAAATCCTTTTAAAACCCCAGCTCCTGCCATCGCACCTAAGAACGGTGTAAAGATAGAAGAAATAATATCAATCAATTGATTAAAAATGTTCCCTTTAGGACCTTCATCTTTTTGTGAATCATCGTCTCCTAGACCACTATGTGCCATTAATTCTTTATACACATCACTAACATGACTGCCGATCACGACTTGGTATTGACCGCCGCTTTGAACGACTTGAATTACATCTGGATCTTGGTTAAGCTTATCAGTAGCCGCTTTTCCCTCATCTTTCAATTTAAAACGTAAACGTGTTGCACAATGAACAACACTATTCACATTGCCTTCTCCGCCAACTAGCGTTAAGACGCGCTCTGCTATTTCTTGATTTTTGCTCATTTTATAAGCCTCTTTTCTTTAATTTTTTATATAAAAAAACCTAAACTGAAAAAACAATGATTTTACTATACTTAAAAAAACTAAATATAGATGAATCGTTTGTTTTTTCAATCTAGGTTTTGCCTGCTAAACAGTAACAATCCGCTTCGATTGAAAGTTAAATTTTTTAATAAAATAAATGCTACGCTTTTTTATCTCCAGCTACTCGCTGGATATGAATGGTCAAATAAATTTGTTCAGCCTTATCGATTGGCTTTTGATATTTCTTAACTAGATAATCATTGATTCTTTGAACGGACTGAAATGCTTTCGGATACTTGCTTTGAATCAACTCATAAAGAAAATCATCTTCCTCATCGTGCGCTTCATTTTGCAAATAACGTTGCGCAAAATATTGCAAGTGTGTAACGATTCTTTGATAATTCAAGGAATCTTCATCAAAGGGTTTCCCAAAATAGCGACTGATGATCGTTAAAATATCTCGAACCATTTCGGTTGCGGACATTGTGACTTCCATGTTTCCGTTTGCTTGCTCACTATTTACGATGTGAAATGCAATAAATCCTGCTTCACTTTCAGAAAAATCAATATTTAATTTTTCTTTGATTAGTTGTACACCTTTGCGAGCTATGGCGAATTCTTTTGGATAAAACTTTTTTGTTTCAAACATCAAGGGATTGGGCATCTCGAGACCTTCTTTTGCTCTCATGATGGCATAATGTACGTGATCCGTTAATGTTAGGTAGATATTGGATGACAGTTCGATCCCTAACTCTTCTTCCGCTATATCCACGATTTTTTTAACGATTTCTACTTCTTCTAATGGAATATCTGCAAATAATTGCTGAAACTGTCCAGAAGTGATGGAATCTTTAAGAACAAATTCCTTTTCAATAAAAGTTGGGTCAATAACGTCACCAATTTTTTTCTGAAATGCTAGTCCTCGACCCATGCAGACAATTTCTTCACCTGATTCATTTTTTGTCATGACGACATTGTTGTTTAAAATTTTTTCGATATTCATGATGAACCTCACTTTTACAAATACAAATGAAAAAAACCTAGAATCCGCCCAAATAAGTCACTATGGAAGATTCAGGTTTTGCCTGCCGAACAGTAACAATCCTTATTACATGCACAGCATAACATTATTTCTATTCATTTGCAACCCTTTACAAAGAAACAATAAAAAATTTTTTTGACTCTCATTTGCAAAGCCCGATTGCAAACAAATAGCACTAAAAATGAACCTTATCAGCTATTAGTTCTCTAAAGTTTCATCATCATAATGGTGGAATGTACTTTTCAAATAATTAGCTTTCATTCCTATTTATGAAAAGAACGTTTTTTTCAGATAATTTACACAAAAACATTGCTTTTCTTACTTTTTATTAGTAAAATAGTTTTTGTTTAGAAATAATGATACTTATGTATTCAAAGGAGATTTTATATGTCAAAATTACTTGTTGTGAAAGCACACCCACTTACTAAAGAAGAATCTCGTTCTGTCCGAGCATTGGAAACTTTTTTAGCTAGTTATCAAGCTCAAAATCCAACTGACGAAATCGATGTTCTTGATGTTTATGCTGATTCTGTCCCAGAAATCGACGAAGAATTGCTTTCTGGTTGGGGTGCATTACGCACTGGTACTGAATTTACTGCATTAAATGAGAGCCAACAAACAAAAGTGGCACGTTTCAACGAATTAACCGACCAATTCTTAGGCGCTGACAAAGTGGTTATTGCCAATGCTTTATGGAATTTAAATGTACCAACTCGCTTAAAAGCTTGGGTGGATACAATCAACGTCGCTGGTAAAACCTTTAAATATACCGATGAAGGACCTAAACCTTTAACTAACGGTAAAAAAGCTTTGCACATTCAATCAAATGGCGGCTTTTATGAAGGGCAAGATTTCGCTTCTCAATACGTAAAAGGGATTTTAAACTTTATCGGTATTGAAAAAGTGGAGCAATTATTTATTGAGGGAATCGATCATCATCCCGAAAAAGCAGAAGAATTATTAGGTGCTGCAATGGATCAAGCAACTACATTAGGAAAAACGTTTTAAGCTTAAAGAGAGGCTGGGACAGAAGCTTATTTCCGAAGGGATTGCTTCTGCTCCCACCGTTTATTCGCATTTAGGGTGTGATACAAAAGTGATTTTTACTTTTGTCCCACACCCTCTTTTTATTATTCGATATTTTTGAATTCTTCCTCTTCATGATACAAACTCGAAACATCTTTATACCATTCGAATACATGGGTAATGATGACCTTAGCAGCAGCGTAGACAGGTATTCCTAAAATAACACCCACTACTCCAAATAACTTCCCAGACGTCAACAAGACCACTAAAATCGTCACTGGATGGATATCTAGCTGACTCCCTAAGACAAGAGGTGAAATCACTCGCCCTTCAATTGTCTGCTCAATCACAAAAACCACTAAGACTTTTACAAGTAAGATCGGACCTCCAACGATTCCTAGAAAGATAGCGGGTACCATCGCTAAGAATGAACCTAGATAAGGAATCAAATTCAGAAAACCTGCAGTGATTCCTAAAGTGATCGCATAATCCAACCCAATAAATGAAAATCCTATGATAAACATGACTGCTACAGCAAAAGCAACGGTCAGCTGACCTCGAATATAAGAAGAAACTTGAGAATTAACTTCTCCTAATACTTTCAATGTAGGTTGACGCATTTTATTAGGTAAAAACTTCATTAAATAGGGCGCTAATTGTTTTCCATCTTTTAAAAGATAAAATAGAATGAATGGCATTGTAATAATCGCCACAACAATTGTGGCAACTGCTCCAACAAAGCTACCCAAACCTTGAACAGTAAATGTAGAAATATTGCGGATAATATCTCCTAAAGAACTGATCAGCTTATCTCCCATATCTTCTAACTGCGTACGAAATTGTGCAAAGAAAGGATCACCTAAAATCTCTTGCATCTTTTGATCGATCGTATCGATATATTGAGGAAAATGATTGCCAAAGCTAATCGTCTGTTCCTGAATTTTAGGAACGATTACGACAAGCCCCCAAATGATCAACGCCACAACAATAATAAATAAACCAATAATACTCCAAATACGTGGAATTTTTTTCTTTTCCAAATAATCAACAACAGGATTCATTAAATAATATAATATTCCAGCCATGATCAGTGGCAGGCCAACAACACCAATAAACTGCCAGACTGGTTTAAATAAATACGAAACCTTTGTAAAAACTAATAAAATCAATAATATCAACAATACGATCAACAGTGCAGTGACGACCTGGTTATTTAAAAACCAGCGCCAAAACCATGAAAATCGCTTGTCTTTTTCTCTCTCTTGTCCCACTCAATCACACTCCAAGCGTTCTATACTCTATTATTGTTCCAACATTAATGGTTGGAAGCTTGCTTGGCGCAAGATATAAACCGTTAACAATTGCATCTTCTTTTGGCACCTCAGAAAAAACCAATGTTACATGGGCAATACTGTTTAAGTTTTTATTTGCAAAAGGTCCAACATATTGGATTGTATATTCTTGTTCATCGATCTTTAATAGATCGCCTGTTTTCATTTCTAAAGATTGTGACTCTTCAAATTTTTGAATCACCGAATACTCTTTTAAACTATCTGTGGCATTTTCACCAAAAAGTATGATGATCGGTTCTTTTTCATCCAGCGCTCGAACACCAATTTCAGTAACTACAGCTTTCATAATAACTATCGCTCCTCTTCCAATTAATCAATCTTTATTATAACATATAACCTTTTTTCTTATTCAATAAATTAAGCTCGATTGAACACAAAAAGGACAAACAAGGATTTAAATACCTCATTTGTCGTTTTCATGATCAATTTGTCGTTTAAACGCATTAAACAATTATGATATAATCGTTACTTCTACTTGTCTTCTGCCCCAATCAATGCATTGTGAAACATCAGAGAAATGAAGATCGATAATATTGCCTTTGATTGCCCCACCTGTATCACTAGCAATAGCCTCTCCGTAACCTTCAACATATAATTTTGTACCTAAGGGAATTACACTTGGATCAACAGCAATTGCCATTGGATCTATTCTTAAGTCTTGACCCATCGCTGTTAGATTCCCTCCACCAATAAAACCTTCGTTACAAGAGTATGCTGTAGCTTCCATCATCATTTTTGCTCCTGATGGTTCTTTATTTTCAGTTTTTTGCTTTTCTAATGCTACTTGGCTGTCCACCGCTTCTAATTTTTGTTTTTCAGCTATTTTCTTCTTTTCAGCTTCAATCCTAGCTTTTTTAACGCTCTCTTGTTCCATTTTTTCTTTATTCAAAATATCACTTTTCACAAGTTGAAATGCCTGTCCTTCTGTCAAAGAATGAATCATCGAACGAGATAGATTTTTTGCTGATTGTTCTGATACAACTGGGTAACTAGTTAAACTTTTTATTTCACTCTCTTTATTTTCAGTTGCATAGACAGGAATTACTGATCCTGTAATAAAACAACTCATAATAATTAAAATAGGTAACCATCTTTGCTTAATCAAAAAATTTCCTCCTCAAATACATACGAAAGCTATCATAGCATGTCCGGCAAAGGTGATGGTTACTATTTAATTAAGGCTAAGTTACAGGATAGTAAATAACGCTTTCAATGCGTTATATTAGAAATATTTTATTTATAGAAGCCCTCTATCCCAGGCTTTATTTCTTTATTATTAGAATGTTTAAAAAAATAAATCTTTTTAATTTGTTATTTTAAGGCAATTAAATACTATTATAAACGCTGAAATCTATGTATATTACGGAAACTTTACAAAAAATGATTGCTTTAATAAGAAACGGTTGTTATTTAACGATAAAAAAACAACTCTAACTATTTTCAGTTAGAGTTATCTATTAACTTCTATTTAAAAAAGTCTAGGATATGAGTCCAAATTTCTTCTTTGAACACATCTTTTGGATTTCCTCCACCAATCACTCCGTAACCGATCATCGTGCCGGCAACAAATAAAATGATCACTAAGGCTATCACTACTAAAACTTTCAACAAAGTCACTATAATATAGCGTGTCGAACTCATATCTATTTCCCCTTTTAATTAACAGTAGACATTTTCTTTTCTACAATTTTTTCGTCATTTACTCGTTCCACTTTGGCTCCTAATTTTTGAAGCTTTTCATGGAATTTATAGTAACCACGATCCAAATATTCTAAATGCGATACACGAGTGATGCCATTTGCTTTTAGACCTACTAAGATCAATGCAGCAGCAGCACGTAGATCTGTTGCTTCTACAGCAGCCCCTTGTAGTGATTGGCCGCCATTGATGATTGCAACATTTCCATCGATTTTCACGTCAGCATTCATCCGTTGCATTTCTTCTAAATGTTGGAAACGATTTTCAAAAACAGTCTCAGTTACGACGCTTGATCCATCTGCTACCATTTGCATCGCAGTCATTTGCGCTTGCATATCCGTTGGGAAGCCAGGATGAGGCAACGTCTTGATATCTGTTGGTTTGATCACTTTAGGACCAATAACGCGTAAACCGCCTCTTTCTTCACGAATAACCGCACCCATCTCAGTTAATTTGGAGATAAGCGGACGATTATGCTCTGGAATTGCTTCTTCAATTAAAACATCGCCTTCAGTCATTGCAGCTGCAACCATGAAGGTGCCTGCTTCGATACGGTCTTGGACAATTGAATGTTCGACAGCATGTAGTTGATCCACACCTTCGATACGCATCATTTCAGTTCCTGCACCAACGATTTTAGCACCCATCTTGTTCAATACATTCGCTAAGTCAACGATTTCAGGTTCTCTGGCTACATTCTCAATGATTGTCATGCCTTTGGCTTTAACAGCTGCCATCATGATATTTTGAGTTGCACCTACGCTTGGGAAATCCAAATAAATCGTATTACCGATCAACTCGTCGGCAATGGCTTCGATATAGCCATTTTTTTGGATGATCTTAGCACCTAACGCTTGAAATCCTTTTAAGTGTAAATCAATCGGTCGTTTACCAATTGCACACCCACCAGGCATCGCAACTTTCGCATGACCGTTACGCGCTAA
>Ga0308165_1003114_pt1 | contig 18352 bp, 20 predicted proteins | sample PhyWR2_FD_201032 | JGI IMG/M metagenome (GOLD analysis project Ga0308165, IMG submission 201032) | Phyllosphere microbial communities from UC Gill Tract Community Farm, Albany, California, United States - DLSLW.R2 | ecosystem: Host-associated > Plants > Phyllosphere > Unclassified | place: USA...
TGGGGTATCCTTCGCGACTAGGCGGGCCAGTTTTGCACCGATCCTGCGAACAATGGATTTCATTGGGAGGACCTTGGAAACAGGCTCCCGTATGGGACTCGCGGAAATTCGTCTAATTCACCGCCGGGAGTGGCATTAACGATTTTCACATCTTGCGTTTTGGCCATATCACCCAGTACACGATATTGCCGCCATAGGCGAGCCAAAGAATGAAAATCGTCATACCAAGCGGTCGTGACCTGCCCATCTTGCGCAACAGAGAAGTCTTTGTCCTTTTGTACGCCTAAATCAAAGGCATAGACATACTTCCCATCTTTGAAATGATCATGATCTGCGCCTAATAGTACGATTTCCGAAAAGCCCATGTACATGGCGATCATGATTGCCATGACGGGGACCGACTGCACGCGCGGGACAATGGTTGCTAGATCGATGCGATCATCGGCGGTCATGTCATCAAAATTTTCTCGCATCGCTAGGAAATGCAGTTTACGACCAGGGAATAGGTTGTGATCGCGTACTAAGTCCGCTTCCGTTTCATTCAAGAAGAGCTCGGCATCTCCCAGTTGCTCGTGCATCTCGGAAAACCAGCGAACCACATCATCAACGGACATGCGACCGTATGTAATTTGTGGGACGCAGTGGTATTTGGGCGCGAATTCTGCAAAGTTCGGGTGAAGATATCCGTTTGAAACTGAGAGCACGATTTCTCCCTTCAAATGGATCAATTCCAAATTTTTAGCGCTGGGGCCGTTTGCTAAAATAACGCAACGCCGGCCTTCATGTTTGCCTTGCAATGCCTTGTTTGATGCCAGCAGCTCATAGGGCGGCAGCGCCAATTTATTGGTCGAGCCAAGTTTCTTTCGGAGTAACACCACTCCATATGGAATAAACCACGAAACGAAACGGCGCACTTTGCTTAAGGCTGAAGCCATTTAACAACCTCAAAAACTTCTGCGTATTTCACGCCAATACGTTGGCCGGCATTTTCCGCCTCATTGCGGAAAAAATTGATCCACTTGGCTCCTGTACGATCCATCTCAGATACATGTGCTCGTATCGCCTGTTCTTTGACATCCCAGAAATCAGTAATATCGCTGTAAAAATTTCCGCGAAAATCTGTTGTTGAATGATACCAATTGCTTCGGTACATGACGAGACGCGGGACATGGCGGCAACTATGGAGCGTAGCGCGCGCCACTGCCTGATGGTCGTGGTGAATATCGCCTGTCCAGTGTGCGTACACCGTATCTATTTTTAGTGATTCAACCAGTTTAAGTATTTGTATATTCAAGCTGTCGACGAACTCAACTTCCAGCGTTTTGAAATCACCGCAAATCATTTCTTTGACGCCAATAATTTTCATGGCTGCTTCGGCTTCTACACGGGCTACTTCATTGCTACGAACCGATTGGTCGTATTGATTGGTGAATCCCGATACGGTAGCTACAAAGACGTAAACATCATCGCCCTGCGCCACATGACGAGCCAGTGCTCCTCCGCAGCCCAATTCGACATCATCGAAATGCGCGCCAATCGCCAAAATATTCATTGTTTTCCTCTTAGGAGCCGGCGGGAACCATCTATTCCGCAATTAAACAGCGCATCCACCGAACTGAGATAGGGTTCGAAGTCACCATGCAGCTGAGGATAGACAGGATGTTGAAAGTTCTGCCAAACAACTTCGATACCCGCCTGATGAAACAGTGTTTCGTCCATGTAATCGCGTGCTCCAACTCCGGACAGATAACGAGTTGCATCAACTTTCTTCAGCAAGTCGATCAGCAGTTCATTTTTTGTACCTTGGGGGGATAGCGCGCTGGAAAAAATCATCGGGCGAACGACGTCGAGCAGCGACATCAGCATCTGAATCGAACGCAGGTTGAAATCTGCAAGCATGGTATCAGAGGTGCCGTACAGTTCGCGAAGATAAGGCATGATCTCTTCGTAATATGGCGCCGTCCGATAGTTTGCTTCAAGCAATCTGAGATTTTCTGCACGCCAGTTAACGACAGTCGAGATTTCGATTTGATTTATAGGCGTGTCTCGCGGTGCCTTTTGTACGCTGACACTCAGCCATTGTGCTCCTTTGGGCGTCTTGATCTTATCGCGATGAGTCCATGCTCTGGAGGTGCCGTTGACGAACTGCACATGATCCAGAACCAAATACAGTTCACTAGATAGGAATCGATGGAAGAAGCCGAGATAAGGAATAAAGTCCGGCTGATGGATAACGACGGTCTTGTTCATGATTGGCAACGCAGCTCCATAATTGCCGTGATAACGCGCTGACGGCCATGGAGGCCAATTTTCTCTATACCCCGTCGGCTCATCGTTTCTATTGGCAATATGATGTCGAACAATGACCAATCGATGTCGTCATGATGGCCTGCATAGCGTGATACCCCAAAATTTTCCAGTGCTTGCCCGACGGCTACTTCAAATCTTTCGTTTGCGATAACAATTGTCGGAAGCCCGGATGCTGCAGCTTCAAAAGGTGTCACACCACCTCCTGTGACAGCAAGATCATGGAGGCTGAACTCTTTAATTAAAGAGGGAACCCCTTGTTTTAAGGGAAACTCAGGAGTGAGCAGCTCTTTCAATTCATCCATACGTGCAAATCCGGGGCCGACTACAACGGTAGCTGCCTTTCCGATCTTCACCAGGTGACGGATCACTGATAGCGTCACGCCATAAGTATCGCTTCCACCTAAGGTCACCAGCAACGAGGTTTGATTGGTGCGAACACGTTGAAAATCTCGGATTTCCGGATTGATGACCAGATAGTCCGGTCCCTGCAATACCCGCTTTCCCTTAAGCGCGCCCGCTTCATCAAAAATCAACGCGGCGACATTAATGTCTGCATACGGGGCGCCACTTCCACGATCATCAAAGGTAACCAATGGAATTCCGGCTTCCGTGACACATGCTGCATGGCGCGCGTCCGTATTAAGCCGATCATTGACCCACAGGCGAATATTTCTCTTTCTGACAATGTCTTTTTCCCACTCTCCCGGGCGCTCGAGCGGTACGATCTCACTGTCGTACCCACGTGAAGCAATCAATTTCAAAGCAGGTTGGTGCTGATTAAGAAGAAAAATCAAGTCGACGTTGTGCTCTCGCAGGCCATCGGCCAATGCCAGAGCACGAAACAGATGTCCCATTCCTCGAGCGTGCGAACTTTCAATGCAAAGCGCTAGCATGCAGAAATTGCTCGTTCCGTACTTAACCATTCCGGTGCGCAGATATCGGCCAGACGGCACGCGTGATCAAAATCGGCAATTGTGTCGACAGTCATGCGCAACTCTGGAGCCTTCTTCGAGGCGGGAACGTCTAAAACACCAATACGAAAACGTTCAGGATTTTCTTGGATGAATTCGTTGACGTGCTCGCGGTGATGTGGCGCCATGCCTTCAACAGCGCTGGTTTGGAGTGCATCAACTGTCATTATTTCTGCACCGATTCCAAGCGGCATCATGCCAAAAGAATGAGTGTAATCATTTTTTTGTGTCAGATGCTGTTCAATAAGGCGATCGAGCTCGGTGATATCTGTGAAAGGGTTGTCAGCTGTCAGTCGGACGATATGATTGAAACCAAATTGCTGAGCGCATTGGAAATATCGATCCAACACATCCAACTCAGATCCTCGGAAACAAATGATGCCTGTTTGCCCACACCATGTAGCAATTGCATCATCCTGAGTTTGCGTTGACGTCGCGACAACGACAATGACCTGATGCTTCAAGCCAATGAGTCGGCCTGTGACATGCGCAAGCAACGGCTTTCCGGCTATGAGCCGCAATACTTTCCCAGGAAGGCGGGATGATCCCATTCGCGCTTGGATGATAACGCCCAGTTTCACGTAAGACTATCCCAGTTGAGCACGCTTCCCGCAGGCATATCTTGAGCAACACTGCGTCCTATGATCTGAGAGAAGTATTTAGGCGCAATACCATACCCTGGACGCTTGATCGCAATATCAACTTCAGAAATACGCTCGCCTGCACATATGTCACGAGCGGCGACAATACTCTTTCGGTTGTTTTTGCGGGTTTTTTGTTCACTATTTGCAGGGCGCTTGATTCCGCTTCCTCGCATGATCTCATAGGATCGAATAGCCTCTACTAGCCATTTCATTTCGGAGGGGTCTGCGGAAAGCATATGATCAGGACCATCTGCTTGTTTGTCATATGTAAAATGTCGCTCAATGACGCGAGCACCCATCGCGACTGCACAAAGGCATGCGACGGGAGAGAGCGTGTGATCTGAGTAGCCGATATCTAGTTGCGGAAATGTGTTTGCCAAGGTTTGCATTGCACGCAGATTGACGTTTTCCGGATGCGTTGGGTAGCTGGTAATGGCGTGTAGAAGAATGATTTTCTCATTGCCTTCTGCATACATTGCATTGACCGACTCTACAACTTCGTCAAGTGTGCACATACCGGTAGACAGGATGATTGGTTTACCTTTACTTGCAACATAGCGCAGAAATGGCAAGTTGACTGCGTCATCGGAACCGATTTTATGAGCGCCCACATCGCAGCGTTCCAGCATGTCGACATCATTCTGATGCGATGGGGACGAGAACCAATCCAATCCTTTGGTATCCGCATATTCAAATACTGCGCGATGCAAGGCCTCATTGATTTCATACTTCTTGAACAGTTCATACTGTGACACGACTCCTGTGTTTTCCATGTCGAAAATTGCTTCAGGACTCGATAGTGTTTCAGCTTGATAGGTCTGCAATTTCACGGCATCCACGCCACAAGCGGCTGCTTCGTCGATCAGCCGTTTGGCTTGTTCGAAAGTCGTAAAGTTTCCACCAATTTCCGCGATGATGTAACAGCGATCTTTTATATACCGTTTAAACATGGTGTTCCTGTGTTCCAGTCATATCATTCGAGAGTTTATCAACGGCGGTGCAGAATGCATCCTGAAGCGGCGTTCTATAAAAATGAACAGAACCCCAAAGAGCGGCAGGGATAGCAGCAGGCACACAAATGTCATAACAATCAGCTCAGGGATGGTCGAGGTCCATCGAGTCAGATGCAATTTCTCTATCAAAATATAGCTAATCGGCTTGTGCGCCAGATAGAGTGAGTAGCTCATCATTCCCAGCGTTTCCAAAATGCTTAACAAATTCATTCCTCGCCAAAGTTCAGAAAACTTTATCGGAACGGATGCTTGGTAGCGATCGTCACATCTCGCAACAACAATGCACCAAACCGGCAGCATGAGCAATGGGGATAGAGCAAGAGTTGCATTCAAGTGGAAGAACGCTTCGTATTGGACGAACAGTAATGAGGCAACGGTAAAAATGATCACAATAGACCATGGCAATCGTTTGATATAAACACTAGGCGACCGTAGCGACAATATTCCGCCTGCTACGAAAAATCCCAAGTTGTAAAGGTGATTTCCATATAGCAATGGAAATATATCCAAGTCCTTGAAGAGGAAAATAGTGCAAGCAAGCGCACCAATTCCAACTGCCCATCCAACGACTATCCAACACATTTTTTTTGCCGACAATCCTATCCACACGAAAAGCAAAGGCAGCAAAAGTGAATAATGGATTTCGATGATAGCGCTCCACACGGGGCTATTCATCGAGCTAATTGCATTTGTGCTCTGGAAGTACGGGAGCCATGGAAACGCCAAGGCCACACCTATTTCCCGTTTCCAATCGAAGACGGGTAAGTGCGGACTCCATATCCCGGTAATATAAAGCGCAAACCAGAGTGCGCTCACACACCAAAGCAACGGTAATAGCCGATGGAGCCGAGCAACGATAAAGTGCTTAATTCCAGCAGTATCCAGGCTGAAGCGCCCGGTTACAAAGCCTTTTGTCAGCAAGAACCCAGACAGTACGAGAAATAACCATACCCAAGGGAAACCCATCGGGACGAGAAATGGTGCAAAAACAGAGGATGTGGTTTCACTTGTCAGTCCCTCACTTAAAAGACCGCTAATATGATTAGCAAATACCATTAAACACGCGATACCTCGTGCAACTTGAAAATGATCGTAACGCTTCTTTTCGATCACTGAGGTTGTTCCCGCAGGAATGGACACGTTGTTAGCCAATGTTACTTGCCCACCACCTGGATCCGGAACACGTAGTTTTTTACAGTAAATGTGCGTCCTCCGACTTCCGCAGCTTCATCTTCAGTTTTTCGTGGCAAGTAACACTTTTTGCAGACAGAACTCTCCATAAAGCCTCTGTCTCGCTTGTGCAGGGCGCGTACCGCATTCATCTTTTCGCCATGCCAGATCTGATGAATTGTTTCAGATTTGATGTCTCCAATGATCTCGCGATTTTCTTCATCGTTTGAGCACTTCATGACCAAGCCATCCGCACCAATAACCAGACGTTGATACTGTTGTGGGCAGGTGAAATTTTCCAGATACTCGATGTGTGTATCGTTGCCGAGATAGTCAATCAGTGGATTGAAGGCAACCAAGTCCACATGTGGCGCGAAGGTATCGTAGTATTCTTCCGCTTGATCTCTGATTGCGGGCCAAATTCCCTGTACTTTGATCACTGGGCGATGTAAGCCACGCTCTTTCTTGAACTGCTGCATGGCTTTTATCTTATCCAGAATGTCGTTGAATTTGATGGGCTTGCGAATTTTCTCGTAGGTTTCACCAACTCCATCAGCAGAAATCGTAATCCAGTCGATTCCAGCGTCGACAATTTGTTCGAAGTAGGGGAGTGTCAGTTTTCCACCGTGAGTCAGAGTCGACACTTCTTTGATGCCACTCTCTTTTGCGTATTTGATGCACTCAACAAATTTTTTGTGCAGTGTCGCTTCGCCACGGAGGCTCAAGCGAATTGCAGGAACTTTCCCGCCGATCTCATCAATAATTTTTCGATAGAGATCCCAGTCCATTCGCGTGGTGTCGACATGTTCTTTGAATTTGTCGGTGATTGTGTAGCACATCGGGCAATGCAAATTGCAGATGGAAGACAATTCAATATCGACGAGAAGCGGATAATCAGATACGACCTGCTGCTTTGCCAGATCGCTCCATTTCTTGCGATAGTCGGCATATTCGACTTCCCATCCTTCACCACGATATGTTTCAAACAACTGTTCTCGTTCAGCCGTGTCCATGGAATAGTTGCCCTTGTTGATAGGCACATAACGATCACTCACATTCAGCTCCTAATAAAATTCTTTCTATTCCACTACGAAAGTCCACAATGGACTGCCAGCCTAGCAACTGTTGACCCATTGTTACATCGGCTCGTACATCGGGTATTTCTTGTCGTCGTTCTACTGCGGCAGAATGCACAGGCAGATTTTTCCCGCCGACTGCCTGCACGATATCGATCACTTCTTGCACCGAATACGAAATGCCGGAACCGACGTTGACGCAGCGAAATCCATTTGGTGTTTTCATTGCCTTCAGAAACGCCTCCGCAACATCCTCTACGAAGACATAGTCTCGTCGTGGAGACAGATCTAAAACATTGATCTCTTTCTTGTGAAGAACTTGATCAATGATGCTTGGAATTAAAAATTCTGCACGTTGCTTCGGGCCGAAGACGTTAAAGATGCGCAAAACCGTAGTTGGAACACCTTGGATGTTACTTGCGAACTCGCAAAGTTGTTCTGCCAGGCGTTTTGACAACGCGTAAGGATTATTCGGTGCAGTACGATCCGACTCTCGTATCGGCAATTTTTCAGGTATGCCGTAGACGTATGCACTGGCAAACACCAACGATGCGTCATTGGTGCGGCAATAAGCCAAGGCTTGCTCGGTGCCGACTACGTTGACGCGCATAAAATCGGCAGATTCTTGCCAGCTTTGCGGCACATAGCTGCGGCCAGCCAAATGCATGACAGTTCCTGCCCTCGGTAGTGCATTCCACGTAGCTGCGTCACTTACGCAGCCTTGTTGATGCGTCAGGCGCATTACCGAAAGACCATCTTGTTCGAGACGATCACAGAGTGCTTGCCCGATGAAGCCGGACGCGCCGGTGACAATGACATCAATCATTGAGGAAACGGGCTCTCGTATTTTCAAATTCGTCTATGGCTTTGGCGTAGTCATCCGGACGTCCGATATCAAGCCAATATCCGCTAAAGGCGCGAACGTTTACTTCGCGGTTCAATTCGAGCAGCTTCAGCATTAGCCCATCGAAACCGAAAGGAGCATTGATCGGGATGAGCTGTAATGCCTCAGCGCTGAGCATATATACCCCCATGCTGACTTCATAATCAACAGAGGGTTTCTCTCTGAAGCTGGTAAGAACACCTGAGCTATTCGTATCCAATACGCCATAATCAATAAGATGATGCCGGCGCATCGAAGAAATGGTAAAGACATGCTTCGATTGCACGTGCGAATCGTAGAAGTCGGAAAAATTCAGATCTGTCAGGATGTCCCCGTTCATGACCAGGAAGTTCTCAGGCAAATCCTTAATCAGGCGCAGCGGCCCCATTGTTCCCAGTGGACTGGTTTCCAGCGAGTAGTCAATGCGAATTCCCCAGCGCTCCCCATCTTGAAAAAAAGCTTTGATGATTTCTGCCTGATGATTTACTGCCAGCGTGATATGAGTGAATCCCGACTTAACCAACTGACGAATGATGACTTCCAGAATCGGAAATTCGCCAATTGGCATCAGCGGCTTTGGCAGTACGACTGTGTAAGGACGCAGGCGCGTTCCTTTTCCGCCGGCGAGAATGACAGCACGTTTAGACATTGAAGATATCCGCTTTATAACGTTTCAGGTTTTCTGGGATGGACAACCAGTCGATTGTTTCTTGTAATCCTTGCTCAAGTGCAACGGACGGTGAAAAATTAGTCAGCGTTTGAATTTTGCGGTTATCGCAGCAGAGGCGTTCGACTTCGCTATTTGCCGGGCGCAGTCTCTGTTCATCGCATTCAATTTCAATTTCTGCTCCGATCAGTCGGGCAATCATATTTACCGTATCGCCGATCGAAATTTCTGTTCCTGATCCTATATTGATTGTTTCGCCGGAAGTGTTAGAACAGTTGGCCAATGCAATGAAGCCGGCGCAGGTATCTCGCACGAAATTGAAATCGCGTGTCGGTGAAAGGCTACCGAGTTTAAGTTTGCGTTGTCCTGTCAGCAATTGCGTAATGACAGTCGGAATTACGGCGCGAGCTGATTGCCGTGGACCATAAGTATTGAATGGCCGCGCGATTGTTACTGGTAAATTGAAGCTTGAGAAATAGCTGTAGGCGACTGCATCGGCGCCAATTTTTGTCGCCGAATAGGGGGATTGCGCTTGCAGTGGATGAGCTTCATCTATCGGTACATATCTTGCCGTCCCGTAGACTTCACTGGTGGAGGTTTGAATTACTCTGTCAACACCAGCTTCAAGCGCGGCTTGCATCATGTTCAACGTCCCTTGTACATTGGTGTCGACATAACTGGCACTTGCTTGATACGAATAAGGAATGGCGATAAGTGCGGCAAGGTGAAAGACCGTATCAACGCCTTTGCAGATGGTTCGCATCTGAGTTGGATCTCGCACATCGCCAAGCACGATTTCCATTTGGCTGGCGAGCGACGATTGATCCAGCCATCCCCAACTGCCAAAAGAATTGTATTGGCAAAGAGCTCGGACCTTAACTCCCGCAGTAACCAATGTCTCCGCGAGATGTGAGCCAATGAAGCCATCGGCTCCTGTGATAAGTACAGCTTTCATAAAATGTATTTCCAAATGCTATTGACGTTCAATTTGCCAAGGTAATTGCAGCGCAGATATCGAGGGCTTTCGGGACTGTCCTAGCATTTGGATAATGCCGACACTGTCCGATACTTCGAAGCGGAACCCTTCGACAACGGAGTAAATCGAAAATCTTGAGGAGATGCCTACTCGGATATAAAACGCGCCAGTGTTTAGTGCACACATAGGAAACTTCACGACGGAACGGTATCTTCCTGGCATTCTTGCGTCGAGTCTGGAGGGTTCAAGTTCTGGATCGGAGAGGCTGTAGATACTGGTGTATCCATCTTCGCCCATGATTTGCAAGCCCACACTAAGGCCAGATAGTGATTCGCGTAGTTCATAACAAACGGCAATGGAAAATTCTTTCGTCAATTCAACTGTGCCGGTTTCCAAGCCGTCTTGGTCCAGAATCGCGACATGAAATATCACCGCTTTGCCATCCAACTGTTCAGGGGGAACTGAATAGACGCCGTTGTTGCCTATCTGTCCGGATGACAAGTAGCTTTGAATGATGTCGCTGGAGTCACCAATGCCTTCGACACGACCATCATTCATGAAAATAGAAGTAGGACAGATACTGCTGATAGCGGTCATGTTATGACTGACAAAGAGAATGGTGCGGCCATCTTTGCTGACTTCGCTCATTCGCCCCAAACATTTTTTCTGAAAGTTGGCATCGCCGACAGCCAGAACTTCGTCAATCAATAGAATCTCTGGTTCAAGATGTGCCGCGACAGAAAATGCAAGTCTCACGTACATGCCTGATGAGTAACGTTTTACGGGGGTATCAATGAAGCCGCCAATCTCGGAGAACTCGACAATTTCCTCGAATTTTGAAGCGACTTCTCTTCTGCTCATTCCAAGAATCGCACCATTCAGGTATACATTTTCACGGCCGCTCAATTCAGGATGAAAACCGGTACCCACTTCCAACAGACTGGCGATGCGCCCGCGTATGCGGATATTTCCTGACGTCGGAGACGTGATCCGAGAAATGATCTTCAGCAGCGTGGATTTTCCAGCTCCATTTTTCCCGACCAGCCCGACGACGTCTCCTTGACGGATGTTGAACGAAACATCCTCCAGCGCATGGAACAGATCTCCATTAATCCGATTACGTTCACGTTTGTCGCGTGCGAAATCTTTTATTTCTGCATTTGGATCTTCTTTGCCTCTACGTTTAGCCCACCAACTTTGCAAGTCGCGATACAGGGTGCCGTGATTGATGACGCCGAGGCGATATTCTTTACTAACGTGCTGCGCACTGATGACAATGTCGTTGGTCATGACTCTTTGTTACACCGTATCCATAGCGTTTGACTCTGCCTTTGAAAACAGAACTAATCCTGCAACCAGAAGTGCCGCTGTTATCGCCAAGTTCGAAATCCATATTTCTGTTTTGACAGCAGGCGCTCCGTATAACGTCGAGCGCAACGTTTCAATGGGCGACGTCATGGGATTGAGGTAATAAAACCATTGGTACCTCTCAGGAATTTGCCCAAATGGATAGACAACCGGCGTTGCATACATCCACAGCTGCGTTGCAAAACCGACCGCGAATACAAGATCTCTGAAGCGTACAGTCATTGCAGAGACAATTAGTCCGGTCCCCATACCGAGAACCGCAATGTAGAGCACTAACAATGGGATATATAGCAACCCGAGAAGATTAAGAGGGGCTGTTCCCTGGATGGCAAATATTGTACTGACCAGAATTAATAATAAGAACTGAATGGCCAATGCGACCAGACCACTCATAGCGACCGAAATCGGCACTACTAGGCGAGGGAAATACACCTTGCTAAATAGTGAGGAGTTTTTTGAGAAAACTTCTGAGTTATTGGTCAGACATGCCGAAAAATAAGACCATAAAACGATGCCAGAGATATAAAAAAGAAATGGTGGAAGGCCATTCGTCGATAAATTCGCTATCTTTCCAAAGACGACGTAATAAGTTGTCGCAGTAACAATCGGCTGGATCAGATACCACAAAGGGCCAAGTACGGTTTGTTTGTAAAACGTGATGAAGTCACGTTTGAAAAACATCCATATCAAATCGCGATAACGCCAAACCGACGCGAAGTCGATGTGAGCGATTTTTCCGCGAGGTTCAATAATGACATCCCATTGTTCCTCAATCTGACCCTCGGAATGAAATGGGGGAATTTCCTTGTGATCGGTCATTTTATATTTTCAAAGTCACTGATCACGTCGCATACACGTCGAATGTCGTCCGCCGTATGGCCGTTCGAGATTGGCAAGCTCAATTCGGTTGCATGCTGCTCTTCCGCAATCGGATAGACGCCTGTCAGAATGCCTTTCATGGCGTCCTGATGATGCGGTGGAATGGGATAATGCACTTCGGTTTTGACGCCGTTATCCAGCAGATACTGACGCAGGGAGTCGCGTGACGGATGTCGGATCCCGTAGATGTGAAAGACATCGAATTCATCATCACGTCGCAGCGGCTTTTTCACCCATGCAGGCAATTGCTCGTCATAGATTGTCGCGAGCATGCGCTTATGTTCGGTCATGACGTCAAGATGTTTCAATTTGACGCGTAAGAAGGCTGCCTGCAATTCATCCAGTCGCGAATTGATGCCGACGTAGCGATTGACGTATTTTTGTTTGGAACCGTAGTTGCGCAGGTGCCGCAGCTTGTCTGCCAGTTCGTCGTCATCCGTGATGATGGCGCCGGCATCGCCGAGTGCACCGAGATTTTTTGTGGGGTAAAAACTGAAGCAGCCCGCGTTGCCGAAAGTGCCGCTCATTTTCCCTTGTAGTTTGGCGCCGTGCGACTGTGCGCAATCTTCAATGAGTTTCAGGTCATGCTCATTGGCGAATGCCGTAATCGCATCCATGCGGCAGATTTTGCCGAACAGATGGGTGACACAAATTGCGCGGGTCTTGCTGGTCATGGCGCCGGACAAGAGCGCCGGATCCATGTTGAAAGTTGTCAGCTCGGGTTCAACCAGAACCGGCTGATGGCCCGCGCGCAGAATGGCGAGAATCGTGGCGATATAAGTATTTGAGGCGACCAGAATGTCGCTACCTTTGGGCAGGTCCAGAGCTTCGATCGACAAGATCAATGCATCCAATCCATTGGCGACGCCGATGCAATGCTTCGCACCATTGAATTCGGCGAATTCAGCTTCGAAGCTGCCGACTTCCTTGCCCATGATGTACCAGCCGGATTGGATCACCCGTGCCGCCGCTGCTTCCATGTCTTCCATAAAAGCCGCGTTGGACAGTACAAGGCTTTCATACTCAATCATCTGCATGTTATTCATAAGGCGTATCGATATATTCGCTGCGATCGTAGGTATGTGAAGACATGACCAATAGCACGGAGCCGGGGCCGAACGTCATCGTGTGCCAATCCTTTGGTTCTATCAGGAGACATTGGCTGGGATGATTGAGTTCGACGGTGTCCGACCGGATGCCGTCGTTCATAAAGATGGAGACAGTGCCGCTGATAGCGACTAGCGCCTGGCGCGTATGCGTGTGGCGATGACCGCCGCGCGTTTGCCCGTCTGCACCATAAATCCAGTATGTCCGGACTGCCTTGAACGGCAAGGAGTCTTCCAATACGGTCAAAGAGCCGCGGGGGTCGGTGAACGTCGGTAGATTCAGAATGGTAAAACGTGCCATAAGCTTACTCTTTGTAGTCCATGGTTTTGTAGCCATGCTTTTTGACCAGTTCGTCGCGTTCAGCAGCCTTCAGGTCTTCACGCACCATTTCCGAGACCAGATCGTTGAACGACGTACGCGGTGTCCAGCCAAGTTTTTCCTTGGCTTTGGTTGGATCGCCCAGCAGCGTTTCGACTTCGGTCGGACGGAAGTAGCGAGGATCCACTGCGACACGGCATACACCATTTGCGTCGTAACCTTTTTCGTCCACGCCTTGGCCTTCCCAGCGGAACTGGATGCCCAATTCCTGGGCGGCTATATTTACGAAATCACGCACGCTGTATTGCACGCCGGTGGCGATAACGAAATCTTCTGGTTTTTCCTGCTGCAGCATCAGCCATTGCATTTCAACGTAGTCTTTGGCATGGCCCCAATCGCGTTTCGCATCAAGGTTGCCGAGGTACAGACATTCTTGCAGACCAAGTTTGATGCGTGCCAATGCACGGGTGATTTTGCGAGTGACGAATGTTTCTCCGCGGAGTGGCGATTCGTGATTGAACAAGATGCCGTTGCAAGCGTAGATGCCGTAGGCTTCGCGATAGTTGACGACGATCCAGTAGCCATACATTTTGGCGACAGCGTAGGGGCTGCGAGGATAGAACGGTGTTGTTTCCTTTTGCGGAATTTCTTGCACCAGACCGTATAACTCAGATGTGCTCGCTTGATAAAAGCGGGTTTTCTTTTCCAAGCCCAGAATGCGGATCGCTTCAAGCAGGCGCAAGACACCGAGGCCGTCCGAATTCGCTGTGTATTCGGGTTCTTCAAAGCTGACCGCAACATGGCTTTGCGCCGCCAGATTGTAGACCTCATCAGGCTGAGTTTGCTGCATGATGCGGACTAAAGACGACGAATCAGTCATGTCGCCGTGGTGCAGGAAAAAGCGCACACCTTTTTCGTGACGATCCTGATAGAGATGGTCGATGCGATCGGTGTTGAACAAGCTGGTGCGGCGCTTGATGCCGTGAACGATATAGCCCTTGTCGAGCAGCAGTTCTGCAAGATAAGCGCCATCCTGGCCGGTAATCCCCGTAATGAGCGCGACTTTTGGTTTCGTTGTCATGATTGGTCTATTTCCTTTATTTACGGGCTGACTCTATTTTTAAAAAATCCTGATATGCCGAGGCGAGTCCGTCGGCCAGTGCTACATTGGCTTTCCAACCCAATGCATTGAGCCGCGAGCTATCCATCAGCTTACGTGGCGTGCCGTCTGGTTTGCTCGAGTCGAACTCGATTTTCCCTTGATAGCCGATAGTCTTGCCGACGAGCTCCGCGAGTTCGCGGATGGTGATATCGTCACCGTAGCCGACATTGATGTGGCTCAGCATTGGACTGGTATGTTGATCGTAAATCGCCTTGTCGAGATTCATGACATGAACACTGGCCAGCGCCATGTCGTCGACATACAGGAATTCACGTTTTGGCGTGCCAGTGCCCCAGATCGCCACGCTTGGGGCGAGGTTGACTTTTGCTTCATGAAAACGGCGGATCAGCGCCGGGATGACATGGGAATTTTCCGGGTGGTAATTGTCGCCGGGACCGTACAGATTGGTCGGCATGACGCTGCGATAGTCGATGCCATGGCTTGCACCGTATTGGCGGTTATAGCTTTCGCATAATTTGATGCCTGCAATCTTCGCGATGGCGTAGGGTTCGTTGGTCGATTCCAGCGTACCGGTGAGAAGGGCGTCTTCTCTCATCGGCTGCGGCACCAGTTTGGGATAGATGCAGCTGGAACCCAGAAACAGCAGTTTCTTAACGTTGTTACGAAACGCCGTCTCGATGAGGTTGGCCTCCATCATCAGGTTCTGATAAATGAATTCCGCAGGATATGTGTTGTTTGCATGGATGCCGCCAACCTTGGCGGCAGCAAGATAAACCTGATCGGGCTTCTCGGACTCAAAGAATGCACGTACTGCAGCCTGTTCGGTCAGGTCCAATTGCTCATGCGTGCATGTCACGATATTGCTGTGACCTTGCTGTTGTAGAGTGCGAATGATGGCGGACCCGACCATTCCTCGGTGTCCGGCAACATAGATTTTGGGGGATGAAGGCATAAATCTCCGCGGCGATATGGTGTTGATGCTTGCTTACTCAGATGCTTAGCTGGCTTGCCTGGAGTCGTCAGGTGGTTCGGCTTTAAGTTGCTCCCTGAGCTGTTCTATTTCTTGTCGCAGCGTTTCATATTCTTCGAGTTTGCGTTTTAGAAAGCGAGCTGTCAGTTTCGATTTTTCTGCGATACCGGAAGGCGTTAGCAAATAGGCATAACCCAGCTTGTTGCTGTTTTGGCTGAAATTTTGCGCTTTGACCCACCCTTTTTCCATCAATGCCTGAAAGCAAAAATTAACGCTGCCAAGGCTGATGTTAAGTTCCTTCGCCAGGTTACGCTGACTCAAACCAGGATTTTCCTGCAAACGCTGCAATACCTGAAACTGAACATCTTCTTGAAATTCGGCGCGGCGGTTCGTCATACCTGAGAAAATGAAAAATGAGACGGTTTGGGCACGCTACCGCCATGCCGTGTCACGATCAGCATGCGCATGTTAGATGGTTAAAAATCGAACTAGCTATTATACGGGAATATGGATGCCGTTCATGGGGTGAACGGATTGAAGCCGGGGGAGTCACTGAAAGACGAATGACGTTTCTTTACAAAACCGTAGTCTCTGATGTAAAGAGTCTTGCGTATTTTGACGGATCAGCTCATTTTGGATAAATTCCCGGGGGCAACCTGCATTTGCACTGGGCGGCTCAATACCTCAATGAGCACCATGGCGCGATTTTCGCCATCGCTCATCTGATAGATGCCTTCGACTCCGGCGAAGGCACCGTCAGTTAAGCGCACGCGCTCCCCTGGCAAGAACAGCGGTTGCGGTTGCTGCTTGGCAGCTTCTAGTGACTTTAGTACATCAATTAAAGCATCACTGACGATGGCTGGCTTTGTGCCAAAAGTGACCAACCGGCTTACTCCCTTGGTTGATCTGATCGGACTCCAGCTTTTTGTCGTATTACTGCTGTCCAACTGAATGAATAAATAGCGGGGAAACAACGGCTCCGAGGACACCATTAATTTTCCGCGATGCAATTTTTCTTTTGGAAGGAAGGGGAGATAACAGACATAACCTTGTCGCTCGAGGTTTTCATATGCGAGTTTTTCTTGCCTTGGCTTTGTATGAATAAGATACCAATGCATGCTGAGGCCTTGTTTAACGCTCTTGTAAGCCAGATTTTATAGCCTTAGTTGTACAAAAACAACGGATGGCAAACATGTATCCCATACAAAACAAAGGGGCTTCCCTGATGTTGTGACGGTTTTTCCCTTCAAACTCGTCCTACCCCTCCATCTGAAGCGAAACAATTCTACTACTGCAACTAGCGATTCGGGTCATGTCTTGCGGGGTGAAGGATATAATCGCTCCTTTCCTGGCCAGACGATTTTCGAAGGCATGGCGTTTGCCAATCTAGTCGCGCGCCTCAATGAACTTCCTTATGTCATCTTTTCTTATTAGCTTCGTCGTTTCTGCAATTCTCACGTTATTAGTGATTCGTCACGCCCACTTTCACGAAGCGGGACTGGACGTGGATCTCGATGGTGTCCAAAAAGTACATGCGCATGCCGTGCCGCGAATCGGAGGGCTTTGTATTTTTGCCACCGTGATCATTAGCAGCGCTATTTCGGTGTTCAGAGCCAACCAGTTGGGCAGCGAGATAGGCCTTCTGCTTATATGCTCCTCGGTTGCATTCGTTGGTGGCATTGTTGAAGATTTCACTCGTAAAGTTAGTCCTACACGTCGGCTCGGCCTGACGCTGATCGCCGCAATATTGGGTTATTTCCTGCTGGATGCCCGGATTCAGCATTTGCATTGGGGCTACGGCGAATGGATCATTCAATCAATGTGGATCACGCTTCCTTTAACGGTATTTGCCGTCGCGGGAGTTGCCCATGCTGTCAATATTATCGATGGTTTTAACGGGCTCGCCAGCGTAGTCACGATTTGCATGCTGTTGTCACTGGGATATGTCGCTTTGCAGGTCAACGATGTTTTTGTCTTGGTGGTAGCTTTGATGGTTGCGGGGGCTACTGCTGGTTTCTTCATCTGGAATTTTCCTGCAGGCATGATCTTTTTAGGTGACGGCGGAGCATATTTTCTGGGATTCATCTTGGGCGAGCTTTCGATTTTGCTCGTCATGCGCAATCCGGAAGTATCTTCTTGGTACGCCCTGCTATTGTTGATTTATCCAGTTTTTGAAACACTGTTTTCCGCGTACCGCCGTGTTTTTTTGCGTGGGAAGTCACCAGGCATGCCTGATGGCATCCATCTGCACAGTTTAATTTTCCGCCGCATTGTCCTGTGGGCAGTCGGTCGTAAGGATGCGCGGGCATTGACACGACGCAATTCAATGACGTCCCCCTATCTCTGGATACTGTCATTAATGGCAGTGGTTCCCGCAACATTATTTTGGAGGCATACGGGGGCGCTGATGGCATGTTCGCTGGTTTTTATTGCGACTTATCTTTGGCTGTATGCACGTATTGTCCGCTTCAAGTCACCTCGCTGGATGATTCTTACCAAAAAGAAATAAGCAGCGTTTTCTCGTTTTTTATATGTAAGAACAGAATCATGGAAACCTTGTCTCCTTCTATCTTCAAAGCCTACGACATCCGCGGCATCGTCGGCCAGACTCTCAACGCCGAGGTGGCGAAACAAATCGGCCAGGCCTTCGGCAGCGCTGCCCTTGCCAAGGGCCAGACCTCAGTCGTGATCGGCCGCGACGGTCGCCTGTCCGGCCCTGAGCTGACTGCCGCCCTGGCTACCGGATTGCAATCGGCCGGCATAGACGTGATCGATCTGGGCGTGGTGGCCACCCCCATGGTGTATTTCGGTACGCACGTGCTGGGCACGCAATCCGGCGTGATGGTCACCGGCAGCCACAATCCGCCCGACTACAAC
>Ga0308165_1003115_pt1 | contig 18343 bp, 20 predicted proteins | sample PhyWR2_FD_201032 | JGI IMG/M metagenome (GOLD analysis project Ga0308165, IMG submission 201032) | Phyllosphere microbial communities from UC Gill Tract Community Farm, Albany, California, United States - DLSLW.R2 | ecosystem: Host-associated > Plants > Phyllosphere > Unclassified | place: USA...
TTCCTTATTTTGGCTTGGGTAGTTTTCTTAATGGTGAAATTATTAAACAGACTTCGCCGTGATAAGAATGAGCCAGAAGCTCCAGCTGCAACTCCTGAAGATATTCAATTGTTACGTGAAATTCGTGATGAGTTGAAAAAACAGGGTTAACAGTCTTCTGATAAAAATAAAAACGGCACTAAAGGTGCCGTTTTTTATGACTAAATATTTTATGTTGAACTGAAGATATTGATAAAATTGAAAAGCTACCAATAAGCTCAGCTACGCATATTGTAAAAGGGGTATAAATAAATGAATCAACTTTTTGTATATGGAACCTTATGCCCAAATAAAGCAAATGCTCATATTTTAGAGCAGATCGGTGGCAGTTGGACAAAAGCCAGTGTGCGAGGCGTGATTCACATTTTAGATTGGGGGCCAGATAAAGGATTAACCGCAATTGTTTTAGACCCCAAAGCCGATTGGGTTGAAGGCTATGTGTTTAGTACAGAAAAGCTGGAAGAAAACTGGAAAATGCTTGATGATTTTGAAGGATTTCAATATCAGCGTGTCATCACGGATGTAAAGCTTGAGTCAGGCGAACAGATTAAAGCCTGGACATATCAACTGAATGCGCAGGCTTAAAGTTTTAAAAACCATAATTAATATAATGGAATCAACGTAAACTGCCCATTCTGAATTTAACTTCTAAAAGATGATAGCCAAACTGGCTCTTTATCGGACCTTGCAGTACGCGTTCAGCGGCTGTAAAAACAATTTTATCAATAACAGGTACCAGTTGCCCTTTTTTTACTTCACCAAGCTCACCACCGCGTTTTGCTGAGTTACATGTTGAATATTGCTTGGCAATTTTGGCAAAGTCAGCGCCATTTTGTAGCTTCTTTTTTAGCTGTTCAGCTAAGTCTTTATCTTTGACCAGAATATGGCGGACGATTGCTGTTTGCATTTTATCTTCCTCTGAAAATTAGAGCTTATTGGGCTTTTTGAGGGGCTGGCACTGTGGACAAAATACACTAGCGCGTTGGCCGAGTTTAAGATTTTCTAATGTAGTCTCACAATTAACGCACATTTCTCCAGAACGTCCATAAGCCAAAAGGGTTTGCTGGAAATAACCATTTTCGCCCATAGCATTGCTGTAGTCCCGTAAAGTTGAACCACCTAAATCAATCGCTGATTTTAAAATACGTTTGATTTCGACCACCAGTTTTTCTATCTGCTGGAAATTTAGGTCAGTAGCAGGCTGAGCTGGGTGAATCCCGACATTAAATAAACTTTCAGTTGCATAGATATTGCCTACGCCAACCACAACATGATTATCCATAAGTGCAATTTTTATGCCGACTGATTTATTTTTAAGTTTTGAAGCTAAATATTCTGCATTGAAGTCATTAGTTAAAGGTTCCGGTCCCAAAGTATCAATTAACTTCCCTTGTGTTTCAGGGTTTAGCCAGAGAATGCAGCCAAAACGACGTGGGTCGTGGTAACGTAATTCATGTTCTTCAAAGCGGATAATGAAGTGATCATGTTTTCGTAATTCATCTTGAGGATTGCATAAACGGAAGCTTCCTGACATTCCTAAATGCCAAAGCATTTGATCTTGTTCGAACTCTGCCAAGATATATTTTGAGCGGCGATTTAATCCAATAAGACGTTGCCCAACAAGTTTTTGAACATCATCAGGTATTGCCCAGCGTAAGCTTGGGTTACGTACTTCCACACTTAGAACTTTTTGATTCAATAGAGGAAATAAACTGTTTTTGGTTGTTTCGACTTCGGGTAACTCAGGCATGCCAACTCGCAGAATTAACAGATATACTGGAATAATCAAGTATATCGTGTGGTATGTAATATTTCAGAGATTACTATGTCAGATATTTTACCATTAAGCTGGTTTCAACGTGAAACTTCACAAGTTGCTCATGATTTAATTGGATGCGTGCTATGTAAGCGACAAGCTGATGGACACGTTGTTCGGTGTACGATTACCGAAACGGAAGCTTATTTAGGAATTCGAGATAAAGCCTGCCATAGCTATAATGATAAACGTACAGCTCGAACTGATGTGATGTATGGTTCAGGTGGCACGATTTACGTCTACTTAATTTATGGCATGTATGAAATGCTCAACCTCATTACTCAGACAGAAGGCATCCCTGAAGGGGTAATGATTCGTTCTGCATTTTTAAGTGGGGCTTCAACCAAAAAAGAATATAAGCTTTTAGCTGGACCCGGCAAACTGACACGCTATTTAGGCATTGATCGATCTTTAAAAGGCCAGACTTTAGGTGAAGAATCTGGACTGTGGGTTGAATCGGCATCAACGCAGCCTGAAGTGGTGATGACTCCACGTATTGGAATTGACTATGCCGAAGAAGCAAAAGATTGGCCGGAGCGTTATTGCTGGAAAGATCATCCATCGTTAAGCCGTTAATTCAAATCTGGAAATCAATTTTCAGATATCGAAAAGGCTGTTCTAGATTTATAACAATGCAGAGCGAATTCAATATCCAGACAAGGCACTACTTTTTGTTATCATAACTACAATATAAATAAAGGAAATAAGCATGTCCTTATTACGCTTAGACCGACTTCATTGCTGTATTTTGATGAGTATGGGCTGTATTTCTAGCCCACTTGTTTGGGCAGATGACTTAGCTCAAGATATTACGGTATTGCCAACTTTACATGTTGAAGCAACCCGTACAGATACAACTTATTTGCAAACACCAGCTTCGGTTTTTCGAATAGATGCGCCTCAAGTTGATACTTCTTCACAAGTAAATTTAACTGAAGTTGTGAAAGGCATACCGAGTTTACAGATTCGTAATCGTGAAAATTATGCACAAGATTTACAGCTCTCCATGCGTGGTTTTGGTGCACGTTCTACTTTTGGTGTTCGAGGTATTCGCCTGTATGTTGATGGTATTCCTGCAACAATGCCAGATGGACAAGGCCAAACCTCTAATATTGATTTAAGTAGTTTAGATCATGTTGAAGTGCTAACAGGGCCATTTTCTTCACTGTATGGAAATTCATCTGGTGGAACGATTTTAACATCTACTAAAGAAGGGCAGGGTAAAGACTCGATTGAGCTGAGTTATTCGGGTGGTAGTCACGATAAAAGCCGAGCTGGGCTTGTGCTACAAGGTGGTGCAAAGGGTGTGAATGAACCAAGTTATGTTATTAGTTCATCATATTTCGATACCGATGGTTACCGAGAACATAGCGGTGCAGAGAAAGTATTAAACAATGCAAAACTCAGTTGGAACCTTGATGATGGAAGCAAGATCAATTGGGTGACCAACTATGTCAAAATCCAGGCAGATGACCCGCAGGGGTTAACTAGGGATTTGTGGCAACAAAATCCGAAACAAATTGATCCAGATATACGTGATAAAAACTTTAATGTCCGTAAAGATATTGAGCAAACCCAAACTGGGGTGACATGGTCTAAGCCAATTAATGATCAAAATGAACTCTATGCCATGGCATATTTAGGTAATCGCCAAGTCACTCAATATCAATCTATTCCACGATGTGCATTTAAGAAAGATACAACAGAATGTATCCCTAATAGTGCCCAGTTAAATAAAAATCATGCTGGTGGAGTAATTGATTTTGAGCGTAATTATTATGGTGCTGACTTCCGTTGGACTGGTAAAGAACTATTGCCGAATACGACGATTAGTGCAGGTGTTGCACTTGATGTAATGGATGAAGATCGCAAAGGCTTTGAAAACTTTAGCTTAATAAACAATCAGCCTTCTTATGGTGTTAAAGGTAATTTACGCCGCGAAGAAGATAATACTTTGTGGAATATTGATCCCTATTTACAAGCTTCATGGCAGTTCTTACCAACATGGCGTTTAGACACGGGCGTACGCTATAGCAATGTCCATTACAAATCTAAAGATAACTATTTAAGTAATGGCGACGATAGTGGTAAGACTGATTATGATAAAGTTTTGCCTTCCGCTGCTTTAAGCTGGCAAATTTTACCTGAACTCATGGCTTATGTGAGTTATGCCAAAGGATTTGAAACACCAACTTTTACTGAAATGGCTTATCAAACTGATACCTTAAAGTCAGGTTTCAACTTTGATTTAAAACCATCTACAAGTGATACCTATGAAACAGGCTTAAAGACACAAAACCGTCTAGGTGATTTTACTTTGGCAGTTTTCCAAACAAAAACTAAGAATGATATTGTTTCAGCGGGAAACTTAGGAGGGCGTTCAACCTTTCGTAATGCAGATAAAACCTTACGTGAGGGCGTAGAGTTTGCATGGAATAAAAAACTGTGGCGAGATTTAACTGCGACTGCAAGCTATACATATTTAGATGCGACTTTTGATGCAAACGTTCCTGAAAAGCTTGATCAAGACGACAAAGTTCTCGCTTCAGCAATTCCATCAGGAAATGCTATTCCGGGTATTGCTAAAAATCAGGCTTACGCATCTTTGGCTTGGCAGCCATCGCACGGTCTATATGGCGGTGTAGATATACAGTATATGGATAAAGTATACGTGAATGATACCAATAGTGACGCAGCGCCAAGCTACAGTGTAACCTCAGCTAACGTTGGTTATGCATGGGTGATGGGTGACTGGAAAGTGAATAGCTTTGCCCGTGTTGATAATCTATTTGATAAAAACTATGCAGGTTCAGTCATCGTAAATGATGGTAATGGTCGCTATTTCGAACCTGCTGACGGGCGTAACTGGAGTGCAGGTTTACGTGTAATTAAACAATTTTAGGAATTGAAAATGGCAAAATTATTTGAAACGGTTCACTTTGGTTCACTACAACTGGTCAATAGAATTGTAATTGCCCCAATGTGCCAATATTCGGCAACAGATGACGGTGAAGTGACCTATTGGCATGAACAGCAATGGGCAAATTATGCATTATCTGGTGCAGGGCTTTGTATTGTAGAGGCGACTGCTGTGCAAGCTGAGGGACGTATTAGTTATGCGGACCTTGGACTTTGGAATGATCAGCAACGTGACCAAATCAAAACGTTATTGGGTAAGGTTCGCACACTTTCACCGATGCCATTTGGAATTCAGTTAGCACATGCAGGTCGTAAGGCTTCTACTGAAAAACCTTGGTTAGGCAAAGGTCAAATCGCAAAAGATCAGCCACATGGTTGGCAAACGGTTGCTCCAAGTGAAAGTACCTTTTCAGTTCATGATACTGCGCCGCATGCTTTAACCATTGATGAAATTAAACAAGTTCAACAAGACTTTGCAGCTGCTGCAAAACGTGCTGTAGAAGCTGGGTTTGAGTTAATCGAAGTGCATGCTGCGCATGGTTACTTGTTACATCAATTTTTATCGCCAATTGCGAATCAGCGTACTGATGAATATGGCGGTTCTTTAGAAAACCGTATGCGTATGACACTTGAAGTCCTTCAGGCGATTAAACTCGCTGTTCCTGCTGGTTATCCAGTGGGAGTTAGATTGTCTGCGACCGACTGGTTGGACGGTGTAGAACACTGGGATATCGAATCTACAGTTGGTTTATCAAAAGCTTTAGAGCAGTTGGGTGCAGCCTATGTGCATGTGTCTAGTGGTGGTTTACACGAACATCAATCTATTAAGATTGGCGCTGGTTATCAGGTTCCATTTGCTGAACAAATCAAAAAGCATGTGTCTATTCCAGTCATTGCTGTAGGGCTAATTACTGAGCCAGAACACGCCGAACAAATTTTGGAAAATCAGCAAGCTGATGCCATTGGTCTTGCCCGAGCTATGTTATATGACCCAAGATGGCCTTGGCATGCAGCAGCGGCTTTAGGCGCGGAAGTTAAAATTGCGCCTCAATATTTACGTTGCCAACCTCACGGGGTAAAACAGCTTTTTAATTCTTTTTAACTGTATCGGGCAAAGTCATCTTTGCCCGTTTTTCTTTAGATGAGTGAGGGTGGGCGGTGGTTTTTCAGGTTATTTTACCTATCTTGATATTGCTATTGATGGGTTATGTTTGTGTCCTCATCAAATTGGTAACGCCTGAACAGATCAAGGCACTTAGCGGATTTGTAATTAAAATTTCTTTGCCGGCCTTTTTAATTCATTCTTTGGCAAATAAAAATTTACAAGATATTTGGCATCCTGCCTATTTTATTGCTTATGGCGGTGGCTCTTTAATTTTATTTTTCTTAGCTTTTATTCTCTATCGAAAATATTTTAAAAATAGTTTAACCCATAGTGCTGTAATCGCGATGGGCGCTTCTATGTCCAATACTGGATTTATGGGAACTGCTATTTTGACCATGCTGATTGGCAACCATGCAGCAATCTATATTTCTTTAACCTTAATCATTGAAAATTTATTGATTGTGGCACTCATGCTAATTTTGGCCGAGGCTGGGTTACATCAACAACAAAATCTTTTACCGCTGTTAAAACAAACCTTTTTAAATTTACTCAAGAATCCAGTGATTATTGCTATTTTGGTTGGCATGGGATGTATTCTTTTAGATGTTAATCTTCCTACCACGCTTGATCAGTCTTTAGAGTTACTTGGGCGCACGGCATCACCTTTGGCTTTGTTTGCAATTGGTGGCAGCTTAGTTGGGATTGGAATCACAACAGTAAACATGCAAAGCGTTTTATTGGCAACATTTAAAGTCATCTTAATGCCATCTGTTATTTTTGCGCTTTTTTTAATAACTCCCAATGTAAGCCGTGAAATGCTTTACGCAGGAACATTAATTGCTGCTTTACCGATGCCAATTGCTTTTGGAATTTTTGGACAAGCATATGGCCTAAATGAAAAGGCCTTAACACCTTTAATGATTAGTACCGTTGTTGGCTTTATTGGGGTGAGCGGACTTATCGCTTTGTGGTGGTAAATTAAAAAGCCCCTCGCGGGACTTAAATCATTTACTATTTTTTCGGGGCTGGCTGTGCTGGAGCAGTGGTTGGTTGTTTACTTTTTTCTGCAATAATTTTATCAACCGAAGCTAAAGATTCTCTAGCATTGGGAACATTTTGGTTAGCTAATTCAGTAAAAATCTTTTTAGCCTGTGGCAAATTTTGCGGAATGATATTGCCATTGGCCATCATTGTCGCTAAAGCCATAGAAGCTGGTGCATAACCTTTTTGTGCAATTGATTGTAAGGACTCAATGCCTTGACGTTTCATGAGTGGGTTTTTATTTTCCACACCTTGGCTAATATCATAAAGCGCTTTGACCTGAATCGCAGGGTAATTGCCTTTTCTAATTAAAGGCGCTAACTTTTGCAGGGCAATTTGATGAGACTGTGGTTTTTTCTGAGCAAATAAAATCGTAGCAATTTTTACAGTCGCATCATCAGAACCTTGAGCCGATGCTTTTTGAATATATTGACTGAATTTGTTGCTATCTTTGGCGACTCCTAGTTCACCTGTCTCATAGATTTGAGCGAGTGTGTAACTCGCTTGTGCATAACCTTTATTAGATGCATCTTCATAATATTTAATAGCTTTAGACGAATCTTTTGCTGTGCCTTGCCCCATTTGAGTCATATAGCCTAAGTTATAGATGGCTTGAGCATTACCCGTTTGAGCTAGGCGTTGCATTTCCTGAAATGCAGCTGGGTAATTTTTTGCTGCATAGAGTTGTTCAGCTTGTTTAAAAGCATCTGTTTTAGCAGCAGTCGTAGTGTTATCTGCCGCAAAAACTGATGTACTTGAAAGGGTGATTAGGCTTGCGATTAGTAATTTCTTCATTTCTTTTTAACCTTTTACTTCGTAGCTACATCAATCCATTGATGCATTAAATAGTTTCAAGTTTTCATCATAAGTCTTGAACGCTGAAAGTAAACAGCCGATTTGTATATAAAGCACTGCACTTTGGGCAAATTGTGGAGAAAAAATACCCACTCATGTCAATAAACCAGAGTGGGTAAGATTCTTATTTTGCTGACTTGAGTAATGCTTCAATTTGTTTAGCATCACTCGGTACACCCGAAATTCTTTGACCATCTTGCAAGAATAGGGTAGGCGTTCCATCAATATTTAATTTATTACCTAAAGCTATATTTTTCTGAATTGGAGTTGAACAGTTTTTGCTGGTTGTAGGTAACTTACGGTTAAGCATATAGTTTGTCCAAGCTTCTGCCGGATTTTTTGAGCACCAGATTTGAGTTGATACTTTTTCGGCGTTTGGATGCAAACTGGTCAGAGGGTAAAGGAAAACATATACCGTTACGTTATCAACCCCAACCATATTTTGTTCTAAGTGTTGGCAATACGGGCAATCCGGATCGCTAAAGATATAGATCGTGCGTTCGCCTTTTCCTTTTACATATTTAATCGCTTGGTTAAGCGGTAAGCTTTTAACATCAATCTTACCCAATTCAGCAATTCGCTCATCAGTCATATTTTTTTGTTGTTTAATGTCGACTAAATTACCTACAAAAAAATATTTGGCATCTTGGTTGGTATAGACAATACGACCGCTTGTATACACTTCATAAATGCCTTGTACAGGAGATTGAAAAACACCCTTTACAGGCAAATCTGGATAATTGGTCTTAAGATTTTGTTCAAGTGTTTTAATGTCAGCATGAGCAGAACCGAAAATAGCCAAACTCAACATGAGTGTAGCAAGTTTAGTCTTCATCTTTTTTCTCTTTAATTTCAACAGGGTTAATGATGGCATATAAAACTTAAAAAATTGACGTTCTAATTTAATGAATTCATTAGTATTTTGTATCTATTAAAAAGCCCACGATATTATAGGTGGGCTTTTAACTAACTATAAAATTAACTATTGTGGTCTAGCAACATCACCGCTTAAGGCTTCTGGTAAATCTAGAATTTTAAGGCCTAGCTCTTCAAGGGCTGCGGGTTTAGCTACGACCAAAGCAAGATAGCCCTCATCATTTGCAACACTATTGACCACTTCAACATCGTTATGGAGTTGAGCTTTCGCCGCAGGTACTTCACCAATGCCTTGTACTACATGTAACCAATGTTTAGGTTTTGCTTTAAACCAAAGACGTGCCACGATTTCTTGACCTAGGTAACAGCCCTTGTCGTAATTGACACCTTCACGTTGATGTAAACGCAATTCTTGTGGTTGGAATTCATGTTCAGTTGCCTGTGTAATCCAAGCTTGACCAGAAAGAATTGCTTGTTTTTGCCATTCAGAGATATCTGTTTCTACGGTGGAGAACTCAGTTTGATGACCTGCAATTTTTGGAAAAGCAGTGCCTTGTTCACTTAAGGTCATTTTCGAAAAAGCACCAAACTTTTTAATATGTTTGGCAAACTCTTCTGCTTGATCTTGAGCAACTACAATTTCAAAACTTTCAGTATTAATCTTTTTTAACCATAAGCCAAAATGAATACGACCTTTAAGGTCACAAATGGCTGTATAGCGAGTTTCATTTTCAGCTAAACGTTCTGTATCTACAGTAACTTGGCCTTGTAAAAACTTTTGTGCATCTACGCCGTTTAAAGCATATGAGGAGAAAGCAAGCAGACTCATGATTAATCTCAAATTCAATATGTTTCTTTATGATTGCTGACTATTTTGCTCCATTTTTACTAAAAAATCAGCCATAGTTTTCGTAATTTGATTTTCTCCTGAAGATCGCTGTTTGTTTAAAAAAACACCAAAAATATACGTTTGAATAAATCGGAAGGTTTAAGCTAATAAACATAATTTCAATAATTTTAAGGAAATTAAAATAAGGGGAATATGATGGCGACAGGAACAGTAAAATTTCATCGCGTGTTTAAGGCACCAGCCGAGCGAGTTTATCGTGCATTTTTAGATCCAGATGCTTTAGTAAAGTGGTTACCACCTCATGGCTTTACTGCAAAGGTCCATAGTTTTGATTCAAGTGTGGGTGGCTCATACAAAATGAGTTTTACCAATTTTTCGACAGGATCAACTCACGCTTTTGGTGGAACTTATGTTGAGTTAGTTCCCAATGAGTTAATTCGCTATAACGACCAATTTGATGATCCAAATTTACCGGGAACCATGCAAGTCACTATTACATTAAAAACTGTATTAGTAGGTACAGAAGTATACATTACACAAGAAGGCATACCTGAAGTTATCCCTGTGGAAGCATGCTATTTGGGATGGCAAGAGTCTTTATCTTTACTTACCTTATTAGTTGAAGCGGATATTCCTGATCAATAAAGTTATTCTACTTTTTTTATGAAAAAGAGTAGGTCGCACGACCTACTCTTAACATAGCTCTAGTTGGTTTTTTTGTTCCAATATTTTAACTATGGCTGAAAAATCGACTTGTTGTGCATCTGGTTTGGAAATCTGATTAAACTGTTGCTGAATAAGACTAAAAGCTGGAAGTTCCAAATTATTTTGAGTAACGAGATTTAGTGCAATTCCAATATCCTTTTGTAATAAATCTAATGCAAAAGTTTTTTCAAATTTGCGGTTTAAAACACGTTGCATCATGATGTGTTCTGAAACATTACTTTTGCCACTAGAGTGGTTAATGCAGTTCATTGCGGAGTATAAATTTACGCCTTGAGATTTAAGGATACTTAATCCCTCTGCCAACGCCCAAAGTTGTGTTGCCATTAAGGTGTTATTGATGGCTTTTACTGCAAAGGCAGCACCACTTCCGCCGACATATTCAACTAAATTAGCAAATGCTTGAATGATGGGTTTTGCTCTTTTAAAAGCAGACTCATCGCCTCCAACCATTACCGTAAGTGTTCCTCGTTCAGCTCCAATCGTTTGACCTGAAACTGGTGCATCTAAATAATCAACTTTATTTAATTTGAGCTGTTGGCTGAGTTTCCTTGCAGTCTCTGGCACCCCGCTAGTGCAGTCTACCCAAATACAGCCTTGTTTTAGTTGAGAATCTGCAATTAAATTTTCTACATCTTGGCTAGTAGGTAAGCATGAAAAGATAATATCTGCTTGCAGAGCTTGTGTCAGATCTACAGCCTGCGTACCAAAGATTTGTTCATGTTGCTTTGCTTTAGCGAAAGTACGATTCCAAACATAGACTTGGCTACATACTTGGGTTAAATGGGAAGCCATATGCCATCCCATTGCACCTAAACCGATAAATGAAACACTTTGAATCAAGGAGTTTCTCCAGAATTAGAGATGTGGGACAGAATTAAGCGGTTCTACTGATTTTTCAATAGATTGGCTTTGGGATTTTTCTGTTCTGTTGAGTAATAGGTTAAGAACAATTGCTGCAAGTGTCGCAGTTCCAATACCTCCTAAGTCAAATGGCCCAATATGTAGACTTAAATTACCAGCACCCATAATGAGGCTGACTGCTGCAATAATTAAAGTACTATTTTTAGTGAAATCAACTTTGTTATCGATCCAAATTTTTGCTCCAGCAACAGTAATTAAGCCAAAGACAACAATGGACGCACCGCCTAATAAAGCAACAGGGATGGTGCTAATAATTGCTCCAAATTTAGGGGATAGACCGAGTAGAATTGCAAATAGTCCCGCAACCACAAAAATAGTCGTTGAATAGACTTTAGTTACAGCCATTACTCCTATATTTTCAGCATAAGTCGTCATGCCTGTACCACCAACAGAAGCTGATAAACTTGTACAGATACCATCTGCAAAAAAAGCACGACCCATATATGGAGATAGATTACGCCCTGTCATGGCAGAAACAGCTTTGAAATGTCCTAAGTTTTCAGCGACTAAAATAAGCGCAACAGGTGCAATCAATAAAATAGCATTGGCATTAAAAACAGGGGAATGAAAAGTAGGTAGACCAAACCATGCAGCTTGACTGATCGCATTAAAATCGATGGGTTTGCCTAACCCTAAGATATTGGTGAGTAGAAAATAAATAAAATAAGCACTGATGAGCCCGATGAGTAATAGAAGGCGACGAATCATACCTCTTGTAAAAACGGCAACGGCACTAATGCATAAAATGGTAATTACAGCCATCCACGTGTCAAAGCTATTTGTCGAAACGCTTTTAATTGTTACAGGTGCAAGGTTTAAACCAATAATCATGACAATTGCACCAGTGACCACTGGTGGCATGAGTTTTTCAACCCATGCGGTTCCAGTTTTTATGACAATTAAACCGATACATGCATAAATCAAACCACAAATGATTGTGCCACCAAGTGCCACAGCTAAATTTGGATTTAATCCAACGCCTGCATAGCCTGTGGCTGCAGCAACTGCGCCAATAAAAGCGAAGCTTGATCCAAGATAGCTCGGCATACGCCCACCTGTAATTAAAAAGAACAAGATGGTGCCGATACCAGTAATAAAAATGGTGAGGTTCGGATCAAAGCCCATGAGTAACGGAGCTAAAACAGTTGCTCCGAACATAGCAAAAGCATGTTGTAACCCCAAAACAATACTTTTACCGGGAGGGAGATATTCATCAATTTGTACGGGAGTTTCTAAATTACCTGCGTGCGGTTTAAATTTAGGAAACCAAGATTCTTTTGTTCGCATAACAGATCCTCTTTTTCATTTTTATCTGCATTAGCATGCTGTTTGTAATTCGCAATAACTGCGGTTGAAGTACATAAGTGCATTAAGTCCACTTTGGTGTTTCATTGCTTTGACCGCACAAAACAAGACATCATGACTACCGATACTCATACTTTGTACAATTTCACAATCAAATGATACCAATGCCTCATTCAAAATTGGAGAACCAGTGATTAGCTTGCTCCATTCCCCATGAGCAAAGCGTTCTGGCATTGGCGTTTTCCCGCCGAATATTGTAGATAGCGTACTTTGATGGGCAGCTAAAGTATTGACGCAAAGCACCTCATTCTGTTTAAAAGTATTAAAAACTGATGCTGAGCGATTGAGACAAACCAATAGTGTCGGTGGTGTATCGGTTACGCTGCATACAGCGGATGCTGTAAAACCTGCTTGTCCCGCAGGTCCATCCGTCGTGATGACATTCACTGCTGCTCCAAGATTTGCCATGCCTTGTCTAAAAGTATGTTGATCTACTTCTAGGTGTGTGGAACATGGATGAGTCTGTTGAACAACAGATGGAGTTAAAACCTGTTTCTCTTCTCTTTTTTGCATGATTGCTCTCCAACCCCAATGCATGATCATCACAATGAATTGAGGCTAAAACATCACATCAGTTATGATGCTGAAGGTTTTTATCTGTGACATCGCTTATCCCACATGGGCAATCGATGCAATCTCAATTAAAGCATCGGGTTTCACCAAGCCGCACTGGATACAAAAGCGAGCAGGTTTGTCACCCGGAAAGTATTCGGCATATACCGTATTCACGGTGGTATAGTCCGCCCAATCTTTAATGAAAATGGAATTGAAAGTTACGTCTTCCATAGTGCCACCCGCAGTTTCAATCACTTTTTTGATCGTTTCTAAAATATGGCGAGTTTGTCCTGCAGCATCACCAATACAGACCACATTATTATTTTCATCAAAAGCCAATGTGCCTGAAACATACACAATATTGTCTGCTTTGGTTGCAGGAACATAGGGTGCAAGTGGTGCCGATGTTCCTTCTGGAATAACAACTTGTTTAGACATAAGACGCTCCAAATCGAAAAGTTTAGATAAAATTAAATGTATGAATTAGGCAGATTGCTGTAGCAATGTTGATGCCGAGCTAAAGGTTTCAATAAAACTATTGGTGTCAGATACCCAGCCAAAAAAAGTTTTAATGTTATATAGGGCAGCGTCGTGAGCCTCTTGAGGTCCGGCTTGATAGCAAGCATCTTTAAGTGCAACACCGAAATATTCTAGGAAGAAACCATCACGTAAGGTGGACTCAACGCAGACATTCGTGGCAATGCCAACGAAGACTAAATTGCGAATACCTCGAGCACGTAGAATGCTGTCGAGTGCAGTGTTAAAGAAACCACTGTAGCGGGGCTTTTCAATAATGATGTCTTGTGGAAGAGGTTGTAACTCATCAATTAAAGCAAAGTCCCAACCGCCTTTAGATAAAAGTTGACCTTGTAACTCCGGCCGTTTACGCATGGTTTTTAAGGCATTAGATTTATAAAAATTTGGTGAACCTAAACCACCAGCCTCGACGTAGTTTTTATCCCAACCATTTTGAAAATAGATGACTTGAATCCCTGCACTATGTGCAACATCGATCGCCTTTTTAATATTTTCGACTACAGGTTTAGTCTTTGAGACATCAAAACCTGCTAAATCTAAGTATCCACCTAAAGAGGTGTAGGCATTTTGCATATCAATGACAACAAGCGCAGTTTGTTCTGCTGCTAGTTGAATATGTTCAGGTTCAGCTTTTAATAATTTGCCTGTACCGATCTGTGTCGTGAATTCTGCACACACAATATTAGACATTTCATTCATGCACTTTTCTCCAAAACAGTTGGTTCGGCTTGCTCTGTCAGTTCGGTAACGACGCTTTCACGACATTTCATGAGTGGTTGAATGCGTTGACCAAAATCTTCTATGCCTTGTACAAAGTCATCAAAGGTCAACAAAATTCCCTCTGTTCCTTCAATCCCGGAAATTTCATCAAGCATTTTTGCGACATTTTTAAAAGAGCCAACAATAGTGCCCATATTGATATTGACGGGAGAAACGCTAGAGGCCATGTGGCGAATATTGGTGTCAGTGCCAGACACTTTATCTTTTGCACCTTGGTCTTGTAACCAACGAATAGCTTCCATGTCCGCACCATCGTTATAGTGTTGCCACTTCTGCATTGCAGCATCATCTGTTTCGGCAGCAATTACCATAAACAACACATAGGTCTGTACATTGCGTCCAGTTTTGTCGGTTTGAGCTTTTAAGCGGTCATTAATTTCGGCATAGGCTGTTGGTGTGTTTAAACCTTTTCCGAAAACAAAGTTGTAGTCAGCATATTTTGCGGAAAAAGCTAAACCTGCATCAGACTGTCCTGCACAGATAATTTTCATATCAGCTTTAGGCTGTGGTTTGACCTGACAATCATTCATCTGGAAGAACTCGCCTTTTAGGTCTGACTTTCCAGTTGCCCAAAGTTCACGTAAAACTTCGACATATTCAGATAAGTAATCATAACGCTTAGCAAAATATTCATCGCCGGGCCACATACCCATTTGGGAATATTCAGGCATTTGCCATCCGGTCACGACGTTTAGTCCAAACCGACCGTTAGAAATCGAATCTATGGTCGATGCCATACGTGCCACAATTGCAGGAGGCATGACTAATGTTGCAGCGGTTGCATAAATTTGGATTTTACTGGTGACAGCAGCGAGACCTGCCATGAGGGTAAATGTTTCAAGGTTATAGTCCCAAAACTCAGTTTTTCCGCCAAAACCACGCAACTTAATCATGGAAAGGGCAAAGTCAAAACCGTAGTGTTCAGCACGCTGTACAATTTGTTTGTTTAATTCAAAGGTAGGTTTATATTGCGGTGCATTTTCTGAAAGCAGCCAGCCATTATTTCCAATTGGACAAAAAACGCCGATCTTCATCTTGATTCCCCATCGTGAGTTTAGAAAGTCGAACTGAAAGCTATAAAAGATATAATTTTCAGAGTTAATATGTATTTTTTATAATGCATACTGCGTGCCAACTTTTATATTTTTATATTTATCAGTATTTTATATTTATTGTTTGGTATAATTTTTATCAAATGATAAAAAATAATGCGATCATGCACCAAGGAGAAACTAACTTGCTTCATTGTGCATCATTTGATCGATTTCACTTTTGGAGTATTTACTACATTTAAGGGTTATAAAGCAGCAGAATAAAAAAGGCGACATTAAAGTCGCCGTGTAGAACTAAGGTGTTTCTCTTTTGAGGTTGAAGATGGTGTTGTGGAGGTTATTCATTCCACCCGACAAGCCTCTTCAAAATTTAAACGGGGGAGGCGAGTATAAATTTTTTGAGGGTCGCCATAGCCGATGTTAATGATGAGATTAATATGATGATTTGTTCCTGCGAAAAATAGCTCATTAACTTGTTTCGCGTCAAAACCAGACATTGGACCTGTATCTAAACCTAAACTACGGCATGCCATAATTAAATAGGCTGCCTGCAATGAACTATTACGAAAGGCAGTTTCATGTGCTACGGCTTCACTTGATGTAAACCATGATTTTGCATCGGCATATGGGAATAGTTCTGGAAGTTTGTCATAAAATTTTGCATCGGTTGCAACCAAAACAGTGACAGGAGCTGTCATCGTCTTTTCTATATTGCCAGACGACAATGCTGGCTTGAGTTTTTGTTTAGCTTCCGGTGTGGTTAAAAATACAAAACGAGCAGGACTACAATTGGCAGAAGTCGGTGCCATTTTGGCCAGATCATAAATTTGTTGAATTTGCTCAGGGCTGACGGCTTTGTCTAACCAATTGCTGTGGGTTCTGGCTTCTAAAAAGAGTTGATCTAAAATATTTAATGTTTTTTTATTCATGATAAAACCTTAATGCTATGGAAAAATTGGATGAACGTTTGATTTAGTTGTTGAGATTTGGTCACTGTGGAAGCATGTGCACCAGAAGGCAAAATATTGATTTGAGCATGATCAAGTTGAGTAAACAGATCGTGTGATTTATGTACTGGAACTAAAAAATCATCTTGATTAGCAACAATATGAATAGCGGTGTCTTGCAATGCCTGTACGTGCTCTGCTTGTAATTGGAAATCCATCAACGCTTTGAGTCGGGCAAATACATTTGTCTTAGGTGGAAAGTTTTGGAGTTGAATATCTTCGGTATTTTTAATGTGACTATGATTCTGAGAAATCCATGCTGGAGGATACAAAAACAATGCCTGTGCACGCACATAGGCTTCAGCGCCTGCTGATGCTAACAATGCAATACGAGCATCAAAACATTTTTGCGTATGGGTATCTAACTCATCCCACGCATTAATCAGTGTAAGGCTAAGCATGGTAATTGAGCTAGATTGTAGTTGTTTTGCTAGTTCCATTCCTATGATGCCACCCAAAGCATGCCCGATCATATGGAACTCATGAATTTGAAGATGTTCTAATAAATGTAGTACTTGATTCGCCATGTCACACATATGGTAATGTGCGGGTAATAAAGCACTGTCTTGATGGCAACCTTCTTGGTCATAAGTCACGACGTTGAAATGTGCACTTAACGATTCGAGTTGTGGACTCCAAAAACTAGCATGGCCACCTAACCCAGATGACAAAATCAAATAAGGGGCATCTTTCTGAGATGAACATGGATAAATATGATATTTCATTTTTTACCATTTGATAAAATAATGAAGAATTCAAAAGCAATTTGTATGCCTGAATTAATGAATATTGGCAAATTTAGACAATATTTAGAGCAAAAGATTCAAATTGTACAGGTAGGCAAATCAATGTGATGATTAAGCCAATACTATTTAGATTAAGCTGAGTAGGTGTCAGAAATGGATATACACATTAAAAGAATTTATGAAAATGTTGACCCTAGTGATGGAAAGCGTATTTTAGTTGACCGCCTGTGGAGTAGGGGAATTAGTAAGGAAAATGCGCATTTAGATTTATGGCTAAAAGAAGTGGCTCCTTCAACTGAACTTCGGAAATGGTTTCATGCGGCAACGCCAGATCATTGGGGCGAATTTAAACAACGTTACTTAGACGAGCTTGAGACCAACTTAGCAGTTAAAGAATTACACGAGATCGCATCGAAGCATAAAGTCACGCTCTTATATTCAGCAAAAGATCTTGAAAATAACCATGCAATTATTTTGAAGGAATATTTATTGAACAATAAATTAAAGTGAATATATAAATTTTTTTTTGGTAAAAGTCTTTTATATAAAACTTTAAAAAATGAGTCATATCTCGCATAATATACTTTTTGAGGTTTTTTTTCATGTCTTTGCCTAATTGTCCAAAATGCCAATCAGAATATACTTACCAAGATGGCGAATTATTAATTTGTCCTGAATGCTCGAATGAGTGGAAAGAGGGTGAAGTTTCAGCATCTGAAGAACAAGAAATTATTAAAGATGCAAACGGCAATGTTTTAGCAGACGGTGACAGCGTAACTGTTATTAAAGATTTAAAAATTAAAGGTTCGTCATCGGTTGTGAAAGTGGGAACTAAAGTAAAAACGATTCGCTTAGTTCCAGATGCAAGTGATGGCCACAATATCGATTGTAAAATTGATGGTATTGGGCAGATGAAGCTTAAGTCTGAATTTGTAAAAAAAGCTTAAACTGTTAATTTTAATTACATTTCAGTAGAGATATACACCTATATCTCTACCTTTTTAATTTCTAACATCATTATAATTTTATTACGAAAAAGTATAAAAAATGGGCTATTCAAGGAATGGTTGTCCCTTTATATTGTCATAAATAACAAATAACTTTCGTCCAGAATAATAACGAAAGTCATACCCACACCAACAAAAAAATGAGG
>Ga0308165_1003120_pt1 | contig 18315 bp, 17 predicted proteins | sample PhyWR2_FD_201032 | JGI IMG/M metagenome (GOLD analysis project Ga0308165, IMG submission 201032) | Phyllosphere microbial communities from UC Gill Tract Community Farm, Albany, California, United States - DLSLW.R2 | ecosystem: Host-associated > Plants > Phyllosphere > Unclassified | place: USA...
ACCGACGAAATGGCCAAAATCCATTTACGCATAAATCCTCCCAGAATGCACTTTGCGTGCATTGTGCTGCTATCTTTTCGATAGCCCTCCTCAAAAACCTTCACCTCTCCCAAGGTGAAGACTCTTGATCTGGAGATTACAACAGGGATTTACAATACGCTAGCGCGAGACTGATTGAGAGCCGGTCCATTAGCATAAAGTCTAAGCAATTTTTTATCGATGATTTAGTGGCTTGCGTCGCTTGACCTTGCTGATACCAGAACGTAATAGAGTTACGACGGTTCCCCGACCGAGAGCGAAGGGGATTAATAGGGAACACGGTGAGGACGACCCAAAAGGGACCGAGACCGTGGCTGCCCCCGCAACTGTAAGCGGATTGCCGTTCATCCCTGTGACGCCCAAAGGCGTCATGCCACTGAGTTTAGCTCGGGAAGGCAGATGAACAGCGAATATTCGTGAGCCAGGAGACCTGCCGTCTAACGTAGTCCATTGTCACGGGCGGGGATGCCCGGTGCAGGAGTTGGTTATGACAGCTATTAACGTCGCAAGACGTCGCCTCCCTTTGTCATTCATATCCCCGGATATGCCCGTTCTCTATACGCGCCGGATCACGTCCGCCGTTTGATACGGCTTTTCTCACATCATTTCGGGGATTAAAATGAAACTCATCGGCAAGTTGCCGTTTGGCGCAATCGTTGGCGCCGCAAGTCTTTTCGTAACTGGTTTTGCGGCTGAAGCAGCCGAAACGCAGTATCCACTGACGTTGAAAAATTGCGCGCGTGATGTGACGTTTAAACATGCACCAGAACGTGCAGTTGCCGTTGGTCAGAGCAGCGCAGAAATTTTATACCTTCTGGGCCTCGGCGATAAAATGGTCGGCACAGCTTTGTGGGTTGGGCCTGTCCTCAAAGGCTACGAAGAGGCCAATGCCAAGGTTAAGCGTCTCGCGGATAATGATCCGAGCTTTGAGAGCATTCTCGCGGAAAAGCCTGACCTCGTTGCCAATCAGTTCCAATGGCAGATTGGACCTGAGGGTGTTGTGGCGAAGGCTGAGCAATTCGAAGAACTCGGCGTTCCGGTTTATACATCCCCAGCCGATTGCATCGGAAAAGACAATTCGGACGGCGGTGATGGCGTTCGTCACGACGCCTTCACCATGGATCAGGTCTATCAGGAAATCGACGAACTCGCGCAGATCTTCAATGTGCAGGATCGCGGCGCGAAGGTTGTTGCTGATCTCAAAGCACGCGAAGACGCAGCACGTAATAAGATCGCATCTGCTGATGGCAAATTGTCGGCTGTTGTCTGGTTCTCCAGTGCAGAGCTCGACATTGATCCATATGTTGCGGGTAAGAATGGTGCTCCAGCCTATATTCTGAAAACACTTGGCATCAACAATATCATTGATAGCGAAGAAGAATGGCCGACTGTTGGCTGGGAAACCATTGCCAAGGCCAATCCAACTATAATTGTCGCTGGTACTATGGATCGTCGCCGTTTCCCCGCCGATGATGTAGCGGTTAAGCGCGAATTCCTGAAGAGTGATCCGGTCGCAAGCCTGATGCCAGCTGTTACAGAAGGACATGTGTTCGATATGGATGCGCAGGCGATGAACCCGACCATTCGCACAATTGAAGGCATTGAAACGCTGGCCGATGCCATTGCAGCTTCAGGCCTGAACAAGTGACAACACGCTCAGCCACGGCCGGAATTCTGACTTCGAGAAGCTCAAGCAGCAGGGTGCTTTTTGGCATTCTGGCGCTTGTCTTGTTGCTCGGCGCGCTGTGGTTGGGCGCTGCCATTGGCGAAACGTCCATTCCTCTCGACGTGGTGGCAAAGACTATTGCCAACCGCATCTGGAATGCTGGCTATCCGCTCGAACCTATCGATGAAGGCATCGTGTGGAGCTATCGCTTAAGCCGCGCGGTTGTCGCGGCTTGTTGCGGTGCGGCTCTCGCAATATCGGGTGTCGTTCTGCAATCACTTCTGCGAAACTCGCTGGCCGACCCCTACATTCTAGGTATTTCGGCAGGGGCCTCTACGGGCGCTGTCGCTGTTGCAATTCTCGGCGTCGGCGCTGGTATGCTCTCGCTGTCAGTGGGGGCTTTCATCGGTGCGATCATTGCATTCTCGCTTGTTTCACTGCTAGCACTTCGCGCAGGGCGGGGAAACAGTGCAATCATCCTCGCAGGCATTGCAGGCTCGCAACTTTTCAACGCGCTAACCTCATTCATCGTCACAAAGGCCGCAAATGCGGAGCAGGCGCGCGGCATTATGTTTTGGTTGCTGGGCAATCTCTCTGGTGTGCGCTGGCCTGATGTGACGCTTGCGCTACCAGCTTGCATAGTGGGTCTTGCAATCTGTCTTTGGCATGCACGTGCGCTTGACGCCTTCACTTTTGGCTCGGAATCGGCTGCATCGCTTGGCATTCCTGTCCGCCGTGTCTATGCTGTATTGATCGGCGTTAGTGCCATGATGACGGCGGTGATGGTCTCGATTGTGGGTTCTATCGGGTTTATTGGTCTGGTTATTCCCCATGCGGCACGTATGGTCGTTGGCGTCCGTCACGGACGATTGCTGCCAGCGGCGGCTCTTATAGGTGCAATCTTCATGATTGTTGCTGATATTCTCTCACGCATCATCATTCCAGGGCAGGTTCTGCCAATTGGGGTCATAACGGCTCTGTTCGGTGCGCCGGCTTTTGCATTCCTTCTTGGGCAGAGGAGGGCGCAATCATGATGCTTTCAACGCATAATGTTTGTTGGTCAGCAGGTGGTGTTGAAATCCTGTGCGACGTCTCGATTGATGTCAGAGAAGGCGAATTTCTTGGCATCATTGGGCCAAATGGCTCCGGTAAAACCAGTTTCTTGTCGCTTCTTTCTGGAGTTCGCCGCAGCCGTTCTGGCGAGGTAAGGTTGGGCGGAATGCCTATTCATATGCTCAACCGTCGGGAGATTGCGCGCAAACTCGCATTGGTTGAACAGCAGGCTGGTACGACTGATCGAATTACTGCGCGACAAGCAGTCGAACTTGGACGTACCCCATATCTCGGCGCTCTTTCTCCATGGTCCGCTGAAGACGATGTGATCGTGGATCGTGCGCTTGCCAATGTTGATATGACGCATCTCGCAGACCGCTACTGGCATACGCTTTCAGGTGGCGAGCGGCAGCGTGTGCACATTGCACGTGCGCTGGCACAAGAGCCGCAAATCTTGTTGTTGGACGAACCGACAAACCATCTTGATATCGGACATCAAATTGGCCTGCTTGATCTTGTGAGCCGACAGAAGCTGACAGTGGTTGCAGCGCTTCATGATTTGAACCATGCGGCGATGTTCTGCGATCGTATAGCCGTCATGGATAAAGGGCGGCTTGTTGCTTTAGGAACGCCGCGTGACGTGCTTCGGGCCGAATGTATCCGTAAGGTTTTCGGTGTTGAGGTCGAAGTGGAATATGAGGGCGTGGATGGCTGCCATATTCGTTATCGCGCACCGAGCCACCCTAAGCTTGAACTTAAACAATCCGCATAGACATGATTGGCATTACAATGAGCAAACGACTTTTTCTGGCCGCCGCATTGATGGTAGCTTCTGCACTTCCAGCTTTGGCTGAGACTTTTGAAGTCAAGATGATGAACCGTGGCGAAAAAGGCTCGATGGTTTTTGAGCCTGATTTCTTGAAGCTCGCGCCGGGCGATAAGGTGAAATTCATTGCGACCCATAAAAGCCATAACGCAGCGACGGTTGATGGAATGGTTCCAGAGGGCAATCCGGGCTTTAAGGGCAAGATCAATGAAGAGATCGAAGTGACTTTCGATCAGGCTGGCTTTTATGGCATCAAGTGCTCGCCGCATTACGGCATGGGTATGGTGATGCTGATTAAGGTTGGTGAAGCTGAGCTTCCACAAAGCTATCGTGAGGTGAAGTTTCCTGCACGTGCAAAGGCGCGTTTTGAAGAGTTGTTCGCCGTTTCTTCCAATTGAACGTATATGTAAAAGCTAAATTAAGTAATTATAATTTAGCTTTTAAACTTACAGATTCTATTTATGATATTCACGTGAATGTGAGGGTCATATTGTTGACACTCTGTTTACATTTTATTGACGATACTGCTATAGGCGCGATGTCATATTATCAAACTGTTCATTTTTAATTGTTGTTTTCTTGACTTTTACAAAATGCGCACGCCGATTATTTTAGCAAACCCTAATCAAATGCTTCAATATTCGCTGTTTGTTATATGATAGATGCAGCTATTTTTGCCGCATCTTTTTTAGAACCAGCATTTTAGGATAAGCTCAGTCTGAAGGGGACAGAAACAAATTTAAGAGCTGCCAAAATTATTTTTAAATACATTTATATTTATATTTATAAAGAGCGGCGACATCTTTTTTGGATGTCGTCGTTATTTTATTGTATGTGTCCATGTCGTAACTTTAATGGTTTCGATGGTGAAGTTTTGTTGCGAACTACTTCACCGCATCTTTAAGGCGAGGCTGCTTTAAGTTAAGATCGAGTTCGCTTGCTCTAGCAATGATGGGTAAAAAGCGGCGCTGTTTCTTTTCCTCATGGTTGGAAGCGATGTCCGCAATTCGATGTTTGAGGAATGGGTTGAGGAAGCGCTCGCGAACAGTATTGACATAGGCTTCCGCCTGTTCGCCCAGACCGTCGGCAGCAAAGACCGGCAGAACCTCTTCGCGCCAAAGCGCTTCAAGTTCATTGCGGATCGTTTCGTCGTTCATGGCCTCCAGCACAATTTCATCCTTCGGACGATTGCCGTTCAACCATTGCTCAGCAATGAAAGTGTGGCCGAGATTGAGCAGATAGAGTTTGAGACGCTCATAGCTTGCGAGGTCATCTGTCACCACGATGTCAGCGTGCGTGCAGGGAAGCGTGAGCCCGTCTGTCTGTTCAACGGCCCAGATTGCATAAGGTTCAGCAATGGCGCCGACCGGGTCTATGGGTTCTGATACAATGCGGTCAACGAGGCTGTTGGCAAAGACGCATTTGCTTTCAATCCATTGTGTGAAAGCCTTCGGCAAGCTCCAGCTTTCTGCGAGATCAAGCACAATCGAGCGAAGCTTGTCGCCATTGCGTGAGATCAGTTCGCACGGAAAAATCGACAGTGGTGCTTCTGGATTAACCAGCCAGCGATGATGCAGCAGCGCAAGCAGCTTGGCGGGAAAGCTTTTTGGCAGACGGTCGGTCTCGCTCAACAGGGAAGCATCATCACTTGCATCCAGCTCAAACCCTTTATCACCAGTATTGGACAGGATCACCTGAACCTGCGTCGCAAGTGCTCGGATAGCCTGCCAGTCGGTATGGGCGGAATAGGCCCCACTTACGCTTCTTGCCTGATGCGTTTCATCAATAGCCTTGCCATTGGCCAGGCCGCGAATGATGACCGGGTAGCCTTCGCCGCTGTTAAGCGCCTCAATGCGGCGCGCACTCTCAGGATTGGTGGTCGTTTGAACGATTGCAACCGTGCCGATAGCGTCGCCGTTAGCTAAAGCTTCAGAAATGAAGAAGTCCACATGCCCGAGCAGAAAACGGCTGGTGCCAAACTGTAGAATCGATGGCTGATCGGTCATGTAGTCCTCCCTGAGTTCCCTAAAATAGCTACGCCAGCCGGTAAAATTGGTCAAGCCACTCTTTAAAATCCATCTAAAAGGTGGTGCGACAAAACTGACATAATTGTCTATATTCAGTAATTACAATGATATAGCTAATATTGCACTTTTTGCATCTTCAAAATATGGTAAGGCCAATTTGGGAGAGAGCATGAGTGAGCATATTGGCTCCGTGGAACCGCGGAGGCTTTACCAACAGATTGCCGATCGGGTCCGTCATCTGATCCGTGAAGGCCATTTTCCAGCTGGAAGCAGACTTCCAGCTGAGCGTGAACTCGCGCATCAGCTTGGTGTGTCGCGTCCGTCCTTGCGTGAAGCGCTGATTGCGCTTGAAATCGCTGGCAATGTCGAAATCCGCATGGGCTCTGGCATCTATGTGGCGACTGAGGAAATGCGGCTCCCTTCACAAGTCGGCTCGATTGGCGAAAGCCCGCTCGAAATCATGCAGGCGCGCTCGCTGATCGAAGGCAGTGCCGTCATCATGGCTTGCAGCCAGATCAACACAGAAGCGCTGGAGCGCCTGCGCGGCAATCTTGATGCGATGCGGTTGCAGATTGAAGCTAAGCGCAAGCCAATAGAGTTGGATCGTCAGTTTCATCTGATCATCGCTGAGCAATCGGGCAATTCCGTTGTTGCGCGCATCGTGCGTGATTTGTTTGACGAGCGGCATAGTCCGCTGACCGCACAAATGCGCACGCGCTACGAGAATGCCGACACATGGGCATTTGCTCTGGCGGAACATGAGAAGATTTATGCTGCACTGGAGGCGAGGGATCCGCTTCTGGCGCAGGCAGCGATGCGAACGCATCTGGATACATCAAAGCAGCGATGGATGGAGAACGAGCCACAGCATCGGCCTGAAAATCGAAATCGATTTTCAGGGATATCCGATGCGTAGTTTTTAACATCTGGAATTCTGTTTCTGCGCCTTTAGGCGCTTGCAGAATTCCGGGTGGATTAGGTTCGAACATTTGCTGTAGTGGTTTTGGGAGTGAGGTCAGAACAATGAACGACAAGGCTGTCTCGGCTGTGACGCCGGTAATCCTTTTGCATCCGTCCGACGATGTGGCGGTTGCGCGTATTTCGGTTCGCGCTGGTGATCCGATTGGGCTTGCTGATATTACTGCGCACAATCTTATCGGGCGCGGTCACAAGGTTGCTCTGCATGCTATCCCGCAAGGCAAGGAAGTGCATAAATATGGGCAGGTGATTGGTGTTGCCACGCAGGATATTGCCGCGGGTGAACATGTGCATCTGCACAATCTCGCAATGCTGCCTTCCGAGCATGAGCATCAGTTTTCGGTAGATATTGAAGAACGCGGTATGCTGCCGGAAGCCGAGCGTCGGCAGTTCATGGGCTATGATCGCGGTTTCGGTGGCGTTGGGACGCGCAACTATATCGGTGTCATTTCATCGGTAAATTGCTCTGCGACCGTGTCTCGCTACATTGCGGATTACTTCAACCGCATGGGTGGTCTGGATGGCTTTGAGAATGTCGATGGCGTGGTGGCGCTCACGCATGGCAGTGGCTGTGCGCTGAACACCAAGTCGGAAGGCTATCGCCTGCTGACCCGCACCATTCAGGGCTATGCCAAGCACCCGAACTTTGGTGGTATTCTGCTGATCGGCCTTGGTTGCGAAACCAACCAGATCGCGCCGATCATGGAACATTATCGCATGGAGGAGGGCGCGCGCCTTCGCACCATGACGATCCAGCAGCATGGCGGCACCCGCAAGACCATCGATCACGCGATTGCGGAGATTAAGGAAATGCTGCCGCTGGTGACTTCCGCCAAGCGCACGCCACAGCCGTTGTCTAAGCTGAAAGTTGCGCTCGAATGCGGTGGCTCGGATGGTTATTCCGGCATTTCAGCGAACCCGGCTCTGGGCTATGCGTCCGATCTGATTGTGCGCAATGGCGGCACAACTGTTCTGGCAGAAACACCTGAAATCTATGGCGCTGAACATCTTCTGACACGCCGCGCGGTTACGCCTGCGGTTGCGGAAAAGTTGCTTCAGCGCATTGACTGGTGGCGCGATTATACGGCTCGCAACGGCGACGAACTGAACAACAATCCGTCGCACGGAAACAAACTCGGTGGCTTGACCACCATTCTTGAAAAGTCGCTGGGTGCTGTTGCCAAGGGCGGCTCCATGCCTCTCAAGGCTGTCTATGAATTTGCTGAAACCGTAACTGAACAGGGTTTCACTTTCATGGATACGCCGGGCTATGACCCGGTTGCCGTGACTGGACAGGTGGCGGGTGGTTGTAACGTGATCTGCTTTACCACAGGGCGCGGATCGGTTTCGGGCTTCAAGCCTGCGCCTTGCATCAAGATCGCGACAAATTCCGAAATGTACGAACACATGAAGGAAGACATGGACTTCAATTGCGGTGGCATCGTCACCGGTGATGAAACCATTGAAGAGTCCGGCACGCGCATTTTTGAGCACATTATCGCGGTGGCTTCCGGTGAGCAGACGCTGAGTGAAATCTACGATTATGGCGATAACGAATTTGTCCCTTGGCAGGTCGGTGCCGTAACCTGATCTACCTCATGCATTAAAAAATGACAGGAATATTCTGATGGTCAAAGCTCTGCGTATCGAGAGCGAGAACGTAACTCGTTTTGCTGAAATTCCCGAAGCGCCACTTTTGCCTGGCCATGTCCGGGTGAGCGTGAAGCATGTCGGGCTTTGCGGCAGCGATCTGAATACGTTCAAGGGGCTTAACCCGCTGGTGGAACTGCCACGCATTCCCGGCCATGAAATCGGCGGCGAAATCATCGAAGCGGGTGAGGGCGTGAGTGCGGCCTATGCCAAGGGTAAACGGGTTATCGTGCTGCCTTACACCAATTGCGGCCAGTGTTCGTCTTGCCGCAAAGGCCGGCTGAACGCCTGTCGTTACAACAAGACGCTCGGCGTGCAGCAGAATGGCGGACTGGCAGAACAGATCGTGCTGCCAGCCGAAAAGCTCATTCTGAATGATACGCTTGCACCCCGTCATCTCGCACTCGTCGAGCCGCTTTCGGTTGGTTTTCATGCAGTCGAACGTGGACGCGTTCAGGCTGGTGATATAGTTGCGGTGCTGGGCTGTGGCATGATCGGCATGGGTGTTTTGATCGGTGCGGTTGCGCGTGGCGCCAAGGTTATCGCCATTGATCCAAGTGCTGAAAAGCGTGAACTGGCACTGAAGTTTGGCGCTACGCACGCTCTGCCGGGTGGCGAAGATGTTGTTGCGAAGGTGCAGGAACTCACCAATGATGATGGCGTCGATGTGGCTTTTGAAGCAGTTGGACTGCCGATCACATTCACGCAGGCGGTTGATCTCGCAGGCTTTGCTGGTCGTGTGGTCTATGTCGGCTATTCCAAGTCGCCAGTGACCTATCAGACCCAGTTCTTCAATCTCAAAGAACTCGACATCATGGGCTCGCGCAATGCGACGCTCACCGATTTTGAAGCTGTCATCGCCCATCTTGAAAAGCTCGGAAACGATGCAGACCTGCTTATTTCCAAGGTGTTTCCATTTGAGGAAGCAGAACAGGCGTTGCCCTACTGGGATGGCGATCGCAACGTTCTGAAAATCATCATTGAACGCAATTGAATTGAAGCAAGTTTCTCTGCCCGGGAAGGACGGGCAGTGAAATTTTGTGGAGGAAACCGGCCTTTTGGCCAATTGTAAGGACCCTAAAGGGAGGAATATCATGAAGAAACTCGTTACCGGCATGATCGCCGCCAGCATGCTATTGGCTGGAAGCATGGCAGCATTGGCCGCCAATGTGTCGATCAAAGTTGCCTATGAAAACAACCCGGGCGAGCCTTTTGATGAGGTGATGCATTACTGGAAAGACGATCTCGCCAAGCGCAGCAATGGTGAAATCACACTGGAGCTTTATCCAAGTTCGCAGCTCGGCTCCAAGAAGGATGTGACGGAGCAGGCCATGATGGGCCTCAATGTCGTGACGATTTCCGACGTTGGCTTTCTGGCCGAATATGACCCGGACCTCGGCGTGCTTTATGGCCCGTTCCTGACTGATGATCCGGCACAGCTTTTCAAGGTTTATGACGGTCCTTGGTTTAAGGAAAAAAGCGAAGAGCTGAAGAAAAAAGGTATTCACATCGTGATGCCGAACTATCTTTACGGTATTCGCCAAATCATTTCCAAAAAGCCGGTCCGCACGCCAGAAGACCTCAAGGGCATGAAGATCCGCGTTCCGAACAACGTCATGCAGATCAAGACCTTTGAAGCCATGGGTGCAACACCGACCCCAATGCCACTGGGTGAAACCTTCCCAGCACTTGCGCAGGGCGTGATCGATGGGGTGGAAAATCCGATTTCGGTTCTTTATGGCCAGAAGTTCCAGGAAGAAGCCAAGTATCTGAGCAAGGTCGGTTATCTGACCAACGTGGCTCTGATCGTCGGTGGCGAAGCCTTCTTCTCGACGCTACCTGAAGAACAGCTCAAGATGATCCATGAGTCCGCATATGATGCGGGTCTCTACAGCCAGAAGCTGACGATCGAAAAAGACAACGAGATGATCGAGAAGATGAAGGAAGCTGGCGTCGAAGTCATCGAAGTTGACCGTGCTCCTTTCAAAGCTTTGGCTGAAAAAGTCTACACGCAGTTCCCTGAATGGTCGCCAGGTCTTTATGAAAAGATTCAGGCTGAGCTGAAGAACTAATCCTCCCTATTCGGATATTGCCATGTCGCGGTTTTCACTGCGGCATGGCACGGTTATGGAAATTAATCCGATGAAATATTTTGATAAACTGGTCGAGTGGTCGGCAGCTTTGCCGCTTTTCGTTTTGCTGGCAATGTTCAATGTCGCTGTTGTCATGCGCTACTGGATGCATCAGCCATTGCAATGGACCGAGGAAATGGCCGGGCTTTTGATGATCTGGATCATCATGCTAGGTAGCGTTGCGGCAGAACGCAGCAACCAGCATCTCGCTATTCCGATGCTTGTGGACCTCTTCTCTGAGAAGATTCGTGATGTCATTAATGCCATCATCTCAATTCTCTCGGGACTGTTCCTGCTTTATGTATCCTATGCCGGTTACAAACTGTCGGTCGCAGCGCAGTTCAAAGTCACTGACGTGCTCCGCGTCTCCTATTTCTGGATCGACATCGCAGTCCCCGTCGGCTTCGTGATTATCTCTATTTATATGTTTGCAGGTGCTTTCAAGTCCTTGCGCGCCGTATTTGCGGGAGGCAAGGCATGAACCTGACGACCATCGTTCTTATCATGCTGGCACTGATTGCGCTTAACATGCGCCTGTATGTGGCCATTTTGATTGCTGTCTTTACTTATTTTATCTTCTTCAACCAGATGCCGATTGCTATTGCTGTGCAGCGCTTTATCAGCCCTGCGCAGAACACATCGCTGTTGGCGATCCCGTTCTTCATTATGCTTGGAACGGTCATGTCGCATACGGGTATTGCCGAGCGTCTGATCAAGGTTGCTGACATTCTCGTGGGCCGCATGCGCGGCGGTATGGCGCTAACTAACATCATGGTTTCGACCCTGATGGGTGGCGTGAGTGCCTCCAACCTCGCCGATAGCGCTATGCTGACGCGCATGATGGTGCCGGAAATGGTCAAGCGTGGCTATGATAAGGCATTCTCCTGCGCAGTTACGGCTGCCGGATCGCTGATCACGCCGATCATTCCTCCGGGTATTGCGCTGATCATCTATGGCCTGATCGCTGACGTATCCATCGGCAAGATGTTTATGGCCGGTGTTGTTCCGGGAATTCTCGGCGCCGTTATTCTGATGATTGCAGCCTACATCACTTCGGTAAAGCGTGGTTATAAGCCAAGCCGCGAAAAGCGCATGAGCGGTGCCGAAGTTGCATCGACGCTTGCATCTGCATGGCCAGCGGTCTTGCTGCTTTTTGCGATCATCGGCGGTATTCGTATGAACATCTTCACGCCGACGGAAGCCGGTGCTGTTGCTGTTACGCTGGTACTGATCATCGGCTTTGTGATCTATCGCGAAATGCGTGTGTCACACGTGGTGGATTCACTTATTGAAACCGCCAAGTCCACAGCTTCGGTGATGCTGGTTATAATGGCGTCGTCTGCACTCGCCTGGGTGTTTTCGCTTGAGCAGGCTGGTCAATCGCTGATGCAGCTGATTTCATCATTCACCAGTAATCCTTATGCGTTTTTGCTGGCAGTCAACGTAATCCTTCTGATCCTTGGCGCGCTGATCGAAGGCACTGCTCTGATGATCGTTCTGGTGCCATTGCTTATGCCGACGGTTAAAGCGCTTGGCATTGATCCTGTGCATTTTGGCATCGTGGTTATCATCAATCTTTCGATTGGAACGCTGACGCCGCCCGTTGGTACGGTGATGTTAATGGTCTGTAATATAGCCAAAGTACGTGTTGCGGATTTCACCCGTCAGGCATTCAGCATGTATATGGCGCTGTTTATCCTGCTGGCGCTTGTCACTTACGTGCCGTTTATCTCGACGTTCCTGGCCCACTAATTGAAGGAAGGCGCGGGAATTTCCCGCGCCTTTTCACCTACCAGGGATTTTCTACACGCGGCCATATTGGCCGCGTCATTTTTTTATAGTCAGTCACGCGAGGATTAACCGGATAAGAACTCGGTGCATCGACATAGATAATTTCCGCAGCAATCGGCGCGAAACCCGCATAAAAGTGATTGGTCGACTTCACAACCAGAATATCTTTCTGCATTGGGTCGATACCACTATTGGAAAATATATCCGGCTCAAATGTTTGTGTGCGATTGGTGTTGAGAATGATGTCGATCTCAGTTCCAACAATACGGACAACTGCTGAAGGCCCGAGCGTTACGCGGCTTAGGCCGAAACTCTGCCAGCCTTCCTGCAAAACTTTCATCACGGTCACATGAGCATCAATGGGTTCGCCAGCCTGCGGGCCGGACTTACCACCAATGCGCAGATTGATGACTGCACCTTCACCAGCAGCATGGCAAAATGTGACTGCCAGTGTATCCCAGATTGTTGCAACTGCGGCTTTCTGAATGCCACATTCGATCATGTGCCGCAGAATATAAGTACCATCTCCCGCAACACCGCCGCCGGGATTATCCCACACATCAGCGATGACGGCAGGCTTCGACAGTTGAGCGGCATTGGCTGCAATCGCGCGCGCTATCCCTTCATCAATGCTATACATGGTCATCAATGTTTGCTCACGCATGTCGATGAGCTCACGGCCGAGCTTTTCAGCTAAGACATCACCTTTCGTTGCGTCATTGTCTGTGACAACGAGTATCCGCGTTCCCATTTCAGGCACATCAGCGGCCATGAAACCATGAATAACTGAGATGGACAGTATGCCGTCTTTGCCCTGCAAGGCTTTAATGCGATCTATAAAGCTTCGCATCGGTTCCTTGCTTGTTGGAAAAACGCCGACCATCCGACAGTCAAATGTTGAAATAACAGGTTTGATTTTGTCTTTAAGGGTATCAAGGGCGAGTGAAACCACATGTTCGCCGCGCTCATAAAAATCCGTGTGCGGAAATTCGAGGAATGCAGCGTAAATATTGAGATTTTTGACCCGCTTTTGCGTCAAATGGCTATGCGGATCAAACTCGCTGGCAACAAGAATATCTGGCCCAACAACTGCGCGGATACGTTCAAGCAGATCCCCTTCACAGTCGTCATAGCCTTGCGCAACCATCGCGCCATGAAGACCAAGGACTACCGCATCCACGGGCATGGCTGCCTTGAGCTGATCAAGAATTTCATCGCGCAATTCTTCAAAAGCTTGTTTCTGAAGGAGGCCACCCGGTTCAGCCCATGTGGCTGTGCCTTCAATGACAGTTAGACCTTCAGCTGCTGCTCGCTTGCGCAGAGCTACGATAGGCGATGAACACAGCGTCGGCGTATCCGGATGTTTTCCGGGTGCAGCATAAAAAGCCATTTCAAACGACGCGCGGTCGGTTGGAACCGGCGAAAATGTGTTGGTTTCAGTTGCAAGCGACGCTGTGAAAATGCGCATATGGTTTGCCCGGATTATTTCTGCGGTGCGTAGGCGATGGCTTCAATCTCGATCTTGATGTCGATCATCAGACGGGATTCGACCGTGGTGCGCGCCGGAGGATCTTTCGGGAAGTAAGTCGCGTAAACCGCATTCATACGTCCAAAATCGCGTGCATCTTCAAGCCAGATCGTCGTTTTCACAACATCATCCATGCTTGCGCCTGCCAGCGCCAAGGCTGTTTTGATGTTCTCAAGAACCTGCTTGGTCTGGGCTTCGATATTGCCTTCCACAATCTTGCCGTCAGCGCCCATTGGAACCTGACCGGAAATATAGACAGTGTCGCCGGCGCGCACTGCGGGAGAGAGCGGTACATGAGAGGCACCGAAGGCTTGTTTCTTTGACATGATGAACCTTGATTATTTTACAGCACCGAGCGCCAAACCTTTGATGAGGTAACGCTGCAGCCATATGAAGAGAATTGCGACGGGCAAAGTGGCGACGAGCGTTGCAGCCATGACATAATGCCATTCGACCGTGTATCGACCTGCGACCAGTGAGAAGACCTGAATAGGCAGTGTGTAGCTTCCCTGACTGCGCAGCATAGTGAGTGCTACGACAAACTCATTCCAGGCATTGATGAAGGTGAAGATACCCGTCACGGCGATTGCTGGAAGACATAGCGGCAGGAAGACTTTGACCAGCGTTTTGAAGCGGCCAGCACCTTCCATCCATGAAGCCTCTTCAAGATCTTTCGGGATTGTGTCGAAATAGCTTTGCAACATCCAGACTGTGAAAGCGATGTTAAAGGCCATGTAGATAGCGCCAACTGCCGTCACGCTTTCAATCAAACCGTAAGCGGCCAGCAGGCGGAAAAGCCCAAGTACCAGCACAATAGGCGAAATCATTTGCGAGATGAGCAGAAACTGCCGGAATGCACCATGCCCTGCAAAGTGAAAGCGCGACATTGCGTAAGCCGCAGGGATAGACACAATGATCGCGCCGACTGATGCAATGATCGACACATAGAATGAATTGAGAAGTGCGGTGCCGAAACCTGTTCTTACCCACATTTCAGAAAAGTTCTGCCAGCGGAATTCGCTCGGCCACCATGTTGGTGAGAGAACCTCTTGCGGTGGCTTCACTGCCGTCAAAAACATCACAGCAAAAGGAAATAGCGTGAGCACGATCAACGGTGCGAGAATGATCCAGGCGATGATTGTGCGTTTGATTTTTGGTGTGGTCATGCGCGTTCGCTCCGCATGGAAAGCCGAATATAGATGGCTGTGAATACGAGCAGGATTGCGAGCATGATCAGTGATACGGCTGATGCCTCACCGAGTTTCCCGAGCCTGAACGCCAACTTATAGAGATGTGTTACGAGGATGTCGGTCGAGTTTGCCGGTCCACCCTGCGTCATCACCCAGATGATCGGGAAGGAGTTGAACACGTAGATCGTGTTGAGAACGATTGCGATATTGATGAATGGCTTGAGCAGGGGCAGCGTGATTTCGCGAAATTGTTGCCAGATGTTTGCACCCTCAAGTGACGATGCTTCGTAAAGATCGTCGGGAATGGACGATAGTCCACCGAGAAAGATAGTGGTTGTAAATGGCACCGTGACAAGAATGCCGACCAGTATCTGCATTGGAAAGGCAGTTGCAGCACTTGCAAGCCACTGAATATTGCTATCGATCAACCCCAAGTTACGCAGTGCGGAATTTAACATTCCGCTTTCGCCGTTCAAGGCCCAGCGCCAGACGATGGCCGTCATGGTGAGTGATACGGCCCATGGCAGCATGACGATAACACGTGCAACAGACCGACCGTAAAAATCCATATTGAGGATGATTGCTACTGGTACAGACACGACAAGCGCGCCAACGACCACAGCAACTGTCCAAATGGCGGTTCGCCATAAAGCATTGAGAAACTCGGCGGATGCGAAGAGGGCGGTAAAATTTGCGCCATCGTTTAATTCGCGCAATTGCCCGAAGCGATTCACATCATGGGTGGCGATCTCGAAGAGATTTACAACCGGCCAGAAAATCACCACCGCAGCCAGCATCAGGCTTGGCAGGATCAGAAAATAGGGCAGGGTGCGATTTTGCATCGGCCAAAAAATCCAGACAAGAAAAGGGACCCGGCAGCAGATCAGTGATGACTGACTAGAGCGTATCGGCTGCCGGGTTGATGGGATTATTTCTTCAGGATGGCATCTGCCTTTGCGGCAGCTTCCTTAAGAACGGCATCTGGTTCGCCTTGACCTAAATAGATGTTTTGCATTGCATTGGACGTGATGTCGGCGATTTCTTCCCAACCCGGAATGATCGGCGCAAAACGTGCATCAGGAAGCAGAGCGGTGAAAGCTGCAAGATCGGCATTATTGACGTAATAATCCATCTTGGCTTCTTCCTTGTTTACAGGAAGGAAGCCTTCTCCTTGCGTAAACTTGGCGCGCCAATCTTTCTGGAACAGGAAGTCGAGAACCTTCCAAGCTTCTTCCTTGTTTTTGGAGTTCTGGAACATGATGACCGAGTCTGTCACGCCATAGGTGCCGCGCGCACCCGTTGGGCCAGCAGGAATTGCAGTGACGCCATATTTCAGGTTCGGTGCTTCTTCCTTAATCTGGTTCGATAGGAAAGGTGCTGTGATCATCATGCCGACCTTGCCCTGCTTGAACAGGTTTTGCACATCTTCACGTGCATAGGACGTAACGCCCGGCTGAGTCAGGCCATCATCAATCATTGATTTGTAAAGCTTGGCTGCTTCCAGCGCGCCCGGCGAACTCAGGCCTGAAGTGCCGTCCTTGTTCAGGATTTCAGCACCTTGCGACCACATCGCGTAGTAATAATAGACGTCGGTCTCGATTTCCTTGCCTTGCAATCCGAAACCATAGTTTTCACCGCCGAGAGCCTTAATTTTCTCTGCTGCAGCTTTGACTTCATCCCAGTTTGCTGGCGGATTGGCCACGCCTGCTTTTTCAAGCAGATCTTTGTTGTAATACATGGCGCGGGCAGATGCTGCGATCGGCAGGCCATATGTCTTGCCTTCCAATACCGAAGGCGACAGGAAGGTTTCAATGAAACGACCCTTAAAGGCATCGTCCATATAACCGTCCATTGGCTCAGCAATGCCCTGCTGTACGAAATCGATCAGCCAGCGCGTTCCGATGATGGAAAGATCAGCATTTGTCCCGGCTGAAATATCGGTTGTAAGCTTCTGGAGAAGCACATCCCACGGTACAACCTCAAAAGTCAGCGTGATGCCGGGGTTCTCTGCTTCAAAAGCCTTTTTTACTTCTTCAAAATATGGACCAGTCTTGGAGCTATACTCCGCAACGGTCATCCGCACTTCGCCAGCGAGCGCCGTCGATCCAAGTGCGAGAATGCTTAATCCAGCCAGAAGGCCAGTCTTCCATTTTCCTATAGTCATGTTTCCGTTCCCTTTTTTGCCCCTGCTTTATGTAAGACGTGCTAATTTTTGTTATTTTCCTACATTATCGGCAAATTTTGCGCTTTCAAGTAAAATGTTTTGTTGCAAACTTACATTTTCACTTCTAGGCTTATAAAAATAATTAGGCACGCAAAGTGCTGTAAAAAGGGGAAGAGAGTGGATCATTCAGGCGAGTTTGCCGGAAAATCCGTGTTAATCACTGGTGCTGGTGGTGGCCTTGGCACGGCTTTGGTCGGGATGTTTGCATCGCGTGGGGCGCGTGTGATCGGGTGCGATCAAAGTTTTGATGCCTTGCAAGATCCTCAAATAGCCAGTCGTCATGTTTTCGATTTGTTAAATCGCGATTCATTGGATGCCGTCGCCCATGACATCATGGGGCGTGATGGCGTCCCCGATATCGTTATAAACAATGCTGGCTGGACCCGAGCTGAAACTTTTGAAGAGCTTGATCAAACAACGATCAATCGGGAAATTGATCTCAATTTGACGGGTGTGAGCACGGTTTCTACTGTCATCGCCAAAAAAATGGCTGCACGTGGTTCTGGCACATTTGTTTTTGTTTCGTCGGTCAATGCGCTTTCGCATTTTGGTAATCCCGCTTATGCAGCGGCAAAAGCCGGTATCAACGCTTTTGCGCGGGCGCTTGCGGTTGAATATGGCCAATATGGATTGCGCGCGAATGTGGTGTGCCCCGGTTCGATTCATACATCGGCATGGGATCATCGTATCGCCAAAGATCCCACCGTGTTTGAAAAGCTGAAGCGACTTTATCCGCTTGGCCGCATTGTCAAAGTGAATGAGGTGGCAGAGACCGTCGCCTTTCTTGCATCGGATCGCGCGTCTGGCATTACCGGCACGATATTGCCGGTTGATGCGGGGCTTATGGCGGGCTGCCGTCCTTTTATCGACGATATTTTAAACGGGAACTGAGTCATGAAAAATGTTTCCCTGCGTGGCATTACCAAATCCTTTGGACAGATGACCATTCTTGACCGGGTTGATCTCCACATCGAAGATGGCGAGTTTCTTGTGCTGGTTGGCCCGTCCGGTTGCGGTAAATCTACGCTTTTGCGCATGGTTGCGGGGCTGGAGCCAATTTCCGGTGGCGATTTGACGATTGGTGGCGAACGCGCCAATGATCTGCCCCCGCAAAAGCGCAATATTGCGATGGTGTTTCAGTCCTACGCGCTGTTTCCACATATGACGGCGCGCGAAAACATCGGGTTTGGTCCTCGCATTAGCGGTGAAGA
>Ga0308165_1003121_pt1 | contig 18309 bp, 14 predicted proteins | sample PhyWR2_FD_201032 | JGI IMG/M metagenome (GOLD analysis project Ga0308165, IMG submission 201032) | Phyllosphere microbial communities from UC Gill Tract Community Farm, Albany, California, United States - DLSLW.R2 | ecosystem: Host-associated > Plants > Phyllosphere > Unclassified | place: USA...
TGGAACGGCGCACCCGACAGCGGGCTCGGGAACGGCAAGTCGTCCTTGCCCCAGATGTTTTCGGCGACGTTCTTGAAGATGATCGCCAGCGCGATGGTCGACATGATCCAGCCGAATTCGGACTTGATCTTGATGGCCGGACGCACGCCGATCCATTCGACGAAGATGCCTTGCAGCGCGCCGAACACCAGCACGATCGGGATCATCAGCCAGTAATTGAGATAGGGTCCGCCGTGGATGTTGCCGACCACCGACAGGCCGACCAGCGAACCGAGCATCAATGCCTCGCCCTGGCCGAAGTTCAGTGTGCCGGAGGTGGCGAAGGTCAATTGATAACCGAAGGCGATCACCGCGTAGATCATGCCGAGCGCGATGCCGCTGAAAACCAGCTGTAACAGAATATCCATTATTTCTACCCAAGAAGCGGCTGCCATTGAATGGCGGGTTGAGCATGCCGGAGAGCTTTGCGCCGTATGGCGGTGAGGACTGTGTACTGCAACCAAGGCCTGCGCATGTGTATGTACGTTTGCACGTACTTGCACCCTGCCCTGGCTTCGCTTGCGCGTTGCACGACGCTGAACACCCGACCGTTTCAGCCGATGCGGTTCCGACGTCGCTGCGACATTTCCGTCACTTCCGATACAAGTTAAAAGATCGTCAACAGACTCTGCGAAAAAGGCCAGTCCCCGGATCGCAAGGACTGGCCTTTATGCCTTAACGACAAATTACGTTGCCGTCAGATTTATTTGCCGAGTACGACGCGGCCGTTTTTGACTTCGCCCATCACGACCATGTTGGCCTTGATGGCTTCGTGATCGTCGCGTGTGAATGGCTTGTTGTAGGTGGTGACAACGCCTTCGATCTTGGTGTTCAGGCTTTCCAGCGCGCCGCGGACTTTTTCGCCGTCGGTGGAGCCGGCTTGCTTGATCGCGGCGGCCAGCAACAGGACCGAATCGTAGCCTTGGGCAGCGGACACCGCCGATGGCATGCGGTCAACCTTGTAAGCCTTTTGGTAGGCTTCGATGAAGGCCTTGCGCTTTGGTGTATCGCCGTCCTGGATGAAGGTTTGCGGCATGCGCGCGCCGTTGCCGTTCTTGCCGGAGTTGTCGATGAAGTTACCCATCGACAGCGGCCAGCTGCCGATGATAGGCACGTGCCAGTTCAGCTTTTCCATGCCGTTGGCAATTTGCGCCAGTTCAGGACCGATGCCGTAAGTCAGCACGACTTGCGCGCCGCCTTGCTTGGACTTCAACAACTGGGCCGTCATGTCGACGTCCTTGAGGTTGTACTTTTCGATGGCGACGGGTGTGATCTTCTTGGCGGCCAAGGCCTTTTCCAGGTCTTCACGTCCCAGCTGACCGTAGTTGGTCGAGTCGGCCAGAATCGCGACCTTGGTGTACTTTTGCTTGTCGATGGCTTCGTCAGCCAGCATCTTCGCCTGGATCGCGTCGTTGGCCGACGTGCGGAAGATGTAATTGTCCTTGTCTTTCTCGAACTGCTTGGTGACCACGGAACCGGTGGCGACATTGGTGATCACGGGGATCTTGGCTTCCTGGTAGAAACGCTGCGACGCCAGCGCCACCCCGGTGTTGGCGTAACCAACAGTGGCGACGACTTTTTCCTTGTTGATCATCTCTTGTGCAATCTGCACGCCGCGCTCATTCTTGGCTTCGTCGTCGCGTTCGACCAGTTGGACCTGACGGCCCAGCAGACCGCCGGCGGCATTGATTTCAGCCACTGCCAGCTTGACGCCGTCGCGCATGGATACGCCCATCGGCGCGGAACCGCCGGTGAACGGGCCGGACACGCCAATCTTGATCGGATCGGCAGCTTGGCTGGAAAGGGAAAGGCTCAGCAGTGCTGCTGCAACCAATGCTTGGGTCTTGTAAGTCATTTGTCTTCCTCCTGGGTTTAATTATGTGGCCAGACCATCTTGTTGTGGGCTAACTCTTCTCTGCTGCGGGTTCTCCGCAGCATCGGCATCGGGGCTGATTCTGTCGCATCTACCTTTCTCGAAACTTACAAACCTGTCAGGATCTGACGGATGCTTTCGGGTAGTGGAACCGATTTTTCTTGTTTGAAATTAACCCACACGATCTTTGCGCCGCCCTCAGCATAAATGATTTCAGGCTGATCGACACGCCGGATTTCATAGGTAGTTTCCACACTGGAGCGGCCGGGCGGCTTTGCATACATGCGGATCTCGATGGCTGCCGGATATTTTAGCTGGCGCAGAAAGCTGCATTGCGCGTTGACGATCACCGGCCCCAGCCCATCGGCGGCGAGGCCTGCGCCGATGGCTTCCAGCCATTCGATGCGAGTCTGCTCCATGTAGCGGAAGTAGACGGTGTTGTTGACGTGATTGAAGGCGTCCATGTCGCCCCAGCGCACATCCATGCGCGAGGTGTGAATCAATATCTTGTCGGTCATTCGGAAGCTTGCCTTTCGTTGGGGCGCTAAAGCGATTCATCCATTGTTGAATTTATTTCATCCTTCTTGAGGACGCCGGATCCCGTCGCGGTCCATTCCGTACCGGTTTTCGATCGATGAGACGGGGTTCCATTTCCACACTCATAAAAGGGAAATCACATAAAATACTTGGCATCGCGAACATATTTGCGTTGCAGACTAGCATTCTCTCGCAAAATATTGAACAATAGCACGATCGTTCGCAAAAATATTCCAACCAAAACCATACGGGACATCCCATGACTCAACCTCAAGACTTGCTGGCGCAATACGGCCCGCGCGAAGCAATGGAATACGACGTCGTCGTTGTCGGCGGCGGCCCGGCCGGCTTGTCGTCGGCCATCCGCATCAAGCAGCTGGCCGCTGAAGCCGGCAAGGAAGTCTCGGTGTGCGTACTGGAAAAAGGCAGCGAAGTCGGCGCCCATATCCTCTCAGGCGCGGTCATGGATCCGCAGGCGATCACCGAACTGTTCCCCAACTGGAAAGAACTCGGCGCACCGTTGAATACCGAAGTCACCGAAGACCGCTTCCTTTTCCTTTCCGCCAGCAAGGCATACAAGACTCCGTCGTGGATGCTGCCGGCCTGTTTCCAGAACCATGGCAACTACGTCATCTCGCTGGCCAACGTGACCCGCTGGCTGGGTCAGCAGGCTGAAGCGCTGGGCGTGGAGATCTTCCCCGGCTTTGCCGCAGCCGAAGTGCTGTACAACGCCGACGGCTCGGTCAAGGGCGTGGCCACCGGCAACATGGGCGTGGACCGCCATGGCGAACCGACCGGCGCGTTCCAGCTCGGTATGGAACTGCATGCCAAGTACACCTTCTTCGCCGAGGGCGCGCGCGGTCATCTGGGCAAGCAACTGATCAGCAAGTACAAACTGGACGCCGGCAAGGATCCGCAGACCTACGCCATCGGCATCAAGGAGATCTGGGAAATCGATCCCAAGCTGCACAAGCCCGGTCTGGTCGTGCACACCGCCGGTTGGCCGTTGGATAGAGGCACCTACGGCGGCTCCTTCCTGTATCACCTGGAGAACAACCAGGTCGCGGTCGGCTACGTGGTCGGCCTGGCGTACGAGAATCCTTACCTGTCGCCGTATGAAGAATTCCAGCGTTACAAGACCCATCCGGAAATCCGCAAGTTCTTCGAAGGCGGCAAGCGTCTCGCTTACGGCGCACGCGCGATCACGGCCGGCGGTTTGCAATCGCTGCCGAAGCTGACCTTCCCCGGCGGCGCGCTGATCGGTTGCGATGCGGGCTTCCTGAACGCGTCGCGCATCAAGGGCAGCCATGCCGCCATCAAGACCGGCATGCTGGCTGCCGAGGCTGTGTTCGAAGCACTGGGCAACAATCGCCAGTTCGACGAACTGACGGCGTACAGCGCCGCGTTTGAAAAATCCTGGCTGCACGAAGAACTGCACAAGGCGCGCAACTTCAAGCCGTCGATGAGCAAGGGCTTGTACACCGGCACGCTGCTGGTGGGCATTGACCAGGTGCTGTTCGGCGGCAAGGCGCCGTGGACACTGCATCACACGCATGCCGACCACGAATGCCTGAAGCCGGCCTCCGACTTCACCCCGATCGTGTATCCGAAGCCGGACGGCAAACTGACTTTCGACCGCCTGTCGTCGGTGTTCATCTCCAACACCAACCATGCGGAAGACCAGCCGGTCCACCTGACGCTGAAAGACCCGTCGGTGCCGGTCGGCATCAACCTGGCGAAGTACGCCGGTCCGGAAGCGCGCTACTGCCCTGCCGGCGTGTACGAATTCGTGAAGAACGACGAAGGAAATGGCAACAGCGCGGATCGCCTGCAGATCAACGCCCAGAACTGCGTGCATTGCAAGACCTGCGACATCAAGGACCCGACGCAGAACATCGTATGGGTCACGCCGGAAGGCGGTGGCGGGCCGAATTATTCGAATATGTAATTGTCTTCTCGCTTCAAACAAGAACGGCGCTTCGATTGAAGCGCCGTTCTTGTTTTTAGCGTGACCGCCACAGCGAGGCACGCGAATTTCATTTAGTATGGCCTGTCGCATAAGACCACCTTCGCTTACGAGGACCATAAAAATGATTCGGAGACTTGCCCTGGGCATCATCGCCCCACTGCTGCTTTCATCTTCACTGCTGTCCGCCGCAGCGCACGCCGCAGGCTATCCGCAACAACGCGAAGCCGACTGGATTGCGCCCTCCTTCACCTTCCACACCGGTGAGACGCTGAACGATTTCAAACTGCACTACATCACCGTCGGCGATCCGGCCAATCCAGCGGTGCTGCTGCTGCACGGTACCTACCGCAGCGGCGCCGACATGGTCGGTAAGGATTTTGCCGGTGAGATGCTGGGTCCGGGGCAGCCGCTTGATGCGAGCAAGTACTACGTGATCATGCCGGATGCGATCGGCGTCGGAAAATCGGCCAAGCCGTCCGACGGACTCCGCGCCAAATTCCCGCAATACAATTACGCCGACATGGTGCTGGCGCAGTACCGGCTTGTGACCGAAGGTCTGGGCGTCAAACATCTGCGCCTGGTGATGGGCAATTCGATGGGCGGCATGCAGACCTGGATGTGGGGAGAAACCTATCCGGCAATGATGGATGCGCTGGTCCCGATGGCGTCGCAGCCGATCGAGATGGCGAGCCGTAACTGGATGATGCGACGCATGCTGGTTGAATCGATCAAACAGGACCCTGCCTGGAACGGCGGCAACTACACCACCCAGCCGCCGTCGCTGCGACTGGCGAACACCATGTTCGGCATCGCCACCGCCGGCGGCACGCTCGCCTACCAGGCGCTGGCGCCGACGCGGGCGCAAGCCGACAAGATCATCGACGACCGGCTCGCTGCGCCGGTGACGGCGGACGCCAACGACTTCATCTATCAATGGGGATCGTCGGCTGACTTCAATGCCATGCCGAATTTGACGCGTATCCAGGCGCCGGTGTTGGCGATCAACTCAGCCGATGACGAGCGCAATCCGCCCGAGACCGGCACGATGACGGCGGCGCTGAAGCAAGTCAAGAATGCCAACTTGTATCTGATTCCGGCGAGCACGGAGACGCGTGGCCATGGGACGACGAGCTTTTCAAAGTTCTACGCCAGACAAGTCGGCGACTTTTTGAAAGCCGTGCCGCCACGCTAAATCCTCAGCGTCTCAAGTGAAAAAGGCTTCGATCGATATCGAAGCCTTTTGCTTTTGCGGCATGGACGAACCGACGACTAGGCGTCCGGCAAGCGCCACTGTCCGTTGACGATTTTCTCCAGCCAAAAGGCGCCGATGACGGTCTTGACATCGGTCACCTTGCCCTGCCGGACTTGCTCCAGCAACTCTGACAGCGGCGCCTTGTAGATGTCCAGGAACTCGCCGTCGTCGAGCTTGCGCTCGCCTGCCGTCAAGCCGCGCGCCAGATAGATGTCCAAGTGCTCGTCGGAGTAGGCAATGGCGTTGTGAATGGTGCAGACGAATTGCCAGTCGGTGGCGGTGTAGCCGGTTTCTTCCTGCAACTCGCGCTTGGCGCAGGCCAGATGATCTTCACCGGCGTCGATCTTGCCGGCCGGGAATTCGATGAAGACCTGGTCGAGCGGATAACGGAATTGGCGCTCCAGCAATACCGACCCATCGTCGAACAAGGGCAGGATCACCACTGCGCCGGGATGGCGGATGTATTCTCGTATCGACTGCTTGCCATCCGGGAGGCGGATCGTGTCGCGCTGGACCTGGAGGAAATGACCTTCGTAGGCCAGCTCGCCGCCTACCTTGCTTTCTTGGAGATGTGCATCCGAATGTTCGTCCATGGGAGATCCGCAATCATTAAACGTGGATGGAAGAAGAAAAGCCTGCGCCTGCGTGCGCTGCATGTATGCACGCCCGAACCTCGATATGACTCCGCTCAGGCGTGGGTCTTGCGCAGGTAGCGCACAACGTAGCCAGGATACGCCAACACCAGGAACAGACAGCCGGTGACGGCATAAAATTCCCAGCGCTGTGCAAAGGCGTTGCCGATAGTCGCTTCGAAGAAATGCGCGAGCGCGCCGACGATGAAGTAGAGGGCCGCCAATTCAAGCAAGCGCACCCATACCGGCTTGCGGTAATCGGGCGACTTGCTCAGGGGGATCAGCGCGAACAACTGCTGATTGAAAAAAGGCAGGTTGGCGGCCAGGACCGCCAACACGATGACACACCAGCTCAGTAGGGAAACATTCACCGGCGGCTTCGCTTACGCTGCGATGACTTTGCTCAGGAACGTCGCCAGCGTCGTGACGATGGCATTGGTGCAGGCATCCATCAGGTGGCCGGGCCACAGACCGAGGCCCAGCGCTGCGATACCGTTCAGGCTCAGTGCGATACGGACGTCGAAGCTCGCGGTGATCTTGCCGCTGTCGGCTGGGTCATCGAAGTACATGTTCTTGATCACGCGCAGGTAGTAGAACGCACCAACCAGCGAGAACACCACGGCCAGCACTGCCAGCCAGATCTGGCCGGTACCGAGCACCGCTTGCAACACCGACAGCTTGGCGTAGAAGCCGACCATCGGAGGAATACCCGTCAACGAGAACATCAGCACCAGCATGACGCCGGCAAACCATGGGCTGCGTTGATTCAGGCCCTTGAAATCGTCGAGCGTGTCGGCCTCGAAACCCGAGCGCGCCATCAACAGGATCACGCCGAAGGTGCCCAGCGTGGTCAGCACGTAAGTGATGGCATAGAACAGCGACGAGCTGTAGGCGTTGACGGCCTGGAACAGGTTGCCGTCGACCACGCCCGACATCATGCCAAGCAACATGAAACCCATGTGCGAGATGGTCGAGTACGCCAGCATGCGCTTGATGTTGGTCTGCGCGATCGCCGTCACGTTACCGATGATGATCGACAGCACGGCCAATACCATCAGCATTTGTTGCCAGTCGATCGCCAGCGGCAGCAGGCCTTCCACCAGAATGCGGAACACCATGGCAAACGCGGCCAGCTTTGGCGCGCCGGCGATCAGCAGGGTCATCGGTGTCGGTGCGCCGTGATAAACGTCAGGCACCCACATGTGGAATGGCACGGCGCCCAGCTTGAATGCCAGACCAGCCACCACGAAGACGATGCCGAATACCAGCACATTGCGGTCGACGGTGCCCGACACAATGGCGCGGAAGACATCGTTCAGCTCCAGCGAACCGGTGGCGCCGTAGAGCATCGAGATGCCGTACAACAGGAAGCCGGAAGCCAGCGCGCCGAGGATGAAGTATTTCATTGCGGCTTCGGTCGAACCGACGTTGTCGCGGCGCAATGCAACCAGCGCGTACAACGACAGCGACATCAGTTCCAGGCCCAGGTAGATGGACAGGAAGCTGTTGCCCGAGATCATGACCATCTGGCCCAGCAGCGCAAACAACGACAACGCATAGAATTCGCCGCCGAGGTGGCCGCCGCCGACGATGCCACGGTCGGCGTTGTATTGACGGCCGTAGATCAGCGTCAGTCCGATAGCCAGGTAGGAGAACAGTTTCAGCAGGCTCGACAGCGGATCCGAGACGAACATGTTGCTGAAGGTGTAGACCGTTTCGCCACTTGCGTAGTTGGTGAAGGTTAGCACTGCGCACACGATCAGCGCCAGCAAGGACAGCACGTAGGTGATGACGCGCTTTGCATCCGGCAAAAACATATCGATCAGCAGGATTACGGAGGTCGCAATCAGCAGAAATATTTCCGGATAGACAGGGATCAGATTCATGTTGTTCATTTAGTTACCGCTTAGTTTCGTCCGCGTATTTTGTCCGCTTACCGTTGCCGCCGTTTTCAGCCGGGCCTGCATTTCGCCTGCCCTGCCTGTTTCGAAACGTCGTACCGAATTGCTTGCCGGCGTCGGTGCTGCACACTGCCGCAGCACCGATGCCTTGTTACTTTAATTCCCGATCAATTGCCGATCTTGGACACCGACACGTGCTTCAACAGATCGCTGACCGAAGTCTGCATGGTGTCCGTCACCGGCGCCGGGTACAGACCCATCACCAGCACCGCGATCGCCAGCAGGCCGAGGATGAAGAATTCACGCTTGTTGACGTCGGTCAGTTCTTCCACATGGTGATTGGTCACCGCGCCGAAGATCACGCGCTTGGTCAGCCACAGCGAGTAAGCCGCACCCAGGATCAGGGCGGTTGCCGACAACAGGCCGATCCAGAAGTTGAACTTGACCGCGCCCAGAATCACCATGAATTCACCGACGAAACCGGAGGTCGCAGGCAGCCCGCAGTTGGCCAGCGAGAACAGGATGAAGAAAGCAGCGAAGCGCGGCATCTTGTTGACCACACCGCCGTACTGGGCGATTTCACGGGTATGCATGCGGTCGTACAGCACGCCGATACACATGAACATCGCACCCGACACGAAGCCGTGTGAAATCATCTGTGCGATGCCGCCCTGCACCGCCATGTCGTTGAACATGAAGAAGCCCAGCGTAACGAAGCCCATGTGCGCGATCGACGAGTACGCCACCAGTTTCTTCATGTCCTGCTGCACCAGTGCGACCAGGCCGATATAGATCACCGCGATGAGCGACAGCGTGATCATGAAACCGGACAGTGCGTGGCTGGCGTCAGGCGCGATCGGCAGCGAGAACCGCAGGAAACCGTAGGCACCCAGCTTCAGCATGATTGCAGCCAGCACGATGGAACCGCCGGTAGGCGCTTCCACGTGGGCGTCAGGCAGCCAGGTGTGCACCGGCCACATCGGCACCTTGACCGCGAACGCCATCAGGAATGCGAAGAACAGCAGTTTTTGCTCGATCATCGACAGCGGCAGTTGATGCCACGTCGGGATCTCGAAGCTGCCACCGGACACAATGTACAAGTAGATCAGCGCGATCAGCATCAGCAGCGAACCGAGCAAGGTGTACAGGAAGAACTTGAACGCCGCATACACGCGATTGGCGCCGCCCCACACGCCCACGATGATGAACATCGGGATCAGGGTCGCTTCGAAGAACACATAGAACAGCATGCCGTCGAGTGCGGAGAACACGCCGATCATCAGGCCCGACAGGATCAGGAACGCCCCCATGTACTGGCCGACGCGTTTCTGGATCACGTCCCAGCCGGCCAACACCACGATCACGGTGATGAAGGCGGTCAACGGCACGAACCACAGCGACAGTCCGTCGATCCCGAGGAAATAGCTGATGTTGAAACGATCGATCCAAGGCGTCTTTTCGACGAACTGGTAACCGTGTGCGGCGGCATCGAAATGCAGCACCAGCGGGATGGTTACCAGCAGGCTGACGACGGCGCCGAGCAACGCCAGCCAGCGCGCGACGGATGGATTGTCGTCACGACCCACGGCCAGGACGAGTATGCCAAACGCGACCGGACACCAGATCGCAAGGCTAAGGAGAGGAAAAGTTGACTGCATCATGGTTGTTATCTTCTTACAGCTTATTTGCCAAACGGAAACGGCATGAACCAAACCAGGAAACCCAGCACCCCGATAATCATCACGAACGCGTAATGGTAGATGTAACCGGATTGCCACAGGCGCGTGACTTTCGAGAACCAGTTGACGACCTTGGCGCTGCCGTTGACGACCAGACCGTCGATCAGGCCCTTGTCGCCCACTGTCCACAGGCCAGTGCCCAGCATGCGAGCACCGCCGGCAAACACGACATCATTGAACTTGTCCATGTAGTACTTGTTGTCCAGCAAGGTGTAGATCGCGCTGAACTTGTCCTTGAACCAGGCGGGAACGCGCGGGTTGACCATGTAGAAGTAGTACGCAGTCGCCACGCCGGCAATCGCCAGCCACAGCGGCGCGGACGTCAGCGAATGCACCGCCATCGCGATCGGACCGTGGAACTCATGCGCCAGTTCTTCGAGAGCCTTGTGGTTTTCACCGACAAAAATCACGTTCTTGAAAAAATCGCCGAAGACCAGGGGCGAGATCGCAAAGAAACCGATGATGACCGATGGAATCGCCAGCAGGATCAGCGGCAGCGTCACCACCAGCGGCGACTCGTGCGGTTTCTGCCCCGGGGCCAGGCCGTGATGTTCGTGGTCGTCGTGGGCATCGTGAGCGTCATGACCGTGTGCATCGTGTGCATCATGAGCGTGATCGTCGTGCGCACCGTGTGCGGCAGCAGGTGCGTGATGGTCATCATGACCATGGGCGTCGGCCTTGCCGAAACGCTCTTCGCCATGGAACACCATGAAGTACATGCGGAACGAATAGAACGCGGTCACGAACACGCTGGCCAGCACGGCAAAGTAGGCGAAACCGGAACCCGCCAGATGCGATTCGGCGGCTGCTTCGATGATGCTGTCCTTCGAATAGAAACCGGAGAAGAACGGTGTACCGATCAGCGCCAGTGAGCCCAGCAGCGAGGTGATCCAGGTGATCGGCATGTACTTGCGCAGGCCGCCCATGTTGCGCATGTCCTGGTCATGGTGCATGCCGATGATCACGGAACCCGCGCCGAGGAACAGCAGCGCCTTGAAGAACGCGTGGGTCATCAGGTGGAACACGGCCACCGAATAGGCCGAGGCGCCCAGCGCGACGGTCATGTAACCGAGCTGCGACAGCGTCGAATACGCCACCACGCGCTTGATGTCTGTTTGCATGGTGCCGAGGAAGCCCATGAACAACGCAGTGATTGCACCGATCACGAGGATCACGGACAAGGCGGTGTCGGACAGTTCGAACAGCGGCGACATGCGGGTCACCATGAAGATGCCGGCGGTCACCATCGTCGCCGCATGGATCAGTGCAGAAATCGGGGTCGGGCCTTCCATCGAATCGGGCAGCCAGACGTGCAGCGGGAACTGGGCCGATTTGCCCATCGCGCCGACGAACAGGCAGATACATGCCACGGTCAGCAGCATCCAGTCGGTGCCCGGCAGCGTCAGCTGAGCCAGCTCGCCGCGCTTGGCGAACACTTCACCATAGTTCATGGAGCCGGCATAAGCCAGCAACAGGCCGATACCCAGGATAAAGCCGAAGTCGCCGACACGGTTGACCAGGAAGGCCTTCATGTTGGCCTTGATCGCGGTCGGACGGGTGTACCAGAAACCGATCAGCAGGTAGGAAACCAGGCCTACTGCTTCCCAGCCGAAGAACAGTTGCAGGAAGTTGTTGCTCATGACGAGCATCAGCATCGAGAACGTGAACAGCGAGATGTACGAGAAGAAGCGGTTGTAGCCGTCATCGTCTTTCATGTAACCGATGGTGTAGACGTGCACCATCAGGGACACGAAGGTCACCACGCACATCATCATCGCGGTGAGGCTGTCGATCAGGAAGCCGACTTCCAGTTTCAGGCCAGCCACGGTCATCCAGGTGTACAGCGTACCGTTGTAGGTCGCACCGTCCATTACCGCCAGCAAGGTCTGGACCGAAATGATCAATGCGATCAACACGCCGAGGATGGTCGCCGTGTGCGAAACCTTGCGGCCGACCACGTTGCCGAAGAACTTCGTCCCGAGCAGGCCTGCGATCGCAGAACCGGCCAACGGCGCCAGTGGAACGGCTAAAAGAAGATGTGGGTTAAGTTGCCCCGCCATGATGAACCTTATCGCTATTTGGGTTCTCGTCGAATCGGGAAGACTCTTGGAGAACGCCCATCTTTAAATGAAATTTAAATTCAATCTACATGCACTGCGAACGTTCCAATGCGCACTACAGCCCAAACGTGCTTATCCCTTGAGCGTGTCCAGGTCTTCCACGTTGATGGTGTCCAGATTACGGAACAGCACCACCAGGATGGCCAAGCCGATTGCGGACTCCGCAGCAGCGACCGTCAGGATGAAGAACACGAAGATCTGTCCCGCCGCATCGCCGAGGTAATGCGAGAAGGCAATGAAGTTCATATTCACCGCCAGCAGCATCAATTCGATTGCCATGAGCAACACGATGACGTTCTTGCGGTTGAGGAAAATGCCGACGATCGAGATCGCGAACAGGATCGCGCCGAGGATCAGGTAATGCGAGAGCGAGAGAGTCATGATTGCGCGCCCCTTTTAAGCTTGTGGTCCTGCGCCGGATGCCTGAGCATCGCCGCCGGTGTTGTCGTTATTACGGATGGATTCAGCCTTCATCTTGACCAAGCGAACGCGATCGGTGCTCTTGACCTTGACTGCTTCGGCCGGCGAGAAGTACTTGCTGTCCTTGCGGCGACGCAGCGTCAGCGCCACGGCGGCGACGATGGCGACCAGCAGGATCACGGCAGCGACTTCAAAGGCGTAGACATATTCGGTGTAGATCAGCATGCCTAGCGCCTTGGTGGTGCCGATGGTGTTCGATGCGGCAGGCACTTGCGCTTCCGGTGCCCAGAAACTGCGCAACAGGACCGCAGCCATTTCCAGCACGATGATCACACCGATGGTCGCGGCCAGCGGGAAGTATCCCCAGAAGCCCTCTCGCATCTTGTCGAGATTGATGTCCAGCATCATCACCACGAAAAGGAACAGCACCATCACCGCCCCGACGTAGACCAGCACCAGCACGATGGCGAGGAACTCCGCCTTCAGCAACATCCAGATGCCGGCCGCCGAAAAGAACGCCAGCACGAGGAACAGGGCCGCATGCACCGGATTGCGGGCCGTAATGACGCGTAATGCAGCGAGCACGAGGACCACTGAAAACGCATAGAACAAGACAGTTTTAAATTCCATAATCAACCAAAAAGTTGGCTAAACCAGCATCAGATCATTAGATTGCCCGATCCATCGATCAGGCTATCCAACAAGCTTCAGATCCGATCATCTCAGCGGCAGCCGGCTAACCGGCGTGCCGTCCCGAACTCAATCAACGATATGCAGCGTCTGCAGTACGTGCAGCGGCAATTTCATTTTCGTAACGATCACCAACGGCCAGCAGCATTTCCTTGGTGTAGTACAGATCGCCGCGCTTTTCACCGTGGTATTCCAGGATGTGCGTTTCAACGATGGAATCAACCGGGCACGACTCTTCGCAGAAGCCGCAGAAAATGCATTTGGTCAGATCAATGTCGTAACGCGTGGTGCGACGCGAACCGTCGTCACGCTGTTCCGATTCGATCGTGATCGCCATCGCCGGGCAAACCGCTTCGCACAGTTTGCAGGCGATGCAACGCTCTTCACCGTTCGGATAGCGACGCAAGGCGTGCAGGCCGCGGAAACGCGGCGACTGCGGCGTCTTCTCTTCCGGGAACTGAATCGTGATCTTGCGCGCGAACAGGTAACGGCCGGTCAGGGCCAGGCCCTTGAACAGCTCCCGCAACATCAGGCTGCCGAAAAAATCCTTAATAGCTTCCATACTTCTCACCTCAGCCTTTACATTACTTCCGAATTACTTCCAGATATTCCACGAGGTCTGCATCCAGGTCGCAACGATCACCAGATACACCAATGTCAGAGGAATGAACACTTTCCAGCCCAGACGCATGATCTGGTCATAGCGGTAACGCGGGAACGAAGCGCGCACCCAGATAAACAGCGACACAATAAAGAAGGTCTTGATGCCCAGCCAGATCCAGCCCGGAATGAAGTCCAGCACGCTCAGCGGCGATGCCCAGCCGCCCAGGAACAGCAGCGCGGTCAGGATCGAGATCAGCCACATGTTGGCGTATTCGGCCAGGAAGAACATCGCGAAGGACATACCCGAGTATTCGATCATGTGACCGGCCACGATTTCGGATTCGCCTTCCACTACGTCGAACGGATGGCGGTTGGTTTCAGCGATACCCGAGACGATGTAGATCACGAAGATCGGCAGCAGCGACAGCCAGTTCCACGACAGGAAACCGAGGCCGTGGTCGGCGAAATAACCCTTGCCCTGGCTGGTAACGATGTCGATCAGGTTCAGGCTGCCGGACACCATCAGCACGATGACCAGGCAGAAGCCCATCGAGATTTCGTACGAGACCATCTGCGCCGAAGCGCGCATGGCGCCGAGGAACGCGTACTTCGAGTTCGATGCCCAGCCGGCGATGATCACGCCGTAGACTTCCATCGACGTGATCGCCATGACGAACAGCAAACCGGCATTGACGTTGGCGATGACCGCTTCAGGTCCGAACGGGATCACCGCCCAGGCTGCCAGCGCCGGCATGATGGTCATGATCGGCGCGATGAAGAACAGCACCTTGCTGGCGCGTGCCGGCGTGGTTACTTCCTTGAAGATCAGTTTCAGTGCATCGGCGATCGGTTGCAGCAGACCGGCAGGGCCTACGCGATTCGGACCGAGACGAACGTGCATCCAGCCGATCAGCTTGCGCTCCCACAACGTCAGGTAGGCGACGCAACCCAGCAAGGGAACCATCACGACCAGAATCTTCAGCAGGCTCCAGACAAAGGTCCAGACATATGGCCACGCCGTACCCAGATACGCGGGGCCGACTGCGTTGATGTTGGCAATCAGTTGATCCATTACGCTTTCTCCACAACGATTGCGCCGAACATGCTGCCCAGATTAGCGGTGCTTGCATGGGCGGCTGCCACACGTACGACATTTTCCGGCAAGTTCTTGTCGATGCCTGCAGTCAGCAGCGCGCTGCCCTGCCCTTGCTTGACGCTCACGCGATCGCCGGCGGCGATGCCGAGTTTTTGCGACAAGGCTGCGGACAGCCATGCCTTCGGCGCCTGGCCGTCTTGCGTTTGCAGCAGCGCCGGCGAACGGCGTGCGATGGCATCGGCAAAATGGATAGGCACGTCGGCCAGGCGTTCCAACGCGCCGTTGGCGGCCACGTCGCCTGCTTGCGGCGCCAGCTTGGCGATGTTGTTCAGGCGAGCGGACAGATCGGTTTCGGCGCCGATGACTTCGGCGCGAATCGATTCCGAGGTCTCGTAGTCGAAGTTTTGCAGTCCCAGCAGATTGCCCAGGACGCGCAACACCTTCCATGCCGGACGCGCTTCGCCCAGTGGCTTGACGGTGCCGTTGAAGCTTTGTGCGCGGCCTTCGGCGTTGACGAAGGTGCCGGCTGTTTCGGTGAATGGCGCGATTGGCAGCAACACGTCGGCGTAATCGGTGCCGTGTTTGAATGCCGACATCACGACGACCATTTCGGCTTGTTTCAGTGCAGCGACAGCAGCTTGCGCATCATGGCTGTCGAGTTCCGGTTCGGCGTTCAGCAGCAGGTAAGCCTTGCGCGGTTGTGCGAAAGCTTGCAGCGCGTTGGCGCCGTCCTTGCCTGGAATCGCGTTGGCGAGGTAACCGCCGACGGCGTTGCCGCCTTCAGTCAGGTAACCCAGCTTGGCGCCGGTTTGTTCGGCGATCCATTGTGCGGCGGCGTGCAGTTGCGACGCTTGCGGATGTTGCGCAGCGGCGTTGCCCAGCAACACGGCCTTGGACGCGCCCGACAACAGGCTGGCTGCAGTTTGCTTGGCTTCCGGCGAGACTTCGATGTTTTCGAAGCCGGCCGGTGCGGCGACACCCTTGGCTTGCGCCACGGCGGCAACGACGCCGCTCAGTGCCGCCAGCCATGCGGACGGTGCAGCAATGATCTTGTTGGCGACCGGCATCAGCAGGTCGTCGTCGGCGGCGTGCAGGATGCTGATCTTGGCACCGCTCTTGACGGCCTGGCGCAGACGCGCGGTCAGCAGCGGGTGATCCTTGCGCAGGAACGAACCGATGATCAGGGCACGATTCAGTTCGGAGAACTCAACGATGGACATGCCCAGCCATGGATTGACCTGGCGATCCAGCGCGAAGTCGGATTGACGCAGGCGGAAATCGATGTTTTCGGAACCCAGGCCGCGCACGACTTTTTGCAGCAATGTCAATTCTTCCAGCGTCGAGTATGGCGTACCCAATGCAGCAATGGCGCTGGCGCCGTGTTCGTGACGGATATTGCGCAGGCCGTGGGCGACGTATTCCAGCGCAACTTGCCATTCGACTTCCTGCCATTTGCCGTCTTGCTTCAGCATCGGCTTGGTCAGACGCTCTTCGCTGTCCAGCGCTTCATAGGCAAAGCGATCTTTGTCGGAAATCCAGCACTCGTTGACGTTTTCGTTTTCCAGCGGCAGCACGCGCATGACCTTGCCGCCCTTGACCTGAACGATCAGGTTGGCGCCGAGGCTGTCGTGCGGGCTGATCGACTTGCGACGCGACAATTCCCAGGTACGTGCAGCGTAGCGGAACGGCTTGGATGTCAGTGCGCCGACCGGGCACAGATCGATCATGTTGCCGGACAGTTCGGAGTTGACGGTATTGCCGACGAAGGTGGTGATTTCGGAGTGCTCGCCGCGACCCAGCATGCCCAGTTCCATGACGCCGGCGACTTCCTGGCCGAAACGCACGCAACGTGTGCAGTGGATACAACGATTCATTTCCTTCATGGAGATCAGCGGGCCGACGTCCTTAGGCGGCACGACGCGCTTTTCTTCTTCGTAGCGCGAAGAAGAGCTACCGTAACCGACCGCCAGATCCTGCAGTTGGCATTCGCCGCCCTGATCGCAGATCGGGCAATCCAGCGGATGGTTGATCAGCAGGAATTCCATGACGCCTTTTTGCGCCTTGACCGCCTTGTCGCTCGCGGTACGCACGATCATGCCGGCCGTGACCGGAGTCGCGCAAGCAGGCAGAGGCTTCGGCGCTTTTTCAACGTCGACCAGACACATGCGGCAGTTGGCCGCAATGGATAATTTTTTGTGATAGCAAAAATGAGGAATGTAAGTGCCGACCTTGTTGGCAGCATCCATAACCATGCTGCCTTCTTGCACTTCAACTTTTTTGCCGTCTATTTCGATTTCAACCATGGCTTTTTGCCCAAGCTAAGTATTCTTTTGACCTTGAAGACATGCGCCCTGCCTTGTAGCCGATCGCATCTCTTGCCGTGCTGCCTAACTCTATTCGTTACGCTATGCGTTAAATATAAGCCGGCACCGAGCAGTGCTTGTGCTCGATGTGATACTCAAATTCTTCGCGGAAGTTCTTGATGAAAGCACGCACCGGCATTGCCGCCGCATCGCCCAGCGCGCAGATGGTGCGGCCCTGGATGTTGTCGGCAACCGAATTGAGCACATCGAGGTCTTCCAGCTTGCCGTGACCGTTTTCGATACGCTCCACCATGCGGTACATCCAGCCGGTGCCTTCGCGGCACGGCGTACATTGACCGCAGGATTCTTCGTAGTAGAAATATGCCAGGCGCAACAGAGACTTGACCATGCAGCGTGTTTCGTCCATCACGATGACCGCGCCGGAACCCAGCATCGAGCCGGCCTTGGCGATGGCGTCGTAATCCATGGTGGTTTCCATCATGACGTCGCCGCGAATCACCGGAGCGGACGAGCCGCCTGGGATGACCGCCTTGAGCTTCTTGCCGCCGCGCATGCCGCCGGCCAGTTCCAGCAAAGTCGAGAATGGCGTGCCGAGAGGGATTTCGTAGTTGCCCGGACGTTCGACGTCGCCCGAGATCGAGAAGATCTTGGTGCCGCCGTTGTTCGGCTTGCCGATGTCGGCGTACGCTTGTGCGCCGATCTTGAAGATGAACGGCACAGCAGCGAAAGTTTCGGTGTTGTTGATCGTGGTCGGCTTGCCGTACAGGCCGAAGCTGGCCGGGAACGGCGGCTTGAAGCGCGGCTGGCCCTTCTTGCCTTCGAGCGACTCCAGCAGCGCAGTTTCTTCGCCGCAGATGTAGGCGCCGTAACCGTGGTGACCGTGCAGCTGGAAGCTGAAGTTGGTGCCCAGGATGTTGTCGCCCAGGAAGCCGGCCGCGCGTGCTTCTTCCAGCGCTTCTTCAAAACGCAGATACGCGTCGAAGATTTCGCCGTGGATGTAGTTGTAGCCGACCGTGATGCCCATTGCGTAGCCGCCGATGATCATGCCTTCGATCAGCGAGTGCGGGTTGTAGCGAATGATGTCGCGGTCCTTGAATGTGCCCGGTTCGCCTTC
>Ga0308165_1003122_pt1 | contig 18307 bp, 20 predicted proteins | sample PhyWR2_FD_201032 | JGI IMG/M metagenome (GOLD analysis project Ga0308165, IMG submission 201032) | Phyllosphere microbial communities from UC Gill Tract Community Farm, Albany, California, United States - DLSLW.R2 | ecosystem: Host-associated > Plants > Phyllosphere > Unclassified | place: USA...
ATTGCACATTATGTAAACGCAGATCCGAAGTGGATTAGGGTGGCAACAGTGCTTACCGTTTTTCTTGGTGGATCGGGTATTTTAGTGTATGCGCTGCTTTGGATCATCATGCCGAAAGCCAAATCGCGGATTGAGCGTATGGAAATGAAAGGCGAACCGGCAAACTTACAAGGTTTCCAAAAAAACCTGGATGAAGAATTGCTGGCGGTTAAGGAACGTTTGGGTGAAGTGAACAAACATGCACAACCAATATTTGCCCGCTTAGGTAATTTTATCGGCGAGTTTTTCGAATGGCTTGGCCGCTTTATATCGGGTACCGGAAAGGTGATCTTTAAGGTAATTGCAGGTTTTATCGTGGTATTTGGTGTACTTTTTTTATTGACGCTGATTATAGGCACAGCTGCTTTTCAAGGGTTTTGGGATGAAAGTATTTACGAATATTTTCCCTTCTCCATCATCAATGAGGGCAATAGGGGCATCATTTTATTTGGGGCATTTATTGTATGTTTTGTGCCGATTTTAGCTTTAGTGTTATTCTCGATCAGGGTAGCGTTTAACAAACAGGCCATTAACAAAACACTTTCTTTTGCGCTGTTGATTATCTGGTTGGCTGGTGTGGCTGTAACAGGTTATCAGGCGGCTAAAATATCGTCGGAGTTTAAACAACATGCAGAGTTAACGCAAACTGTTGATCTAAAATCTTTCCCTGCTTATACCATCAACATCGATAAAAGTAAATATTTTAGTAAGGAAGATAGCGTGGCCTACCATATTGATGCCAATAACCGCCACCAGATTGTGGTTGATGATTTCGAGGATGGACCATTTGTTTCGCCCAACCATATCCGTATCGATATTGAGAAAAGTGAAACAGGGGTTACACGTTTAACGCAGAAATACGAATCGCAGGGTAAAACCTTTCAAAGCGCATTGCAGAATGCACAGAATATCAGTTATACCTACGATTTGAAAGATGCCGAGTTGGTTTTTAGTCCGAGGTTTCAATTGAGAAAAGGAAGCATTTGGCGTAACCAGGAAGTAAGGTTAACACTTGAAGTTCCGGTGGGCACAAAATTGATTTTGAAAGAAGATTCATACCGTTACATCAATAACTATTGGACCTGGGACTGCAAAAATGCTGAAAATGACCACAATGATTTCACCGTTTGGATTATGACTGAAGACGGTTTAAAATGTGTTGCGCAACTTAAAGAAGAAGCCGTTAAAAAGCAACAGTTAGAACAAGAGCTAAATAATTTGGAACTTATGCACAGAGATAAACTTAATGATACCATTTATCAGGATTCTGTATCAAACCGGATTAGAGAAGTTAAAGAAGAGCTGGGGATCAAGCTCGAATAATTGATTTTGCCCGTAAGAAAACCTAAGTAAAATCGGCCATCCGATGACCGATTTTATCCTACCTAAAAATACAATACCTAAAAGAAGAAACCATGAAAACATTACTTGCGTTAATTGCATGCTTTATAGCATGTGGGGCTTCTTTTGCCCAAAAATTAAATACCTTAACGGGGAAAATCGTTGATGAAAAGACTGTCCCGGTATCGTTTGCCATTGTTCGGGTATTAAATTATCCTGATACCACGGTGGTTAAAAGTGTATCGACCAATATTGATGGTGCATTTGTAATCGACCAGTTAAAAAACGGTGATTATGTGTTATCGGTTTCGATAGTGGGTTTTAAAAGTAAAAAGACCGATCATTTTTCACTTAACGGAGACCTGAATTTACCATCCATTGGTATCGAAAGTGTAAGCAAACAGTTAAAAGAAGTAAGCGTTCAGGGCAAGAAACCTTTTATTGAACACCAGATTGATAAAACAGTATTAAATGTCGAAAACAGCCTCATTGCTACGGGTGGAACAGCTTTAGAAGTTTTAGAAAAAGCGCCTGGTGTACAGATCGATCGCCAAACCGATCAGATTAAGCTCAATAACAAAAGCGGTATCATGGTGATGATTGATGGGAAATCAAATTTTCTTTCAGGTGCTGATATTACCACTTTGTTGAGCAATATGAGCAGCGATCAGATTTCTACCATCGAACTCATCACCAATCCATCTGCCAAATACGATGCTGCCGGAAATGCTGGGATCATCAACATTAAACTTAAACGAAATAAGGCTTATGGTACAAATGGTACGGTGTCGATTAATACAGGACAAGGTATTATGCCCGATTCGCCAAGCGACTTATACCGTGCGGGTGTAAACCTGAACTTAAACCACAGGCAAGGAAAATGGAACATTTTTGGCAACGGTGCGGTGGCGCGTAAAGCACAGTTTAACAATACATATCTAACCCGTACCACTTTATCAGAAGGTTTGGCCAGCTCGCTAACGCAGAACTTCGACCGCAAAAATAATGGCGTTGGTTTTCAGGGGAAATTAGGAGCTGATTATTATGCTTCGGAGAAAACGGTTTTTGGGGTAATGTTAGATGCCAATACGGTAAACACCAAGCTCACCAATTTTAGCAATACCAATATTTATACAGTGCAAAATGGCGCATCGAACCTTAGTTATATTTTGCAGGATGCCAATTCGAGCTCTCCGGTAGGAAACTTAACAGCCAACTTCAACATTAAACACGATTTCGATAAAAAAGGCCAAAGCTTAACCTTTGATATGGATTACTCGGGTTTTAGCAATAAAAAGGATGAAAACTTTCTGGCCAATTATTTAAATAGCGGAGGCAGCTCGACCAATAAAACCACTTTGCGAAACAATACAGATGCCGAGATTAGTGTTTATGCGGCAAAAACAGATTTCACTTTACCGCTTTCTAAAACGTCAAAATTCGAAGCCGGTTTAAAAAGCAGTTATGTGGTTACCAATAACGACTTTATATCCGAACAACTGATAGGAGGGGTATGGCAAAACGATTTGGGGAAATCGAACAATTTTGTTTACAAAGAAAATATCAATGCCATTTACGGAAGCTTTTCTAAAGAGTGGAAAGCGTGGCAGATACAGCTTGGCCTGCGTGCAGAACATACACACTCTAACGGTGCTTCGGTTACCGACCAAAAAGAGGTAGACCGGAATTATCTTTCGCTTTTCCCAACGATTTTTGTGAACCAGAAGATCAGCGAAAACAACAACATCCGTTATTCGTACGGCAGAAGGGTAGACAGGCCGAATTACCAGCAGCTTAATCCATTTGTTTTTTATATGGATCCTTTGGCGGTTGATCAGGGCAATCCTTATCTTAAACCTCAGTTTACCGATAACTACCAGGTTAGCTACAGTTATAAGGAGGTTTCTTTCTCGCTGAGTTATTCGAATACAAAGGATATGATTACGCAGGTTAGCAAACAGGATGATGCCACACGGGTAATCAGTGTAATCCGCCAGAATTTAGGCCGCTTCCAAAATTATTCTGCCGACTTATATATTCCCATCAAAGTGGCTAAATGGTGGAACATTCAAAACAATGTAAGCGTATACTACAGCAAATTTGATGACGGGAATATTGAAGGTGCAGTCTATAGTGCAGGCAAGGCTGCGGTAAACCTGTATACTTCTAACTCTTTTACCCTGCCTCAGAACTTTAGTATCGAAATTAGTGCCTGGCTCAACTCTCCACGTGTAAACGGGGTAGAGCAAACCACCATTTATCAGGGTGCTTTAAACGCCGGAATCCAGAAAACTTTAATGGATAAAAAACTTAAATTACGTTTAAATATGGATGATATTTTGCTCACCAACCATTGGGAGGGAAAACTGGTTTACCAGAACATCAACATGAACGTGGTAAACCGTTACACCAGCAGGAGGGCAAATTTCAGCATCAGTTATAACTTCGGAAACCAGAATGTAAAATCGGAACGCTCAAGAAATACCGCTTCGGATGATATGAAAGGAAGAGCGGGAGGGTAGTCTTGAGTCGGGAGTCCCTAGTCTTGATTCGGGAGTCTAGGTTTGGAGTTTGGAGTGGAGAGTCGGAAAGTCCCGGTGAAAAACGCAGTTTCCCTTTAAAGGGGAAGGGGGATTAAAAAAACAATTAACCAATAAAAAAATGAAAAAAATATTCTATAGTATCGCAATTTTAGTTACCGCTTTGGGCTACGGATGCCACAATAGCGGAGGACATTTATCACTAAGCACACTCGATAATACCACCAATTTTAAATTTGAGGCGGAATACGATGAGAACAAAACAGGCAAACTCGAAAAATACCTCGACAGCGCCTTAAACAACGAACTTCCGTTGGATCAGAATATAGATCTCTTAGTGAATGTAAACGGTAGTGATAAGTTTAACCTTAAAGCCAAAAATGGCTGGTTGGTAATCGACTTTGATAAAAGGAACAGCTCTATGGCAGGTTATATGAAAGTTAAAAAACTGACTGAAGGGATTAAAAGGAAGTTAACGAACTAGAGATGGTGCAGGGCGTATAGCGTTAGGCGTTATCTCTCTTCCGTTTTATATTTTAACCACAAAGAACACGAAGACACAAAGGAATTGCTGGGTAATCTTTTCTCTGCGACGATCTGTGTAATCTGCGGGAGAACTAAACGTTTAATAAATCACAAAAAAATCGTCTATTAACGCTCCTTTTAGATCGAAAATTAATCTGTAATAACCTATTGTACTCCCATCTTGATTGATATCACTCTTGAAAGCAACGGTGTCAGCAGTAAGCAGTTCGAAATCAATTTTTTCTGCATCAATCGATACGTTTTTATCAGTGATATTTAAATCCTCAACAGTATTTTGATTTAATAAAGAGTTGAAAGATTTGATAAGCGTTTGATGTACATTGTGTATTGCTATAAAATTTTTTATTTGAAAGTCATTCATCATATTATTTCGTTCGATTATAAGCCAACAGTTTTACTGCTAAGCCACTAAACTTTATATACACACCTACTGATGCATTTATAAACTTAATATATATGTCTGCAGATTTGCCATCTCTTTCCAGTCTTACTTCGTCTGTATCAAATTCGAATGTCCTTTCATCTTCGTTAATGAAATCAATTTGATAGCTGGTAACATGTGTTAATAATAGTTAATAGATATTCTCATTCAATTCATGTTCATTGTCGCCGGGTTCTATTGACATCACTTTTAATTCAATCTTACTCGCCAGTCTCTCGTTTTTAATGGAAGTGTCGATTGTAGTATAGTATTGGATTGTTTCAATCGCAACAAGATTTAACAAAAATGTAGGATTTAAAATTGCTTCAATTTCCGGCATTGTTTTTCGTTTTGCTGGTAATCGTTTATTTTGTTTCGTTCGATACCAAAATATGTTGCAAAGCTTGTATCTGGAATACCGTTTTCATTAAAATGAATAATAACCTTATCTCCAATAATGGTGAGTGTATCAGGCATCATTTCATTGCTGAAATGTTTGTCAAGAAAAATGATTTTATTGCCAATGAGTTTATAGTTGCCCTTAAACCTTTCTTCAGTAATAATATTCTCTGCGACCATTTCGAACTTATGATCTGCCCGTAAAGTTAAACGGATTGCTGAACGGTCGTCCATTAATGTAGCTTTTAATATGCGCTCACTTTTAAAAAATTCGGAAGTGGCAATTTCAGATATCGTTACTGCCGTTATTATTCCCAAGCCTACCAATATGCCCAACCTGGTTTTGTTGATAATGCATAGCATAAAAAAGGCAATAGAAGCCATGGCTAAAAATCCCAAAATAGCTATTGCTAAGAGCCAAAATTTATCCCATAACCAATCGAAAAGGAAATATGAAATCAAAAAAAGAGGGCCAAAAACCAATATTAGTAAATCATATTTGTTTTTTTTATCTGTCATATTTTTATTGTATATCATTAAGGAATCTTATTCTTTTCAACCGAACAGCTGATCCAATACATACCCATCTGCCCTCTGTTATCATTGTTCCTTTTGGAAGTTCTTTTTTCGGAGCATGTAAAATGGAAGGATCTACTTCTTTTACAAAATTTGTTAATGCACTAAGTTTGTCTTCAGAAAACGAAAGTATAGCAAAATCCCAACTGGAATAATACGATAACATCCATTTAAATTCTTCATCGATTTTATTGTTGCTCAGGTAATCATTTAGGATTGCATAAGAATCGAAAACGGTTGATCTGTCGAGATCTTGAATGCCAGAACACCAGGGCGGTGTAACCATGGCATACCAATTCAAAAATATCAAACGCTTTAGAATCTCTAGTTGTGTTTCTTCTTGTGCTGTATTGAAAAATAAATCGAGATAGCTTTTATGGATGTTTAGCGACTGATCATAGATGCCATGGGCTTGAAGTTGTTCGTCCTTGAGGTCCATTGAACCTGCTAAGGAATCGACATACTTGCACAGTTCAACTTCCTGATGAGATAAGCTATCGATTGTTGTTTTCATAACGTTGACAATTTAATCGTTAGTGGTTTTTAAAATCTGTTGCAGATAATTTTGGAAATTGCTATACCCATTTTTCTCAGGATGTTCGAGGTCGAGCATTTCTCCCTTCCCCGTATCGAATATTTGCCAGCGGTAAATTTTAGCTACGCTTATTAACTCAAAAAGTGCGGCTTCACCATAAAGATTAAATACTTTATTGCTTACCGGTTCGCTGTCAACAAAATAATCGATAACGTAACCTTCGCCTTTTATTTCTCTGTGATTTTCGCTAGCAGTAATGTTGGTAAAATGCTTTTCCAAAACGATACCGAAATCTACTGGTATAAGCAATTCTTCGTCAATTTCTTCAATAGCTTTTATTTTTTGCTTGGAGTTAAATATTACAATGTCCCAACTCATAACTGTATAATTTATATTAAGATCATGTTTTTTGTTTATCCTTTTGCTTTGCCGTACTTCTTTTATTACCCTATAATTTCAATGTTATCGCCATTGGTTATTGCCAGTTGTTTCGTCTGTTGATTAAAGGCTATTTTCGGAAGTTCTTTAATGTGATGAATGATTGATGAATTTTGCAATCCGCTAGGCAAAGTCTCATCCTGGTCTACTATTTCGCCTGTTTCGAGATTTATAATTTTCGGAAACTTATACAGGTCCCAAGCATACTGATCGCTAATGGCAAAAAGGTTTCCAAATTCAATATTCATTTTAACCGGTTTAGAAATTTGGTCTAAGGTAATATCCCAAATGGCAATGTGTTTTTGTGGAAGATTCTCCAATAAATCCTCATCTATTTCCTCCCCACTAGATGAACCCAATAGTATACGGCTGTCATCAATAAAACTTGCTGTGGAGATTTCAACGCCAACGTTTGGATAAGTTTCAGATTGATCTAGCAGTTTGGGGTTCTGGATACATTCCTCAATGTCGAATACTTTGATAGCGTCCAAAGGATGCCAGAACCAGCCCTTACTCATCAGGTATTTGCCATTGGGGCTGATTTCGAGCCGCGAATGAAAAAAATCAGCTGGATTTCGATCATCACTATTGGTAATGATTTGCCCCGTTTCAACCTCTTCAAAATCAAGTCTGCAATATTCGGTTGGACAGTGGATTAAAAATGTTTTATTGTTAATAGTTACGAATGCCGCAGGGTATTCATAAACATTTGCACAATAATAAGAACGGTTTATTTCCCTCAAAAGCGCTCCGTTTTTAAGTAAGAGTCCCTTTGTACCAAGCTTTTGATAAATAAAGGCATATTGTCCGTCGCTCGATATAATGGCGCTGTCGCCAAAACCAAAACTATTTTCGCCCAATTGATCTGTTTTTCCATCAAGGTTATACCGCTTGCCAGCAGAAGCCCAATCGACAATTGAGTTGCCAACCCAAGAGATGGTTTTTAAAAAATTGGCAGGTATCGTTTGTCGTTTCATTTTCACTGATAGCGTAAAGTTAAGTCCCTTAAATGGTTAGACTTGGGGTATTATTGCCATTCAAACTACCATTCACTTTCTAAAGTGCTATCCATCATCCAGGGTATCATTGTTTCAATTTCAATCTGAACGAGATCTTCTTTGTCTTTAAAATAGGCGAGATCATCCCCCATAGTAAAGCCAATACTGAAAGAGTCTGTAATGGGTGTAGTTAAATTCGTTTGTCCACCACCTGGGTAAGGAGTTGAACAATCATTACCTTTAAAGCTTCCCTTAAAATGAAAGATCACGCTGTAACGATGATAACCATTTTTTTCTTTACACATTCGCCAAATCTCACTCTCTTTTTTATAATCAATGCCCAATTGGTCGAATAAGTGCTTAATTTGTTCTGGAAATGCAATATCCCTACTCTGTAAATAATTTAAACATTCTACACAATTGCAGTCTTCAGGGCTACCGTTGTTTACAGAATTATAGGTCGACCTTGTATAGTCTTCGTCGACTATCAGCGTCCAGTTTCTAAATATTATTGTAGTCACGTTGCTAATCCATTAAAGTAGAACGCTTGGTTCGAAAAGAAACATGCATCTGTTTTTGTTCACGATCAAGTGTTTTGAATGCTTTATATCCAGCTTCAGTTAACAATTGATATTTTAACTTGTTATTTGCATATAACTGGTATCCATTACTGGTTTTTACAATGTTAAAGATGCCTTTTGGAAACACCAGTTGATGCTGATTTACCGTGAATTTACCTCTGGTATAATCAGCTGTTCCAATTGATGAGGCTTTCATTGCGAATATCTCTACTTCTGTATTGCCGAACTTGCACAATACCAGTGCGTAGGTTTTGCCATTCATTTCGGGTTTAACCAGGTATAATTGTTCGTTGGCCAGCGCGATGGGTTGCTTGCAGGAGATGATAAAAAATATAAAAATAATGAGGAGCGTATTTTTCATAGGGATAAATGTAATATTTTATCTCTGGAAGACGAACAAATAGTAGTATCGCAGGAACAGGATTTTCAAAAGAGGAAGTTCCTGCTGTTAAATAAACCCGACAGAGCTAAATAGCCCGCAGTGAAGTGCAACGAAATGAGGACTATGAGCGATGGCGGGACTATAGCACCTATGAAATACTGAATGCCCGTTTTCAAAAATGATGGATGCTTAATAAAATAGGTATGGGTGGGGCTTCGACTACGATTCCAAAGAGCGGCCGTCATTCCCGCGCAGGCGGGAACCTTAATGCGATCGCTATTTTCTTGCCTTGAAGGAAAATCAAAGGTAATCTGCGGGAGAAACCTACACGTAATTTGTTCCCGCAGATTTAAGTTGATTGACGCAGAACTAAGAGCGTTGTCGTTTCCCTGCTTTCTGTGTTTCCGTGGCTAACTTTTAATCGTAAAGCACACAAAGTTGGGCGGTTTTCGACTACGCTCAGACTGACAAACTTTTATGGTTGCAGAATTCCGAGTGGCTGTTATTCTCCTACACACAGGAATGCAAAAACGCTAATTTCCAACAGTCATAAAAGCTCCTTTATATTGTCACGATTGCCCCGCATGAGTGGGACTTTCTTCATTGTACCTTTATATCAAACAAAAAGCATAGAAAACAATGAGAAAGATCAAAATAATGGAGCATGTTTCGCTTGATGGCGTGATGCAACACGAGAATGGCGAGGGTTTCGAACATGGAGGGTGGACAACACCTTACAGAAGTGCGGAAGGTTTGGCGGCCGTATTGGAAGCCCAGGGTACAAACATCGATCTGCTTTTGGGCCGGAAAACTTACGATAGCTGGGCTGCATTTTGGCCAAAAGCGGGCGATAACCCAATGGCGAACACACTGAACACCGCAACCAAATACGTGGCTACACACCGGCCTGATAGCCTGGAATGGGGGCCTTACAATGATTTAGGTAACGATATTGCCGCCACCATGCGCGAACTTAAATTTACCGATGGGCCTGATTTGATTGTGTACGGAAGTTCGACAGTGATTGCGATACTGCTCGAAGAAGGGCTGGTTGATGAGGTAATATTAATGGTTTATCCGGTGTTGCTCGGCCAAGGTAAACGTTTCTTTTCTGATACTGCCAATGCCCGCGAACTGGCTTTTGTGAGTACGAAAGCTACGCCAACAGGAGTAGTGTTAAATACCTATCGGTATGTAGGAACCTTGCAGAAGGGATAATCCATAGTCAATAGTCTGCAGTCTATAGTCGATTAACTGATTTATACCACCTTTTGAGTTGGGGCTGGATACGTTATTGCGAACCTTAGGATGGGGTGTTGGAGTGAAGCAATCTTTCTAATTGATTAGTATGATATTGGTGTGGTTTTGGAGCGCAGGGGTTGTGGTTTTTGGGTTGGGTTCGGTCCTGCTGTACGTTGGTTCGAATGTACGCCGTTTCCCCACTCCATCATTGCAAACTGAAGGGCAGGCTGGTGAGGCGGAGTGAAGCAATCTATTTAGAAAAATATTAAATTTAGCGTAAGCACAAGTCTGGCCCGTTGTATGGCTAAGGCACTAAGACTTGCGATAGATGGGTATTAAGAATGTTTTTTGGGTATTAGTATTTTAAGTCTTTATATACTTTTAAATATTCTATAGGATCCCATTTGTCTGGCGAAAGATATTCTGACATACTCTCAAGTCCAACCCTAAACCTTCTTTCATCAACATGCTCCGGGTCAGATAATCTTATGGGATAAGTTTTCCCATCCTTTTCTTTAATTGTTCTTAATTGAGAACCATAAATTTGTTCTTTGCCTCTTCTTAAAAGAATTCGGTCTTCCATAAAAGCTAGATCTTGAGGCCTGGCATCTCCTTTTGAAACAGCCTTTTTCATTATTGGATAGTATTTTTGCTGTGTTTTTAAATCGGCATGCTGAATTACCAGATAAATCGCTAAACTTGATCTAAAGCCAGCTTTTCTTGGCCCGACCCACCCGTTTTTTTTGATAAAATCTTTAATTTTGATAAGGTTTAAAGAGTCATTGTATAGCACCTTTTTCCACTCCTCCTTAGCCTCTTTAGAATCACGACCAAAATCTTTATTCATTTTTGCGGAAGATCTCCTAAACTTTTGGTCATTATCGTAAATTGTATCCAGGCTTGACTGAAGGTTTTTATCTATATTCTTTTCGAATAGTGCTTTATGTGCTTCGATTTTTTTTATTACCAATGGCCAACGCTCGTCACTATGAAGAGACTTTAAATCTCCATCAGTCAGTATATGTGGATACTGTGATATAAATAAGTCATTTTCGGAAACTTCATTCAAAACTATAAATGCTGAGTCTGGTTTCATAGCAAGAGAAAGACAACAGGCTAGATTATAGGTATTATCAATAATATCTTGGTTAACAATTCCTTTATTCTTGCATTCATTTAAAAAAGATGTGTAAATACTAGCCGCACGCGAAAAATCCTTTTTTGTGTAGGACTTATATGCTTCCGCAGGCCATAAATATATTTTTTTATGGTCAAATTGTTGACAATATGTGTCTTGTATTAAAAGGAAAGTCAAAATTAGTGGCAGGAAAAAATACTTCATAATTTTTTAGGATAATTTTAGCAAACGAACATATCAATATCGTAGAGCATTATTGACGTAAACCTCTACTAGCGCAAGTCTTAGTGGGCAGGGCAGTGAATGACTTGTGCATTCATAAAACTTAGCAGTTGATATTTTTATTTTTCTGCGTCTATTGCCCAACCATTTACTCATATTTAAACTCAAAAGGCTGGTGAAGCCGAAACCTTCCCAGTTGCCCATCTGTGGTGCCGAGGTTGTTTTTGGGCAGGAGTTTAAGAATCCTGACGATTTCATTTTTCATGGCTTCGGTGCCTGTACCTTTTACGGTGTATTTAGAAACACTGCCGTCTTTTTCCACAGTCGTGGTTACCTCTATTTTGATGTAAAGTTTGTTTATTTTAATCACATCCGAAGTTGCAAATTGATTGTTGATGAACTGCGTATAATCTACCTGACTTAGCGGTGATAGCGGAAACTTGTATTGGTGTCCTTCAGAAGGCATTCTATCATCATAGATTGTGGTATCGGCCAGGGCATTTACTTTTGTGCTATCCTGGGCTTTGGCTTTTTGGCTGATGGTGATGAGGATTAAGAGTATTAGTAGGATTTGTTTTTTCATTGAGATTGCGTTTTGATCAAATATAATGATTCGGGTGATTAATTAAAAGAAGCATTATTTTTTCACACGCGGGACGCGTTCGCTATAGCTAGGGGTTTAGCGCTCAATCCGTCATTGCGAACCGAAGGGTAGGGATAGTGTAGGGGAGTGAAGCAATCTATCAGCTGCAGTAAATTATTTTTTCACACGCTAGACGCGTGTGTTATAATTTGTATAATGTCGAAAAGTGTTATGTTATTTCTTTATCGTGATATCGTTTGGTGTTTTTAATATATACTTATGTGGCCTGCTGTATTCTTTTATAAAATGCAAAAGATTTTTTCGATCGCACTCAGATAAACTATCAATTCTTTTAAGGCGAAGCATTGAGATTGGGCTATCTTTAAAGAAATCGAGATTCTTTTTATGTTTGGTAATAAAAAGGAAGTCGTCTAATTTTAAACTATCCGTTGCCGAAAGCTCATTCATAGTAGGTAAATTAAGTGCATTTCTTTGTTCCCCTTGCGCATGGCAACTTCTACAGCTAATATTCGAGCCAATCTCGTATCCTATATCGAAGCTTAATTTACAAGTATCTGTGATAACTTTATTTGTCTGATCACTCACTTTGGTTTTATTTACACAACCAACAGTAAGAAATGAGATCATTAATAAATTACCTAAATTTAGCTTTATTGTATTTAAATCCATTTGTAGGGTTATTTAAAAAGTTTCGCAGTTTGTTAACGGTATTAAAGCTTTGATTTGAGTAATTTCCTTCAGATATGCTAACGATATCTTTCATTAAATAAGCATTCATGTTTACCAATTCTTTATTCGAGATAAGGTTATTTGTTTTTGAGGCAACTTCAAACATCAAATTGTTGCTATTTGATTTGCCAGATAGATCTGGTAAGCCTAAAGTATGAAAAAATTCATGTGTTGCAATATTTGGGTACTTACACCATTCACTATAGGTAACAGTTGCCGGTACGTCTCCATGGGCGGTTAAGCCACCAGTAGTATATTTTCAGTCTTTATGCCAATTCTATCAACGACTGCTAAAACAAAATCATTATTGGATAATTGGCTTAATGTTCTAACCTGTTCTAATCTCACAAGATAATTAATTTTGTATCTTACGTTATAAATTGCTGGTTTAGTTTTGTTAAAATTATTGGCTTTTGTATCGTAATCAGAAAGAACTAGGCCGTAATCCATTGCTTCTCCTTTAAGTTTGTTCGCAATATTTTGTTCAGTATATTTCATAATAATATTGAGTCTAGGTGCGCCTGAAGTTGTCAGTTCTAAAACCTTTAAAGTAATATTAACATCTCCGGTAATAATGAGTTCCTTTGCTTTTCCTGCCATTGATACTTCTTGGATTCTAAGTCCGTGACATGTAATTCCGCCAGAAAGCTTTCTGTTTTGGACTTTAGAAAAATTAAATATTAGCTCAGATAATGTCATCATAAAATAACCAAATAATTAGCCTTGTAAGCTTAATACATTAACTAATGTAGTTTTATATTTTGTTTAATAAAAATATTATGATACAAAAAAGTGTAGTTCGCTTTATGGCCCATTACACTAAATAGGAAATATGCATTATTTAAGTTTTTGTGATCAGTGTAGCGGAAAGGATGACCTGTACTCTCAGAATACTTCTATTAATAAAAACACATTCCCTTTTTTATCCTATATTTATTAAACCAGACTTCTTAGCTCAGTTGGTAGAGCAACAGACTCTTAATCTGTGGGTCCAGGGTTCGAACCCCTGAGGGGTCACCATTTTTCAATAAAAAAACGCCCATACTTTTCAGCATGAGCGCTAGTTGTTTGTTTATTTTCTTTAATGTTTTACGTCGGCAGGCGCGTTGGTGGTCGAATCGGCTGTGGCATCGGTACCTGCACTATCAATCACCTTGGTGGTATCTGTATATTTATTCATGGTGTCGGCATTTTCATGATCGGCTTTATTACCACTACAAGCTGCTAAGCTTAAACCCAATGCGGTTACTAAAATGATTATTTTCGTTTTCATATAAAAAGGTATTGGTGTATAAATACAATCTCTTTTAAAGCCTAATTGTTTTAAGGTTTTAAATGTTGCCCATTCCGTTTTATAATTTTGCAGTATGCATTCATTATAATGCTGTACATTTGCGGCTTTCTAACTGAGGTTTATTCATCATTATTGTACATGGGCAAAAACAGCATCGGCTCTACCATTTCGTATTTCTTTTTAGGGGAGTATTTTTCTGATGCGTTGCGCACCACCATTACCGTGGTATTGCCGATTATTTTGTTTTTTTACCTCGGCAATCCCGAAGCGGCGAAGGGAATAGGGGTTGGGGCATTACTGATCAGTTTAACCGATCTGCCCGATAACCGCCTCAATAAACTGAAAACAGCACTATCGAGTATCATTGTTTTTTTTGCCACTACGTTAGTGGTTTCGTCGGTTTTAAATCAGGTTTACCTTGCTGCTGCGGTTGTTATTCTTGCCGCCTTTAGCTTTTCTATGTTTGCCGTTTATGGCCAGAAACTCTCGCTCATCGGCACTATGGCATTAATTGTATGTACCTTTGTAATGGGGCTCCACCCGGCCAGGCCGCTATATTTTAGCAGTTATATGTTAATTGGTGGGGTTTGGTATTATGTAATCAGCTTGATCCAGATTTTGATCTGGCCATACCGCTCACTTCACCATGCCATTTTCGAATGTTTGATGAGCAGTGCCGTTTTTCTGAATGCAAAAGCCAAAAATTACGATGTAGATATACCGCTCGATCTGCAACAGAAAGAAGCGATAAAACTGCACATTAAAGTAAACCAGAAACATGAGCTGATCCGCAATTTGTTGCTTACCGATAAATACGCCATGAATCCTGATAACCCCAAAGGACGGTTGCTGTTGGAACGGGCGAGGTTATTGATCGATTTATATGAGCAGTTAAATGCGGTACATTACGATTATGTTTTGGTGAGGAATACCTTGGCAACTGGGCCGAGTTTAAAATTGATTGCCAAGTTGATCGAACTTTTGGCCAAAGAACTGGAGCAGTTGGGCAGGCACGTACGCTCGGCTAAAGCTTACAAGGGCGAGGTGGCTACCAATATCGAATATTACCATAAACGCCTGGTGTTGTTGCAGGAAATGGAAAAGTTAAACGAAACCCAACGCAAAATTGTGTTAAAAGTGGTTTCGAACATGAATGATATTGTACGCATTATCGAAATGATAAGGGGCAATGAGGGTACACCAGAGCAACACTTGCAAGAGCTGAGCGGACCAATTTCTTACCCTTTATTTATTACCGGCGACCGCTTTTCGATTAAAGAACACTTAACCTTAAAATCGCCGATCTTCAGGTTTTCCTTGCGATTGGCGATCTGTTTTCTGTTTGGCTTTTTACTGATCTGGCAGTTAGCGCCGAGTAAATATAGCTATTGGCTTTTTCTTACCCTGGTGATTGTGGCACGGCCGAAATTTTCGATTACCTGGAAACGGAACCTGCAGCGTTTAAAAGGAAGCCTTGGTGGGGTGGTAATTGGATTGGTAATTGTATATTTTGTGAAGAGTCCGGCAGTTTTGCTCTCTTTTTCGGTGATCTTTTTGCTTGGTTTTTATGCTTTTAACCGTTTAAATTATACCATCAGCGTGCTGTTTATTACCCCCGCAGTAATTTTAACGTTGGGCAGTTACCAGGGGCATTTCGATCATATTGTGCACGACAGGATTATCTTTACGGTATTAGGTTGTGTAATCGCTATTTTCGCCACTTATCTGTTCCCAATCTGGGATAGCCGCCAGTTGAAAGCAAAAATAAACAAGGCTACAATGGATACGCTGCATTATTTACAGGTAGCGATAGAAAGAAAAGAAAACCTGGGCGAAAACATTTCGCGTATGGCGCGGAAAAATGCCAACCTAAGTTTATCGGCTTTGAGCGAAGCCATCGAATCGGCCAGTCAGGAGCCGATGCGGAAACACATCGATTTTAATGGTTTGTATGGCATACAATCAACCATTTACCAGATCAATGCGATTATTACCTCTATTTACCTTTCTGTTAATCATAAACCCGAGCAGGCCGATCCGCTGTTGGTCGATCGGATTGTAAGCAATTTAAGTAACGGAACTGGATTACAAATTGATGTTGATGCCGCGGTTCTTGATCATGATGACCATTCTACCAAGCAGAAGCTGGCGCATATCGCATCGCTATCGGTCGATTTTAGTAAGTATAGTGCTGGTTTTAGTGGCTAAGAGATTGCTTGTTTTTAGGTTTTTGAAAATGAAAGTCCAGTTTATTATGGCGGGCGGTAGTCCTGCTATCCCTCCAAGTCCTCACTCATGCTTCGCTCCGGGCTTTCCGTTCTAACAGGTTTATTAAGAAAGTTTAGTGCCAGGGATAGATAGTAGGATCAGTCTGAGCGTTTCGAAGACCTTGCTAATCGTTTGTTTTTTAAGGTACCTATTGAAAAAAAGTCTTTATCAGCCTGATATTTATAAATCCTTATAGAAAAATCGTCATTGCGAGGAGGAACGACGAAGCAATCTTAATGCGAGCGCTATTTTTTTCTATCAATCCCGCCCATAGTAGTAGGATTGCTTCGTGCCTCGCAATGACGACCTTTTTTATGAAACCTGTCAGTCTGTGAAGAGTCGAAGACCAACCCAACTTTGTGGCCTTTGCGACCTAACTTTGCGCTCTTTGCGGTTAAATTATAGACTAAATTGGTATATTGTGGGCCTTTATATCCCTTATTCAATATGAAAAGATCATTTCTAGTCCTGTTTCTGCTCTCTTTAGTAACCCTTACCGCTTTTGCCCAAAAGAAACCCAATTTTTGGGATGATGTGCAAACGATTAAAAAGTACGATCAGATGTACAAAGCACCTGTTAACCCGGTGTTGTTTGTAGGCAGTTCATCAATCCGCAAATGGGACGATTGTACACAGGTTTTTGCTAAATACAATGCATTAAACCGTGGTATTGGTGGTGCTGTGATTAACGATATTACTTTTTATTTAAATGATGTTGTTTTTCCCTACCAACCTAAACAAATTGTATTGTATGTAGGTGAGAATGATTTAACAACAGAAACCGTAACACCAGATACGGTTTTAAACAGAACCATTGGTTTATATCAGGCAATAAGGGCAAAGTTACCAACAGTGCCGATTGTTTACATCTCGATTAAACCAAGCCCAAGCCGGGATAAATATAAAGAGAAAGCAGTAGCATCGAATGCATTGATCAAAAAGTTTTTGGCAGGAGAAGCGAATACAAAGTTTGTTGATGTTTACCCTTTAATGCTAACGAAAGATGGCAAACTCAGACCAGAACTTTTTGTTGGAGATATGTTGCATATGAATGCCACAGGTTATGCCATCTGGCGAAAAGCTGTAGAACCATATTTGATGAAATAGTTGTTTTTTAACAGCTAAAATATTTTTTTTCTAATTATCGCCATATAAAACATTTAAGAGCACATAAGCTCATATGTTTGAAAACCTTTGGGATGTTGTACTGAAATAAAACAACACTTTTGTACCACCTCAATCACCTTGGGGCACCTGAGTATGGCACGCTAATTTATTTCACTGTTTAACCTACCTAGCCCCGATTGCACGGAAAGCCCACAGCGCAGCGAGGACTTGTAGTAAAAGCGGGACTGAAACAAACCTAAAAACCACCGATATTGCGCTCCAAAAAAAAAGAAATCACATACTTTTTCACCACCTAATCGCAGGCTGATATAGCGTTACCGCTAGATGACAAGATTTACCATATAAGATATATAAGCTGTTACGTGCTGAAATTTCGTATAGGTTTTCCTGATGGGCGGTTGTAAGCAAGATTAATCGGAATTAAAATTATATATTTATTATTGCGTTCAAATCATCCTCCCTAACCAGATGAATAAACTTCTACTTGCGATCATATTTTGTTTAATTGGCTGTAATGTGCATGCTCAGGATCTTTTGGGTATTCCACAAATTGTAAATTACAATAATGAGCAGTACAATGCTGGTATACAGAACTGGGATGTAGAGCAGGATAGGAACGGCATGCTCTATTTTGGCAACAACGAGGGCCTGCTTACTTTTAACGGACGTTATTGGAACCTTTTTAGGTTGCCCAATTATACCTCGGTACGCTCGGTAGGCATCGATTCTAAAAACCGCATTTACGTAGGCGGGCAGGATGAGTTTGGATACTTTTACCCCAACGCACAGGGTGTTTTAAAATATACTTCTTTATTAAACCTGCTGCCAGAGAATATGCGGAAACTGGCCGATATCTGGGGAGTTTCTATCGTAAATGATGAAGTTT
>Ga0308165_1003124_pt1 | contig 18300 bp, 17 predicted proteins | sample PhyWR2_FD_201032 | JGI IMG/M metagenome (GOLD analysis project Ga0308165, IMG submission 201032) | Phyllosphere microbial communities from UC Gill Tract Community Farm, Albany, California, United States - DLSLW.R2 | ecosystem: Host-associated > Plants > Phyllosphere > Unclassified | place: USA...
GCTTACCGAGCATCTGCACTACAAAATATTGGAAGGTGAAGGCGACCTGGAGGATAGAAAGGAAACCATCAAATCAAACGTAGCAGCGCTAATTCCCGAACTTAAGGCATTAAATGCCAAAGAGGCACTGGCGAAGGTTAGAAAGCTGATTGCGTCTGTAAATCATTTTTATAAGGTTACAAAAGATCCGATAGGAGAGGTTGAACTGAAACTGTTCATTCTCCAAGAAGTCCCTTTAACGTATAAAAGATCAATTTTTGGTTATCGCGATTACAGTTTTTTGTTTGCTTCCTTTTATATCAAAACCGTAGAAACAACCATTAACAAGTTGAAAAAACTACACGAAGATTTACAGTTTGATTTAGCAGACCCGCTTAACGATCTACTGAAAAAAATTTACTCATCTAACTTAAAGGCGGCCGCCGAGGTCAGCAGTTTACCCAAGCCAACATCTTAGCGATGCACAAATAGCATGATCAATGTTCACATGCGACATGAAATTGAGACCGGTTGTGCTAAATTCTTCTAGTCCGAACCAAAACAAATTATAGAAAAAACGCTAAATTGCGCCAGCCAGTGGTATTTCTATTTAAAGGTCGTTAAAATAAAATGGTCAGTTTAATTGGCTCGTTGGTCTAAATAGCGATAATCGAATGGAAGATTTCAACCTCTCAAAGGAAATTTAATACGCTCAAACTCAAAATATCTCATGTTCGGATTTTTTAAAAGAAAAAAAGTAGTTCCCGAATTCAACTTTTCAAACATTGGAACTGATATGCATTCGCATATCATTCCAGGAATTGACGATGGCGCTCAAACCCTTACCGATGCATTAATACTTGCCAAAAAGTTCAAAGCCCTTGGCTTTAAAAAACTCATCGCAACGCCACATGTAATGGCCGACTATTTTCGCAATACACCCTATACAATAAATAGGGGGCTGGAAATTTTGCGGAAGGGGATTCAAGAAATACACCTTGATTTAGAGGTCGATGCAGCTGCGGAATATTATCTGGACGAGACACTGGAAAAGAAGATTAAAGAGAAAGATGTGCTTACCTTTGGAAGTAATTATCTGTTGTTCGAGCTTTCATACGTAACCGCACCGCAAAATCTTGTCGATCTGATCAACCTCATGCAAGATGCAGGTTTTAAGCCCGTTCTTGCCCACCCCGAGCGGTACCCGTATTTTTATAACTCATTTGAAAGTTACCTTCAAATTAAAGAAACCGGCTGTTTATTGCAAATGAACTCGATTGCTTTAACAGGTTATTATGGCTCTGGTGCTAAAAAGGTTGCCGAAGAAATGGTAGAAAAGGATCTGGTCGATTTTATTGGCAGCGATATGCATCACCCAAAGCACGCAGCCGCCCTCGAAACCAGCTTAAGTACACCTTTAATGCAAAAGTTACTTAGCCAGGGTGAGCTTAACAACGTTTTGTTGTAAGTAACGAAAGATGTATTTCTTTGGTTGTAACTACCTTAACTTTACTGTCATGCTGAGGTACGAAGCATCCCCAACCGATTAGCATGGGACCTGCATACCTCACCAGCATTCATTATTGAGTTTGTGCTTTTATCGAGGCTAGCATTTCATCGTGTAGAGATTCTTCACTGCGTTCAGAATGCAAGTAGGCAGGCCTTTAATTAATAAAAACCCTTACTCGTACCTCAATGCCTCAACAGGATCGAGCTTCGAAGCTTTTTTCGCCGGGTAATAGCCAGAAAGAATACCCACAAGTACGCATAAAACGAAGCCTCCGATTATAAATAACCACGGAATTAAAAACGATCCACCCATGGCTAATGAGATAATATTGCCCAGTACAATTCCTAAAAATATTCCTAAAACGCCTCCCATTAAACAAATTACAACGGCCTCAATTAAAAACTGGCGACGAATAACCTTCGGATTAGCGCCAATGGCTTTTCTGATCCCGATTTCGCGAGTTCGCTCCGTTACCGAAACCAGCATGATATTCATCAAGCCGATAGAGGCGCCAATTAACGTAATTATACCAATGGCAACACCACCAACCGCTACAAAGGCAAGGTTTTCGAATAAAGTTTGTGCAACAGCGTCGCTCTTGGTAATTTCGAAGTTATTAGGTTCGCTCACCTTTACCTTACGGATATTTCTGAAAAGCGCAGTGGCTTCGCCGATAACATTCTCCTGATCATTATTATCGCCAACCATAACCGTAATGGTATAAGATGGATTGGCATTCGCATTGATCTGCTTGGCCTTTAACAAGGGAACATATACCGCTCTGTCGCCGCTAAAACCCATGCTCGAGCCCTTTTTTTCTAAAATGCCAACGATTTTAAAACGATTGTTTCCTACGTTGATCAGCTTATCCATCGGATCTGCATTTTTGAAAAGTCGCTCAACAACCTCGCCACCTACAATACAAACATTACTGCCCATAGCCACTTCCGAAGCACCAAAGTTTCTGCCTTGCGAGAGGTTAAGGCCTTGCGACGCCAGGCCATTTTCGTCTATGCCCTGAACGTTAATGTTTGGGTTGGTTTTTAAACTGCCATATTTTACTGTTGATCCGCCACTGGCAAAAACGCTTACAGCGACGGTTGCAGGGGCATTAAGGCTATCTTTGAACTTAATCGCATCCTCGTATCGGATAGATTTGAAAGGCTTCGGCCGCTTTCCGTTACCAATTCTGATACCCGAACCCCGATTACGAATGTTAAATGAATTGGCACCCATGCTGCTAAATGCATCAGTCATGCTTTTCTTAACCGCATCAAGCGTTGTCAAAATACCGACTAAGGCCATTAAACCGATTGCGATAATCAGGGCAGTAAGCATGGTACGCAAGCGATTACCTTTGATAGATTCCAGCGCCAGTCTAATATTTTCTCTGTAGTTCATTTACTTTAGTATCGAGTATTAAGTAACCTCTCCCCCCGCCCACTCCTTTAAGAGAGGGGGACAGGAGCTGCTATATTTATGTTTGAAACCCTCCGAGGCACTCTAATCCTTTCCAAGAGACGTATCTTAACAGCTTTCAGCTTTAGTCTTTTAGCTTTCAGCTTTAGTCTTTTAGCTTTCCGCTTTAGTTTTTCCGCTCTCACCTTTGGTCTTTAAGCTTTCGCCTTTCCGCTTTCACCTTTCCGCTTTCAGCTCTAAAAACAAAAAAGTCCCGACGTTTAGACATCGAGACTATGCTTTATGTTACAATAATTATCTTTTTATGCTGAGAAACTCGTTCCACAACCGCAGGTGCTGGTTGCATTCGGGTTTACAAAAGTAAAGCCACGCGAGTTTAAACCATCTTGCCAATCGATCATCATGCCCATAAGGTACATTTGATGCGCCTTGTTCATGAAAACCTTAATGCCTTCGATAAAATACTCCTGATCGCCCTCTTTTTTCTGATCAAATCCCAAAACATAGTTCATGCCTGCGCAACCGCCGCCTTCAACGCCAACTCGTAAACCGTAGTCGTCGCCAATTTCTTGCTGGTCTTTTAATTTATAAAGCTCTTTAGCTGCTCCCTCTGAAAAAGTAACCGGTGCAAATGATGTTTCAACTGTTGTACTCATGTTATTTCAAATTTATCTGTTACAAATATAAATAATAATGCACATTTTTGCTTTTAGCGGAGCATTATATTACCGTAGGGAAACAAAACATGAATATTCAACAAATTTTGACAGATGTAATCATTTTATTTGCGGGACTATTTCTCGCCTTTATGGCACTTTATTATCTTGTAAAGAACGATATTCAGCGTTTTTTCGATTTGAAGACCGTTGAGCTTAATAAAGAAAGCCGATCGCACATTTTGCCCCTGCGTCTTCAGGCACACGAACGACTCATTATTTTTGTCGACCGCATCAACCCGGCCAATTTATTGGTGCGATTGCATCAGCAGGGGATAACTATTGGTGCCTTGCAGGCTGGAATTTTAAATGAGATTCGTTCTGAATATCAACACAATATTACCCAGCAACTTTATACCGACAGCGTAACGTGGAATGTGGTGCGGAAGTTGAAAGATGATACCATTGCCATGATTACAAATGCTGTTAAGGGTTTACCCGATGATGCAAATGGAATAGAACTGAGCAAGGCCATTCTCCAGCACATGGCCAGTATACAGGAAAACCCCTACGATTTAACGGTCGAGTTGATAAAGAAAGATATTCAAAGGTTGTTTTGAGGGGGATGGTTAACTGTTAAAGTTAATAGGCAATGACCAATTAGCAATTTGCAATGACCAATTAGCAATTTGCAATGATCAATTAGCAATTAGCAATGACCAATTGGCAATTAGCAATGACCAATTAGTAATTGGCAATTAGCAATGACCAATTGGCAATAATCAATTGGCAATAATCAATTAGCAATGACCAATTAGCAAACTAATGACCAATGAACTAATTACCCAATGAACTAATTACCAATGAACCAATGAGCTAATGAACTAAGTTATGAGCGCAAAAAAGCATACCACCACATCAGGCATCGAAATTAAAGAGATTTACACTTCGGCAAATCCGATGAATGAAAAGGCTGGTGAATATCCGTTCACCAGGGGCATAAAAAAGGATATGTATCGCGGCAGGCTTTGGACAATGAGGCAATATGCTGGTTTTTCGACAGCCGAGGAATCGAACAAGCGCTATCATTATTTATTGGCTCAAGGAACAACGGGATTGTCTGTCGCCTTTGATTTGCCAACTCAGATCGGTTACGATTCTGATCATGAAATGGCCGACGGTGAAGTAGGGAAAGTGGGTGTGGCCATTGATTCGTTAAAAGACATCGAGATTTTGTTTGATGGCATTGAACTCAAAAACATTACCACTTCAATGACGATTAACGCGACGGCCTCGATATTACTGGCCATGTATATTGCGCTGGCGAAAAAACAAGGCGCAGATTTGAAGCAGATTTCGGGAACAATTCAAAACGATATATTAAAGGAATATGCGGCCAGAGGAACGTACATCTATCCGCCAAAGCCCTCGATGCGATTGATTACCGATATTTTTGAGTTTTGTAGTCGCGAAGTGCCCAAATGGAACACCATTTCCATCTCGGGGTACCACATTCGTGAGGCTGGTTCAACTGCAGTGCAAGAACTGGCATTTACTTTGGCAAATGGTAAAACATACTTACGTGCTGCTATTGAAAAAGGGTTAGCTATTGATGTGTTTGCCCGTCGGCTTTCGTTCTTTTTTAATTGCCATAACAACTTTTTCGAAGAGATTGCCAAGTTCAGGGCTGCTAGACGGATGTGGGCGAAAATTACGAAGGATTTGGGTGCGACCGACGAAAAGGCGCAGATGCTTCGTTTCCATACCCAAACGGGCGGCTCTACACTAACAGCTCAGCAACCGCTTAATAATGTAATACGGGTGACCAACCAGGCTATGGCTGCGGTTTTGGGTGGAACACAATCGCTGCATACCAATGGTTACGACGAGGCGCTATCGTTACCAACCGAAGCAGCCGCGAAAATCGCCCTGCGTACCCAACAAATTATCGCTTTCGAGAGTGGTGTTACCGATACCGTAGACCCACTTGCAGGCTCGTTTTTTGTAGAGAGCCTTACCGATGAAATAGAAGCTGCCGCATGGGCTTATATAGATAAGATTGATGTAATGGGGGGCTCTGTAAATGCCATCGAAAGCGAATATATGCAGAATGAAATTGCTGCCGCATCTTATCAATACCAAACGGAGATAGAAACGGGCGAAAGGATTTCTGTTGGGGTGAACAAATTTACACAAGAAGAAGAGGGGTTGACGGATATCTTACGAATCGACGATTCTATCCGTAAACTGCAAACCGAAAAGTTAAGACTGTTAAAAGCCGAACGGAACAACCTCGATGTTTCAACTGCATTACAAGCCCTGGAGCTTGCAGCCAACAATGGGTCTAACCTGATGCCTTACATTATTGATGCCGTTGAAAAATATGCAACACTTGGCGAAATAGCCGATGTGATGCGCAAGGTGTTTGGCGAATACTAGTCCGTGGCTGATTAGGTTAAAAGCATTCGGTATTCTGTAATTTTTCATGGCGACCTATTCGTTCGGTGAGCGGCAGATTTGCGTTCAGATAAATCAGCCACACTTTACAAACTGCCCGGGGTGTTGTGCCCAAGGTACTGCTAAATTCTCATGGCAAGATTGTTACGTTTGTATTTCAACAATTCCTAATGAGAAGCGGGGCTATCTGTTCTATTTTTATTATATTACCTCAGCCAGTCTTTAACACCTGTTTACACTACAAATGAGCGTTCGAGAGCTTAAGTTATTTGTTCCGTTCGAATAGCGATAACCATGAATTTAACGATTTGCGCCGGTAATGGCGTGACTTTTGCTTCTCGAGTAGCGATTTGAAATGTTGAAAGGAAATCGCCGTTAAATAGTGCTAGATGTGGAAAACCGATGTTAATAAATAGTTATCAACATAAAAAATTGAGGTTAAGCAGGCTACTTAATTCCCTATCAGTACGTTACGATTTATTTGAAAAATTTGTTTAAAATGTTGATAATTTTCTCAATATTCGTACTCCCGAAACGGATCATTCCTTTATTTCGAATCGGCACTGGAAACCAATAAATTATAGAAATCGCAATGGAAAAAACTTGTACAGAAGTGTGGAAGAACTGTCTTCAAATCATTAAGGATAATATTCCGAACCAAAGTTTCAAAACCTGGTTCGAGCCAATAACAGCCCTTAAGTTGGAAGGTAAGGTTTTAACCATACAAGTGCCAAGTTTGTTCTTTTACGAATGGCTTGAAGAACACTATGTAGGCTTGCTTCGCAAGACTGTAAAAAAACAACTTGGAGAGGACGGCAGGTTGGAATATAATATCGTTGTTGATAAATCATCTAACAGTGGTAGTCCTTACACTACTAATATGCCATCAAATGGAAATGGGGCAGAGGCAAAGGTGCAATCGATGCCAATTCCGGTTTCTATTAATAAAGACATAAAGAACCCTTTTATCATCCCCGGATTAAAAAAGTTAAATGTCGACCCGCAGTTAAACGCTAATTATACTTTCGAAAATTACATTGAGGGCGATTGCAACCGCCTGGCCCGTTCTGCTGGTTATGCCGTAGCAGCAAAACCTGGAGGTACCTCTTTTAACCCGTTGATGATTTACGGCGGCGTAGGTTTGGGAAAAACCCACCTCGCACAAGCCATCGGTAATGAGATTAAGCGTAGCATGCCCGATAAGCTGGTGATTTACGTAAGCTGCGAGAAATTTTGTCAGCAGTTTGTAGATTCATTAAAGAACAACACCATTAACGATTTCGTTAACTTTTATCAGGCGATGGATGTAATCATTATGGATGATGTACACAATTTTGCTGGTAAAGAAAAAACGCAGGATATTTTCTTCCATATTTTCAATCACCTTCATCAATCGGGCAAACAAGTAATCTTAACTTCCGATAAAGCACCAAAAGATTTGGCAGGCTTGGAAGAGCGTTTATTGAGTCGTTTTAAATGGGGCCTTTCTGCCGATTTACAGGTGCCTGACTTAGAAACCCGCATCGCTATTTTAAGAAAGAAAATGTATGCTGACGGGATTGAATTACCGGGCGAAGTAGTGGAATACGTAGCACATAACATTGATAATAACGTTCGTGAGCTGGAAGGGGCGATGGTTTCGTTACTTGCACAAGCTACTTTGAACAAAAAAGAAATCGATTTAGCCTTAGCTAAACAGATGTTAAAGAACTTTATCAAGAACACCACCAAAGAAATTTCTATGGAATACATCCAGAAATTGGTGTGTGAGTATTTTGAGGTTCCCGTTGATATGGTTAAATCGCAAACACGCAAGCGAGAGATTGTGCAGGCTCGTCAAATTTCGATGTACCTTTCAAAAAGCCATACCAAATCTTCTTTGAAAACGATTGGTGCATTCTTCGGTGGCCGCGACCACAGTACGGTTATTTATGCCTGTCAAACCGTTGAGGATTTAATCGACACGGATAAAAAGTTTAAGGCTTACGTACAAGACATTCAGAAGAAACTTAAAATGAGCTAATTTGAGGTAGAGGGTTTAAGGTAAAACCTAACCTCGAGGTCAATATATTAGAGAAGTCAAGTTTGTAAAAACTTGACTTCTCTTGTTTACAGGCGTGCGGTAGGTGCTTTCAAATAGAAAAGAGTTGTGATTACAGATTCGCTTTATCCAGCTCTGCTAACCCGTAATGTAATGCAGCCACATGGATACACTGCGCAATCTTATTGTCTTTCAACAATTGTTTCACTTCCGCTACGGTATATTCTTCAACATTTAAAATCTCATGTTCATCTAAATGCTGCTCATGGGTTTTTACACCGCCTGTTAGCAGATAAGTGTACGTTTTGTTATTTGCAGTTGCCGGGTTTGGATACAGTTCAGCGATAAGTTTGCAGGTTTTGAAGGTGTAGCCGGTTTCTTCCAAAAGCTCTCGCTTTACGCCAGCTTCCGGCCCTTCATCGCCATCAACAACTCCGCCCGGAACTTCGAGCGAAATAATATCTGCAGCATGACGGTATTGGCGCACCATGATGATCTTTCCTTCTTCGGTTAGCGCAATTGCAGTCGCCCAGTTGGGGTATTCCAGAACGAAATAATCATCTTTGACAATCCCACTTGGAAGCTTTACCTCATCAACACGCAACGTTGCCCATTTCTCTCTCACTAAATATTTGGAGGCAATTTTCTGCCACTTTTCTATAATCATGTGTTTAATCGTAAATCGTAATTTTAAAGTCGTAAATCTTAAAGGTATTGTTGAATCGTTTTCTGCCGATGCAGGTTTACGAGATGTACAATCTTATGCTTATCAGAAAGGTAGTTATAAACCAAGTTCAGTTTAGGCGCAATGGTTTTATTTCTTTGCTCGCTAACACCAAGCTCGTAATATAAAAACTCACTTAAAGAATCTAATTTCTCTGGCGTCAGATCACTCGAAGTTAACCAGATTTCAAACCTGCTCAAATCCTGGTTTTCCAAAACATCAATGGGAAGCAGGAAGTTTTTCTCCATGGCTTCTTCAAACATTTTTACAGCATCCTCCAGCTTGCCTTCCAGTTTCAGGCCCATGATCCTGGCGAGCACCTCAGCCAGTTTTTGTATCTCAGCGGTTATTAAATCTTTTCTAAACACTTCTTAATGAATAAACAATGAACAATAAACAGTTGGCAGTTGGCAATGGCAATGAGCAATTGGCAATTGGCAATTGGCAATGGGCAATGGGCAATGAGCAATGGGCAATATGCAATTGGCAATAAGCAATGGGCAATGAGCAATGAGCAATGAGCAACTGGCAATAAGCAATGAGCAATATCCAAAACAGCAAATTAACCAATAAACTTTGGGTTAGCCTAAACGCCTCAGCCATTAACTATCGACTCAAGACTTTCGACTCATGACTTTCGACTCCAGACTCCAGACTCGGAACTCCCAACTCTAAACTCCAACTCTAAACTCCCAGCTCCCAACTAAACCTACCAGCTTCCGCTCGATCCGCCACCGCCAAAACTTCCACCACCGAAACCGCCAAAGCCGCCTCCACCACCTGAAGATCCACCTCCAAAACCACCGCTTCCCCAGCCGCTGTTTCCGCCGCGTCCGCCACCGCCGAAAAGCAATGCCCAAAACAAAGCGTTAGATGCACCGCGGCCACCAATAACCTGGCTACCGCCGCCGCCGCCACCTTTACGTAATATGATAATTATCACAATAACTATAAAAATGACAATAAATACGCTCCCAATCCCACGCTCCTTAGCGTTTTTTGCCTTTGGTTTGTCGTTTTTGTACTCGCCCTTAGTGTATTTGATTATCGATGTAGTTGCTTCATCCAACCCCGCATAGTAATCGCCATTTTTAAAGTTGGGTTTAATATCATTGTCGATAATCCGCTTAGCGTACACATCTGGTAAAACGCCCTCAACGCCGTAACCGGTCTGGATAGAGATTTTTCTGTCGCCAATGGCAACAACAATCATTATCCCGTTATTTTTGCCGCCCTGGCCAACACCCCATTTCCTGCCGAGTTCGAGTGCATATTCATTAATATCGTAATCGCCTACCGATTTCAGTATGGCAATGGCAATTTGTGTTGAGGAAGAATCATCAAAGGCAACCAGTTTTTGCTCCAGTGCCTGTTTTTGATCGGCAGACAAAGCGCCAGCGTAATCGTTAACTAAAGTTGTTGGTTTCGCAGGAAAATCTTGTGCAAAGGAAAAAGTAAATGCTAAGCCGAGTAGTAGTATCAGTAAGAATAATTTTCTCATTCCTTATTTTTTGTTTGATTATCCATAAATATAATATCGTTTGGCAGCTCATTAATATCACCCTGCTGAGGCGGAAAAAACAGGGCCAGTTTTTCCCCGGCCAAAGCAACCCCGGCAATAATTCCGACAGCCAAATCGCCTTTTGCAAAATGGGCGCCCATGGCCACTTTGGTCGTTTCCCAAAAATCGTCAGGCACAACCTTATTAATTCCCGCATCGCCGATAATGGCAAACTTATGGTCTGCATGGGCAAGGTAAATCAGCACACCATTTCTTTGAGCCGTTTTATCCATGCCTAATTTTGCAAAATATTCTATCGCTTTCTCGTAAGGGTCGCCGGCGCAATGTTTATCAATCGCAATCCGAATTTCTCCGGATGTCGCATTTTCCGCATCGGCAATTGCCTGCGCAATTCTTTCCTGTTCGAGATCTGAAAATAATGACATTTTATTATGAGGTTTTATGAATTGTTTTATTGTTGAATGAAACAAGCAATGGACAATTAGCAATATGCAATTAGCAATTTGCAAGTTAACCAATGAACCAATGAACCAATGAACTCCCAAAGGGATGCGCTTGGCACATTGAACCATAAGTTAAAAAGGGTAATGAATGCTTAATCATAAACACACATTACCCTTAAATGTTATTCGCTTAAACTAAAATTCTACTTTAGGCGCATCTTTAGCCGTTGCATCCGCTTCGAAATATCCTTTTTGTTTAAATCCGAACATTCCTGCCGTTAAGTTGGTAGGAAAAGATCTGATTTTGCCATTATATTGTTGAACAGCATCATTAAAATCTTTACGCGCTACCGTAATCCGGTTTTCGGTGCCTTCCAATTGAGCAGATAAATCGCTAAACTGTTGCGTTGCCCTTAACTCAGGGTAATTTTCGGTAATAGAAAGCAATTTGCCCAATGCCTGGCTCAGCTGACCTTGCGCAGCCTGATATTTCTCAATATTTTCTGGCGTTAAATCATCCGCATTCACCGTCATTTGAGTAGCTTTAGCCCGAGCCTCAGTTACCGCAGTTAAAGTTCCCTGCTCAAATTTGGCCGCTCCTTTAACAGTTGCAACCAAATTCGGAATCAAATCTGCCCTCCTTTGGTATTGGGTTTGCACGGTTCCCCATTTCGATTTTACATTTTCATCTAGTTTAACCATGCTGTTGTATCCGCATGAACTTAAAGTGCTAACTGCAATTACAGCAGCTAAAATTCCAAAAACTAATCTTTTCATTTTTATGGTCTTCTGTTTTTATTGATCAAATACAATTAAGGTCAATTTACAAATTAGATATCAAATTGCATGCCTTTGTTACATTTAAGGCAAATTACTGACAAAATGTGCGTTTAAGTTAAGGTTTATCATTTTATTTCAAGTTAAATGTTTCAATTCATTTTGAAGCGCAATGCTTGTAATGCCTAGTTAAAGCCTGTTCCCGCCAATGCTGCAATCTTTTGGTCAATGCTTTCCGGAAACGAAATCACTCGCAACCAAAAGTATTTCCGCTTATGTCGGGGCTATTGTGAAAGAATCTTCTTCACACCATCGCAATTAACAGTCAATGGCCTTAGTTGGGCACACTATCACAAATGACCAATGAACTAATGACCAATGAACTAATGAACATCCAATTCTAATTGTATCTTTGTACCATTCAGGATAAAAACCTGACGAAAGTGTATGCAAAAAGATATCGAAATTACGCTGTTGCCCGATCAGGTCGACCAAACAGCGCTCATCAAAGTTAAATTGGCCGATGGCTTAAAGGTTTCGCAAGAGCGGATTAAAGCGTTCGAAATTTTAAAGCGCTCCATTGATGCCCGCTCAAGGAAAGTCATTTTCCGATTGCAGGTTAGGGCTTTTATCGATGAAGAACCTCAGCTTCAAATCAACGCAATCAACTATCAAAACGTAAAAGATGCTAAGCCTGTACTCATCATCGGTGCAGGCCCGGCGGGGTTATTCGCGGCATTGCAATGCATAGAAAATGGGTTGAAACCTATTATTATCGAAAGAGGCAAAGAGGTAAAGCAACGGCGCAGAGATTTGGCAGCAATAAACAAGCAGGGTTTGGTAAATACCGAGTCTAATTATTGTTATGGGGAAGGCGGCGCAGGAACCTATTCTGATGGTAAGCTATACACCCGATCGAACAAGCGTGGCGACATTAACAAAGTGTTACAGGTTTTTGTAGATCACGGTGCAGAACGCGATATCATGATTGATGCCCGCCCGCACATCGGAACCAACAAGTTACCTAATATCATTACTTCGATAAAGGAAACCATATTAAATGCCGGCGGAGAAGTGTTGTTTGACACCAAAATGACCGATATAATTGTCGAATTTGGAACAATTAAAGGCATCGAAATCAATTTTGGCGACAAATTGTTTGCCGAAAATGTTATTCTCGCTACTGGCCACTCCGCACGCGACGTTTACGAGTTGCTCCACAAAAAAAACATCTTAATTGAGGCCAAACCCTTCGCTTTGGGCGTTCGCATAGAACACCCGCAAGAAATAATCGATGCAGCACAGTATCACTGCGATATCCGGTCGGAGTATTTACCGCCCGCCTATTATAGTTTGGTAGAACAAGTTGGTGCCCGTGGCGTGTTTTCTTTTTGCATGTGTCCGGGTGGAATTATCGCCCCCTGCGCAACAGGAGAAAATGAAATTGTGGTGAACGGGTGGTCGCCCTCAAAACGCAACAACCCGTTTGCAAATTCCGGTACGGTTGTTCAGGTAACGTTAGATGATGTTCAGGGCTACGATCCGTTGCGGATGTTGAACTTTCAATCAGAGATAGAACGGATTTCGTTCGAGGCCGGCGGAGGAAATCTCGTAGCTCCGGCGCAATGCATGGTAGATTTCGTGAATAATAAACTATCGATAGATCTTCCCCGAAATTCTTATCTCCCCGGAACAAAAAGCGTGATGTTGGATAATATTCTGCCCGGATTTGTTTCTGACAGCTTGAAGGCCGCACTTCCACTTTTTGGAAAAAAAATTAAAGGTTACTACACCAACGAAGCTATTTTAGTAGGCGTCGAAAGCCGAACATCTTCTCCGGTTCGCATTCCGAGAGATAAAGAAACCTTCCAGCATCCGCAGGTTCAGGGCCTTTATCCCTGCGCAGAAGGTGCCGGATATGCCGGCGGAATCGTATCTGCAGCTATAGATGGGATTAATTGCGCCAACGCCATCCTAAAAGCGTCTTGGTAAATGGTTTGAGCTGCTCATTTACTATAATAGCTAATATTTTAAATGTGTTACAGCTATTCGCGTTTAGCATTTGTTATATTTTCACATTTAAAACTCCTGGCCATAATAGAATATGGTTCTTTTTCTGAAAATGAACGACCAGTATTTCATAGGTGCTTACGCCCAATGTCATTCAGTTAAGCCTGCTCGGTGTCAGTCTGAGCGGAGTCGAAGACCATTTCTGTAGGAAAAAACAAATAAACATTGCCCTTCGACTAAGCCTGTATTGAGCGTAGTCGAAATGCTCAGGGTGACAATGTTTTTGTTTTTTGCCTAACTAAATGACATTGTGCTTGCGCCCAGTGCTAAAGGCACTCCTTTGGAGCCATGCACTATAACCCTGATGAAAAATCAGCGGCTGCCGCTGCTGTCAGGTTTATGAACCAAGATTTTTCGCACCTGCCGCCATACCTAAACCCGATTGGAACGGATGCCAATCTTTTTCTGATTGGCAGGAGGGAAAGCGGGGCTAAAAGAGCCAAAAGAACAGAACCGCTCATTTCCAGAAAAAACTCCGAAAGTCTGGGGGGCGAATTTCTGAAGACTTTGGCTGATAGGCGATAGTGGCATCGCTTCGTAATGCTGACCCTGATCAACAAGCAATCTTTTATCGATCCGATCATGTCATGTTGAGCTAAGCAAGCTAATCTCAAATAGACCTTTTAACAAACATTATAAACTTCGACTTGTTGTTTAAATATGTTTAATATCACAAACGAACTTAAAAAAGCTTTTAATGGTGATGCATGGCATGGAAACCACGTAATGCAGACCTTAAACAATGTTAAACCCGAAAATGCATTTGAACATTACATACCGAATGCGCACTCCATTGCAGAAATTGCCCTGCATTTAACCGCCTGGACAGCGGAAGTAACATCGAGGATAATGGGTAACCAGGCTGCAGAGCCCGCAATGGGCGATTGGCCAGTTCCGGAAGCTAAAACGCCGCAAGCCTGGGAAAAAATCATTTTTAATTTTAAGCTTGCAAACGAAGAATTGATCAGGCATTGCGAACTTGTAAAACCAAATGAATGGAGCGATGAGCTTAACACAGAACGGAACCGTGCATTGGGAACAGGCGTGACAAAAATTGAGCTTCTTAACGGGTTGGTGCAGCACCATGCCTATCATTCAGGTCAAATTGCGTTGCTTTCGAAGGTTTAAAAGCTGTGCCAGAGGCATCCCTTCGGAAAGACTAAAGCTCAAAGGGGAAAGACTAAAGCTCAAAGCTCAAAGACTAAAGCTGAAAGATTAAAGCGGAAAGCAGAGAACAAAAAATTGGAGTCCTAAAAATCGACATATCTCTTAAAGCGTAATCAACTAACAAAATGAAAAAGACACTAATTATTGGCGCATCGCCAGACCCCACCAGATACGCTTACAAAGCCGCCCACATGTTAAAGCGTTTTAATCACGAAATTGTGAATGTGGGCATAAAAAAAGGTGAAGTTGCAGGAGTAGAAATAGAGAAGCCGGGCCAAATCCATCAGGATATTGATACCGTTACCTTATACATCGGGCCGGCTTTGCAACCGCAATACGAAGATTGCTTGTTACAAACCAAGCCAAAAAGAGTTATTTTTAATCCTGGTACCGAAAACTATCAGCTCGAGAAGTTATTGGATCAGCACAGCATCGAACCCGTTAGAGCCTGTACGCTGGTATTGTTGAGCACTGGCCAGTACTAAATTCGGTAAAGCAGTCCCCAGTTTACATAATCGGCCTGAGCAAAATGCATATACGTTTTGGCCTGTAAGCCCAGGCGTGGTGTAATGTTATAGGTCGGGCCGAAAGTCCAGTACCATGTTGCGCTCTCCATTAACCTATTATAATGAAGGTACTTTCCGAGTTGCGCACCAACGGTAATCCGCCATAAATTAATGTCAGCACCAACGCTAAGGCCGGTTCGCCACCTATCAAACGATGTTCCGTAATTTTGAAATGTTTCTCCCGGTTTTTGAGGGTCGTACACAGAATAGTAATACACAGCATCGCCACCCGCTTTTAAGGTCATAATGTCATTTAAGTAAAAATTATAGCCCGCATAAAATCCGCTTTTGTAAAAGTGTTTCCCCCGTTGCTCGTACACGCCACGGGCGCCAATGCCGGCGCTAAGCTCAATAGAATTTCTGCCTAGTGGCTCATAGCTGCTTTTCCTTTCGCTCGGTAAAGTCTCCGTATTACCAAACTTTAGCCCCAGGTAAACATTCCCCGTGTTCAAGCCGCCATTCGGAACCGTTAGGCCACCGTTAGAAATATGCAAAAACCCAAGGCCCGCCAACAAATCCGTATTCTTGCTTATCGGGAGCTCCATTCCCAGATCGGCCTTTATAGCCTCATTGATCGGGCTTCCCAAAAACCTGTTTTTTGTACTGTTAAAAAAGTATTTGTTAGTTACGCTTAAACCCACGCCAGGGGTGAAGTTCACTTTTACGCTTCCAAGCTTAAACAACTGAAAATCCATTTGTGCAACCAAACCATAAACCTGTCCAAAAGCATGTGCAGCTGTGTCTTTTGCGCCTTTCAGGTTGCTGATGTCCCTAAAAATCAATCCAATTCCATATGATTTGGCACCAATCGGACCGATCCATTTATCCTTATTCCTGCTAATATCCTTAAAATACGCTGCATCAAAACCGATTATCCGGTCCTGAAAAAGATGGCCTTGATCCGCATTTACATGAGTGCCAAAAACAGGTTTGAAAATTATCGAATGATTTTCGTTAACAATTTGAGCCTGAACACAAGTCAAACTCAAAAAAAAGCAAATTACAAGTATTTGTTTCTTCATATCAACTTTTACTAAAACGATACGCCAAGCTGTAATAGGCATAACGATATCCCGATGCACTATTTTTAACCTCATTTGTGGTAAACGTTGCCGCATAGCTCGCCGTCCACCTTGCAATGGCGAAGGTTAGCGCCACTTGGGTGTTAAACACCACCCGTTTAGGCTCAAATGTAATCGGTCCCTTATCTTTAATAAATAAGCCGCCCTGTAAGCTAGAGTCGTAAGCCACCGCATAAACCTGGGGAGCTACCGATAAAAACAGTTCGTATTTGCGCTTTGCGGCATTTGCTTCGCTGCTGCTCACCAAACTATTAAAAGCCGCCGAGCCATCCATATCATTAAACTTGCCCAATCTGAACATTGCACCAACGCCCGCTTTTGTAATCACATTGCCCAGTGCCGCCGATGCCCCACCAGTGAAGTCAAAAAAACCGTCATTCGTCGCAAATAACCTTCTATTATAATTGGCCGCAAAATTCAGTTTTGGCTCGCTGTTGAGTGCATACTCCCAACCCTCAATTTTATTTTGACCTACCAGCTTGTGAAATGCCTTTTGAAAGGTTTCACCCATCGCGTTCTTGCCCGCGATGCCAAGCTGGCCTGATACGCTGATCGATTGATGATTGTTGTAAAACCGCGTAAAATTCGCTTCGCCGTACAAGTAAGCAGAAAAAGGCCGGTCGTGCGTCGCCGGATCAGGAGCGAAACTGTAAAAAGGATTGTATATTTTTTGGCCGACTTCAAAGCCAATAATTTCCTTCGATCTCCCAGATTTTAACCTGTCCTGGTCTAGCGCATGATGAAATTTGACAAAAAAGCCGTTCGTGTAATAACGATCACTAGTAATATCTACATAAGCATCATTTTCGGAAACCACGGCAATTTCGTTTTTATAATTTTGAGCATAGCACAACTGGCCAAGGCCCATAACAAAAAGCGTAACGTATAATTTTGACTTCATTAAGCAAATACAGAGTTTGTTTACTCGCAAAAGTATCAATTATTGTTTAAAACGGTAACTTTCAAAAATTGATAATGAGTTCAGTAGTGAATTGGCTATTGGTTCACTAGTTCGCTGATCTGATTCTATTTTTTGGAGCGCACTGGCAGTGCTACTATATAAGTGTGTTCCCGCCCTTTGCTGCAAGTCCTCGGCCTCGTACCTCGGCCTGCGGGCTTTCCGCTGCGGTCGGGGCTAGGTGGGCAGTTGGTTCATTCGTTCACTGGTTCATTGGTTCACTCGTTCATTAGTATTTGGCTAGTTGCCTAACTCTGCATACCGCCGACAAAACCATCTAATGCTTCAGTGGTTCAAAGCCAGCGCCGAATATGTAAGTGGGTAGTTCGTTCATTTGTTTACAGTCAATCAATCTTTTTTTGGAGCGCACTGGCAGTGCTACTATATCAGTAGTTCCCGCCCTGTGCTGCAAGTCCTCGGCCTCGTACCTCGGCCTGCGGGCTTTCCGCTGCGGTCGGGGCTAGGTGGGCAGTTGGTTCATTCGTTCACTCGTTCATTAGTATTTGGCTAGTTGCCTAACTCCGCATACCGCAAATCAAACATTCTTGGGGCCTAGTCAAATGCTCAAGATAAACTCAGTCGAAGACCTTTTCTATAGGATGAAACAAAAAATATCTGCCCTTCGACTCCGCTCAGGGTGACAATGGCATTAGACTCGGGGCTAGGTGGGCAGTTGGTTCATTAGTTCACTGGTTCATCAGCTCACTCGGTCATTACTCCTCCAATTGAAAACTGAGAACTGCAAACTGCAAACTGAGAACTCCCAACTGCCAACTGCAAACTGAGAACTGCAAACTGAGAACGCCCTTCATTTTTTTTTCATTGATTTTCAGACCATTATCAAAGCATCAGAAAAATACCCCTAAATCCATTTGCAGCAAGCCCAACTTTTGCTACCTTTGCATCCCGCTTCGGAGGAAACGGTTGTA